>Ga0209725_1002419_pt1 | contig 10045 bp, 8 predicted proteins | sample I18A1metaG_FD_184145 | JGI IMG/M metagenome (GOLD analysis project Ga0209725, IMG submission 184145) | Lake sediment bacterial and archeal communities from Gulf of Boni, Indonesia to study Microbial Dark Matter (Phase II) - ​I18A1 metaG... | ecosystem: Environmental > Aquatic > Freshwater > Lake... | reverse complement strand
CCCCTAGGGGGGGTACCCCCTGCCTCGCGCGACTCAACAGGTTCAACCTAATCGAGGACCTCGTCGGTGATGCACGCAGGCTGTTCGAACCCGTGTGCGTCGCTGCCGGTGCTCCAAAGATCCGGGACGAGATGATCGAAAGGCTCGCGAAGGCCATAGTCGCTGTGGCCCGCAAGATGCTAGTCATCATGCACGTCATGCTTACCAGAAACGAACCATACCGTGGGGAGAATCGACAACTCACAGAGCAAAAACATAAACGACTCGAGAGAATAGCAGACACCACTTGAACGCCACGCAGAAGAGCCATCACAGAGAACACTGGGCTACAGACTTTTCATAGGTGCGCACCAGCCTGGTGCGCACCGGCGCGAGTGACTCCTGCACGCATGCACATGAATCGAAAGCTTCACGTCCGCCTTTTTCTCTATATGGGGAAGAGAAGACAGGGTCAGGAGCATGCCGAAGGAAGAAGAAGAAAAAGAAAAGAAAGGGCGACATACAACGCAAGAGTACGACATTCGCCAATCCCTCCTAGAGCATTACTCTTCACAGACGGTAGCACATGCAACATACTTGCTAACATTGGCCTTGATTGGAGCTGCCCTAGTCGGGTTGCCTCTACAGACGATTTGGCTCACAATTGGACTATCCGTCGTCACCGCCCTGATGTTCAGAACGTCGTTCAGAACAGTGTATTGGGGAACTCTAGCGCATGCGATCATTCGTGTCGACAGGGAGCTTGGCGTTTCTCCTGCGCAGAAAACTGAGAGAGATACGCTGGAGGGTCTCCAAGATCCCAGCCTCGAAACCCTTACACTGCACAATGCTGCCGCCGAATACGCCAAAAGGAAGCGTTCTAAGGTCGCAAGATACTTCGCTAGCCTTGACAAACGCGTTGCGCTATTCACAGTGGGGCTGCCCTTTGTGCTTTCGTTTGCAGTTCTATGGCTGTGTGCACCGTGGTTGTTCAAGTGAATATGTGTGCTGGTCTCTTGGTGCGCACCACAACCACACTACCTCCGCTCAACGGTCCAATCCACAACACGAAGCCTCGACGTGCAACGGCTAAATAGCTGATGGGTTCTCACAACACATGGAAACAAAGGGTCCTGATCAGTGAGCGAAGGCAAACGCGCTATTGCTCAGGCCGATGAGCTTGCAATCCGAGCCGCTTATGAAGCTCGCCGACCGCTCTTGGAGGGACTGGCAGCCAACATACGTTTAGTATGCGAACAGGTGCTCAAGACACACGATATTCCGTATCACTCAGTCAAAAATTTCGAATAAAGCCGATCGTCTCAGTCCTTGAGAAGATCCCTCGAAAGGGTTTGGCTCCATCACTTGATCAATTGGAAGATGTTGTCGGTGTTCGCGTGATATGCCTCTACCCTAAGCATGTTGATCCTGTAGTTGAACTCTTGACACGAGAGTTCAATGTCTTGGAACGCGAAGACAAGCGACCTGAGCCCAGCCCTGAGAAGTTTGGGTACAGCTCCATCCACCTTGTCTGTACGCTTTCTGGTACAAAACGGGCCAAACTCCCCGAGTACGCTGGAGTCGAACAATCACATTTCGAAATTCAAGTGCGCACAATCTTGCAAGAGGCATGGGCAGAGATCGAACATCAGCTGATCTACAAGAGCGAAGCGGCAGCTCCAGACGATGTCAAGCGACAGATCACCAGAGTAAGCGCACTACTTGAGACATCTGACAAAGAGTTCCAAGAGGTCTACGACCGCCGAGAAGAATACGCGAAAAGACTGAAGGAGGCGGACCGAAGCACTCTTGACAAAGAAAAACTGAACGTAGACTCACTGCTGGAGGTAATTCATCGCAAGTACCCGTGGGCTGAGGGCTGGGAACAAACCTTCGAACATCCAGAGGAGCTTGGAAAAGAACTGGCCGATCTGCTTAAGGACCTGAATGAATGCAGCATTAGGAACGTTCAACAACTCATTCCGATTATCGACAAGTGGAATAAGCACGTCGAGGAAGAGAGCAAGCAACTCTACGTCGACGTGATCGTTCGAGGAAAGAAACGCACGGAGAGAGGCGTCATATGGGTGCCCAATGAGGGACGGCCTTACGTTGAATGGGCGCACAGCAAACGACATTTCCTTACTCCTCTAGGCCTCATTCGAGGATGTCTAGAAAGAGAATTCCAAAGGGGGTTCTACGCACCGGATGCATAGTGGAATAGCATACACATTTGGCGACACGACTACTTCTTCTATTCAGAGCAGAGAAGCACAGCCTCTTGGCATCTGTGGTTCTTCCGGTTCAGTGAAGACGAGAGGTTGTTAGAGATTCATCCCCCAAACGATTGGAGGCGCCAGGAGCAGGAGAGGAGGTGTAGTTCTCTCTGTGTGTGTGTGTGGGTCTCGCGGTGCGGGCAGCTGAATTTGAACCACCGTAAGGAGGGGGGTATTGCCGTTGTCGGGTACCTTGGCGCGCGCACACATCACCGTGATGCAGCAACGCAGATAGGTGACCAGCTTCGCCAAGTACTCGAGGCATTTAACACGTCTGAGATCGCCCGCATTGGACAGCGCCAGCGAGGAAGCTTTCGAACAAGAGAAGTCAAGATTTCCTAGATCGAGAGCTCGCACGACGGTCCGTCATTTGAACCGTTGATTCTTCTATGTGTCCGACTCGGTGCTCAAGGTGAGAATGAGACGACTATGGATACGTGCTTGTTTTGTACCTCTTGTAGGGCGGTTTCTATTCGTGCTTTGTCGGCGAGAATGATCGCGCGCAACCGAGCTTCCTGAGACTGAAGGTCTTCGATAGAGCTCTTGTAACGTTCGGCCTCTGCCAGTGCACTATCCAGCTGGCTCTTGAGAGACAGCCATTGGCCATAAGTGCCGGAACCCTTCAGTTGCCTCAGAATCTCTTGGCGGTTCGCCTGCAGTACACTGTGCTCTTCGCGAATCCACTCCAACGCTCCAGCTTCGAGCGACTGTATGGATTCAATCGACTTTCGTTTTCTTCTTTGGTCAAGGGGAATCTCGTTCTGCTCGATCATTCGGCGAAGCGAGGCAAGCAGCTCACGCATCTCAAGGACTGGGATTTCGAGGAGCGCGTTCAAGGGATCCTCAGCCAGCCTACTGACGTTGCTTCTGCTCGACCCTGATGACAGTTTGCTGTCTGGCCTGTCGGCCTTTCTGAGGGGCTTCGAAAGCGGCTCAAGCAGCGCGAGAGCTTCTGCTTCCTTCTGCTTGGTCAGCTGTTCTATTCGACTGAACTCCTTGAGATTCTGATCTTCATTCAGCTTCGAGAGGTCATCTTGAAGTCTCGATTGCAGTTCTCGCGCTCGACCTAGCGCCTCATTCAGTTCCCGTGCCTGCTCTCTTCTACTGCGTAGTTGGCTTGCATTCTGGACAAGCTGCTCGGCGTCCCGTGCCAGTAGTAGTACTTGTTTCAGGTTTGATTCGTCAAGGATTTTTGAGAGAGCGTTCACGCTTCGACTCAGCTCCACAATCGAGCTTTCAAGAAGTAGGGTCTCGGACTTGACTGGCCGGATGATGCTTCGAGCGTACTTGCTGTACGTCTTCGCGATGGATCGAGCTGCGTGAAGAGATTCTTCCTCAAGCTTTCTCAGCTCCTCATAAGAGATGCCAGGTGCATGCGAACTCAGCGGCTGGCAAGCTTCGAGCACCAGCTCTGAAAGTCTGACTCCATGCAGCTCGGCGGGCCTAGAGAGCCGCCCCCATGCTTGCTTGGTCGCCTCCTCGAGGTTTCTTGCGGCTTTCTCGACCGACTTGAACGATTTGACAACCTGCTTCGAGGCTTCGGCAAATTGCTTGCTATAGGATCGTTCCCTGTCGGCAACTATCTCTCGCATTTTCTCGTTGAGAAGCTCGATGTGGATTTCCATCGCTCTTCGTCACTCGCAGGAAGCGCATCTCTCACGCTCTCGGATTCAGTGGAAACAACCGTACAGTCTAGTGCCACATTGTTTTCAAGTCGACCAGGGTTTCCGCTACTTTCAATGTCAGTGAAGCTGGCTCGATCAGAGGCGCTGGGATTCTCTTTCTGATCTCGTCCGCCATGTAGGCCATTCCGGTACATCCCAAGACAACCACGTCGGCACCGTTCCTCAGGCACTTCTTTGCTACCTTTGTAATCTCTCCGATCGTCCTGCCGCGGTTCCTTTCCAAGTGAAGCACAGGTATCTCTAGTGCGACTACTGAGAACGTCCCGGCTTCTAGGCCCATCCGCTTAGCGTTTGATTCCACTTGGCGCGCCGTACTTCTCGTTGGTGAGATTACAGCGAATGTGTCGCCGAGCAAGCCTGCCATCATCATTGAGGTCTCACCGGCGCCTAGGACGGGGATCTTGAAAGATTCGCGTAAGGCCTCTATGCACGGGTCGCCGAAGCAGTTGACAAACATCGCGTCATGGTTTTTCGCGTTCGTATTTGCCAGTTTGAGTATTTCGGGGCAGACGAGCGCCTTGCTACGGTAGGACTCGATCGACTTCGGGCCTTTGCTAAGACTGGCCACCGTCACCTCGGTGCCCTTTCGCGCGAACCTCTCAAGATACTTCTTATCCGCGCGGTCCCATCGCGATGTCCCAACTGGATTTATGACGAATATCTTCACGGGCGTAACACGCTCCTGCTAGTTCGCTTCCTCCACTTGAGGCCGCCGACCCGTGACCACAAAACACGCAACACGATGTCCGCCTCCGACATCGATTAGCACGGGCTCCTCTTGTCTGCACCGAGCGAATGCTAGTGGACAGCGTGTGCTGAACCTGCAGCCGGGCGGTGGATTCTCAGGGCTCGGCACGCTTCCTTCGAGTGTTCTTTCTCCTTTTCTCACGTCCGGGTCAGGTACAGGGATCGATTCCATCAGCGCTTGCGTGTAGGGGTGAAGCGGGTCGTCGAAGACTTGTTTGACGGAGCCCTCCTCCATGATCTTCCCAACATACATGACAGCGATCTCATCGCTAACATGCTGGACGACCCCGAAGTTGTGCGATATGAAGAGGTACGTCAGCTCTAGCTTGTCCTGAAGATCCTTGATGAGATTGACAATGTGTGCCTGAACCGACACGTCAAGGAAGGATGTTGGCTCGTCTAGCACTACGAACTTCGGATCTGTTGCAAGCGCTCGTGCAATCCCGATACGTTGTTTCTGTCCGCCGCTGAACTCGTGAGGATATCTTCGCAGAGCGTCACTTCCAAGGCCAACAAGATTCAACAGGCTTAGAACCCGTTCCTTGCGCTCTCTTCTCCCCATCTTGAGGTGGGTGTCAAGAGGCTCCGCGACAATATCCTGAACCAACATTCGAGGGTTGACTGACCAGTAAGGATCTTGAAAAATCATCTGCATACTCCTTCGCAGATGTCTCATCTCGCCTTGTGGAAGCGTGGTGATGTCTTCGCCATCAAAGACTATCCTGCCTGCGGTTGGGTCCAAGAGACGCAGGATGACTCTGCCGAGAGTAGTCTTTCCGCAACCTGACTCGCCGACCACTGCTAGAGTCGTGCCCTCCTCGATCGTTAGATCGACATCATCCACAGCGCGAATCCATCCTGTTGCTCGTGAGAGGAATCCTCCCCTGACAGGAAAGTACTTCTTCAGTCCGTCAACCTCAATCAGTTGCTTCAAGACCGTCCGCTCCGATTATGGGTAATACAAGACACAGGATACGGAGTGTTCGCCGCCGAGTTCGATCGATCGAGGCTTTTCCGCGGAGCAGATTTCCTTGGCGTAGGGACAGCGAGGATGAAACCTGCAGCCTGACGGCGGCTTTAGCATGCTGGGAACAGCTCCGTCGATTCCCACCAACTTCTCCTGACCCGTGCTGATCTTCGGGATCGCCTTCAGAAGGCCCTCAGTGTATGGATGCTTGGGATCCTTGAATATGTCTCTAACCGAGCCGTCCTCGACCTTGTTTCCCGCGTACATCACAGCTACTCTATCGCAGGTTTGTGCCACGACTGACAGATCATGGGTGATGAGTAGAATAGACGTGTCGAATTTGTCTCTGAACCCTTTCATCAGCTTGAGAATTTGAGCCTGGATTGTCACGTCGAGTGCGGTTGTGGGTTCGTCGGCGATGAGTAAGCCAGGGTTGCAGGCCAGCGCCATAGCGATCATTGCCCGCTGGCACATGCCGCCGCTCAGTTCGTGCGGGTACGCGTCTACGACCTTTTCAGGGTCCGATAATTGAACTAAAGAGAGCATTTCGACGGCACGCTTGCGAGCCTGCTTCATGTCCACCTTCTGATGTAAGCTGATTACGCTCGCGATCTGATCGCCTATCGTGAAGACTGGGTTGAGCGATGACGTCGGGTTCTGGAATATCATTGAAATGCGGCTTCCCCTGATTGCCCGCATCTCCTCTTCGCTCTTTCTGGTCAGATCTTCTCCGTCGAAGACTATCGATCCACGCTCGATTCGACCAGGGTATGGAACCAAGCCCAAGATTGCCAGTGATGTGACGGTCTTTCCGCAGCCCGTCTCGCCGACCAAGCCCAGACTTTGCCTCTTGTCGAGAGTCAGAGTATCGATGTCCACCGCGTCTAATACGCCTTGGTAGGTGTAGAATTTGACGCTGAGATCTCGAATCTCCAAGAGGTGGTTAGGGCTGGTGTTCATCATGCGAAAGCACTCTCAGATTCTTCTAAGCCTCGGCGTCAGCGCTTCTCTCAATCCATCGCTCATCAGGTTGAAGGCGAGCACGGTTGCAAGGATCGCCAGGCCGGGGAAAGTGGCAAGGTACCAGTGATCCAAGAAGTAGTACCTCCCTATGCTTATCATCAGGCCCCATTCAGGTGTCGGCGGCTGTGCCCCCAGCCCAAGAAAGCTCAGTGAAGCAGCGGTCAGAATCACGGAGCCGAAGTCCAACGATGCTTGAACAACTATCGGCGTCAAAGAGTTCGGCAGTATGTGACGAAACATTATCTTGAAACCGGAAACGCCTGTGGCTCGGGCTGCCTCAACGAACGGCCTCTCTTTCAGTGAGATGACTTGGCCACGTGCAAGCCTGGTGTACCACGGCCACCAAGCGATCGCTATCGCGATCATCGAATTGGTCAACGACGGCCCGAGGACCGCGGAGATGACGAGGGCGAGAAGAAGAGGGGGAAAACTCAGGAACATGTCAGTGATTCGCATGATCAACTCGTCAACTGCGCGACCCGAGTATCCAGCGATGACCCCGAGCGGAACTCCGATCGCCAAGGTGAGAACGATCACGAGGACGCCTATCTGTAGAGATATCGGCGCTCCAAAGATCACCCGACTCAGTATGTCCCGTCCCGCCTCGTCTGTCCCGAAGAAGTGCGTCTGATCCGGGGCGTGAAACGCGTCAGCTGGATGAACGGCTCCCTTCGCGTCCTCAGGGTACGGAGCAAGCCACGGTGCGAACAGCGCTACGATGATCAAGAAGATGATGAAGAGCAAACCGGCAAGTGTGACGGTATTCCTTCGGATTACGTAGAAGCTGTAACGAAGCTCACGTAGCTGAGGCTTGATCTCCGAAATGTAATTTTCCATTTCCTTCTTGGCAGTCACATTCGAAGCCTCATTCAAGCCTGATCCGTGGGTCAAGGTAGGCTTGCACAATGTCGACGGCTAGATTCAGGACGATATAGACGAGCGCGATTACAATCGCTATCCCCATCACGGCCGGGTAGTCAAGTGAGATTATGGAGAAGGCAGCATACCGCCCAAGCCCTGGCCAGTTGAAGACCGTCTCGACAAGGAAGGTTTCGACCAAAGAGTACGCGAATGTGAGGGCAACGACGGTAATGGTAGGCCCTATCGCATTCTTCAGCGCGTACTTGTAGGCGATCACCCTCTCGGACAGCCCGTATGATTTGGCAGTTCTGATGTAGTCCTCGTCGAGGATGTCGACCATAGTCGAGCGCGTCATTCGCGTTATTAGCCCAATTGGGTAAGCCGCGAGAGTAATCGCGGGGAGAATCAGGTGAATCATGACACTCTGGAACGCCACCAGATCCCCTGAGATGAGAGTATCGATTGAGAAGAAACCAGTCACAACCTCGAACGGGTGCGTCAACCAGATCTGAGTGTCAATTCGTTCTCCGACCGGGAGAATACCCAGCCATCTGAAGAACATGAGCTGCAACATCATTCCGAGCCACGGGGTGAATATTGACACACCGATCACTGATGAAAGACGGGTCGCGTGATCCGCTGGTTTGTCGCGTCTAAGCGCCGAGACAACTCCCAGTGGAATTCCGACTACCAACGACAGAATCATCCCGGTAAGAATCAGCTCCAACGATGCGGGAAGGAAAGCGGCAATGTCATGCAAGACCTCATCGTGAGTTCTGATGGAGACCCCGAAGTCTCCCTGTAACAGGTGCGCCATGTAGATGTAGAACTGGACGTAGATCGGCTCGTTCAATCCCAATTCTATCCTTGCACGTGCGATTTGCTCCGCCGTAGGGTGAGAGCCCACCCACATGGCCGCGGGGTTTGACGGAACGACTCTTGTCAGAGTGAAAGTTATTGTGCAGACGCCGAGAAGGACGAGAATGGACAGCAGGAGTCTTCTCAGGATATAGTATCTCAGCTTCACAGGGAACCATCATCCCGGCAAGAGATCGCCCCGGCTCTCCAGCTGAATGTAGTCTTGAGAGATTCTCATAGGCGTCTGGTAGAAAAAAGAATAGGGAGAGAAACGGGCACAGTTACTCTTGTCTGTAGCAGTTGTACCAGAATACTACGTGCGCGTATGCTGGGTTGTCAACGTATCCTTTCATGTTCGCCCTCTTGGCTCGGGTGTACATCTGGTCAAAGAAGAATATCGCAGGAGAGTCGTCAACGAGTTTCTGCTGGGCTTGAGCGAACATGGCTTTCGCTTCGTCCCGGTTGGTTCCCGCAATGGCTGAGCCGTCGTCGATGAGTTTGTCATAGTCGAGATTGCTGTAGTAACCGAAGTTGAAGACAATTGTTTCCTCGGAATGGAACATGGGTCCCAAGAACGTGTACGGGTCCGGATAGTCCGGCCACCAGTACATGACAAAGATGTCTTGCCGGTCCGCAGGGTTCTCAGCTTGCGCTAGAGCCCACTGTTCTTCCCAGGGCATCCCGCGAAGCTCAAGAGTGACGCCTAGCTTTGCGAGTTCGGCTTTGTATAGTTCGCCAGAACGTCTCTCGTACTCGTCACCCGCGTTGTAGGTGTACAACAACGTGAAGCCACCGTTGGGATGGCCTGCGTCCTTCAGGAGCTGCTTCGCTTTGGCGAGGTCGTACGTGTATTGCGACACTTCGTCGCTATGACCCCACATGCCGTATGGAACGGGTCCTCTAGACTGCTTCGCGTAGCCATGCATCACGTACTGAACGATGTCTGAGTACGGAACCGCGTATGAGAGCGCTTGCCTGACCAGCTTGTTGTCAAGGGGCGGCTTCTTGGTATTGAAGAAGCCGAACATATTCTGGTATGCCGAGGTCTGAACGATCTCAATGCCCGCCTGACTCTGTAATGCCGCGATATCCTCGAACGGTAGCCGATCTACTATGTCGACCTCGCCGGCCTCCAGCTGAAGCCTCGCGGTTGCCCACTCAGGGACGGATTTGATTGCGACCTTGTCGAAGTGTTTTCCAGCCCAGCCTCCCCAGTAATCAGGGAATTTGGTCAGCGTGATTCTGTCAAGCTCCTTGTCATACTTCTCGATCATGTAAGGGCCGGTGCCAGCCTCGTTGCCTTGAAGGAACCAATCGTGTCCGTACTGCTCTGTTGCGACCGGATCATAGATGTGCGCGCAGTATGCGGCTGAGGCTATGTTCAGAAGCGCGGCCGGAAGGGAGAGAACAAACTCGACTCGGTACTTGTCCAAGACGTTGATCTCGCTGACGGGCCACCAGATGTATGATGCGCCCTTCGGACCGGCGCCATCCCAGCCCTTCATGTTCCGCTCAATAGAGTACTTCACGGCGTTAGCGTCGAACTCGTTGCCGGTGTGGAACTTGACACCTTGCCTGAGCTCGAACGTGTACCTCAAGCCGTCGGAGGAGACGTCCCAACTCTTCGCCAAGACTGGTATGTACTCATC
>Ga0209725_1002417_pt1 | contig 10049 bp, 9 predicted proteins | sample I18A1metaG_FD_184145 | JGI IMG/M metagenome (GOLD analysis project Ga0209725, IMG submission 184145) | Lake sediment bacterial and archeal communities from Gulf of Boni, Indonesia to study Microbial Dark Matter (Phase II) - ​I18A1 metaG... | ecosystem: Environmental > Aquatic > Freshwater > Lake... | reverse complement strand
TCAGCAAAGCCCTCCTTTGATCTACCGGAACGATCTCGACATACTCTCCCTGCTCGATAGCCATTTGCTCACGCACCTCTTCTGGAAGGGTGATTTGATAGTTCCTAGTCACCTTCACTTTCGCCATTACCTGCGCCTCCTACTAGAAAAACGACAGTCTAGTAGAGATAAACGTTTCTAGGATACATGTTGCATCCTCCTTTTGTAGCGACGATGGGCATTCGAGGATCCACTAGCAGATTATGAGAGGCAATGTACTCACTCCGGTCGATGACAGCCAGAGTGTCGCGGTCAAGATGGAGGCATCAGCATCTTTTAGGGCATAAATGCCTCCGGACTCGCCATATTTCAGCACGATTCTGCGGTTAAGGGGCCACCTATATCGCAGAGCCTTCGAAGGCGGGACGATCGCTGAGCAAGCTTGATAATTGGAGGAGGGCATGCATCTTAAGAAGGTGACGGTAGAATCGTAGAATGTGGCGTGTGGTTTGAAACGGGGTATGATCGTGTAAGGAATAAACTGGAGGGCTATTTAATTCTCTCAGGGTTGCCTAATCGATTGTTTTCTATCTCCTCGATTCTTAAGCGTACAGCCTCCTTGATGAACTCGGAACGTGATGTATAACCTAACTCTCGAATGTTGACGATCTGATCGACATGATCAAGTAGCTTCGCCGGAAGCTGCACAGTCTTCCATCGTCTCGATGAATCCTTGACTATATTCCATCCCATATCCGCAAGATTTGCCCAGATTTGTATGTGTTATACCGTTGTATGGTTTTCGCAAATTTGCCGATATACATCTCAAAAAACTGAGGTATACGTGACGGTCGCAAGAGATAAATAGACCGTAACGAGCAAGCCATATTGGAAAATTGGGTGATATGTTTTGACTGCGGAAGAGAAAGTTTCTAGACGTGGCTACATGAAGTACGTTGGCGGCATTGTCGTTGTCGCTGTTGTGGCGGCTGCTGGCTACGGTATCTATGAAGCAACGAAGCCGACACCTACACCTACGCCTACGCCAACTCCAACGCCCACGGTAAAGACGGTTGATGTGGCTTTCTGGGTAGGCAATCTTGCCTCTCCATACTGGATATCATGTAAAGACGGCGCTGAGGCTGCAGCCAAGGACGTTAATGAATATTTCGGCAAAGAGCTACTTACCGTAACGACCTTCGATGCTGTAGACGACCCCTCAAAACAGACAGATCAAATAGAATCTGCGATCGGGGCAGGGAAGTATGAAGCAGCGGTTCTGCCTGCGGTTGTAGCTGAGGCTATGGTTCCTGCTTTCAAGAAACTGTATGATGCTGGCATCCCAACGATTACCTACGATAGAGAGATCGCGCCTGAGGGTCAGAAGTATAGATTGTTCGTTATTATAACAAACAATGTTGAGGCCGGCGCTTTAGAGACTGAGACCCTGATCGGGTTCCTAGAGAAGTCGGGTAAGCCTAAGCCTTGGAAGATAGCCGTAAACTGCGGACATCCCGGCGCTTCATCCGCTGAGGACAGGAAGTCTGGACATCACCTTATACTAGACCCGTTGGTGGGGAAGGGTGAGGTTACAATCGTGAACGAGCAGTACCATGAGGGATGGAAGAGAGAGGCTGCGAGGGCTACGATAGAGGGTGTCTTGTCCAAGCATCCCGACTTAGCTGCGGTAGTTTGCTCGAATGACGACATGGCACTCGGGAGCGTCGCGGCGATAAACGGCGCTGGCTTGAAGTCGGGCGTGGATGTTCTTGTTTCAGGATTCGACGCTATAAGCGAGGCTGTAGAGGCTGTGAGAAAGGGCGAGCTGAATATTACGATCGGTCAGGCTGCAAAGATAATGGGGTATTGGGGAGCATACGCCGCTTTCCTGCATGTCAACTTGGGCTGGATGCCGACTGTAACATCGATCCCCGCGGCGGTCGTTCCTGTTACAAGTGAGAACGTGGAGACATTTGCGCCACTAATGGAGCCACCGCGGTGGGATCTCTGGACGAAGTATGGTCCTAAACTATCAGACGCCTTCCCGCGCTAAAAGACTAAAATATCCTACAACTTTTTTTGTTCGCTTTCGGACCATTGCTAAACTATTTAAAGCTTTTAGGAAAGAGAGAGCTCGTAGGATTAAGTGGCATAAGAGAATTGATGATGAGCGGTAATGACAAGCGGAGAAACCCTGAGATTAGAAGAAGTATCGAAAAGCTTCGGAGCGATACAGGCTCTTTCAGATATAGATTTCACATTATACGGACATGAAATAGCCGCACTTGTCGGCGACAATGCAGCTGGAAAATCCACCCTATTAAAGGCAGTAGCGGGAATCTATAAACCCGATAAAGGCAAGATGTTCCTAGAAGGGAGAGAAGTTGAGTTCAAATCACCTATGGACGCTAGGAAAAACGGGATAGAGATGGTCTTCCAAGACTTTATGCTATGCCCAGACCTTGATGTCACATCTAATGTGTTTTTGGGAAGGGAGAAGACTGCTCTCCAAGTTCTTAGGAAAAAGGAAATGGAGAAAGTGGTGAGATCTAAGCTTGAGGAGATCAAATTCGATATCCCATTTCTAAGAAGGAAAGTCAAGTTCCTGTCAGGCGGTCAGCAGCAAATGGCAAGTATCCTCAGGACGCTCATGTTTGAGCCGAGAATCCTCCTCCTAGATGAGCCTACAGCCAGCTTATCAGCAGCTGCATCAGCGGAAGTAATGGAGTTCATTAGGAGATTGAAGGAGAAAATCAGCATAATCTACGTAACCCACGACCTACCTTCAGTGATCAAATACTCTGACAGGATAACTGTTCTCAGAGCTGGAAGAATTGTGGCTGAGAGAAAACCCCGTGAGGCTGACCCTGAGGTCTTAACGCATGAATTGATCAAGCTAATGAGGTTGTGATGCGCGATGGTGTCAGTAAATGCAAGAGCGCTTTTAGGAATAATCAAGGAAAAGTATGAGACAATGGATGAGCTCAAATCCCTTAGCGCGCTAATAGTTTTGTTCGTAGGGGCCTCGGTATTCGCTTCGACATTCTTTGCGGAGCAGAACCTAAGTCTGTTAACCGGCCAGATGTCCGTAGTGGCTATGGCCTCTATCGGAGAAGCACTAGTAATACTTACGGGAAGCATAGACCTTTCGATTGGATCGGTTATAGGGTTGAGCAATGTTGTAGCAGCGATACTCATATCGCAGTACGATTTCAGCATTCCTATGGCGATGTTGGCTGTGGTGACCGTGGGAGGTTTTATCGGCCTTCTGAACGGCATACTCGTGACAAAAGGAAAGATCCCATCATTCATAGTGACCCTTGGAGCTTTGACCGCTGTCAGGGGTGCTGCTTACATCATTACTAAAGGCCTTAACATCCCCGTATACAATGAGGAGTATTTGGCTTTGAACGAGCTTGTGGCGAGGCTTCCAGGAATCTTCTGGATCTATATAGCGTTTCTGATCGGCTTGTCTCTGATATTCAAGTACTCCAGACTCGGGCTATATACACGTGCTATAGGCTCCAACGAGATCGCTGTAAGAAACTTGGGCATAGATAACGATGGCGTTAAGAACCTCGTCTTCACGCTCTCCGGCATATGCTCGGCCATAGCAGGCTTCATGCTCGGCGTCAGATTGGGCGCTGGCTATCCGCACTCTGGGCTCGGTTACGAGCTAGACGTTATAGCCGCGGTAGTTGTTGGTGGCGTATCCCTAGCCGGCGGGAGCGGAAGCCTTGTTGGAACTCTAATTGGCTCGATGATTATGGCTTCGATACTGAACCTGATGGTCCTCATGGGTATAGGCGGTTTTGTACAGTATCTTGTCAGGGGGCTTGTACTCATGTTGGCCGCCCTCGCCATGAGGCGCATGCTCGTATTCGTGAAGTAAGGCGATGCGCATGTACAGAAGAAAAATCAGCATCAGGATAACTACTGCCACGGTAATAGCACTAAGCCTGTGCCTACTAATAGTATACGCCTATAGCTTCTTCGTAGTAAAACCGGCGGCTAGAGTAGATTACACAATATCACAAAACACTATCTTCGTAAAGACTGATACTGGCGAATGCTACATCACCTTCAATGTGCATAATACGGGTACGGTTGATTTCGTGATAGAGGCGATCGTTCTCGATAAAGACGTTATCCCGCTACCCGTCGAGGGGATGGGGGGTTCAACTAAAGTTGAAGTCGGTCGAGTTGTCGCCCTCCGAATACCGCTCAAGGAGAAGTATGAGGTGGGAACTGTTGTTAACCTCTTCCTTAAGACGAATCCGCCACTCTTGGAAGCTCAAAAGTTTGTGGTAGCACCGACCCCGGTTGCCGCCGTAGGTTGACACACAAGATCCTGAGGTTGCCCAGTAAGAAATCCTAGAGCGAAGAATACCCGCGATAAGTTCTTCAAAGGAAATGCGACGAACGGCAAGCCACAAAGGTAACGTACCTACGCCCTTTATAGATTCAATTCTCTCCAGTGGTACGTGTTGCTCTCAAGTTAACTAGCGTGGCCTTCAAAGGTCAGGTTGGCTTGTAGTGTTCACATCCTTTGGCGTCGAAGACTCTGTAGCCTATGTTGAGGCGGTGAGCCATCTCCACTAGGTGTGGAGTGAAGTCTCCGTAGGTGAATCCTAAATGGTTGCATGGCCAAACATCGATTAAGACTTCGTCTTTGACGGGTATCTTTCCTTTGATTATCGGCCAGGAGTAAGTGTACTTCTTATGCTCATCAAGGGGGACATCGACGGTTTCTATCACTGTAGCGACCAATTGATATCGAAGGTTCTCTCTCGCAAGCCTCGCAACTGTCATAATCTCTCCACTAGGTGTTCTACCTCTAACTGAGCTTCCTCCAGCTGCGTAGTACATCTCCTGCCCCATATACTCGACTCGATCCAGTTTCGCCTCAGAGTTTTCACTTGGTCTCCCGAAGAAGTACGGCGGGTGTTGTCCGCAGTTGGAGATTATGAGCTCCCCGTTCTCGACGTCCCTAAAGTCGCCGAATCCAGCCGGTTGACCTGAGAGCAAGTATAGCCAAAGTTGGGTTAAAGCGGAGTCCATGTCATTCTCGCATGCGACGGGGTAGATGGGCTTCGGATTCCCATCCGGCCCGATGTCATTGCTCAAGTAGGAAGTTGCTATGCACGCAGTGCAGTCCCTGGCGCTCAACTCATCTTGACATTTTATTCCACCGAAGGTTATCCCATACTCTTTGAATATGTCGAGCGCGGCGTAGTAAAAGGAGAGTTGATAAAGGAACTTGTGTATTGATCTCAACTTGTCTCTAGAGAAGTCGAATCTACCGTGCTTCTCTTCATATAAAAATTTAAGCGCATTCTTCACCCTAGGGTCCACTATCTCATAGTCGCTCTCACCAGGCTTCCCAGACCATTTCACCATGTTAAGAGCTCTCAACTTCATCTCCGACTGGTCCAGAGCCTCATAGCTGATGCCGAAGCGCTTCTGCCATTGATCGATGTCCGCGGTAGTTGTGGGCATTCTGAGGCTCATCCCGCCGAGGGCTAGAAACTTCTGGCTCTTCAACGCTTCGATAGCCTCGATCACCTTTCCAGCTACATCAGCCCTACGCTTATAGAAACTCAAAATCTCCATAAGCCAAGCTAGGACCTTCGGGTCTTCATCGATCTTCCCATAGCAAGGTTGAAACGGAACACCTATCCGCTTAAGCCCTCCACCTGTAGCCATCCCTGCAACAAGCCCGGGAACAGTGGGATCCTTATACGAGAACATGACCACCCTCGCTATGTCCCCAGTCTCCTTCTGAAAGAACTTCACAGCATCAATAGAGTCGAAAGGGAAGGTCCAAGATCCTTGATTAACTATGAAAGCGTCAGGCTTGCTCTTAGCAATCTTTGTAACATGCTCTCTAACAAGATCGGTATTCCAAGCGATCTGATCCTCCTTTGGAAAACCGTCCCCACCTCGAATCACCTCGACCCCCTCCTTACGCAAAGCCTCTATAAGCGATCTCTCATGCTCCAGCATTAGATCCAAGTTATCGCTTCTAACCCATGGGCGAGGATCGTTCGGTGAAAAGACACCTACTCTAATCTTATCCATAATCATCCAGCTCAAGGACAGATATCTTCAAGACTCATATTACTTTAACGCAAAATCTTAAGCAGAAAGAGATTGAAGTTAAGAGGTATCGGCTGATAGGCAAGTTAACGCCAATAGTCGTAGATTTGGTCGGTGGTGAAAAGAGTGCTTGTGACGTGTGCAGGGATAATGGTTGCCGATATAATTCTAGCCGATTTGCCAAAAGTCTGCCAGCCAGGCGAACTTGTCTTCGCTCCTAGAGGAATCTCTTTGCACATTGGAGGGCATGCTGCAAACGTTCCAATCGACCTGATTAAACTGGGACTTGGGCGGGATGAAGTAAGCACGGTCGGGACTGTGGGAAAGGATCCGTACGGAGATTTTATCGAGAGTATTCTGGCCGAGCATGGGATCCAAATCCACATAAGGAAAATTGAAGAAGCCGGAACGGCGAAGAGCGTCATACTTGTGGTGAGAGGCGAGGATCGTAGAGTCTACCACGATGTTGGCGCAAACTATTTCTTAGATCCCGACTACGTTAAGGCCATTCTAAGAGAGGAACGGCCGCTCATCTTCTACGTCGGCGCAACTGGTCTACTCGGCAGGTTTGATGAACAACTTTCCGATGTACTCGAAGTGGCGAAAGCTCAGAATTGTCTAACTTTCGTCGACCCTGTAACACCGTATCAACACGGTTGGGAGCATATTCGTGAGGCCCTTGAACTAGTGGACGTATTCCATTGTAACAATTTTGAAGCCTCAGATATGACTGGCATAAGTGACCTCCGGGAGGCCTTAAGGAGTATTTCCGAGGAGGGGGCTAAATTGGCGATCGTCAGCACTGGAGAGAAAGGCCTAGTTGCCGCTGCCAAGAAGATTGTGTTCGAAATGCCGGCCTTCAAGGTTCCTGTGGTCGATCCAACAGGGGCTGGCGATGCATTTTGTGCAGGAATTATTCAAGCTCTGGTCGAGATGGACAAGCTGCGGGACATCTCCAAGCTATCTACCAACAATATTGTGGATATATTGCTACGCGGTGAAGCGGCGGGCGCAGCTTGTGTGACAGGTGTGGGAACTACAACTTCGGTGACAGCTAAGAAGGTTAATGAATTGATGCTCCAACAAGGACCAGAGATAAGAAAACGTGCAAAAAGTATTGTGATCTCGAAGTAGCTGAAGAGTTCTAGGACGAATTAAGGTGAAAAGATAGGGCTGAGAGTCTGATGATTTCAAGGCAGTATCTTGGAATTTGACGTATGGAATTAAGTTGATTCGCTTCAGGAGTCCATGCGCAAGGCTAAAGAGCTTGGTTAAGCCAACACACGAATTGGAGGGATAGAATGATGGTTAAGTACGGTATACATAGTCTTCTTTGGACTGAGCGCTTCGATACTGAGCCAGAGCCTCTGGTTAAGAAGGCAAAGGCGCTTGGTTTCGATGGAATAGAGATCTACGTCTCACCTCAACAGATTGAGAGCTTCAACAGGGAAAGAGTCAAAAAGGCTTTGGGGGACGCGAAGATGAAATGCATAGGGTCAACCAGCCTAAGCTTGGAGACGGATATCACCAGCCCAGATGAAGCTACGAGGCGTAAAGGGGTCGAGTACTTGAAGGACTGCGCCGAATTGTTCTCTGAGCTTGGAGCGGAACTGGTTGCAGGAGTACTATACACCGCATGGGGAAAGATCGTTGGAAGAGGTCGGACTGAAGAGGAATGGGTTCGCTCAGTAGAGAGCCTCAAAGAGGCTTGCCGCCTCATAAGAGGATACAATGTGACTCTCGGCTTGGAGCCTGTGAACAGGTTTGAGACATACTTCCTCAACACAGCGGCTGACGCTGTCAAACTGGCGAAGCAGATAGGTGAACCAAACGTCAAGGTTCACTTGGACACTTTCCACATGAATATTGAAGAGAAGAACTACTATGACCCTATAGTGAAGACTGGAAAACTGCTCTGCCACATGCACTGCTGCGAAAATGATAGGAGCATACCTGGAACAGGAAGCGTCAACTGGAAAGAAGTCTTCAAAGGGCTCGCAGACGTCGGCTACAACAGATGGATAACCCTAGAATCATTCACGCCAGAAATTAAGAGCGTCGCGGCCAGCACAGCCATATGGAGGCAGCTAGCACCAAGCGCAGACGCCTTGGCATCAGAAGGCCTGAAATTCCTGAAGTCCATGGAGAAGAAGTATCTTCGCAAATAGTCTGCATCAACCCATCCGGGAACTTCTCTTTTCTTTTCTGATAAAAGCTAGGTTTCGCCATAACAGCTTCAAGTAGCCCTCTCGTCTTGACGGATTCAGCTGTCTCTTTCACGATAACTTGATCTCTCAATCAAGAGACACAATGACATAGCCAGTAGAATAACGCAGCAGATAACGAAGCAGGAGAGGCCGACCAAGATCGAGAGCTAAAAACTGGATCATGGGAAGCTAGCTAATCGGATCGCTGGGTTCGCGGCATTAGACTGAAAGGTTGAAATAGCTTTAGGTTTCGAACGATATAATTGAGAGAAAAACGAAGTATATCTCTTGCTTCCCGATCAGGAGGTTGAATAAACATGTTGAAAGGGATTCCAAATCAGATTTCGCCGGAGCTCATGCACGCTCTTATGAGCATGGGGCATGGTGATGAGATCGTTCTTGCCGATGGTAATTTTCCGGCGGCAAGCAACGCTCGGCTTCTCATCAGGGCCGATGGGCATGACGTATGTACTATTTTGCAAGCGGTCATGCAGTTTTTCCCATTGGATACCTTTGTTGACGATCATGCGGTAGTTATGGCTGTTGATGACCCTAAAGCTGTTGAACCACCTATATGGAACGATTTTCGGAAGATTCTAAGGACCGCGGAGGGTCGAGAGGTCAGGCTTACTCCCATTGAGCGTTACGAATTCTACGCCCGATCGAGGAAAGCCTACTGCATCGTCGCCACTGGCGAAAAGGCGCTCTACGCCAACATTATCTTGAAAAAAGGCGTCGTCACATGAGTGATCAGCAATCGGAGGCAGATTCCCCGACGTCTAAGACAATAATGATCTGATTCGCCGCCGAAGACCACACAGATACAATGCGTCGCAAGATTGAGAATCTTGACCAAGATGTTGTAGACGCTATGCTGCATGTGCGTAGTATAAACGAATTAGATCAAATTCATAAGCTTCTTTTCTAGAGGTCAAGAAATATCAAGTCCGAGGTGCGTTCATGAGTGTCTCTATTGGATTGAAGAAAGCCGGGGTCCTCTGCATTCTGCGAAGCGATTCAGGTTTTCTGTTGATTCACCGTAGCCAAGAGCCTCATCTTGGTAAGTATATCCCAATCGGGGTTAAGCTTGGCCCGTTTGAGACACCTAAAGCGGCGGCAATACGTGAAGTCAAGGAAGAGACAGGCGTCTCAGTCGAGAACGTGCGCTTGAGAGGCATATTGACAGAAACGAGCCCAACCGACTTCAACTGGATAAGCTATATCTATACGGCTGATGTTGCCGCGGTCACACGGGTTGAGTATCGTGAAGGGACCCTTGAGTGGGTCGAGGAAGAACGGCTAAACAGCATTGCTACACCGACAACAGATCGATTTATCTATGGTTACGTATCCAAGTCTAAGTTCTTTGTCTTCGACGCTGTCTACGATGAGAAAGTAGAGCTAGTGAGACTGGTTGACGAGCTTTCAGGGGAAACACTATTTTCGAAGGATCAGCGTTGACCCTTGCACATTGCTGGCCACTTCGATAAGAAGCTGCGATTCTATTATTTCAGTAAATCTTCAATCGAGCCTACGGCGTTCCTTCAACTTATAAGTACATGAATCAACACCTTGAAAGATGTGTTGGAGGCTCAAGTTTGAGAGGCTTGGACGTATTCTTCAGCCCTGAAACGGTAGCGATCGTGGGCGCTTCAAAGACTGTCGGTAAGGTCGGCAATGTAATACTCAGCAACCTTCTCGAGTCGAACTTTCGAGGCAGAGTCTATCCGGTGAACCCGTATACAGAGAGCATCTATGGAAGAA
>Ga0209725_1002414_pt1 | contig 10057 bp, 11 predicted proteins | sample I18A1metaG_FD_184145 | JGI IMG/M metagenome (GOLD analysis project Ga0209725, IMG submission 184145) | Lake sediment bacterial and archeal communities from Gulf of Boni, Indonesia to study Microbial Dark Matter (Phase II) - ​I18A1 metaG... | ecosystem: Environmental > Aquatic > Freshwater > Lake... | reverse complement strand
TGGCCAAAAAAAGGACCTTTTAAAAGAGCAGCTAAATTAGATGGAGTGATTCCACTAAGTGTAGACTATACAAATCCATTAACGCCTGATGATTATTCTAGTATGATTGAGTATATGAAAAAGCATAGTTTACGTTATCCTTATGACATCGTGAAAATAAGTTTCGATAGTTCTAAAAACAATGATAAAAAAAGGGCCATTCTAGATTTTCAGGATGCGGGAGTTAATTGGTGGTTGGAACTAGTTAGTGACTGGACTGGAAGTTATGAAAAAATTAGAGACATCATCATGCAGGGACCCTCCCAAATCTGAATTTACATGCAAAATATATTCGACAGAATCGAACGGTCAAACATCTAATCAACCTTGAGTATTCAACATTGATCAGAGTATACTATGGTATACATAATGGACTATGAGATTTTTGGGTTGTATTGGTTGAATTAAGTTTGATTCAGGTTGACTAGATTGATCGAATTCAATTGAATCAGATTATTTTGGTTGGTTGGATAAAACTTTACCCCAACCAACCAATAGCAAAATGATTTAAGTTAAGAACAAGAGACATAGCCTTTTGGTTTCAGGAATTTTAGAGTAAAGGTGATTACTTGGGAAAGGTGACCACAAGTATCGAAATTGAAGCGTCTCCTGAAAAGGTCTTTGGTTTTGTGATTAGTGAGAAGATGCATGACATCGCGAAGGAGTTTGTGGAAGGTAAATGGACCTCTGTGGGACCTATTGGAGTCGGCTCAACTGTACATTATATCGGCGTGCACAAATACAACAAAGGAGAAGAGTGGAACGGGGAAGTAACCGAATTCGTAAAGAACAAGAAGTTAACGATATATCTTACAGGCGCAAACAAACGTTCGCACGACCAGATAAACTCTTACATTTTTGAACCCACGACCAAAGGAACCAAACTCACAATGTCTATGGAGGTTAAAATGCCATATTCCATTTTTGGAGAATTGTTTTTTGCGTTATTGGTTAAGAGAATGGTGAAGAAAGAATATTTTGACAAAATAGCGGGGACCCTAAAATCTCTTGAGACGTGATTGAGATTATTATTATAGCATACATGCAGTGGATATTGTTGATGTGTCTGATTGGTTGGATAAAACTTTACCCCCAAACCCAAAAACTGGCTCATAAGGAATTTGTCGAAAGAAGAAACAAAAAGAGAAACGGCTAGAGAGAAAACTCTGGTTTTTCAGGCTATTCGTAGTTCTGGCTTTTCAATGAAGACTTCGTGAGTCATTGAGTTTGGAACGAGTAGAGAGTCAAGGGAAAATCCCAAACAAAGGGAATTGAAAGGCTAGATATCGAAAGTCAACTCTCTCTATCATTGGAAAGAGTCAAGGGAAAATCCCAAACAAAGGGAATTGAAATAACAGATCTTAGGAATTATTATGCAAGGTTGTTTCTGCAATTTTGGCATCTGTGTGTTCTGATTGTGCGATGCCAAGCGTTAGGAAGAAAAGCATTGAGCCAACAAGCAGCGGCACTCCAATTGGATGCAAAATCTCTTCATTGGCGATTAAGTTTAACGCTTTGATTGCAACATAGCCAAGGAAGATCGTCAGAATAAGAAACGCAAAACCATAGTATAAGGCAGTTGTCATTCTATGCCCAATTTTTACAGACATTTGGCTCTTTCACCTCCTTGGCTTCATTGTTCTTTACGAAGGACGCATCCTCCGTCGTTTCCCGTCACCTCAGGTTTGCTGAGATGATTCGGGCGCTATCACTGACTGTTCGGTTTCTTCGAGTGGCAATCCAAGATCTTTCAATATGGCACGGAACTCGTGGGCTAAAATGAGGTCAGGGCAATCTCTAGCAACATCAAATAAAATTGGCGGCAACGCGTCTTAGTCAGAGTCCACAATGTCATTCACCGTGACCGAGTCTCTGCTGACTAGGTAGAACGCCTTTGCCAAATACTAGTCTTCTTTCCAAGAAAGATGGACAATAGGTTATGTGCAATTCCTTAGCGAATTAGGATGGTTTATTGCTCTGAGTCGTTCATTCTCAGCTCGAAGCTTTGAATTTTCGTCTTCAACCTTGATTAGGTAATACGCAATCCACAGAAGATCAGAGCTGTCTTTAGGTTGCATGCTTCTATTTGCCAAATTTTCAATGATTTTTCGGTTATTCTCAATTATTGATCGGGTCGATTGAAAGACTTTCGTAACATTTTGCAGCACATATCGACATGCATTAACGTTCGGAACCTTAAATCGAGACTCCAAATACTCATTTTCCAAATGAAGAGTCTTCATGGCAGATTCATAGAGACCTTTGTACATCTCCTTTTCATTCTCTTCTCGCTTCAACATGCCGCATAGCTGACGTTGCCCAAAATCTAGACGATTCAACTTATCAATCATCAAACGCCTGAATACTGGATTGTCGACTACTGACGGTTCAGGTGGATTTCTGCTGAAGAGCCCTATGATCCGTGAGTATACGGTGAACTTCTGCTTTGTTGCCACGACATCTTGTCTCAACATTTCTTTCACTGCTTCTTTAACTACAGCCAAGGCATCTGGACTAACTGCCTTAAGCAGGCCCATTGAAGCATAGGCTAAAACCAGCTCCTCCCTGCGAAAGATAAAGTTAGTAGATGCATACACGCACCACAGCGCCTCTGAAAAGACATCCTGTTGTCTAGTATTTCTACATATATATTCCGCAGAGAAAAAAGATACCAAGGCACTTGTCCACAGAGGGTCAAAACGCTCTCCAGCAGCTTTGACAATTCCATCAACATTAATCACACCAGACTCAACTTTCTCTTCCTTCAACATGTAATATTCAAGACGTCTTCTTCCCCTCTCAGTCAGCACATAGGAATACTCACGAACTCTACCATGCTTCCTAAGAAACCTAAACAACAATCTCTGCCGAGCACATTTCAGCAGAGTCATAGAAACCTTCTTCCTCTCCGAAACACCGAAATATCCTAGTCTACCAGATACCTCAGTGCTGCTCACCCCTTTCATGCTCCCCACACACTGCAAAACAATCGTCTTAAGCGAATTCCTAAGCATAACATCGCCTCTACAGAGATAACATTCTCTAACCTTTATATGGCTTTAACCAGAAAAAGGGCTGACGGGTAAATGCTAGCAGATAAAACCGAAGAAGAGCGACCAAGCCTCGCCAGTTCCTGTCATGACCTCTAGGCTCAATCAAGTTCTCTCTAGCTATGCATGCTGAGGACGCGGGTTCAAATCCCGCCCCGTCCACAAAACTCACTTTCGCTAGAGAAACAATGGAGCATAGCAGTCGCGAGTGACATCTTCATTGCGAGCCGGGTTCAAATCCCTCCCGATCCATGCATGCACTTTAATATTCTCTCGGATAACTGAATTGCTATTTCGCGCGCGAGGTGCTAAGAAGATTTTTTTGCTAGAACTTGTTGTAGGTTACTATTTTCTCAATAGGCTTTCTGCCTTTCGTGTGAGGAATTTCCGCAGGATACCCAAAAGTGACAAGAGCAACCACTTTCCATCTATCTGGAATACTTAAGAGTCTTTTGACTTTCTCTTCATTGAAACCGCCGATCCAGCAGGATCCAACTCCATAGGCCCAAGCGGCAATAACCATGTTCTGCAGAGCAATTGAAGTGTTGACAACAGAAAATCTTTTGTCAAGGAACCCTTTGTCGGCACATCCAACAACTACGATTGGGGCACTCTTGATGTGTCTGCTGAAGAACCACCCAGCCAACTCTTTCTTGATCTTGTCATCCTGTACCACAACAAAGTGCCACGGCTGTCTGTTGATTGCTGAGGGAGCCTGCCTCCCAGCTTCTAGAATTTTGTCTAGCACGTCCTTGGGGATTTCCTTCTGTTCATAGTTTCTGATGCTCCTTCGACTAAGTATAACATCAATCAAAGAAGTAGAAGGTAGTTGACCGGAAGACATGGGAATTTGGTCATTATTGTAAGGCTCCTTTTGAGCAGTGCGCAACGGAAAAGTTTTTTCCAAACGAGGATGCCTCCATGTATTATGACATACGTCATACAAATGCACTCTTTTATAGTTTCCTATATGCATGCATGAAAGTGATGAACAGCGAGCAACAGCCGAAGAGGTAATAAAAGAACTGACGGAAGAAAAAATCTGGATCAGTCAGATAGTAACAAAGGTTGAACCATTGAAGAGGTTTTATGAAGCTGAAGACTACCACAAGGACTACTTCAAACGCCACCCAGAACAAGCTTATTGCAGGCTGGTCATCGCCCTTAAAGTCGCCAAGTTCCAGAAACTCTATCTTAGCAAGCTTAAAATGCAGTAGCTCTGCATGCATGCTTAACTTCCAAGATAAATTGGCCATGCATGCAGAAAGGTTCAAATTTCCTTTTGAGAATAGCACTCTGTGCAAAAAGGAGCTCTTACTTTGTCAGAAAAAAACAAAATGTCTGGTTGGAAGAACCCTCATATAGTACCAGGCAAAAAGCACACAACAATCACACGAACCTTTCGTATCCGAACAGATTGGGATGCTATTCTAAGGGAGGAAGCTGAAAGACAAGGAATAAGTGTAAACGTCTTAATGAATATGATTCTCCGGAGATACGCCCTTTTCGACAGGTGGACACGCGGCTATAAGGTAATCAGATTAACACAAAATGCATTCCGCGAGATTCTGGACGGCATTTCAACGGACAATTTGGCTCTGGCAGGTGAGAAGAGTGGCCCCTCAGACGTTCAAAACATCCTAGACATTATCGGGCTTCCTTCCAACTATGATTCTTTTGCCTACTTGTTATCAGAGCACTTTGGAGGCGCTGACTCCGCAATGTGGTTCAGCTGCTATCCCCACTTTCAAGAAAACACTGATGTATTTCATCTACAACATAATCTTGGGCGTGGGTGGAGTATATATCTGCAAAAGTATCTCCTTTCTTCTTTGAAAAGCATGAAGATTGAAGGCGAGGCGAAAATCTACGATTACGCGGTGAATCTTAAGGTCCCTCGACTTCGCTAATGCCTGCATGATGCGTGAATACTTCTGAAATTCTTACAACTCAGACCTTAGATTTGAGATATCAGCGGCCTTCTCATAGAATCCAAAAACATTGAGAATAATGGCTCCTACATGATCTGCCAGCAACTGATATTTTTCGACTTTTTCGAGAGTGAACATATCCTCGCGGGGGTCATTAATCTGGATTAGACCAATTGTCTTGTCGCCTGAGTGCATTGGAATTAATGCAACTGATTCATACCCATAGTTATGACACGTGTCTCGTGTCTTGCCAATTTCCTGTTTTTCTTTCTTTGTCAATTGTGAAAGAAGTCGCGTTGTACTGTTAGTCCAGAAGGCTCCATTTTTGGTGAAATACGGATATCTTGGGTTGAACCTGCCTTTGAGTATGTTGCCACACATGCATTCTACAAAAGGAACGCCATTGGCATCTAAAACGATCTTGCCTTTTCTATCCTTTACGTTGAGCATGTTCTCTTGGAGGATAAAGAACTCTGGAAATCCTTTGTGCACGTAGTATGGAAAGTCGCCATCTTTGCCCAATCTGATCGCGACGCTTTGACATTTCGAAAGATTCTGTATTTCCTCAAGTATCTCCTCCAGTACCGATCTGAGGATCTTGGGATCCACTGATTTCTTGGCCATCTTTGATCTCTCTATTCTTTGATTTCTGACATGTTGTTTAGACAAATAAATTAGACGTTTGCAATTGAGTGCAAATTATTGCATTGTAGACGTATTACTTATTTGGATACCGTCACAAACTCTAAACGCACTACGGAAAAAGGAGAAAAAAAGATGAAATCAATCCTCATAAAAACTTCCACTCTAGTTCTGATCCTAGCAATGATTCTCTCAAGCACCTCTTTGCTCATAAATGCGGCACCACCCGCAGTAGCAGGTCCTACACTGAATCCACAAACGATACCTCAATTCGTAAATCAACTGATTACCCCTCCCATATACAAACCAACTAATGTGACAAACGTAAACGGCACAACAATTCGCCAAGACTACACTATTGATATGACTGAAACTACAGAGCAAATATTACCCACTGTTGACGCACTCGGTAACCCAACAGGATTTGGCCCAACAAAAGTCTGGGCTTACGGAGGTATCGTAACCAAGAACCCAATAACTGGACTCCCAGGCTACTTCCGCTATTCACCAGCAGCTACCTTCGAAGCAATCAGAGGAATTCCCATAAACGTAACATGGCAAAACAAAATCACAACATCACACATGTTTGCAGTCGACCCAACACTTCACTGGGCAAATCCCAACAATATTCCTATGCCGACGGAACCCAACGCACCAGTTCCACCTTACCCTCCATATGATGGCATCACAAAATTCGGATTTGACGGCACCGTAGAGAATCCAACTGGATTCTTCTATAATGCCCAATCTCCTGTTCCATTGGTCCCCCACTTGCACGGCGGAGAAGTTCAATCAACCTCCGATGGCCACCCCGAAGCCTGGTTCACTTCCGCCTCATCTGCCAAATTCGGAGCAGAATATAGCAGCAACGGCATCTATCAACCCGCCTCCCCCACGCCTGGCGAAGCAATCTTCTATTACCCAAACGCCCAACCCCCAGCAACTCTATGGTACCATGATCACGCCCTCGGCATCACCCGCATAAACGTGATGTCTGGCCTTGCCGGCTTCTACCTCCTAAGGGACCCATCTGACACAATTGCCCCATTACTTCCAAGTGGACAATACGAAATTCCTCTAGCAATTCAAGATAGATCATTTAACTTGGATGGTTCATTCTGGTTCCCAACTGCTGGCTTGAACCCAACAATTCATCCCTACTGGATGCCTGAGTTCTTCGGAAACACCATCATGGTCAACGGTAAGGTATGGCCAAACCTCAACGTAGAGCCACGACAATATCGATTCCGTTTATTAGACGGATCCAACGCTCGATTCTATACGCTCAGTCTTTCCTACAAGAACAAAGGCACTCTATTGCCATTCACCCAAATCGGAGGAGACGGTGGCTATCTTCCCACACCAGTTACGATGACATCCTTAACCATAGCACCCGGCGAACGCGCCGACATACTGATTGACTTCTCACGACTGCCTGCAGGAACACAACTCATAATGACAAATACAGCCAAAGCACCATACCCTGGAGGAGCACCTGTCGACCCACAAACTACAGGCCATATCATGCAATTCACAGTAATTGGCGGCACACCAATCATTCCCCCAGCGCTACCCGCTACCCTGTTAACAATGCCGACTCTTACACCCAATGTACCAGCCAAAACTTTGACGCTAATTGAAGTAATGGGACCTGCAGGCCCAACAGAAATTCTTCTAGATGGCCAAAAATGGCATATGCCAATATCTGAACTGCCACAAGTTGGATCCACCGTAGATTGGGTAATTGTGAATCCAACAGCGGACACCCATCCAATACACCTGCACTTGGTGCAGTTCCAAGTCATAAGTCGCCAAGGCTTCCAAGTGAACAAGTACATCAAAGATTGGACAGCACTCAACGGCATGGCACCACTAATGAACCCAACAGTCAATGTGCCATCGCTTACGCCCTACCTAACCGGAAAACCACAGGCTCCTGCTGCGAACGAAATGGGATGGAAAGACACTGTACAAGTGCCAACAGGAATGATAACTATAATCAGAGTACGTTTTGCGCCACTAGACGCACCCATAACCGGACCCAATTCGCCTTCACCTGGAACAAATCTATACCCCTTCGACCCAACAATTGGCCCTGGATACGTTTGGCACTGCCACATCATCGACCACGAAGACAACGAAATGATGCGACCATACAAAGTGGTGCCCTAAACTTCGGCACTCAATCCCTCCCTCTTTTTTTGGCTCAGAAGTATTAATGTGAGGCATTTATGCGCTCGCTTATGTCAATGGCTCATCAACCAGCTATGATTTCAGAGAGTTGAGCAGCCCTTTTTCCCCCATCGGGCGATAAGTGAGCACTTTCCAATCAAGCAATATACAGAAAGTTCCATAGGGGTGCATGCATGAGGCTTCTTGAGCCAATTTTTGGTTTTGCGGAAAAAGTTATAGCGAACTCTGAGATTGACACTATAGGCGATATTCTATGTCATCAGAAAAGAACAAAGCTCTAGTTTGCAGAGTGAATGAAGCACTGAACAGAAAGGATCTTAGCATATTGGACGAATTCATGGCGTCAGATTATGTTGATCATACCAATCAACTGCGAGGCAGGAAAGACGCAAGAAAACTCTATATTGGAATCTTCAAGGACATGCCTGATTTTCACAGAACTGTCGAGGACATAATCGCTGAGGATGACAAAGTATGGATAGTTTTCAAAACCACTGGGACAGCTCCAACTGGAAAGAAGATTGAACTGACAACCGTCAGCATTCTTAGCTTTGTTGACGGCAAGGCTGTGGAAGGTTGGACGGTTCCTAGGGTTACTGGGCAGAATCGGTTGGTCGATCGAGCATTGTACAAGTAACAGAAACGTGCGCAACCTCTAACAAGCGATCGATCAACTAATTTCTCAGGAAATCCAGAACTTCCTTGTTGAATTCGCTACGCATTTCTATGGGGAAGTTATGTCCCCCGCCTGATACTTTGACTAGCTTAGCGTTTGGCACAAGGCTTGCAATCACTTCAGATGAAACTGGATTAACGAGTCTATCCTCAGCCCCAGTGATGACCAAGGTTGAAGCCTTAATCATCCCTAACCTATCAGCCGCATCATGCGCCATCAATGCTTCAGAATGCTCCGCAGCACCTTTTGGCGACCAGAACCTGGTCGCGATCCTCACCAACGGAAGGATGAAGACTCTGTAGGACCACTTGCTGAATACCGAATCCATGAAAACGCCAAATAACCTTCGCTGACTCGCCTTGTCGTGCGATGATTTCGCATAAGCATCAATTGCTTCATTAATCTTCGAGGTAAACCCACTAGTTCCATCCCTTCGGGCAAATGTACACGCCAAAACCAGCTTATCCACCCTCTCAGGGTAGTTAATTGCAAGTTCCTGAGCAATCATCCCGCCCATCGACACGCCGAGGACATGAGCCTTTTCGATGCCCAGGTGATCCATTAAGCCGACCGTGTCATCAGCCATCATTTTGATGGTGTACGGTCCAGCTGGCTTGTCAGACTTCCCCACACCTCTGTTATCAAACGTGATTGTACGGTAATATTTCTTGAATGATGCTGTCTGGGACCTCATGCTGCTCTGAGCTGCAGCTGATCCACAGATCATAATCAAGGGTTCTCCTTGTCCCTGAACCGTGTAATTTATGTTTATTCCATTGACATTCGCCATTGGCATCTCAGGCTTTTCCCTCCATAATTATACAAGCCATTTACGCGCGCGCTTTGCTAGAATCGTGTAAAACACTGTCTAATGATTTAACGCTTTTCTGCATTCGCAAATGGTTGGGGTAAAGTTCACTCCAGCTTTCCGTAGTATAGTCTTTTCCATTTGTCAGCTATCTTCAAAAACTCGTCGTACCCGTTTTTTCTGATGAATTCGATTGATTCTTGGTATCGTTTACCTGCGTATCCTTTTCTTTCATAGAACGCCTGTAACATATCGCACGGATAATCAACACAGTCAGCACAAGTCTGGAGCCCTCTTTCCTTGAAACAACAGATTTTCACCTTGCATTTAGACCTGTTGATGCTCCTTTCGCTTGTTGCATAGCCCAGTTTGCAGCCCCAGCAGAGTCGTTCATTAGGATTATTCTTCTTCATCCTTTCTAAACAAGGTTTACAATATGCACCACAACATCCAATTTCCTCAACAGTCATAACATCTCAACCTGCATTTCCTCATTCTGCTGTCGAGATTTAATTTGATAGTTGGTTGGATAAAACTTCCCCCCCAACCAAAGCTCGTGTGAGGACAATACTCTTCATTAGATAGCAAGCACTTGCGTTATCTAGTCAAACAAGGAAAAGGGAGGGTTTGTGGGGGATATCTCTACTTGATGTGGAGTTCAAATCTAGCCCGAGGGTTCAAACGAGTATCTAAACCTAGCCCCGTCCACAAAACTCAC
>Ga0209725_1002411_pt1 | contig 10066 bp, 8 predicted proteins | sample I18A1metaG_FD_184145 | JGI IMG/M metagenome (GOLD analysis project Ga0209725, IMG submission 184145) | Lake sediment bacterial and archeal communities from Gulf of Boni, Indonesia to study Microbial Dark Matter (Phase II) - ​I18A1 metaG... | ecosystem: Environmental > Aquatic > Freshwater > Lake... | reverse complement strand
CACGATACATGATGCCTTAGATAGAAATCCGCCGATGTCGAACAGCCGAATCGAACAGCCACAAACCGAACTGACCTTGAGAAGGCTCGAAGCAGATTGCTTGGTTACCCCCAACGCTAAAAGCGAGAACAGGGACCGATAGCTTTCCTTCGTGCGAAGACAGGTTCGCGTGGCATAGGCGTGAGGACAAGACGATGCACGTAGAACGCCATCCCCAGCTAGTGACGGCGATGGTTTGGGCGGGCTGGTTCTCCATAATGCTTCCGCGCATGGTCGTGACCGCGCTGCTTCCGACGATCGAGGCGGAGTATCAGATCTCTCACGCGGAGGCGGGGCTCCTGATGACGAGCTACTTCTACCCTTACGCCCTCATGCAGATCCCTGCGGGAGCTCTCTCAGACCGACTCGGGAGGAAAAGATTCATCATTATTGCTCTGATCGGCTCCTCCCTTGCTTCGTTTGCTCTCGCGGGGGGACAAGGCTTTCTGCAGATGATTGGTCTCCGCGTATTGGCTGGTTTCTTCGCCGGACTCTGGTACGCTCCGAGCATGAGCCTACTTACCCTATCAGTTGGCGACGAGGACAGAGGAAAGGCTGTGGGCTTGGCGTTCTCCGGGCCACCGGTATCTGATACAGTGATCTATCTCATGGTTGGGGTGTTCGGCGTGGAGAGTTTCGGTTGGAGGAACTATTTCCTGATCTACGCCTTTCCAGGTCTTCTTTGCGCATTTGTGACATGCCTTCTCGTGAAAGAGGTGGTTTGGACGCGCCACAGTTCACCCCCAACCATCAAGAAAGGGCAGCCAGTTGGAAGGACGTTGAAGAGCCGCACTATGTCTAGTATACTGCTCCACAGTGTTGTCGTCTTCTCGGCCGTTTATGGTCTTCGAACGTTTCTTCCAGTCTACCTTGTTCAGGTGAGGGGACTTGCCCCGTCTGAGGCGTCTTTGCTGATGGTTGCTTAGAGCCGCACTATGTCTAGTATACTGCTCCACAGTGTTGTCGTCTTCTCGGCCGTTTATGGTCTTCGAACGTTTCTTCCAGTCTACCTTGTTCAGGTGAGGGGACTTGCCCCGTCTGAGGCGTCTCTGCTCCTAGTTGCTTACGCGGCATCTGTGATACCTTCCGGTCCTCTCATAGGCTATCTGGTGGATCGGTTCGGGCCCGGCCGTCCCTCTCTGGTTTCGCTTGTCACGCTTTGCTTCGTCATGTCAGCGTTATCCGTCGTTCCGGTTGGCGTTCCGATGGTTATCTTGCTTCTCGTTTGGGGATTGATCGGCGGTTGGACCGTCACAGCTTTCAGTGTGCTCTTGACGCGGATTGTGCCCGTTGAAACGAGGGGGACGTTTCTCGGAATTCTGAACTCATCGACATTTCTTGGAGCAGCGACAGGACCGCTGATCTTGGGTTACGCAGCGGACATTGGAGGCTTTGGGGCTTTCTTTGCTTTGGCCTTCGGCTTGTGCCTTTTGGCGGCGGCCTTTGCGCTTCCAATTCTGAAGGCCCACTGGTCGTCGCAGCTAGAGGCGTTTTCCATTGAGAGCTCAACCGCAAGATGACCTCGATCCTGGGCAACGGTCCGGCGGCCGAGACAGGAATGTTGCAAGAAGGCGTCTCTCAGTCATTGAAGCGCTGAGGAACGTTCTTCCAGAAGGCAAGGCAGAGCTGGCGGTAAGGAGTTTCGATGTCGTAGGCGACGTAGCGGTAATCAGAGTTCCTGAACCGCTTGAATCAGAGCGTTTCCTCATCGCGCAGACGATTCAAAGATGCTTGCCGTATGTCAGGACTGTTCTCAGGCAGGTGGGCGCTGTTGGCGGCGAGTTCAGGACGAGGAGGCTGGAATGGTTATCCGGAGAGAACAGGACGACAACTATCCATAAGGAGTACGGGTGCCTCTTCGAGATGGATCTGGCGAAGGTGTACTTCTCGCCGCGCCTCCTCTACGAGAGGTTTCGCATCGCAGCGCTCTGCCGCAACTCAAGCGTTCACGAGAACGTGTTGAACATGTTCTCGGGGGTTGGATGCTTCTCGATCATGATCGCCAGAGGAACCCGAGGGGGGCATGTCTACTCTGTGGACCTGAACCCCGACGCCATCAGCTATCAGCTCAGGAACATCAGGTTGAACAAGACGAAGGGCAGGGTGACCGCCGTCTACGGCGACGCTCAGGCTTTGGTGGAGAGCCTCTTCGAGGGAAAGATGCATAGAGTCCTCATGCCGCTCCCTGAGAAGGCATACGCATGCTTGGAATCCGCAGTGGCTGCGATAGGCCCTGAAGGAGGAACGATCCATTACTACGACTTTATGCATGCGTACAAGCACGAGGATCCAATTGGGAAGGTCGCCTCGAAGGTCGTTGGAAAAATGGATAAGCTTCAGCGGCGTTTCGAAACGGCGTACGGCAGAGCAGTCAGGACCACTGGGCCGAACTGGTACCAAGTCGTCTTGGATGTGATTGTGCAATGATTCTCTGTTCATTGCATGCTCATTGCTTGGAAACGCTTCGATGCCGAGTGACACGGTCACGAAGCAGGTAGGAACATCAGCGCTCTCGGACACAGTGTAGTGGTACTACTCGAAGAGGACAAGCGCTTCCTCCCAAGCGGGAGGCGTTTCAGAACTCATCTTCCTCTCTCCTTCCTTCCGTGGTAGATAGTCCACTTGAGCTTGCGAGGGTCACGCCCGAGCTTCAGTTCGCTTTTTCTACACTTTCCGGAACAGAGATAGAGAATGGTTCCGTCATTCCTGACATACATTGATCCAGTTGCCGGAGGAAACTCCTTTCCGCAAAAGGAGCAGCGAAACGTCCGAGGCATCCCTCTTCATCTTTGCTACTTGATCTTCTTTGCTTCTCTCTCTGTTTCTCTTAGCATCAGGACGTCTCCCAGTCTGACAGGGCCTTTCACGTTTCTAGTGATTATCCTGCCTCTGTCCCGTCCCTCAAGCACCCTTACTCTGACCTGGATAACTTCGCCTGTCACTCCCGTTCTCGCAATGACCTGTGTTACTTCCCCAGGAATCAGTTGTTCCTCGGCTCTCTGCCTCGAGCTCATTTCTTTACTTCACCGGACTTTCTCAGATCGCTGGCTGCTTTCACAAGCTCGGCGAGAGCGCCGGCGGCTTCGCCTGGTTCGACGACGCTTATCGCAGCGGATCCCACATCTATGCCGGATGATTTTCCTAGATCGAGCTTGCTAGGAACGAAGAGGTATGGTATTTTCCTCTCATCGCAGAGTATCGGCAGGTGAGCAACGATTTGAGGCGGGTCGACATCTTCCGCAATCAGAACTAGCTTAGCTACACCTCTCTCCACAGCCTTCGTTGTCTCGTTGGTCCCCTTCCGTAGTTTCCCTGAGTCCCTTGCGACTTGAACGAGCTGGTAAGCCTTTTCAGCAATATCCTTCGGAACGTCAAACTTTACGTAGAAAGCCTTGGGCATTTTTTCACCCGCATACGCTTGAAACTTACCCTATCCGAAAAGACTCCTTTTAATGAATGTTTCGATGACGAGACATCAACTCTTCGACGTCATCAACTGTGAGCGAAGAAGATCTCAACTCGGTCAGCAGATTGCCTGTCTACCCTTCCGAATCCAACCCTGACTAGTTGCACTATTTCCCCCACAACAACCTGGGAGAGCATTTTCTCCCCAAGCCCCTTCATGGCTTCTCCATCTGCCATGACGAGATCCACGGGCACATTATTCTCCATAGGCAACCATTGGATCAGAGGAGCTCCAATCTTTCGTGCACCTTCGTAATCCTCACTTCTAAACACAGCCTCGACGAGGTCTGCCCTTGCTGAGGTAACCTCAACATTGAACAACTCCATCAATCGGATCAACTTGCCTCTCTCCAGTTTTTGTGAGTCTTGAGAAGAGATTAGAATGCTTGCCTTTCCACCCATAGGTCTGACTTCGAGGGATCGCCTTCCTCTTTCCGTGTGGTCAGGGTGCAGAGCGGGCCTTGAGACATACGTCCTATCTACCCCTTCGACAACCATGCGAACAGGATCTTTGAGATAGAAGAAGCGGTTTGCCTTGTCATCAACTATTTTCCTGTTGATTGCGTAGATGTTCTTCCAGCTGAGAGTCGCATCTACAGGTCTTGGTCCAATCTCGATAATCAGATGTCTCAAGGTGTCAGGTACAATTCCTCTTCTCCTGAGGGCGGATAGTGTGGCAAGTCTGGGATCACTGAACCCCGATACTGCCTTTTCCTCAACGAGCTTTATGATCCTAGACTTGCTCAACTCTGCACCTATCACTTTCAATCTTCCATAATGCAAGGTTTCCGGATATTTCCATCCAAGATTATTGTACATGAACCTTTGACGGACCTCATTCGTCAAGTGTTCCTTCCCTCGAATGACGTGAGATATTCCAAGAAGATGATCATCTACGCCGCACGCCATGTTATACAGAGGCCAGACCCTATATCTGCTGCCAACCCTTGGGTGTGGACTCTTCTCAGTGTCTATTATTCGCAGGGCTGGCCAGTCTCTCACGGCGGGGTTCGGATGGTTGAGATCGGTCTTCATCCGGATGAGTGCTTCCTTCTCAGAGTACGTTCCATTGAGCATTTTTTCCCATCGGGCCAGATGCTCCGAAGCCTTGAGGTTTCGATCTTGACACGCCTTCGATGCTAGCGCCGAATTCCTAAAGTCTTCCCTACTGCAGGTGCACACATACGCCCCGCCAGTCTCCAGAAGTTTCTTGGCACACTCGTAGTAAAGCTCCATCCTGTCGCTTTGAATGACTTTCTCATCCCACTTACAGCCGAGCCACAGGATATCTTGCTCAATCAGGTCATAGAACTCCAATCTCGGTCTCTTCAAGCGAGGGTCCGTATCCTCGAAGCGAAGCACAAACCTGCCGTCATACATGCGAGCGTATTCGTGGCTGAGAATTATCGCTCTCGTTGAGCCCAAATGAAGAACGCAATCAGGGTTAGGAGAGAACCGCGTCACCACTTGTGCATATTCCTCCACGTTTGGAAGTGGGGGCAGTATCCGCTCTTCCAATCGTTTCTCCTCCAACAATAGGTCAGGCCAATCCTGCTCCAAGATTCTCTTCTGATCTGACGGTGAGAGCTGGTTGATTTCGTCCACGATTTGACTGCAGGTCCGTGCCAATTCTCTGATCGTAGGCTTTAGGTCTGGTCTTTCTGCGAGGACTCTACCGATGACGGCGCTGGTTTCGGCCTTTCCGCCATGTCTGAAGGCGTTGAGCAAGGCTGCCCTCCGAACCCGCGAATCGACCTCATTGGTTGGACTCATCGAGGTGAACCAGCCTCATGGGACGCCGAAGGCTAACTCGCCTTCCTTCTCTCTATTCTCGTCGCAGCAGTCTTTCATAGATCTTTTTGTGTGAGCATCAATCAAGCACAGCTGGGCTAGGTCAAGAACGTGCGTTAAAATGGCTGTTCGAGCTGTTTTCTTGCCCAGCTTAACGCAGAACGGCCATCGCAAGCAGAACAGGAATCAGAACCATCACTGGTAGCCAGTATGCGACGAGTTTCGACATATCTCGAATGAGTTCTGTGAGTCTCTCGAAGCTCTCTCTTCCCAAAGTCTTCACGGAAAGGTCTCCGGAGTTCCACTCTGCCTCTGAGTCTTCCAGATCATCGAGGGCTGCTTTGACTGCCGTCTCAACGCGTGATAGAAGCAATTTCTCATCGATGGCTTCGCCGACTGGGTGGTAGCCTAGTCTTGTTGAAACCCTTCCACTGACCATGTGATTGTCGGTGGTCATGACCTCAGCTCGGGGGATGCCGATCTGTCCAATCATCTCAAGAGTTCTGTCTCGAAGCCCTGGCCTCATGTTATTGCCGTCGACTGTGACGTATGCCGAAAGAGACCCGCCAACATCAATCACTATGACCGAGAGCCCGCATGGGCCTATGCCTTGATCTAAAGTGAACTCTGTCAGTTTCGCCTTGCTCGCCCCGACTTTGAAGCCCTGTTGCTCTTCACGTGCTGCTTTCTGGATGGCGTTCCTGCCTGATGTGATCAGGTCGCTGGAGTCTTGGGCGGTTATGGGTTTGAGTTTGTCTATGCAATTGTGGCTGTCTATCAAAGCTAAGTGCTCGAACGCGAGAAGTTCACCTTGAAGCGCGAGTGATACTTCTTGGGGTACGTCCTCCATATCTTTAGGCGATATCGTAAGGGTGACCATAGCATACTTTCCAAATGATTGACATGTGGCACCGGCACTCCCTGTCGATGCACGAATCATTGTGGAGGCAGTTGCTGCCCTTTGGCCGTTCACCAAGAGTCTCTTCACCTGCTCGACTACTTTTTGATTCTCTGATTGAGACACTATGTTGCGTTCGTGACCAGAAACCCCGTGGGGGATCATCCCCGTCGCACCAGTCTCTGACTCGACCATGTTCTGAATCAGCATTGGAAGTAGGCTACTACCGACGTTCAGAAAAGGCCCAGGATGGAAGTCTGACACGACGATCACGGCTTTTGTTCTTGAGCTTGCCATACTCTTGAACATGAGGACGCTTATGCCAATCTTCTCGACAGAGCCAAGTTCCTCCAGACGCTTCTCCAAGTGTTCATTCCGCATGTCAAGAAAAACGGCGAGAAGGGCTCTGAATAGGGTAATGAGGGAAATCCCGATCGTCTTCTTTCCCCTTCTCTCGATGATTGTCAGCAGAGGATAGAGGAGAATAGGCGAGACTGTCGCAGCAACTGTCAATAGGAGGGCTGTCTCAGCGGGCGGCAATCTGAGAAGAATCAGTGCGCTTGTGGTACAGGCAAGAGGTTGCGCCACAACAGCTGCAAATCTTCTTTCGAAACTGCATTCTGATATAGAGAAGATCGCAAAGGCTCTCAGCGAGTATGCGCAAGCCATTCCCAGAAGGAACGATTTCTGTGGAAAACCTGGGACCACCCTGGATAGGGCTCCCCCCGCCAAGAGGAAGAGAATCCAAACACAGTTTAGGACGAGCGAGAGGGCTAAGCATCGTCTAAGATAGAAGAGTGGATCATTCCCTAGTACGAGTTTCGACAATGCCGCTTCTGTCAAAATCGAGGGAAGCGCGAAGGCTATGATCCCAATCAGACAGCCCGAAACGAAGTCGACAATTGTTAGTGTCGCAAGCAGGAAGGAAACTCCGCAGCCAACCGTGGCCGTTAGGATTATCTCGACGAGAATTTCTCCTGATGACGGAAAACTCAACCTTCGAACTATGTTGTAGTACTTTGTGGCTTTGGCTAACGGATCGAGATCCTCTTCTCTCAAATGATTCCTTCCTGAACGTCGAAAGTCGCCTGATAATACGTCCTCCTGTGTTAACAGTCGTCCTGACTGTAATGGTCTGGGATGTCTATTTAAGCCGCGTCGGAATTCTCATAGGAATTCATGTTCCGTTCGTTAGACGAGAGATTCTTGGTGCCCAGAAAGCGTTTTATTACTTGTGACCTTGGTTTATACGGAAGCTACGTCGAATGAAGGAGAAGGCACCTGAGCGAAGGGGCTTACGGGGCAAACGAAAGCTCTCAAGAGATGCCATAACTGCTTTTCCACACGAAATTGTGGGCACCTTTGCTCGTCTGCCAAGAGTCTTCAAGAGGCTCGATATTGACAGATTGATGGGGGACAAGATATCTCGAAGCATGAAGTGGCGATACCTCAACAAGATGGAGAACCTTGGTCTGATCAAACATGCGACGAAGAAATACTACCGCAAACTCCATGACACGATCTCGGATTGGATGGAGAAGGAAGTGCTTCCAAAGATAAGAAGGGCAGAGGCCAGAGACGATCTGCCCTGACAATACGACGCGGTCACTTGGCTAGTTCTTTGACTAGTTCTCTTGCGCGGTCCTCTCTGATCTTTCCTTCCTCAACCATCTTGGCCGCGACCAGATCGATGAGCTCCCCTCTTGCACCAGCACTCATCGCCATGTTTCGAGCGTGGAGCTTCATGTGGCCTCTCTGAATTCCTTCTGCTACCAAGGCGCGTAGGGCGGCCAAGTTCTGCGCTAGACCCACTGATGCTATGACCTCGGCTAACTCTCTGGAGGTCTTGACTCCCAGTATCTTGAGAGCTATTTGGAAAAGTGGGCTTGACTTTGTCACGCCTCCGATGGTGCCCACGGCCATCGGGAGTTCAATGGTTCCAACCAAGTTTCCTTGGGCATTCTTATCCCATGTTGTCAACGGCAAGTACCGCCCGGTTCGACACGCGTAGGCATGGGCGCCCGCCTCGATGGCTCGATGATCATTTCCAGTTGCTTGAACAACTGCGATGATTCCGTTCATTGTGCCCTTGTTGTGGGTTGCACATCGATAGATGTCGGATTCAGCGAACGCTTGGGCTTTGATGATGCCATCAACGACTTCGTCACCGCCTACTGCCTCTTTGGCTACGAGACACTCAGCTCTCGCAAGTCTTCGTGTGGCAAGGTTGGATATTATGCGCAGATAGACGCGGCCTCCTGCCAAATCCTCCACGAAGGGAGCAACGGTTTCTACCATTGTGTCGACAGCGTTCATGCCAGCAACGTCTCTGCAGTCCACAAGAAGTTCGACGATAACCATCGGGCCGGCTCTAGTCTCTATCACTCTTGCTTCCAGGTCCTTTGCTCCTCCTCCGAGGGACACAAGCACCGGGTCCTGCTCGTTCGCCCTGGCCAGAATCTTCTCCTTTTGGGACAACACCTTGAGAGCTGCGCTTTTCGGGTTCGGCAGGTTGGTGACTTGGATCTGACCGATCATAAGGGGGGGAGTCGATGTTGCTGTAAATCCTCCTTTGACTCTCGCCATCTTGGCTCCGTTGCTGGCTGCTGCGACGACAGACGGTTCTTCGATGACCATTGGTATGAGTCGATCCTTGCCGTTTATGAGAAAATTGTTTGCAATGCCGAAAGGCATCTGAAAGAGTCCCACGACGTTTTCAATCATTCGGTTGGCCTGGGTCAGGGTGAGAGCCTGACCTGACCCTAGCATCTTGGTCTCTTCGTCTGTTAAACCAGCGAATTCCTGCACTTCTCTAAGCCTCTGCTCTGGTGTGAGCCTGTAGAAACCCGAGATTTCAGATGTTCTCGTCAATATCCCACCGTGACAACTCTTCGTAGCCATACGATTTGTGGAACGTGACTATATCTGTTATTGACGACTAGACCGCGTTCAACTGGCAGCCAAACAGAAGCAGTTCGCGCAAGATGCTGCTGGAAGTGACTTGGTACTGGGGCTAAAGTGTGGAGGACCTATGTGCCTTGCCTGAAGCGTAGGATCACGTTCAATACCTGTTCAACGTCAGAGGCGTTGGAGGGGAAGCCCATGGAATGCTAGTATCTTCTCCTTAAGATGAACTGTAAGGCTTCGTCAAGGAGTCTTCTCTCATCTGATTCCGGAATTGAGAGCAGGGCCTTCCGCGCCCCGTCACCGTATTCTTCTGCTTTCCTCTTCGAGTATTCTAAAGCGCCCGTTGAGACTATCGCCCTCACTGCTGCCAGGTATTCTCGGCTGGATGCTTTCCTCTTTCCTAGAGCTCTGAAGATCGCTCTTCTCTGTTGGCTTGATCCCTTGTTCAGGGCGCAGATCACCTGCAGTGTTCGCTTGCCTTCTCGAATGTCACTTCCGACTGGCTTACCGAGCTCCTTCTCGTCGGCTGTCAGGCCAAGTATGTCGTCTACTATTTGGAATGACATCCCAAGCAGGTGACCAAAACTTCTTGCCGACTTGATGGCTTGAGGATCCGATTCTGCGACCAGAGCGCCCGTTGTTGTGGAGACCTCGAAGAGAGAAGCTGTCTTCTTTGAGACCATATCGAAATACTCTTCTTCTGTTGGCTCAGTCTTCTTCTCAAGCTGTTCATCCAGTTCTTGGCCCTCACATACCTTGATGGTGGACTCGTTAATCTCATCGAGAATATGAGGGAGGGTCTTCATCAGCCTCTGATTGTTCATCGCCGCCTTTGTGATGACATCATACACTTTGACGTGAAGGAGATCTCCTGTCACAATAGCTGTCGGGATGCCCCATTTCTTGTGAACTGTTGGGACGCCTCTTCGCGTATCGTCTCTGTCGATTATGTCATCGTGGATCAAC
>Ga0209725_1002407_pt1 | contig 10070 bp, 13 predicted proteins | sample I18A1metaG_FD_184145 | JGI IMG/M metagenome (GOLD analysis project Ga0209725, IMG submission 184145) | Lake sediment bacterial and archeal communities from Gulf of Boni, Indonesia to study Microbial Dark Matter (Phase II) - ​I18A1 metaG... | ecosystem: Environmental > Aquatic > Freshwater > Lake... | reverse complement strand
TTAAATGTCCAAAGACTTTAAGACTTACTTAATAATAAATTTTCAAATCGACAAGATTGGTGATTCAAGCTTGAGAGCACTTAACTATCAAGACCTTCTGGATTTGGTGGATGGGGCTGCTATTTTTTCCGCTGGAGGAGGAGGCGACCCTGAAGTAGGCTATAGGATAGTGGACAAGCTAGCTTCTCAAGGTTACACTGTTAAACTTGTAGCTCCCTTAGAGGTTCCAGACAACGTGAAGGTTGTGAATTTCGCCTGTGTCGGTGCTACAACCGCGATAGAGTATGATTCCGATGCTGCAGTAAAAACTTTAAAGGCTTTAGAAGAATATGCAGGTTTTTCGGCTTATGCCACAATTCCAGTAGAACTGGGCGGTTTCAACACTTTAGCTGCAGTTGACGTTGCCGCCAGATGCAACATTCCGGTCGTGGATGCCGATGGAGCAGGCAGATCTGTTCCTGAAGTTCATTTAAAAGTTTACACAATTGACAGCATTCCTTTAACTCCGATGGCTGTTGCAGACTTACATGCAAAAAACATGGTTATTGTGAAGGAAACAATGGATTCGAGAGCCGCTGAAAGGATTGCCCGCACTCTCGCTGCCGAGTGGAATCACAGCGCTTATACGGCTAGGAGAATTTTAACAGGCGCTCAAGTGAAAACGTCGCCAATTCAGCTTAGTTTGTCAATGTGTATGCGAATTGGAAAGCTGCTGAGGACAGCTGTTGAGCCGATAAAAGCGGTTTTGAACGAAAATAGCGGCTTCAAACTTTTTGAAGGCGTTGTAGAGCGTGCTGAGCGGAAAACTGAAGGTGGCTTCACGTTTATTGACATAAAACTTCGCGGAATACATGAACATGAAAGAAGTAATTTTGAATTTAAGGCTAAAAACGAAGTGCTTGTCGCTTATAAAGATGGAAAGCTCGAGGCAATTGCCCCTGACATCATCACTCCAGTACATCCAGAAACGGGCAAGTGCATAACTGCAGAAAAAATTGAGAAAGGCGACAAACTTGCGGTTTTGGGTTTACCGGCACCACAGAAATGGCGAACCAAAAAAGGCTTAGAATTGTGGAAGGACGTTCTTCAAAGGTCTAACATACTTGAAGAATACGTACCGATTGAGAAGTTGGCATCTCACAGAAGCAGCTGAAAAAGATGATGTTTCTGTTCATCGTTTCTTTATTGATAGTTGTACCTCTGTTAAGAGTTCGCTTTCTTTAACTTTGGCTGGATCGTTTAGGTATATCTCCATTGGGCATCCTCTTGGGATGTAGCCTTTTTCATTGGCATGTTTAAATAGTGCTGCATAGGCAGATCCCACTTCCTTATATGGTCCTTTGTGTATTGTGTAGAACACCTCTTGTGCCGGGATTTCCTTTATTTTTATGTTGCCTTCAGGTTTTGCTTCGCCTTCAAAGGGGATTCCTACTTCGCTTCGCAATTTGTGGGCTGGGACTTCTTGTGGGTTGTCGTAAAACCATCCAAACGGAGGACCTATAATCTTTAGCCGCTTTTGTCTTAACCAATTTATAATTTCTTGATAGAGTTTGCTCACTTCTGCGTATATGCCAACATGAGTGATTGTTGCGACTTGTTTTGGTTCAGTTTTCTTTAACCTAACTTCCATAACAACCACTTCTTCAGTTAATTCTCTCTTTACGCATTTTAATTTATTGTCATCAGTAAAAAGCATATATTGACTATTACTGAGTTAAGAATTATTTAGAAGGTGGAAGAGTGAGTGAGCAAGGACGGAGTCCGCCCAAATGGATGTATCGAGACAGAAAGCCTTCAAGTGATGACGCTTATTTTGAAAACATGACCAGAGTTATTTTTCTAGCAGGACTAAGTTGGAGAATGATCGATGAAAAGTGGCCCAACTTCAAGAAAGCCTTCAATAACTTTTCAATAGCTGAAGTTGCCAAGTTCGATGAAAAAGACATAAAGCAACTTATGGGTGATGCAGGCATAGTGAGGAACCGAGCCAAGATAATTGCAACAATCAACAATGCAAAACAACTTCAAAACATAAAAAAGGAACATGGCTCATTCCAGTCTTACCTCGATAGGCTAGATAAATCCAACAACTATGCCTCTGTCATTAAGGAACTTGGCAAGAAATTCAATCGATTAGGGCCTTCTTCGGCGCGCATTTTTCTCTACAGTGTCGGAGAAAAAATAGAGAGAGCACAAGAGTGAATTAACAAGTTACCTATTATTTCACTTCACAGAAGTGATCAAATTTGAAAACTCGAATTCAAGTTAGGCTGATATGATGAGAGTGTTATATGTCTGTGGAAGTTTTAGGTTCATACGCAAAATGAGTGAATTGGAAGGAAGGCTCAAAGAGGAAAACATTGAATTTCGGATGTCTAAGAAAATTGGCAGTCGTGGCATTCTGGGATGTTTAGAGAAAATTGACGAGGCAGACGTTGTTTACGTGGTTAATCCAGATGGCTATGTTGGGAGAAGCGTTTGCATTGACATAGGATATGCTTATGCAAAAGGCAAGCCCATATATTGTATGTTTCCAATAGATGGTCCACCGGTTATGAAGATGGTGAAGAGAGTCTTATCCTTTGAAGAATTGATTAACTTTCTAAAGCATAGTAGCCATTCGAAAAATGAAAAGTCTATTTGAGGTTTGGTTCAAATTTTTCCCATCTGTCTATTTCAATGTCTAATTTTCTTTCAATTGCCTTCCACAAGTCAACTTCACAAACTTCTGCACAGGTAAAAGTGGTTATCACTATATCAGCCAGCTCTTCACCCAGCTTCTCTCTTATTTCCTCAACGTCATAGCTCTCTCTTCTAAAACCAACAAGCTTAAAAACCAAGTTTATTGCTTCACCTGTTTCTTCAGCTATCTTAGCAGCCTGAAAAACTGGATGTTTCTCTGAAGCCTTTTTATTAAAAAGTTCGAACAATCTTTCAAATTTTTCCTCCAACTCTATGCAACTCCTTACTTCTGAACAGCCTTATTTCCGTATATCTAGTTTTTGTAAAAGTCTTTTTCTTTCCTGCCCGTTTAAGTCAAGCAAGGTTCTCCATTTGCTCAAGTGAAACGTTTTATCTGCTATTTCGCCAGCCGGACAATTGTTATAGCAGTAGCCGCATAACATTATTTTCTTTCTAGTTTTTTCTCGAATCCAATAGACAAATTGAACGCAACGGCTTCTGTCAAACCCTTTTGGTGGCGGCCATTCTTTGTTTATAGCGTTTATTGGGCAAAGCTTGACACAAACGTCGCATTCTTTGCATGGAGTAAAGTCTCTCAAAGGTTTGTCTGGTACTATTGAAGCGTCTGTGAGAACTATGCCAAAATTGACTCTAGGTCCATACTCTGGTGTTATCAAGATGCTTGGTCTTCCAAAGACTCCGAGTCCTGCTTCGTATGCAGCTAATTTAAATGATAAGTGGGCAACCTTCTCTTTTTCATCTTTAAAGCCGTGCGGAATAATCGCATTATAGCCCTTGTCCTCGAGAAAGTTGGCAAGTTGAAGTGAAACCCAGTCACGATAAATGTTAAACACTCTTGATTCAACGTCTCCTCTCTGGCAATAATCCAAGGCAGTATAATAGTCCAAACCAACATGCAGGGAAAAGACAACCACAGAATTACAATTCTTCATAACATCTCTCGGATGACAACCTTCCCTAGCATTTCTAAATCCTCGTGTGGGATCAGCAACTCCTACCTTAAAGGCGCCAAACTTCTTTAGGAACCCTTCTAACTCGTCTTTCATAAGCACCAAACACCTATTAATCAAGAAAACCCCTTTTTCATTATAAATCGATTGTCTACCTCATGTGCAAATTTCCCAACTGCACACTGTTCAACTGCAGAAAAGAATCCATCATTCTAAATTTAGGTGTTCGGCAATATTCACTTTCTGCATTTTCCCATTTTCATCTAGCTGGACCTCAAGCATCGTGCGGTCTGTCGCGTTTTTCTTGCTGTTAAATTCTATTCCGCAGTGCCCACATTCAATGTCTGATTCCATTTCCACAACATACCATGACGCATCCACATAATAATGTCCACACTTTGGACAACGCAATAAAGCCACATCTAACCAAGCCTTCATCTCAAATATCCCCATTCCAGCCATAAGGCAGCATAGCATTTTATAAGACAATCTTAAATAAGAACAGCCAAAAAGGTGTTAGACTTGCCGAAGATAAAAGTCGCTTTAGTGGGTGTTGGAAACTGTGCATCGGCATTCTTTCAAGGCTTACAATATTATGATAAATGCGAAAAAGAGGAAGAATGCATTGGACTGCGTCATCTATTTTTAGGAGGTTTCCACCCTAGAGATATCCAAATTGTTGCAGCCTTCGACGTTGACAGTCGAAAAGTTGGAAAAGACTTGTCTGAGGCCATTTTCGCGCCGCCAAATAACGCCCCAAAATTAGTTAATGCCCCAAAATCCGACGTCACCGTGCTTAAGGGTCCAGTATTAGACGGTGTTGGTGAATACACGAAAAATGTTGTGCAGATAAGCAATCAGCCAGATGTGAACATCACAAATGCATTGAAAGAAAGTGATGCAGAAATTGTCCTCCATTTGCTTCCAAGTGGAGCTGTGAAGGCTTCTCAATGGTATGCAGAACAAGCGTTAAATGCTGGTTGCGCTTTCTTGAATGCCACGCCAACTTTCATTGCCAGCGACGTTGCATGGGCTAGACGTTTTGAGGAGGCTGAATTGCCGCTTGTGGGCGACGATTTGATTGACCAAGTTGGCGCAACTGCATTGCATAAAACCTTGTTGAAGCTGCTTTCGATGAATGGCGTTCGCATTACTGAAACTTATCAGCTTGATGTTGGCGGTGGCACGGAATCCCTAGACACGCTGGAAAGGACAAGGGACGTTAAGCGAACTGTCAAGACGCGGTCTGTTGAGGCTGCTTTGCCCTATAAGGCTGAGGTGGTGGCTGGCTCAATGGATTACGTGGACTTTCTGCAGAACAGACGTGACAGCTACTTCTGGATTAGAGGATTATACTTCTGCAAAACGCCCATGCAAATAGATTTGAAACTTTCAGTAGTTGATGCACCGAATGCTGGTTCTGTCTTGTTTGATGTGGTAAGGGCTGTGAAAATAGCTTTAGATAAGAGGCTGAAGGGAGCAATACTGCCAATTTGTGCTTACGCCTTCAAACATCCATCCCAAATGATGCCCCTTGAAACCGCTGAGAAAATGTTCGCCGATTTCATAATGGAAAAAGGTTAGGTTAAGCGTTTATTTTGCTGAAAATTTTTGCAGTTCACCTATTATTTTTTCCTTTACCCCGCTACGTTTCATCTTCTCCTTCAACAAATCTATCGTCTTCACTGGAGTTGGGTCTATACCTCGCATTATAGCCAAGTACACGCTTGCGAAGTCGCCTATGCAGATTACCGATGACATTTTTGCTAGTCTGCTTTTGCCAAAGCTCTGAATTTCGAAAACTTTCACCGATTCTTTGCATATCAGCTCTTTCGTGGCTTGAATTCTTTGTCGCATCGCCTCTGGTTCATCATCGTCTCGAATTAGGATTACTGAGAAACATTTTGCAAGTTCCTTCACTGCTTCCCAGCCGACAATTTCGTTGTGGTTAAGCTCGGGGAAAAACTCCCATTTTGCTGGAACCTTGCTGTTTTCATTAAACTGTGTCTTAAGACGCAGTGCAACAGCACGATAAATCCCAAATCCATAAATGACTGGAACTGTCCCACAAATGTTTGATGCCAATTTCTTGGAAAAATTGTTGTTGAACGATTTTTCAGGTGAGCTTGAATCACTGACATGCCTCAAGATTTTGATGGTTTCCGAAATTTCAGAAGTAACATCAGAAACTAGGCCTATTTTCTCTAACAATATAGGCAAGGGCGCAAACAAATATGGAAGAGTTGCGCGTGGAGCCATCCCAGAAGGAACACACAAATGTGGAACATTCAATTTTTCAGAAAATTCGTGCAACACTCCTCCAGAGCTTATGCAAACAGTCATACATTTTCGCTTAATAGCGTCTAGAAACACGCTTAACGATTCTTCAGTTTCCCCAGAATAGCTTATGACAAATACTAGAGTGTTTTTGTTTGCGTATGCTGGTAATGAATATTCTCTGCAAACTTCTATGGGAACGGCTATTTTATCTCGTGCCCAGTCTTTTAGAAGCTCGCCGCCGATGGCCGAGCCGCCCATGCCAGCGACGATGATTGTTTGCGGTTTAGGATAACTGATTGAGACGGTTTTGGCTTGCTTTGCTGCTTTTGCGTAATGTTTGGGAGCATCAACACAAAAAGAAAGCATATCGCTCTCATCAATCCTTTTGATCTCGCTGAGATTATCCAAAACTTTTGCTTTTGACAATTTTCTCTCACTCTTTTCCTCAATTTGTAAAAATCATATTGTATTTTTAGCTTTTAAGCAGAAGCCATCTCATAGCCACTTTTAAGATTTTTATCTACGAAAAAACAATGTCTTAAACGAGCTAAGGCGGAAAAATAAGGTTGCAAAGGAAAAAACTTTCCATAGCTATTCCGGCTTCTGTTGTTTCGGATACTCCTCATTTACGCGAGAAAACATCAAAGATAGGTTTGATTGGAAGAGCCGCCGCAATTTTCAGAGTTGGCGAAATCATAATTTACCCAGACGATTCGAAGGTTAATCAAACAGCCGATATGGATTTAATAGCCACTCTACTTGCTTACATGGAAACACCACAATATCTACGGAAAAGACTTTTCAAGCTTAGACCAGAGTTGCAGTACGCGGGCATACTGCCACCATTGCGGACACAGCATCATCCGCTAAACCGCAAAATGAAAAATCTGAGGGTCGGCGAATACCGTGAAGGTGTCACGTTATCCAGAACAAAGGAAGGAACACTCATCGACATTGGAGTTGAGCAACCAGCGTTAATACTGAATAAACAGTTGCCCATGGAGAAAAGGTTCACTGTGAAAGTTACAAAGGTTGAAGAGCGGGTTGAGGTTGAACTGGCACATCGAGATGAAACTCCAACGTATTGGGGTTACATAGTTACTGTGGAAAGGCATTCTCTCGGAAAGTTTGTGAGAAGTGGAGGCTTTGACTTAACTGTTGCCACCTCTAAACGTGGCATTCCATTCGCGAATGTTGCAGAAGAAATAGCTGAAAAATGGAAGAAAGCAAACACCATTCTTGTAGCGTTTGGCGCACCATCGCAAGGGTTATACGAAGTAGTCAAAAATGACGGATTCAACTTGGACAAAGTTGTAGATTTTGTTGTTAACACGGTTCCGACGCAGGGAACAGAAACCATTAGAACAGAAGAGGCACTTATTGCTTCTTTAGCGATTTTGAACATGCAATTTCGCTTTTAAGGTTTAAATGCTCGTTTTGTTTATGTGCGTATATGTATTTCGACATTGTTATGCCCTTGACGGTGTTCACGATTACAGTAGTGTCTTTATTCTTGAATCAGAAAACTGAAAACAGGTTAAAGATGACATTTGAGAAAAAACAATTTGCTACAAGAGATGTGGTTCTGCTTGTAATTTTAATGGCTATTATGGTTTCTTTCATGGCCTTGAGCATACAGTACAGCTTCATTAACCCAATAATGATACTGTTCCTATTCTCATATTCAGCGCTGCTTTTCATATTTGCCTACATATTTTCAAACAAAAAATGGTATCTAGCGATACTACCATCAATAGTTTTCATATCACTGTACTTGTTTTTAAAAGACACAGTATTATGGTCTTATTATTTGGTGAATATTTATGCAGCTATTTTCGCTGTTCTGGCCATTCTTTACATGGGAATTTTGTTCACATGGAAAACTACATGGATTTTTACCATCCTAGTTACAATCGCAGATATAATCTTGGTCTTTGTGACAAAATCGATGGTTGAATATGCAGAAGTTGGTATAGGACTTAGACTGCCAGTTGCGATCGCGTTGCCCATCATTCCGTTAATTGTTACAGAGCAAGGTATGTGGTGGACGATGTTGGGGTTAGGCGATTTTTTCTTTGCAGGTTTACTTTCTATACAGATTTTCAAAAGAAACGGTAAAAAAACCGCGATCCTATCTGCGACGGCAATCGCAGTTGCGTTCTTTATTTTCGAAATTTACTCTTTGAATTATCAACCACAACCTTTCCCAGCCACTTTAATAATCATTTTGGGATGGCTACCTTTAGCGCTCTGGAAAAGCAGACATGACATTAGAAGAATACAGATTGGAAAACAAATGAAGTAGAGTATCGTTCTTTAACCGAATAGGGCTCCTAAGCCTTCAAGCGCCGCTTCTTCTTTTGCCTTCTCCTCTTCTTCCTTCTTTTTCTTCTCTTCTTTCGGCTTAGCTTCTGTCGCAGGAGTAGCTGCCGCTGGTGCCGCTGCCGGAGCAGCCATCATTGTTGGAGCAGATTTAATTGCCTCTTCAATGTTAACATTAGCCAAGGAAGCCACCAATGCCTTAACTCTCACTGCGTCAACGTTTATGCCTGCCGCTGTCAAAACCTGTGTTAGGTTTTCTTCGTTTATCTCTTTTCCAGCCTTATGAAGAAGCATTGCAGCGTAAACGTATTCCATACCCTTTTCACCTCTCCACTCAACTATTTTAACCTTTTTCAGACTTTTCAGTTAACAGAGCCGTTCCTTCTAAGGTAGGTAATCTACTACTTAAACTTAACATTTCCATATGCACCTTTCTGATTAAGTCAGCTATTGTTTCCTTGGAGGGCATTGCTGCATTCAATGCAAGTGTATAGGCTTCTTTGTGGGCTATCTTTACAAGCATTTCCATGTTTTCCGGTGTCGGATAAGCTATGCTCAATGATAACATAAAGACATCAGAATGAGCCTTTTCGATGCTTTGTTTGGTTTCATTTATGTCTATTCGAAGCTGTTCTTGAGTTATTATTAATCCGTCATCATATGCAACTTTCATTGCGAGCCCAGCCTCGACAGGTTTTATTCCAAGCTTTGACAATACGCTTGCAAGCCTTTCCGAGATTGTTTCACCCTTCCTAACAACCAATGTATCTTTATTTATCCAAACACTTCCAGCCTCAATTCTGGTGGGCAAACCAACAGCGTTTAACTGACTGATTATTGGACCTGGCGGCTGTCCAGTGTTTCCGGCTGGGACTACGACGTCAAAAGTTGCTACGTCTCCAGACTTAGCTGTTGTTCTTACTTTTCCTCTCTCTAGAAGTGACGCTAATCTAAATGGGTTTAAATCCGTGAACAGATAAACATTTGACCCCGCTAAGTATTCCGCAAGTTTTTTCAGTTCTGTTTTTTCTTTGCAGTTTTCAATCGATATTTTCATGAGCGTGTTTTTTATTACCCGCATATACACTTTGTCTGCTAAGTTCTTCTTGAACTCTTGAAGTTGAGCTGCTCTAACTTTCTGAAGGTTGGCAATTCCGATGACCTTATACTGTTTTACTATCTGTATTATCTCTTCAACTTCGCTGATTTTTCCTTGTAAAACTTGTTGGGATGGCATTGTTTTTCCTCGCTTATGGTCTGATGCTTACTGGTTTACCCATAGATACTTTTATATAGGCACGCTTGATGTTCTTCACTCCTCTCTTAAGTTTTCCCTCTATGACCCTTAAAACCGCCTGAACATTCTCAGCTATTTCCTCTTCTTTCATGTTTTCCGATCCTACACGGCACTGCAAAATTGGCTGAGTACGCATTCTTACAACAACTGTTTTACGATGCTTCTCCACCAAACTTGCTATATCTGCTGTCGGGGGAACTGGCATAGGCATTTTCCCCCTAGGCCCTAAAACGGGACCTAAAACTTTACCCACCAAGGGCATTAAGGGAGCCTCAGCAATAAAAAAATCATAATCATTAGCAATTTTCCGTAAATCCCGCTTTTTACCAGCAAATCCCTCAAGCTCAGCCCGTTCAATGACAAGATCCGCATTTGCCCTTCTTGCCTTCAAAGCCAATTCTCCTGAGGCAATAACACATATTTTGTTTTGTTTTGCTGGTGAATATGGTAACTCTATGATTTCTTGAAGCTTGCCTTCGGAAGATTTCATGTCTATATCTTTCAGGTTTAGAATAAGC
>Ga0209725_1002406_pt1 | contig 10072 bp, 9 predicted proteins | sample I18A1metaG_FD_184145 | JGI IMG/M metagenome (GOLD analysis project Ga0209725, IMG submission 184145) | Lake sediment bacterial and archeal communities from Gulf of Boni, Indonesia to study Microbial Dark Matter (Phase II) - ​I18A1 metaG... | ecosystem: Environmental > Aquatic > Freshwater > Lake... | reverse complement strand
CGATAGTCCCGTGCCTGATGTATAGCGTATTCTAGGACTTCCCTCCTGTAGGCTCTGAAGCCTGACTGGGAGTCTGTGATTTGCGTTCCCGCAGCCAGCGAGGTCGTGGCGGAGAGGATCCTGTTTCCGATTCTCTTGCCCAGTGGCATTCCTGCCGGTGGACTCAGGAGCCTCGATCCGACGACCACATCTGCTTCGTCTCTCAATATGAGATCTGTGAGGTTAGGTATCTGGTCCGGGTCATGTTGCCCATCGCCATCCATCGTCAGGAAGATCTCGGAATCGGTCTTCAGAGCTGCCCTGAAGCCCGTGGAGAGGGCCGCCCCTGTTCCGAGGCGTAGCACATGCCCAATGACTGTGGCACCGGCCTGTCGGGAAACTGCGGCTGTTTGATCTTGGCTGTTGTCGTCGATGACCAGGACGGCGCCGCAGTGCTTGAGGGCTCCGGCTACTACTCGCCCTATGGTAGCTTCTTCCTCGAAGGCCGGTATGATGCAGAGAGAGCCCATCACGTTTCCTTCGAATAGCTAGACAGGTATTTGTTTTCTGGGCGGCGTGCGCTTCCGGATTTGGAGAACGAGAGCGCCTAGCAGGATGACGAGTAAGGCGAGGAGACCGATTATGAGAAGGCTGTTACGCCGAATCATCTCCATGACGTCGCCCGCGATTTGGGTAGCCGTCTGGGTTGGAAGGGCGGTCTGAGTTGGGCTGGTCGTCTGCGTGGATGTGGTGACGGCTGTTGTGACTACAACCGTTAGAACGGAGGTGCGTGACATGGAACCGCTTGTCCCTACTATCGTGATCAGATAGGTTCCAGGCGCTGTTGATGGTGTGGCGGTGACCGATATTGTTGAGCTGGCTGAAGCTCCTGAAGGTGGCGTGACAGGAGTTGTTCCAAAGCCTATGCTTAGACCTACTGGTACCCCTACGCCACGTAGGGTTACAGGTGAGGAGAAGGTTCCGATTGAGTTGACCGTCGCTGTGCCGGCTGCTGCTCTATCTTGCACAACACTGATGCTTCCCGGGGAGACGGCTATACTAAAGTCTGTGATAGTTGTTGCAGTCTTCGACGGGGCGTAGTCCAGGCGAAGACGATACGAGTTTCCTATTTTGGACTCAACGTAGGCTTGAAATGTCGAGCCGAACATACCTCTTTGACCGACTAGAAAGGCTGCGTCATCGACAGTGGTTGTGGTGGGGGTGGCATCAACCAGAGTGACGGGGGGATCTTTGGATTCGTCGATCATGGTGATCAGGACTCCCTCGCCGGGCAGGGTGGAGTCAAAACCGATGCGGTTTCGTCCCTCTATGAGATAGTACCGTCCTTGGAGTATTGGTATCTTGATCGCGTAGAAGCCGCCGCCCTGTGACTCAGTTACTGAGAGGGCTACCTCTTGAGATGTGGGACCGCTAGGATTGAATGTTAGAATTTGCGGTTCGCCTATCCATCCTAGCTGGATCTTGCTCCAGGCGTCGAGATGTGAAGCCGTGTCCATGTAGCCGTAGCTGCGGGATCCGCATCCAGAGCCGTAGCCGCCGGCCATTATCGACCATCTACCCAAGTATGGGGCCAACAAGGCGTCGGAGCAGGTTCCTCCAGGCGGAGTCAGATCCGGTAGGCCCAAGGTATGCATGAATTCATGTATCGAGAAGCTATCCAGGCTCGGCTGAGTGGGCGACCCACGCCTGTGTTCCGTGTTCAGCGCGACCCTTAGGGAAAGTGTTCCCTCATCTGTTCGGAATTGACGATGTTTCGCACAGATGGGTCCTGCGCCATAGCCGGGTTCACTTGGAAGACCTCCAGCGGAATGGATGAAAACCGAATCGTAGAGTCGATAGTCAACGTATGGGTCTCCAAGACGAATAGCGTCATCAAGCAGACTCTCGATCCGAGAAGTGTAGAATTCAGACCAACCGCGCGGCATCATCAGCCATGATGCCGTCTTCTGATAGGTCACGTATGCCTTGCCCAAGGAAACCTCTCGAACATAGCCATTCACGTTGCCAAAGACATCTAGGGGATCCGCGGCCTGAGGATCGTGATGATGATCCGGATACTCTATCGCTATTATGAAAACTTTGATTTCTCCAAGAACTGCGGCGGATGGTCGCATTTGAGCGACAGCTTCCCCCGAGACCGCGGCCAGCAGAAGACTCGTTAAGGCTAGAGCAAGCGCCAACCTCGTTCTCATCTTATCGCCCAAGGCAATATTGGCGTAAATCTCCACTTAAGCGGATCGCTGTGGACAAGCGCGGGGATAGCAAATAGATGGAATTGTAGCACCAGGTGAAAGTCAAGGCCTTTTCGGCGAGAGAGAATAATGTCCTAATAGATCTGACGAGGACTTCACAGAACCCTGTGCCTACGCGCAAACCTCTATTTCGACGCCTTCTGATGGGCATCTCCAATTCTCAAAACCTTTGAACCCTATCAGGGATTCCCTACCTGACTCCATACCTCTCGCTCTGAGGGTTCGTTGACGAGAGTCATGTCAGCGTCGGTCTCAACGGCTACTGAGAGAGCGTCAGCTTGGAGATCTTCCAACCGTGCCTTAATCGTTGTATTCCCTGTTCCCTAGTCACGTCTTCAAATGTCTCCCGGATTTTTCTGTAAAGCCCATCGTCATAGATGATGATGCCATCTGCGACAATGTCTAAGGCGAGGAACCTTATCGTCTTGACATATTCTAGGAACTCTTCCGGTAGGAAGCCTATGGCAGTGACCTTTGGTATGCTAGGCAGATGTGAAAGTGTCCGCCTTGCCAGTTCTTCCTTCGGCATGTTCTCTGCGATGATGCAAAGGTCTATGTCGCTGCTTTCGGTGAAGTCGCCTCTGGCATAGCTTCCGAATAGCATGATGGTTCTAGGCTGGAGGGGTTTCGCACACTCGACCAGTAGGCGTATCGACTTGTCGGCTTCAGCTTTGAGCCTTTCTCTTGGCAACAATGCGCTTACAGGCCTCCATTATGCTTTCGGCTTCGTGGAGGGCTTCGTTAGCCTGCGGTTGCGTGTAGTGTTCCATAGCAGAGCCTGAATGGAAAGCGTTCGCGTATCGTGTAGGAATGTAGTATTGGTCAAGTTTCTTCGCGGTGTCAGAAAGGGCCTTGAGCTCCGGTTCATATTCTGTCAGATGCTCCAGAAGAAGCGAAAGGTCATGGCCCTTCACCTCCAGCCCCAAAGCGTTTAGAGCAGCCTTGAGAGCTAGCTCCGCTGCCTGTTGGCAGTGGAAGCAGACCTTGGCCCACCTTCCACTAGCTAAGAGGTCCTTAGCTGCGCCCAAAGAGTCACCTGCATCCTTCAGCAGATCTTCGCTTCTCTCCAAGCCTCTAATCCTCCATGCGTATTGTCATAGGCCATAGATTAACTGAGATCCTTTTCGCCCAATGGATTTTGTCTGTACGTTGTGCCTCGATGTCGGACACCTGAATCAGACGCAGCTGAGCCTACGAAGGCGGCGTCGTTGGGCATATTCGAATAGAACGTTGAGTTCTCTTGCAGGATGAAGGTGGGCCATACTGCGAGTTGAAGGAACATCGATCTGTGAAGAGCTCAAACTACGATAATGTTCCGGAGCTAGACTGTACGCATAGGTCTCCACCCCGCCTCGCCACGTAGGAAAGAATGAGTTCAACACGTAGATTCTGAAATCGACACTATCAAGAAGCGACTGCTGAGAACCTGCTCCCAGGTTTGGATCTTGCGTCCGTTTATAGTGCTTTCTAAATTGTTAAATAGAAATTCAACAATCTACAAAACAGGGAGGAGAGACTTGATTATCTCAGGAAGAATTCTCCAATTCGTCATATTCCTCTTGAGTTTCGTCATCACAATCTTTGTGATGCAAGCTGCATTGAAGGGAAGAAAGATGCCCAGCGTTCGTCGCCTGGCCGCTATAGACGCCATAAAAGAAGCCGTGGGACGAGCTGCTGAGACAGGGCAACCCGTGGTCTTCAACAACGGTTGGGGCGGGATACTCTCAGCCGAGTTCTCGATCCAAACATTGGCTGGTGTTGACGTACTGTCTCATGTCGCGAAGGAAACGGCGAAGATGAACACGCGTCTTCTGATCCCAATCTATCAAGGTGCAACGCTCCCGTTGGTCACAGATACTGTGTATGGAGCCTACCTCTCAGCAGGCTTTCCTGAACGCTTCCAGACGAATGCTGATATAAGATACATCTCGGATGAGCAGTGGCCGTGGATTTCTGCCGTTATGGGAATACTTAGAAGAGAGAAGCCGGCGGCAAACATCCTGATGGGATTCTTCTGGGGAGAAACTCTTCTGCAAACAGAATCGGGTTTTCTTTCTGGAGCCATACAGATAGGAGGAACTGCGCAGATGGATGCGATCTGCTACTTTGCGGCGACATGTGACTACTTCCTCATAGGCGAGGAGCTCTACGCTGCAGGAGCGTACATCTCGGGAGACCCGCTGCAAAGATCGAGCATATATTCTGAAGACATAGTGAAATCCATTGTTCTGGCAATGCTCGTGGTCGGAGTATTGCTAATGGCTGCTGGCAGCGATATTTTGGTAAATCTGCTCAGGAGTTGAGATATATGTCACTCGTTAAGAGACAGATTCCGATCTTCCTGACTGGGTTTGTGGGAGCAGTAATGCTGGCCGAGTACTACCTGCCACTCGTCCCTGCTGTGACCGTAGCCACCGAAATTCAAAGATGGGCAGTCATTCTATCCGCATTCGCCGTATTCACATCAACTTTCCAGCTACTAAGGTTCCACGGAAAGAAGATAGTCGACAGAGCGCCTGGACAGTGGTACATCAGCGGATGGATGATCGCGATACTTCTTTTCATGGTTGTAATAGGTGTCGCTTATTCGGTAAGGCACCCAGCATACGTTTGGCTGTTCAACAACATCTACTATACGTTGAGCGCATCAACGAACTCTCTCATGGGCTTCTTCATAGCCTCGGCGGCATATCGGGCATTCAAAGCGCGGACTATTGAAGGAAGCATACTCTTGGTCTCAGCCATCTTGGTCGCATTTACAAATGTTCCTATCGGGATATTGATGTGGCGAGACTTTCCAGTCATTGGCAACTGGATCAGAGATGTCGTGAACACAGCGACCTTTCGCGGCATCCTGATTGGAGCAGCGATTGGCACAGTGATTCTGGGCATACGTAGGCTGGTCGGCAAGTCAGGAGGTTATTGATCATGGCGAAACCGGACATTTGGACAAGGATACAGAGGATAGATGTCAGAGCCATCTACGCGATAGCGGGCCTGGTGATTTGCGCCTTCGTTCTTCAGCCAGTAGTGTTACCTCTGCCAGTCAGCACAGGCACTCGCATGATGTACGACTTCATTGAGAAGCTGCCTGCGGGAAGCGCAGTCGTCATGAGCCAAGAACATACGGTCGGGTTTTGGCCGGAGTGCGGGCCAGGAGCTGTGGCTGTTTGGACCCACGCGTTCAAACGTCCCTTGAAACTGATCTTCGTCGCTTTCATCGCAGATGGAGCACTGATGACGCATACTGCGCTCACAACGCTTGTTGACAAGGGTGACAAGAAATACGGTGAAGACTACGTGCAGATAGGGTTCGTGGCTGGGGAAGAGGCCGGTGTGGCGGCATTTGCCAAAGATTTCACAATGCCTAGGTCTGACTACTTCGGAACGCCTCTTGAAACATTGCCTCTGCTGCAAAAGGCAAAGTCCGCCAAGGACATAGCACTCTGGGTTGTGACCGGTTCAATAGGAAACTACTGGGTTCTAAGGCAAGTCAACGCAGCGTACAACGTTCCCCAAGCAACAGTCACAATGGCGGGTCTTGAACCTACGTTCTTGCCGTACCTAGCTTCAGGACAGTTTGTGGGAATGGTCAACAGCGTACGAGGCGGAGCCGAGTACGAAAACCTGCTGAAGATTCCCGGGGGCTTCGGGAACCAGATGATGGGCGCAGTAACAGCCGGCACCGGAGCCGTATTCTTCCTAGTCATATTTGGAAACATGGTGTATTGGATCCAGAGGAGGAAACGCGAATGATCTCGCTTGATGTTGCGATTTGGGTTGCCGCAATATTCAACCTGTTGCAATGGTCGTACCTCTACAAGGAAACACGGTTCTTCCGGTTCTCTGAGCACACATTTTTGGGCCTTAGTATTGCCAACGTACTTGTATTGGCGATTGTGAACATCACGAGCATGGCAATCAACCCGCTGATGAAAGGTCAAGTGACCTATGTGATCCCAATCGTCCTAGGGATTAGCATCTGGACAATCGTTTGGACAAAGTACGCCTGGGTGAGCCGATACGCGGTGAGTCTCTTGGTTGGGGCAGTAACAGGACTGTCGATAAGAGGTTACATCAAGGCAAACATAGTCGACCAACTGATAGCAACAATCCAGTTGGCAAAAGCCGCACCGGATGCCTTCAAATACTTGAACAACATCTTGATGATTATTTTCACCATTGCCACAGTCGTCTACTTCTTCTTCACCACGGGCACAAGATTACCCGCCCCCTTGGCGCGATCACGTCCCGCTCTGGAGAAGTTGGCGAGGTACGTGATGATGGCCGCATTCGGCACCGTGATCGGCGGCGATATCTTCGCACGCACCGCAATGATGACTGCACGAGTCATATTCTTGCTCAAACAATGGCTAGGGCTGTAGTGAGTGGGAATTATCGCATGACTCGGCATGATGACAGCTATTGGTTCGGAGACATCGTTGATAGATTAGTTTCGAACTCCCTCGGAGAAAATCAAGGACCCCTCACGAATCCAGTCAAAGGGCAGAACCCAAAGATCCATCAAATCTACGCTGCGGCAAGGGAGAGGTCTAACCGACCGATATCCCTGATGGCGGCCGAGGCTCTCAAGGAAAAGGTAAGGCCTCAGGATGCAGTTCTCTTCGTCACGAATAGTCACGAGATGGATGGAGCGCCCGGAGTAGCCGCTCTGGCGCGAGCCGTTGACATCGGCCTTGGCGCAGTATCGGTCATCGTCACCTACACTACGCCTACAGAGTTGCTTCCGGACCGGGCACGTATGGAACGGGTCATTCCCGAAACCTGCATCGCCGCAGGTCTGATGCCAGTACAGTACTCAAAGCTCAGAGCTAGAAAACACAGAGTTACAGTAGTCAGTCTTCCTGCGTTGAGTTTCGATGGAGCTGCACAAGAGGCAGAGAAGACCATTCGCGAATACAACCCCTCTGTCGTGATCTCAAGCGAAGAGATGGGGCGGAACGTGAAGGATGTATATCACACGGCCTTCGGGTTTGGGATGGAGTCAGATCCCGAGAAGCTTGTAGGAAGGCTTGATCATGTTCTGGATGCCGCAAGAGCTGCCAGAATACCGACCATCTCCATGGGAGACAATGGCAACGAGATGGGATTTGGAACGATAGAGGAGGCTGTCAGAAAGTATCAACCATGGGGCAACAAGTGCAGGTGCCCATGTGGCTCAGGAGTTGCCACGGCTGTTAAGGCCGACATACCTTTTCCGGTGACTATCTCCAATTGGGGATGCTATGGCATAGAGGCGTGCCTCGCCCATCTGGTCGGAAATGCGGACATCATGCATGACGGAGAAACTCAAAAGCGAATCCTCCATGCATGCGCTGACACAGGATGCCCAGACGGAGCTACGTCGTTCACCACGCCGACCGAAGACGGAACCCCGTACATGACCGGAGTACATATTGTTGAGCTCCTTCGGCTGTCAGTCCAGCAGAGCTTCAAGTTCTTCGAAAGAGAGTGGTAGCGAGAAGGCCTGATTCCGCAATAGTCTATACGTCGACAGCTTGGTGAATGAGAGATGACCCTGGTTCTTACGAGAAGTGACTTGGAATCGGTTCTGACGATGAAGGATAACATAGAGGTTCTGGAAGAAGCTTTTAGGCAGCACGCATTGGGCAATGTGAAAATGCCAGTAAGGCCGACGATTACACTCGAGGAGTCTGGTGGGTTCATAGGTTACATGCCAGCGTATGTCGGCGGGGGTACGAACGCGCTTGGCGTAAAGGTTGTTTCAGCCTTCAGGGACAATCCGACAAAGTACGGCCTGCCATTGATCCAAGGAGTTGTCTTGCTGCACGACGCGAAGAATGGGACACTGCTGGCGATTATGGAAGGTGCCTATATTACCGCGATGCGGACAGGAGCGGCGAGCGGCGTGGCAACCAAGTACATGGCGCGCAAGGGTGCGGAAAAGGTTGGAATATTTGGCGCGGGAGTCCAGGCCGAAACCCAACTTCTTGCAGTCAAAGAGGTGAGGGACATATCTACTGTCTACGTCTTTGATACGGCGCCTCAGAAGGCGAATTCTTTCCAGAAGAAAATGAGTGAAGTTCTCAACGTGAAGATCTTTGTGGTGAACTCTCCGAAGGAGGTTGTTGAGAACTCGGATGTTATCATTACAGCTACAACCGCAACCAAGCCGGTTTTCAATGGCGAGTGGCTGAGGCCCGGTTGCCATATCAACGGAATTGGATCGCACCACGGACCCGGAATCCGAGAATTGGATGGAACAACCGTCAAGCGTTCCTTGGTTGTGGCAGACTCGAAAGAGGCATGTCTGAAAGAGGCTGGAGATCTTGTCGATCCCATCACGGAAGGGTTGATCTCACAGGACCACATTCACGCTGAGCTGGGTGAGATAGTCATAGGAAAGAAGAAAGGCAGATTGAAAGAAGATGACATTACCCTCTTCAAGTCTGTTGGATTGGCACTGGAAGACGTCTCCACGGCCCTCAAGGTCTTTGAACATGCCAAGAAGCGAGGAATAGGAAAGACGATCACCATATAGACAATAGATTTCTCATATGGATCGAGAACCTGCGTTTTGATTCCTATCCAGAAGTTGGGCATTCCTGAACGCGAATAGGCTCTGAACTACCTTCATTTCGTTGAAAGAAGATCAGAACAAATCCTTCTCAAGCGGTGATAGGAGGCAACCGGCACATGACGGCGATGGATGTCAAGCACGCTGACCACATTCATCTGGTTGACTCACCGCTGGTCCGTGGCTTCACGATAGACCTTCTCTGTTGCCTTTGCCACTCTTGACCAGTCATGCTCTTCAGCGAATGTTCTGCCGTTTCTTCCCATCGTTTTTCTCAGAGAGTCGTTCTCGATTAGACTGAGCATGGCGCGGCAAAGCTCTTCAGGATTTTCTGGAGGGACGAGGAGGCCGTTGAACCCAGGTTTGATAACGTCAGGGATTCCGCCGACCTCTGAACCTATTGCGGGTTTTCCGCAGGCGTTTGCCTCCAGTATCGTCAGTCCGAACCCTTCTGATCGGTCTTTGCTTGGGAGGACTAGGAGGTCTGAGGCAGCGTAGTAGGATGGAAGCGCTTCGTCCGGCACGTCCCCAACAAAGAAGACCCTATCAGTCAGGTTGAGATCTGAGGCGAGTTTCTCGTATGTCTGTCTCATGCTCCCATCGCCGACGATCATGAGGGCAATGTCCTTTCGGAGTCTGCTTGCTGAGGCGAACGCTTTGATCAGAACGTCCAGCCCCTTGTAGCCGTGCCACCTTGAGAGGGCTCCGACAAACAAGATGATCTTCTCTTCTCGCAGGTTGACGCGGGACCTCACTGGGTTGGGGTCTATGGCTGGATGGAATCGCTCGCAGTCAACGCCGTTTGGGACGATTCTGACTTTTGCCTTGTATCTTCTGAGGATTCGTGAGGACTCGGCGTACCTCTGCGAAGTTGAGATTATCTTGTCGTAGGTTCGCAAGTATGTTGGCGAGACGACTTGATCGTGCATGCATGCGAGTAGTCCGGCGATGGGTGTGACGGCGGGGAGATCGTTGTGCCAAGTCAGTACGCAGGGTGTATCTGCGATCCGGCACACCATCGAGGCGGCGAAGGCGTTGTAGGGGCTGGGAAAACCTGCATGAATCAGATCCGCTTGGCTTCGAACGAGTCTCCGTGGAAGCTCTGCCATGATTGGTGTGCCGTAGAGCCAAGCTGTGATGGGTAGACAGTTGACCTTGAGATTTTCGACAGTGTAGCTTCCGGGTTCGCGCGGAGGCGCCGCACAGAAGACCTCGACGTCATTTCCGTTCTTGACCAGTTGCCTAGCCAGATTGTATGTGT
>Ga0209725_1002405_pt1 | contig 10073 bp, 12 predicted proteins | sample I18A1metaG_FD_184145 | JGI IMG/M metagenome (GOLD analysis project Ga0209725, IMG submission 184145) | Lake sediment bacterial and archeal communities from Gulf of Boni, Indonesia to study Microbial Dark Matter (Phase II) - ​I18A1 metaG... | ecosystem: Environmental > Aquatic > Freshwater > Lake... | reverse complement strand
CCACAACTGACGACGGCTCATACGGCGTTGAGGGCTTGGCCTCGTCTCTGGTGAATACCCTTCTTGAGAAAGACAACTTCGATATGATCTATGCTTGCGGACCCGAGCTCATGATGAAGACGATTCTCGATGCAGCCCGGAAAATGGGTATACCAGTTCAATTCAGTCTTGAAAGAATATTCAAGTGTGGAATGGGAATATGCGGGAGCTGTTCTCTAGGTCAATACAGAGTCTGTAGAGATGGGCCGGTCTTCTCTGGAGATGTGCTTCAAGGCATAAGTGAATTCGGAAAAACCAAGAGAGACTCTGCTGGGAGAATCATTCCAATTTAGGGTGAAGGGGGTTTTAAGGCCAAGAGTTCTTCACTCTTTCTTGATAGCTTCTCCGCTTTGGGCGCAGGATTCGCCCCTACTTTCTCTCGATCAATTCGGTCAGAGCCCCGTCCGGGTCCTCGACAGAGGCTATCAATGGCTCAGTCGGACTAAGCCTAAAAGGCTTAGAAAATGTATCGGCTGTTTCGTAGAACCTCGCCGCGGTCGACATCTAGCAGCCTAGATTCGGTTAGGCTTACAACTTCAGCCTGTTTGCGATCGAGAAAAGCACTGTTGAAGATCTGTTTCAGCTCATCCTGTTTGAGTTGCTGAAGTTTGCTTCGGCCTCTTCTGCCTCGGCTTCTTCTACTGGAGCGATTCTTACCCGTCGGTTTGATCTTCCCATCACCATGGGCTAGGACGAGGTCGCTGGCATTACGCAAGCTGCGTCTACAGCGTTCAATTCAAAAGCTAGTTTAGAAGACTATTAACTGTATGCGAGTCAGAATATTGCGTAGCGTGGATGTGCATGGCAGGCTCAGACAATAACGACCTCTCAGAGAATCTATCCCTCAGAATTAGTAGACGAGATAAAGAGCTGCTTGAGAGGATCTGTAGAGCTAGAGGCGAGGATCCCAGCGACTTTGTGAGAAGAGCTGTAAGGAAAGAGTTTGCAATCCTATGTTATCTACCGGAAGAAGAGAAGAAAGCTCTCGGGCTCTAGGCAAGAAGACGGCTCGCTACCTAGAGAAGCACGCTCGCAACCGTAAATCCTTCAAAATCTACAAACCTGTTCTAGAGAAGCTTGAAAACAATATTGGCGCGAACAAGGCCGTGTAGCGGAAATGAGGATCGAAGGGCTTTGATGAAAACTAGTCTTGTCCTACTGATGCTATGGTTCGCCATGATTTCAACAGTTGTCGCACAGGCAACTTGGGTAAGCGGATACGTTAAAGATGCGGAGGGAAAACCGATAGCAGGCGCGGTCATAGGGGCTAAAGGAGTGTTTGAGACATCGACGATAACCGACGCAAGCGGATATTACAAGCTTGGACTTGGCGCGGGCGAGTGGACTGTAACTGTGTCATACGACAGCTACGAAGAAACAAAGAGGATAGTCCTCGCAGATGGTGAACATAAATTCGTAGATTTCACAGTAGGAATATACTTAACGACTCACACTCAGACGAAAGGCTCAGTCACCTTTACCGGATATACGACTTATCAGCCGGAAACCACAGTTACGGGAATGGTTGCGACCGAGCCTTCGTTCGATTACTGGTGGATAATTGCAATCGCGGTAATTGCCGTTTTTGTCATAGTTGTTGCACTCGCAACTAGGAAGAAGATTAAGCCCGCTCTGAAAGCTGAAGTCGAACCCACGACAAAAGAAGTCATGACTACAGAATTGCCAACGATCGTTGAAAAAGAAAAGAGAGCCACTTGCTCCGTATGCGGTTACCTCAATCCTCCTTACGCTGTGAATTACTGTGTTAATTGTGGGGCTAGATTGAAGTGAAATATGAGCTATGCCCCAGTTGCGGAGGAAAAGTAGGTTCAAGAGACAGATTTTGCGGCAACTGCGGTTCCTCGATCAAGATGTGTTCAGCGTGCGGTGCCGCGAATCTTTCGGAGACTTCTTTTTGTCATCTTTGCGGAGCAAGGATGGCGCCCGAGAGAATTACCAAGCTTCCTAGTGCGAAGATAGCAAAGGTAGCGGCCTTAGTCGCTGTGCTAATCGTGGCAGTCGTAATAGGCGCAATAATTGTTCCTAAGCCATCTCAACATACCTATGTACCGACGCCTCAGGTTGCCGAAACACCGCAAGCTCCTCCACCATATGTCAGGCTGAGGGTCGAAGCTTACGAGACTGAAGCACATTGGACTAGAGACTATTCTACTGACCTACCTTTCTACATTAGTGTGATAGTCTACGCGGCTTACAACGATGGAACAGCCCAAGCAGATAACGTATTGATAACGATAACAGTAGACGGAAGCGTATTTCAAGAATTTAGTACTTACATAGGTTCTGGAAGCTATACGTCCGGCAACTTCCAACTATCATTCGGCTATGATACGTCTCATGAAGTCTCAGTGTCGGCTTCTCATAGGCAATCAACAGATACCAAGGCCATTTCGATCAATGCGATTCTTCCTCGTTCTACGATGACTGCAGATATATGGAAACTCTTCGTTACGCCAAATGATCCGGTTGTCAAGAATACTTTAGACTTGATCTTGCGGAGTTATCCTTTGGTGCCGAAATGGATGGCTATAAGAGACTGGGTCGCAAGCAACATACAATATGCCTATGACGATCAAGTATATGGAGGAAACTATTGGCAGCTGCCGAGGGAGACATTACAGCATGGAACAGGCGATTGCGAAGACTATGCTATCTTGCTGGTCTCCTTGTACAGAGCAGTTGGATATGATGACAACAGAGTATTTGTAGTACTTGGATATACATCGAGAGGGTATCACGGTTGGGCAAAGATCCATGTTGATGTAATCGGCTGGCGGTACATAGAACCCCAAGAAGGGGGGATACTCGCAATCATTGACATCTTTGGAAGCGTATCTGCTTCGGAGTTCACACCACAATACGAGTTCAACGATATTTACGCATATCAAGTGACCTGAAAGTTTTCTTCGCGATGCCTTGACAGGCGCACCTTCTCAAACGTTTGATTTGCCGCATTTCGGGCAGAATGGTGAATCTGACATCTGCGCTCCACAATAGATACAATACCCTTTTGCGGGAGCTGTTGGGGCAAGCGTGCTTCTAGCGGGTGGAGCTTGAAGAAGCATATGGGATTCTATTTGCATCTTCCACATGTCTATGCTATCCACACCTACTATCATCTTGGTAACTTCCTTCGTAAATGGACTTTTGTACTTTATGACTAGGCCCTCTTTTCCGCCCAAGAGCCTCGCGAAAAATCCTCTCTTTGTCTCTACTCCATCAATGAGTCTCAACGGTATTTCGAACCAAGTTCCGGTGACTCCTGAAAATGATTCTCGGTCTACTGGCATTCTTCCAGATTTCAAGTCGCTGAGAGTTGTTAGAAAGAGTTGAAGCAACAATACTCTCTGAGTTGTCAAGTAGATTTTTGCCATCGTAGTGTCATACTTCTTCAAGAAGGGAATTAGCCTAGGCTTTTCAAAATGAACCTGCGTTATTTCAGGGCTTTCCAATGAAAGTTCTTCTTCGTCCCTCAGATGTTTATAGAACCCGACAAGTTTGTCCATAGTCGGAGAATTGTCCTGACTGACCTAAATATATGTCGATATCCTTTGGTAGGTTGCTCAGAAAGACTCGCCGGAGAAAGAGGGGGTCTTAGGGGAGGCATCCACTAAATAATTTGAACTACAAATTCTCTGCCAAATCAGAAGTCACTTTCGATCGGCTCTTAACCTAATGAAACTCTATTGGGAATCGAGTTGAATGAGCTGGGTTCTTATGCGTGCGTGTTCTGACTGCAAGTACCTTCGAACCGTAAACGATCCTCGATCATTCACGCCGTTCTGCATCAAACATTGGAAGCAAGTCCTCCTCACAAGCACATGCCAAGAATTCAAGCATGCTGAACCCTTCCCCACCACAGAGCTCAGCCCAAGCGAAAGGAAAGCCTACTGGGAATGGAAACAGAGAAAAATCAAAGACTACTCCAGCCTAGGCCTGTAGCAACAAGAAGAAGGAATAGTTTCAGATGCCTTATGGCTATGGCGAATAGTTTAGACTAGACAGCTTTGACCATGAACCAATCACGCGACCGGATCCTACGACCTCTCGACCTGTCCTCACGCCCAAATCCATAGGAGCTAAGCATTATATGATACTACTGAGACAAGCCAAACAATACTACCCAAGATAAGCAGAATACATAACTCAGTTGAGGCAAAAAGCCCTCAACTAACCCTTTTCCTTATTTTTCTGGAAAACAGATAAATCACAATTCGGATACGCAACTTACTATATTTCGTCTATAGGATGAGAAAGGATTAGTTAAGTGCCCCAATCAACTGAAGGCGATAAGGGGGGTTGATAGGAGCTTAAAACTTTCGCTTCAGGAAAATAGCTATCTTGAAAAGATCAGTTAGCATCAAAAGCCTATGATACAAGTTTACTTTACTTACTCCCGCATACCTCCATGTTGAAGGTACTATTACCGTTGCGACTTTGTAGTTCTTTCTTATGGCTGTAACGATAAACTCTGTGTCGAATGTATAGTTTTGCGTAATCACTTTTTTCATTGTATCCAACCATACTTGCTTTCTAAATGCTTTGAATCCACACTGGGTATCTCGCAAATCCATCTTGAAAAGCATTCGAAACAGCACGTTAAAGAGCATAGAGAGCATTCTATGAGGGAGTTTACTGAGCACAATCTTGTTCGCGTTCGCAATTCTGGATCCAATCGAAAGATCCATTCCTTTCTCTATTGGCTCCAAGAGCTCTGGAATGTACCTTGGGTGAATTTCAAGATCGGCGTCGATAAATAGTATAATCTCACCCTTTGCTAATTTGACACCTGTATCTATGGCTTGCCCCTTGGTTAGTTTGACTCTTTCAGGTGGAGAGTAAACCTTTGTTTCAGCGTTTTTAAAGGCAAAACTCTTGGCTATTTGAACTGTATTGTCAATACTTCCTCCATCCGCAACAATCACTTCTATCATTTTCCAACCGTTTAATACGAGATTATCTATCACAGGTTCAAATTCCAGTAGCATCTTTCTTATAGTGTCCTCTTCATTGTATGTGGGAATTATTATGGACAGTGTTCTTGAATTCATGTTAATCCTGTATTGTCCTTAATTGATTCATATCATATCTTGGTGGCGAGATAAAGGCAAAGAGTTTCGCGCTCATTTACCTTCCCCTTGCTATAGGTGCATAGCACTCAACTAAATCATGCACTACCAGATAAATCAAAATGATGATAATGACCAAGACTGCGGTCGCGTTTGCTTCAACTGCACCTAAAGTAAAGCACAATAATGGGGTAAGGATAACAAGAGTAAACAATATCAGGTCTCGCCTGCCCTTTATGAATTGACGCCCGAAAGCAATCCATGTACTCATGATAGGTTTTTCATTTGTTTTCAGTCTTCGAAGCGCTTCAAACCAATTAAAAACCTGAAAAGTGGTGATGTCGCCTTCCGTAAGATTTTCAAATATCTTTCCTACATCGCCAGTTTTTGCAATGTCTTTCGGAAAATCTGTGAACCAGTATTCCCTTTCAATTTCTTCTCGAGGGACTCGAATTTTTATTGGCGGACCTTTTGCTTTCTGTGAGTCGTAGAAGTCGTGGATTAAGTGCAAACGGATTCTCACTAAGTCAAACCACCTGTATTCATATGCGAGTGTGAAACTAAAACCAAGTATCAGGGTTATCGAGCCAATCGTTAGAAACAGCAACCAGAGTACTGCAGCTGAAGGGGTTTCCCTAAGCTCCGTAGCTCTTAATGCACCCATGCCGTATAAAATACTGGCAGAAAGTATAGCGTAGTAGAAAAGTGGCTCCAGTCTTTCGAGTTGAGTATTAAAACGCGTGATCTCCTCATTACGAATGTCTTTCACCCATTCCTCCATCTCTTGTGACCATTCTGACATTGTTCCACCGAATCGCTGTTACCAAGAATTCTCTAATGCTTCTTTAGTAACATAAGTTTTATCGCTTACCTCAGTCCATTTTCTGATTAGTACATTCCTAAATCCATTCTACTCCAGAATAGGTAAGCTTTTGTTTGCGTAAGAAAGCCGCAGACTTTGATCAAGCGTGCAAGTCTTCCGAGGCTGGCTTTTCTTATTTCCCTTGTGTAGGCTTCCCTTTTTCCAAACAGCTGATGAGGGAAGAAGTATTTCATGAAGCGTGCGTGATTGTGTTTGATGAATGCTTCCCTTATGATCGCAACGTCTTTATCAGTTAGTGTTTGTAGCTTTTGTAAAACGTATTTTTCACTGCTTAGGAGTTGGATGTTGAATCCGAGCTGCTGCAGGATCTCCGCAATCTTTAAAGCTTCTTTGGGCAGTGGCTGCTCAATTATTTTCTGCATTCCTGCTTTTTCGGCGAAGGGATTGTATTCTGCCATGACTGCAGGCATTTCAACGTATTCGGTTCCAGCCAACGGCAATGTTTCCTTGACAAGTTTGGTGCCTAACCCTATTGTGCGGTATTTCGGGTGCACGACTAGCAAAGCTGTCGTATTGATAAACGATAAGTGGAGAGCTAGGATAACACCTCAAGACTTCGAAGGCCCATCAGGTATAATCAAGAAGGACGCGAGGTTCAAGGCTAGAGGCATATTATACCATGACGGCGATACATTATGCTTCAGGGTTCGGGAAGTCATCCAACTCTTGTCATGAATGATTTAGTTATGACAAGAGACTTGTCTAAGTCAGGTTAATCAAATGGCTAGTGGGAAACCGGATGGCTAGGCTGCCACAAAGAGAAGGAATAGACGGTCGCTATAAGCTTCATGCGTGTGTTTATACAAGTCCGTAAGGTTCTTCTGGGGAGCTTGTTTCAACCAATGAGCAAGATTGACCTGTTCGCTGACTCTGTTTTGAAGTTAAAAAGCTGCAAAGAATCCACGTATGCAGTCTTTTGCCGACTGAATCAAAGTGTGCTTAACCTCTACTGGCTTTTCCCCGAACTTTTCCAGTCTGGCGACTCGAAAGTACATGGGCGGATGTGGGTTCCAGGTTTAGCTGTTGCCGGATATATTGCAGCCGGAGCCGCTGGATATGTTGGAGCCGATTTCCTCGAGAACCTGTATCAGAAGGCGAAGAGCTGATGGCTGATTTCAGAATTTAGATATCGAAATTCCGCTAAGGCCATCTTCATCACCTCATCAATAATTAAGGTGCTTGAAGACGTGGAGTTTTGAGGCGGCTGAAATCAATATAAGGCAACTGAAACTATAGCAATTGCTGAGATTAGCCTTGCCTCCCCTTCAACCGCGACTAGTCTGGGAAGAAGGCAACAAAGAATTCGGTTGTAGCTACCACAAGCTTTGCCGGTTCAATCATGACCAAGGCAGGATACAGGTAGATATTTTCGTCATGAAAGCCATTGCGCATCGTCGGCCTATCGCAGTCACCATCTCTAGCCATAACAAAGAGGGCTCGGAAGTTAAACGTGAAAAATTGGGTTTTAATACTGTGGAAGAAGCTAAGGGTGGGACATCAACAATTGAGCGGGCGCTCATCTCTGTGAGACTTGTTCCAGAACCAAAAGCGGAACCTCTGGCTCGATCAATGACTGATTTTATCACAGAGCAACAAGATGAGATTCGGAGGGCTCTTGAGAAAGTCCGGGAATGAAGACTTCCCTCCATCTTCGCTGCAAGTTAAGTAAGTCAGAATTGGCATTCACTAAAGCTATTAGACTAGTTCGAAGAGCCGCTTCTGATTGCAAAAGTCACAGAAGTATTCAACATACTCTCCCTTCTGGACTTTAGGCATCTCACTTTGTTCCTTGAAATACGCGTGAATCACCTTGTTGCAGTCCCTGCACTTTATCTTAAGGTAAGGCAATTTTTTCACTCCGCAGTAAATAGGTTGGTTGCGAAACCTTTTATCTATTTCCATTTACTCGAGAACTATGTCTTGCTAAGTGTCCGAAAACGATCACCAGCTGGATACAAATTCCCATGGACCATGGGCGTTCAAGACTCTTCTGCCTTCATCCTTCGCAGCTAGGCTTGAAACCGCGTCTTGGACAAGGCATCCGGCAGCCGGGACCATAAGTGTCTGGAAACTTGAATCCGCAGTTCTCGCATCGCATTAAAGCGTCTCCTCCACTTGGCGGATTAAGGCTTCAAGCTCAGGGTCCCTTGTCTGCCTGTAGATAGGCTCGAATCTCTTGAGAGCTTGAGCCAACTGAACCTTATTCTCATGCTTGAACCGAAGGTCCTGGGTTCTCTCGATGATTCCGAGCAGCCTGTGTAACTCTTCTCTAGCGACTACGAGCTCAGCCTTCTGGAAGACAGCGATGTTGACGTTTTGAGGATGAACGATAGTCACATTGGTTTCATGGGGAAAGTATGTGGGTAGAGGAACTTGAGTTGAGGTAGCCTTAAGCCAATCTGAGAGGGCCTTCTCCACGGCTTCCTTCTGTTTCAAACCGAGACGTGCGCAGCGCTGCTCAAATTCACACGCTAGTTTTTCAGGGAGCTCCACGTTCTTCTGTTTCTTCATACCTATCTAGTTCCTAGGTTCCTAGGTTCTACCTAGGTTCTTCAAAATCAGGTAAGAGGTAGAGGTATCTCCATTCCAATGGAAATCAAGGTCATACTTTCTTCACTCTCTTCTTGAATATTGCCGGATAAAGTTCCTTCAAGAACTCTTCCTGAATCGTATCCGCTAAGCCATCCTGCAGGATCTTAAGGACCGCTGCGCATTCAACAGAATCTAAACCATACTTTTTCCTCATCAGATCGATGACTTCACTGCATACTTGAGCGTACTTCTCTTTGATCTCCGGCGTTAATTTCAGTTTCAGAGTAACCTCCATTAGGCGGCTCTCTCCCTCACTCTGTCCTTGAACTCAGGCGTCGCCTTGTACATCCACTGGTTCGCCTTCGACTCGCGTTCCAGGATGCCTTTCGCGCAGAGCTCCTCCAACGCTTTCTGCACCGCATCCCTGGTCCCGCCTGACGTCCTAGATGCAGAATAGACTCTTTCAAGCTCAGCCATAATCGAGCCGAAGCCCTGTTCCTCACTGAAGAATCCAGCTAAACCTCTGGCCAGAAGCTTGCCGATCCACATGCTTCTCGTCGATGTCGAGGATCTCTCTTTTGACGGCTAAACGGGATGCGGGATCCTAGCTTCATCGAAGGGAACTGGAAGAGGAGCGTCCTCCATGAGACCCCCTTAGGAGGGGGGTGAATGGGGGGTGGCTACAATAATGTCAGATTAACGGTTTCAATCGGTCTATGGTAGAATTGAAAGCGGTTAAGAGGAGATCCTTAGAAGTCTTTGAGCAACTCATCCTGGACAGCCAATCAATCAGGCTACAGGAGAGTAAGTGAAGTCTTGGAGCATCTGATGCTAAAATGCATCGATACCAGTTCGCTCAGTTCATCACTTACTTCTCAGCGGAGATAGGAGGTGCAGCATTTGGAGAAAAGGAAGGAGAAAGCCCAAGGAGAAGATGCAAATCTACCCCCCTAGGGGTAGGGGGGTCTGAAAATGCAGAGTGCATCGATCAAAGCCTCTTCAACTGCGAGCTCTGGTACAACCCCAATTTAAACGTCGGATGCTGTTTCCTAGCAGAACCCTGACCCGACAGGCCGAAGTTGAATCTGCCAAAGCTGAGGATGAAAGCTCCTCAGAAGCCCACGCTCATTCGAAGGCGGGCAGCAAGTCACATTGAGGAACATTTAAATCCATTCGCAGTTTCCTATACCACAGTGGACTACAATGCCGACACACGGTTCACTCACGAAAGCTGGAAAGGTTAAGAGTCAAACCCCTAAAGTTCAAGCGTTAGCTAGGCGATCGCCGATTCCTAGATTGAAGTTCAGACGCAACGCTGAGAAACGTTTGGTCTTGGGGAGAAACCCAGGTCAAAACTGGATCAAGACATCTAGACGCTGAACCAAAACCGGCTGAAAAAGACCCTTTTTCAAGTCTTATCGAGTTCGCATTTTCTGCATGATCTCGTATTCTATTTTCTCTCCGCCGATAGTTATATTCGTTGGGCCCCATATCTTGCTTGGCATTGATAGACATTGAGCTTGCGACAG
>Ga0209725_1002404_pt1 | contig 10077 bp, 9 predicted proteins | sample I18A1metaG_FD_184145 | JGI IMG/M metagenome (GOLD analysis project Ga0209725, IMG submission 184145) | Lake sediment bacterial and archeal communities from Gulf of Boni, Indonesia to study Microbial Dark Matter (Phase II) - ​I18A1 metaG... | ecosystem: Environmental > Aquatic > Freshwater > Lake... | reverse complement strand
CTTAGTCATTTCTTTGGTTGATTCAAACAACAAAGCAAGTTCAGATGGAGTCGCCTCTCTAACCGTGGAACCTACCCTGATATAGTGTACCCTTCCTTCTTTCGTTCTTACAGCATGAGGAAATATCAGAAATCTAAGAACCTTAACGACGGCAATGTCTCCTTCAGGTTTCTTATGCACGGTAAATGTCGGCATAAGTGGGGGATCGCATATATCTCTAGCAATATTCATTATATGAGTCTCGTATTGCTTCTTTGTTTTCATTCCTTCCAAGCTTCCATCGTCACAGACTCCGATCAAAATCCGACCCCCACTTGCGTTCGCAAACGCTACCATCAATTTCGCAAGTTCTATTGGGTTCGAGAGAATCTCTGCTCTTTTGAATTCAACAGTTTGGCCTTCTCCTTGAGCAATGAACTCTTCGATTGAGGGTGATTCGTCAACTTGGCTCATTTTTCTCACGATAATTGTTCAAGCGCTCTCCAATGAAGACATATTCTTCCCAGAGATATACGCGTTATACCATAAGAAATCTATGGATATGTATCCCCACCTTGAAAAGTAATTGCTTGGACTTTCGAGAAAGGGCATCTTGTCCATCTTTCATGTAGGGAGCGAGACCGATTTCGAGAAACCTAGCATAAACTTTGAGTAATTCGTCAAAGCCTATATTTGATTTCTTGAGACAATGAGAATGCACTGAAGGCTCTTGTCTTACTTGGCATGCGGTTTTTACCTCAATGCTACAAGGACTATTGCAACTTGGATTAGGGCATATATTTCGAGAATTAATGCCGCGTAGAAGACCGCCAGACAGAGATAGCTCGAGATCAGGCCGGGTTGATTAGCTCTTCTTGTCGAGTACAAACCTATTCCTATTGCAAAAATAAACACTATCATTGGATAAATGAGGAAATAAATTAGTGTTGATACAAAAACGATTGAAAATGTCTTTCCCCAAACCTGCAAAACCGATTGAAGAATACCGAATACAACCAGAACTGAAGCATTGACCACCATCAGTTGACCAGAAGCTCTTATGGCGTGTCCTATTGTAAGCGGAGCCACGGGATGCCTTATTCTCACTGCCATCTTGAGGTTTCGGAAGTAGTTCATAACACGATTTCCGTATCTCGTGCCTATCGCAAATCCCGTAATTAGAAAAGCAACTACAACCAATCCGCTAATCTGCAAGATCCTCGTCACAACTACGTTCTCTTCTTCACCATACTCGCGAGCTAGGTTCTCTGCCTTCGTCGCAAGTCTAAAGGCACTATTGTCGTTTGTGTACAATTTCCTTATCGCTTCGTTTTTGCTGGTCATGAAGCTTTCGGCTGCATCTGCCGCATTTTCAGCGCGTTCAGGATCGAATGGGTCAACCCGCGCTTTATCACGATAGTAATCAAAGAAGCCAAGACTGTTCAAGTAGATCGTAGAAGCGTTGTTTAGGACTTCAATTGCATATTGAGGTTTTCCTAGATACCATGGAACTGCCATTATTGTCGCGTTCGCCTCGCTAATCTTAAGCTGAACTATCTCAAGGTAGATTCGATACTGCGACCTCGATGCCATGAAAAGCGAGTTCGCAGCGAGCAAAAGAGAACTATTTATGTTGCCGTTTGACAGCTCTAGGAGCGCATCGTTGTGGCTCACTCGAGCGCTCTGTATGTCTTCCAAGATGCTGTCCCTTGCTTCTGATCCGATGTTTCCCTGAAAGGTCCTAAAGGTTTCAAGAGCTGTCCCCATCTCCTGGTTAGCCACAGACAGCAGATGCTTGACGCGATCATATTCAGTCGAGGCATTGACTTCAGAAGCTAAAATTCCGATAAGGATGCAAGTAAGAAGAATCGCGACAAGTGATGTGCGTTTGACATTCAGGTTCTCATGTTTCGGCATTCCTGTTCCTCAACATCTACATTCCTGAAGTATGCGTTCAATACCATTAGATTTTCCAAACTATAAGGTTGCCTCGGCAGCACGGCTTTTGCAGTCACACTTAAAATGCCGTCTCCAGGTGAGTTTATCGAAAAAGGCTCCAAGGTTAGAGTATTCGGCGTAAGTTTAAGGACAGAGGGGTCTCTCACTGAGATGGCGAACCAGAAAATCAAATCTTTGCTGATCTGATGAGTTCGCATGCTCGGAACCTTCGTTTCTTTGAACCTTCTCTGATTAGTATCGTGGCATACCACTTATCGAACCCTTTTTCGAGTGTGATATTTTCCATGAATTCGTCCAGTTTAGTGATGAGGTCGATCTTGCTATTACCTCTTATATACCAAAGAACTCGCCTCACATTCACTCAAGATAGAACCTGTCTGCTTGCCGGTTAGATTCATATAATGTCGAGCGGCGATTCTTTGGATCACCCAGCCCTATTTCACCGAGGACCTTGACAACGTCCGATATATAGCAAGAACGACTGAGAAAACGTAAGCTAGATGGGCCCCATTATTCGGCCATCATACGAGACATAGAACATCAAGTCTGCGCCGCTTGGATCGCTCAGCATAACTTTGTAGCCTCGTTTCAGAGGTTCATTGTCAGGATAAGATTTCAGCTTGCAGTCCCTGTCGTAGTGCAATAGAACTTTTTCCGCAGCGGAATATTCATCTCTAACACTTTCTCCGGCTGCTTCATGTGGACCTAGTGTCAGTATTGAAAAAGTTACAGCCACCACAAGTATGACATAGAAACCTAGGATGTAGAGCGGGGGCGCACCGGCCGCGATTCCTGCGACGATTGGATATAAAGCCATTGCACCGAATATCACTCCAAGAACAGGGTTCCTCTTTGCAATCACAATTGCAAGGTCCCAAGCCTTAGTCTGCGTCTTCTCAGCGGCTTTCTTCTTCAGTTCATCAACTTCGTTGACGAGTTCTTGTAACTGTTCAACTTGTGCCCCCCGAATCAGAGGTTCCGCGCGTAGACGCAATTCCTCAGCTTTCTTTGCTTCCTCCGCGAGGTTTTTCTTTTTCTTCACTAGAACGTCCAAAATCTGAGTGATCGCCGACAATGCCGCGACGAACACCGTCGCCTCCAATCTTTGATTCTCCTTGACTTTTCCCTAACATTATCTTTATGATCCATAACAAGAACCTTTCGGGCATTGGTTTTACCTCTCCATCTGGGAGAATAGAGAAAAACGATCAGTTTCAGGCTTCTAGAATCCTTCTTATAACTATCTTTCCGTTGCTGAGTTCTTTCACCAGGTCCCAGCCTTCCTCTAGAGAAGCGGTAAGCTCGTCCTCAGAAACAATCCGGCTCTCGAAAGGCTTGCGGCCGTTCTGCTCCGTCCTTCTCCACTCTTTTGCTCTCTTTGCGATCTCCACATCCAGAAACTTTCTAGATTCGATTCCTGAACTGAAGTTGATTGAATAGTGGACTATAGAAGTTGGCTAGTCCTACGATCGTCATACCAATTGTGTCGTTCCGACCGCGTTGACTCGGTAAACTGAATCAGCCGGTAGCCTCAATGAGTGAAGGTATCCCTAGAAATCGTAATTTCTCTTCTACAGTCAGGACACCAAGTTCTGTCATGGGGTATTCTTACTTCTTCCCAACTGAAGCCGCAGTCAGGACATGTTAGATGGATAGAGCTCTCTTCGGTAGTAGGCTCACTTTCACCAGTCGGGCCCACAACTTTGCCAAACCTAAGAATGCCAGGGAACCGAACTTTAACGTGCCCTTTTCTCCCAAGCCACCTGAAATAGCCATGGAAGTGTTGTATACATACATATAGCGGGAAAGTGAAGGTGTAAAACTTCCCTCTGTATGTTATGAACTCCGGCCTGCGCATCAAAGTCCCGCAGAGTGGACATTCTCCCTCATGCTCAATCAGATTGGCTGGCTTCTCAAATTCCTCGTACATGCTCATATCGCTCACCAAGCCACCTTCTTCTCAAGCCGTGCGCATAAGCGATATGTACCGTCTCGCCACATATGTTCTGCGGAAGAAGAATTCTTGGTCAAGTTGTGGATCTTGACGAAGCGTCGAGAATTGGAAGCATTCGTTGAGGGAAGAGGAACATCTTCGGGGTACTCGTGACAGGCACATGCAGCCGCAACAACCTGGAATCTGTTGCTGCTCGCCATTTTGACGAGAATTTACTCTTCTCTGACAATCTCAGCAATTATGAAACCGGGTTGGAGACCTGACCGTAAGTGGGCCGCTCCTTGATATCTCTGTTCTCCTAAAATTCTCTCATTCTGGAATCTCACTTTCGACTTGTAAGAACCTTAATGTTTGCAATGCCGAATCTCATCTCGATCAAAAGGGTGATAAAACGTGAGAACTGACATGTTTGAATTCTCTAACTTACAGAAGTCCAGAAATAATTATAGTCTCCTAGATTGTCTTGGCAAAATTAGCGGAAGTTATATTCTATCGAAGATCCACAAGTCTCAGCTCGCTGTCTTTGAGCTAGGTATGCTAGGCATGTGTGTCCTTTTGGTAAGGTAGAATATCGCATGTATCGTTGATTATGATCTCCAGTTTCTTCATGAGATCGACTCGCATGTCAGGTAGGATCTTTTCGGCTTCGTTTAACGCTGAAAAAGTGTGCTTCCGAAGGATGTTTTCGACATCTCTCTTTTCGCCCTCTGTTCCACCTTGAATGGTAATCGAGATTTGCTCTTCGTCTCTGAGAAGACCGGCGGCGTGCAATGCTAAGGGACCGTATCTTAGCATAACAATAATCAGTCCACTGGCAGCAAGATCAGTGAAAAGAGCTAGTAGGAAATCGCTCAGTATCTTTTTGAGACTGGCTTGAGCGCTCTTTTGTGGCGCGAGCTCAGCTGCTAGTCTGTCAATCTTGTTGCTTAGTTCTTCTATTGCTTTCTTTATCTCGGCCATCTCTTCCTCGGTCATTTGATCGCCTATTAGAATTGTGAGTACATTCCCTCCGCATCCAAGAGCCCTGCTCCTTCTTTGAGAGCATCACCTGTGATAATCGCGGCTGAACTTTGCAGTGCTTTTTTTATAGATTGTTGATCTCCTGGCGTTCTCAGACGCTTTGCTCTCGCAATAGCTATGGCACCCGCCACGTGTGGTGCAGCAAAACTCGAGCCGCTATATGTTTTCGTACCACCATCGGTGGATGTAGAAACGATGTCGATGCCCGGTGCAACCACATCCGGTTTGTCAACTCCGTTTCTAGCAGGACCTATGGGATTATGAGACCACAAGTTGTTAGACTTGTCCGTGGCGCTCACGGCATAACAGTGTCTGGCTTGGGCAGGCTCGAAGAAGTGTTTGTAGCGTTGCGTGTCACCTGAAGCTGCCACTATTGCTATTCCAGCATTCGCCACTGCGTTCACCTTCTTGCAGAGACTGCATTCGAATATCTCGCAAGCTTCGAAGCCCCAACTGACATTGATGATATCCACCTCATCGTTCAGACATTCTTGAAGAGCGTCTGTCACCCGGACCTCATCCTCGTGCGATCCAGGATCCAATTCCTTCCGGCAGACCTTATAGCTGAGCAGAGTAGCTTCAGGCACTATCCCTTTTACTTGAGCTGCCCCCTGACCGACAAGAATGCCGGCAATCGGAGTCCCATGATCCGCGTAATCGTGGAGATCTGCATCCTGAAACATTGTTTTGGCTGTGATGCTTGCAGTTGTCAAATCAGGGTGACTCTGTTCTACCCCAGAGTCAATCAAGCCTATTCTGACATCGTTGAAGCGGCTGTCCGTGCCATCCTGGACGGCTAGAGACCTAGCTTCTGGAATCTTAACGATACTCTTCGACTGGTTTAGCAGGAGCTGCATAGGTCGAGAGATGTGCCAGTCAACTGTACCGGCTTTGACTGACTTGGTAACAACTTCTATCAATCTGTTGACCGGAATACGCATTACGACTTCTGGAAAAGCCCAATATACGCGGATTAATTCCACGTCTAATTGTCTTAATCGGCTAAGATAGTCCTCTTTTATAGCGTACTTTACTCTTCTTCTCTCATCACGCCGGAAGCGCTCAACTTTGGTCTCATAGAACGACTCATATGGACGCAAGAATACGGATACCTTCTCCGATCGATATTTCTTAAAATACATGTCAAGCCCTGCGAGCTCGGAAAGAAACTTGTTACGTTCTGCGGTAGTGAGATTAGGCAGCGACCATGTTAAGAGCAGTCCTTGACTGCCACTTGTTGATGACGGTTTTTCCTGGAGCAGAGTTGCCATAACTGCTGCCGCTCTCCAGCTTTTGTCTAAAGATGAACGACGCTATTATATTTTATTTAATTGGCATCTACTCTGCCGCGTAGAATGTGGTCAAGCATTGTGAAGAGCAAAGCTTTTCTCAAGAATCGACCTCCGAAGACCAAAACTATCGAATATCAAAGCAGTAACGCCCTAGAAACAAAAAAACTAGGTACTCACGTCGACAATCTTGGCTTTTACAAATCTGGCATCACACAAAGAATTGGTGAAGAAGAACAACCAAAAAAAGTCGGTCGAACAAGTTCAAGTACGGCAACATCGTTTAAAAAACTGGCAATGGAAAAAGAGGGGATTTGCGGGAGACATCGCCATGTGGCGGTGGGTTCGAATCTTGCCCCCGCACCAAAATCGGAGGCGAATTCGAGCGTATTTTGGTTGAGAAAGCCAAATTTGATGCTTTCTCTGCGGGGGCTGGAATTCGAACACAACTTTGCCAGTAAACACATTGTCAGCGTGGCTTGATGAGCGTGCTGAAAGAAAAGAGTCTAAAAGTCTTGCTATATACCCTATCACAGTACTCGCTGGGCAAGGTCATGGTTAGACAATTCAGAGAGATAAGAAGGAATGACTTGCTCAAACAGATTCTGCAAGTCATAAGATCTTCTGAAAGACAAGGGCAAGTATTAGTTCTAGAGGGTTATGCGGGCTCGGGCAAATCAACAATACTGAAACAGCTTGAGAGAATACTAAAACACAAACTCAAAATTACCTCTATATTCGTTAGAATTGCTGAATACGACACTGACTATGAACATTGTCTATATTTTATGCTTCGCAATCAAATCACCGGAAAACTGTCTAAGTGGTTTAAGAGATTTCTCAGCTCTCTTAGTGTAGGTTATATCGTTGAAATCCAAGGCAAATCGCTTGCACAGGAGGAACCAATGTCTCGGAGGAGCATTCTGGAGGGCTTCATTGAAGACTTGAAGAAGTTCGGCGAGAAGTCAGATGAGAAACTACTTATTGCTTTTGATGATTACCATAAGGCATCAGGGAAGATACTCGAGGATATGATAGAAGAAATTGCGAGGAACCTCCCTAGAAATGTTGTATTGCTAATTGCCTCACGGCATTCTCTTCGAAGAGAATTCTCAGCGGAGAAAGGCATTAAATGTTCCACGGTCCATGTTCCTTTTTTCACTATAGAACAAACGACTTCAATTCTCGAAAAGAATGTGAATCTTAGAAAGGAGGAAATTGAAACATTCGCAAAAATGCTCCAGGAAACGCTCAAAGGGCATCCAAGATCAGTGGTTATGACTGTGCTACTCGCTAAAAGGATGAAAGCGCCTTTGAAGGAATTGTTGGAGAGTGTCCCTACGAAAGGTTGGGAAGAAGCGACTCACTATGTCTCCCGAGAGGTGATCGATGCGCTTCAGGAAGATGAACGAACATTGATAGAGTCGTGTTATTTTCTGCCATACCTTGATAACGAGATATGTTCTTATTTTGCGGGAGTGAGAAATGCCTTTCCAACTCTTTCAAGACTTGAAGGGAAACTCATACTTGTTAGAAAGGATTCGACGTATGAAGTTGAAGATCTGACAAAAGAATATTTGGATAGAATAATTGCTAACAAGAAACCTCTTTATGCGCGTGCGTGGGAGTTTTTTTTGGAAAAGGCTGAGGAATCGAAGAAAGGAGAAAGACTGTCAGAGAGTTCACGATACGTGTTCTATGCGTCTGATTTCTTGATCAAAAGCGAGAACCTTCATGAGCTCTCCAAGTTCATGTGTGACTTTGCCGAGGTTCTCCTTCAATCAGGTTTCTTCAGAGAATCAAAGAAATACCTTCAAATGGGTCGGGAGACCTGCGCGGATCAACAGATGAAAGCGACCTTATCCACCAATCTCGGCGATGCTCACAGGATGACTGGAGACTATGCGGAGGCGTTGAAATACTATGAAGAGGCTAGAGACATAGCCGATATTATTGGAGATATGCATGGAAAAGTATGGAGTATAAGAGGAATCGCTGAAACTTATAGAATGATGGGAACATACGATGCTGCCTTGCAAGAATATCAAAAAGCCCTCACAGAGCTAGGAGACACTCCAAACTTGAAGGCGAAGGCTTTGATTTTGTGGGGAATTGCTAGGTCTCACCGATCAATGAGTAGATATGATGAAGCTTTGAAGTATTATGGCGAATCACAGAGACTAGCAATTTTAGATGAAGATAAGTACCTCAGAGAACTCAGTACATGGGGCATTGCAGAAACCCATAGAGCTCTAGACAACTATGCGGAGGCGTTGAAATACTATGAAGAGGCTAGAGACATAGCCGATATTATTGGAGATATGCATGGAAAAGCATGGAGTATAAGAGGAATCGCTGAATGTCAAAGAGCCATTGGTCTTTATAGTGAAGCCTTTGACAAGCTAAAAAAATCAGCGGATTTCTTTGAGCAGACTGGTGACAGGCACGGAATGGCTTGGAACACATGGAGTATTGCAGAAACATACCGGCTCAATGATGAACATGATATGGCGTTACAATATTATGAGAAAGCTAGGCAAGAAGCTGAAAAAGCCCAGGCTGTTAGGTGCCTAGGATGGACCTATCGGGGCGTGGCGGAAGTCTACCGAATGATCGGGAAAGAAGATGAAGCAAAAACCAAGTATGAAGAAGCAATGACCATAGCGAGAAAAATCAAGGATAAAAAGGGAGAACTGCGAACTTTTCTCGGTCTTGCGGAAATTCTACGCATCGAGGGCTTGTATGGAGATGGTGTGGCACTTTGCAAAGAGGCTAGAAAGATTGCGATTGACATAAAAGTGAAAGTTGAAACCGCCAATCTAGCGCTTTGCGAAGCAGAACTTTGTAGGATACAAGACAGGATTGACATTACTTTATATGATGAGTCGTGGAGAATCTACGATTCGGCGGGAGTGAATCTAGGCTTAGTTCATACGCTCATTGGAAGAGGTCTAGCTTATTTTCAATTATCCCGCTCAGAAGACGCAAAGCAAGATCTAGACGACGCAAAATCGCTTTCTGAAAAATATTGTTTTAAATCAGAAATCGCATTTACAAACAGAACAAAAGAAAGAGAAGGAGACGAGTTCCATGTCCTCAAGTTCCTCTAAGAACAGCAATGATTCTAGAGTGAAGATTTTAGAGTCACGGCAGATTTACGCCGGGACATCAATAACTCTTGGAGTCGAGAGGTTTAGATTGCCAAATGAGATTACCATTAATAAGGAGATTGTAATCTTTCCCGAGGTTGTAGCTATTGCTCCACTGCTTTCGGATTCAAGAATCATACTAATTGAGCAATATCGCTATCCTATAAGAAAAGTGCTGTTCGAGATCCCCGCAGGCAAAATGAGGCGATATGAAGACCCTCTTTCTACCGCAAAAAGAGAGCTCGAGGAAGAAACTGGCTATAGAGCAAGCAAATTAGAAGAGATCTTGAGATTCTACCCAGCGCCTGGATATAGTACTGAATTGATTCATCTTTACAGAGCTACTAATTTGAGTCTTGTTCGCCCACGTCCCGCAGAGGACGAGCTTATCAAGGTAAGAGCGATGGACTTGGAAGAGGCATTAAGCGGAATTGCCGATGGAAGCATAATGGACGCAAAGACCATCATAGCCATTCAAAGAATGACCAAAGGCTCTTGAGATCATCCCTTCTTTCGTATTCATCCCTCGCCAAATAGCCAATAAATCTTGGTGACAAAGTAGAACTACGTCAATTCAAAAAGAGGGGATTTGCGGGGGATGTCGCCACTCCGCGTTGTTAAATACTTATCCCTTAGGTTTTCAACTTATTGATTGGGTCTCAGCTACTTCCGTTTTCTGAAGAAATCTTTCTTTCCTGTTGTAATCTCAAACTCATCAGTCTCAATT
>Ga0209725_1002403_pt1 | contig 10077 bp, 5 predicted proteins | sample I18A1metaG_FD_184145 | JGI IMG/M metagenome (GOLD analysis project Ga0209725, IMG submission 184145) | Lake sediment bacterial and archeal communities from Gulf of Boni, Indonesia to study Microbial Dark Matter (Phase II) - ​I18A1 metaG... | ecosystem: Environmental > Aquatic > Freshwater > Lake... | reverse complement strand
GTCAGGACCAAACCTTTTCCTATTCTCAGAACTGGACCCCTTCCAGCTTACAATACTCCTTGACAAGAGCAAGGTGAAGGTTTCTGCAAAGGTGGGCGACACAGCAACCAGCGAGATAATGGTTCCCGCAGGCAACACCGGTCTACCGCCCGGACCGATCATCAGCGAGTTCGGCGAAGCCAAGATCCCGACAAAGATAGAGTCCGGAAGCATATGGGTGACAAAAGACACAGTGGTCGCCAGGAAAGGAGATGTCATCAGCACGAAAGTCGCCTCAGTGCTCTCAAAGCTTGGAATCAAACCGATCGAAGCAGGCATATCCCTAAAAACAGCGTATGACGACGGCTCAATATTCAACCGCGACGATCTCCAGCTGGACCTCAAAAGCTATCAAGACGACATCGCCTCAGCGACCAAGCAAGCGCTAGGGCTGGCAATAGAGATCAACTACCTCACCTCCGAGACAGCACCAACAATCCTCTCAAAGGTTCAGAGACAGGCAATGTGGTTGGCAGTCAAATCAGACTTCCCAGCAGAACTAGCAATGCCACACATACTAAGGCAAGCATTCCAAGAGATGAAGGCACTATCCGCAAACATAGCCTCCTTCAACGAAGAGGCCGCACCAACAAGCTATGAACCCCCAGGACCCGTCCAAGTAATCGCTCCGAAACTCGAATCCATCACAATCGAACCCGAGCCAGTCATAGAGAAGCCTGCGAAGAAAGAAGAGCCACCGAAAGAGACGAAACCTGCTAAAGTTGAAACTGCGAAGCCGCCTGAGCCACAGAAGATACAGGAGCCGATCCGAGAGGCCAAGCCCAAAGTGAAGGAAGAACCAGAGCAAGTGTCACGAAAGAAACCAAGCGTCAAAGCGAAAGAAACGAGGCCAAAGAAGAAGACGACGAAAGAAAAGGTTGAAAAGAAGGAAAAGGCTAAAAAGGAGAAGACGAGATCGAGGTAGCCACACCATTAGATTTGCCTAGCATCGAGGTGTAATGTCAGTGAAATACGTGTATGCGGCAATGCTCCTGCACTCTGCAGGCCAAACCATAAGCGAGGACTCAGTCAAAAAGGTCCTAGGCGCCGCAGGAGCAAAGGTTGAAGAAGCGAGAATCAAAGCCCTTGTTGCAGCCCTCTCAGAGGTCAAGATAGATGAAGTTCTAAAGAACGCGGCAACAATGGTTGCAGCGCCCGCAGCACCTGCTGCAGCTCCTTCCGCTCCAGCTGAGCCAAAGGCCGAAGCCAAAGAAGACAAAAAGAAGGAAGAGGAAGCTCTCGCCGGACTTGGCGCCCTATTCGGGTAGACCGATAGGGTAGGTAACCAACACTTTTACGCAAATACGCCCTTCTCCTATTCTATTGGTCGGGGTTGCTCCCAGCCATGAGCATAAAGGATAATGAGTTCGATCTGCCGTTCTTCAGAGAGAACGATTTCACCAGAAGAAAATGCGTCAGCTGCGGCAGCCACTTCTGGGCACAAGACCCTGACAAGAAGGACTGCGGAGACGCCCCGTGTCAAGAATACACATTCATAGGAAATTCCCCTGTCCGCAGACGCTACACCCTTTCAGAGATGAGACATGAGTTCCTGTCATTTTTCGAGAAGAACGGTCACACCATAATCAAACCATACCCGGTAATCGCAAGATGGAGGAACGATGTCTATCTCACAGGTGCCTCGATCTTTGACTTCCAGCCATACGTAACAGAAGGCATTCTGCCTCCTCCAGCCAATCCCCTTGTGATCAGCCAACCATGCATGAGGCTGACCGATATCGACAACGTAGGCCCCACCATGGGCAGGCACCTGACAATTCTCGAGATGGGTGGAGCCCACGCGTTCAATTACCCCGACAAGGAGGTCTACTGGAAAGATCAGACAGTGCGCTACCACCATGAGCTGCTGACTGAGAACTTGGGGGTGAGATCTGAACTTGTTCAATACAAGGAACATTTCTGGTCAGGAGGAGGAAACGCAGGACCAGATCTAGAAGCAAGTGTCGCCGGCCTCGAGATATCGACTCTGGTCTTCATGTCATACAAGATGGAGAGAGGCAGGCTCCTGGAGATGCCAATAAGGACAGTGGACACCGGATATGGGATTGAGCGTTGGACCTGGCTGACCCAAGGCTCCACGAACGCCTTCCAAGCGATTTACGGCGAGGTGCTAGACTCCGTTCTGCGAATGGCCGGAATCAAGATCGATGAGAAGCTCGTCGCAACGACCTCACGCCTTTCGGGCATGATGAATATTGAGAGGTTATCGGACAGAGTTGAGTCTCGAAAGAAGGTGGCCCAAAGCCTCGGAATGGATTGGCGAGAGCTCGAAAGACTCTTGGTTCCGATAGAGAACGTTTTCGCCATTGCAGACCATACTAAGTCGATTGCATTCATGCTCTCGGAAGGAGTCGTCCCATCCAATGTTCAAGAAGGATACCTCGCTAGATTGCTGATAAGACGCACATGTAGACTGCTAAGAAACCTTGGAATCGAAGACGAACTCGAAGGAATTGTGGATGCCCAGATATCCCATTGGGGTCGAGACTTCCCAAACCTGACACGAATGCACGGAGAAATAGCCCGAGCCCTACAGGTCGAGCAGAAGAAGTACAGAGAGACCATTCAGAGAGGACAGGAACTGGTGAAGCGTCTTACATCCGAACTGAAGCAGAAAGGCCTCAAAGAGATGCCCGTAGAGAAGCTGATCGAACTCTACGACTCACATGGAATGATGCCGGAGGAGGTCAAGGAAGCAGGTGAGCGAAACGGATTCAGCGTGAAGGTTCCCGCCAACTTCTTCGGTCTTATCGCAGACAAACGAATGCAAGCGCCACAACCAGCTGAAACAGAGACAGAGCAGGAGATGAAGAAGAGAGTGGCCGAACTGCCCCCGACCCAGCTCCTCTACTATGAAGACTCATACAAAACGAAATTCAAGGCAGAAGTCCTAGCCTCCTTCCCCGACAAGTCGTTCGTGCTGGATAGAACGTGTTTCTATCCCGAAGGAGGAGGACAACCAGCAGACCAAGGAACAGTAACAGCCGCAGATGGAAAATGGCGCGTTATGAATGTTCAGAAGGCTGGAAATGTCGTCCTCCACTTCACCGATTCTGAGCCTCCTCGAGTAGGAGAGACCGTTGAAGGCGAAATCGACTGGAACAGACGAATCAGCCTGATGCGCCATCATACCGGGACGCATGTGCTCATGGGAGGAATCCGGAGAGTGCTGGGAGAACACGCTTGGCAAAGCGGAGCCCAGAAAGATGTCACCAACGCACGATTGGACATATCCCACTACGAGAGACCATCTCGAGAAGAGATTGAGAAGATAGAACGTCTCGCCAACGAAACCGTGCTGGCAAACCTCAAGGTCGAAACGATGTGGATGCCCAGAGAGAAAGCTGAGCAACTGTACGGCTTCAGGCTGTATCAAGGAGGCGTCGTACCCGGAAGAGAGATACGAGTGGTGAAAACAGAAGACTGGGAAGTCGAGGCCTGCGGAGGAACACATTGCAGAAACACAGGAGAGCTAGGTCTAATCAAGATTCTACGAGTCGACAGAGTTCAAGACGGTGTCGAACGCATAATCTTCTCTGCAGGAATCCCTGCACTGATAGTTACCCAAGAGAAAGATCGCACGATCGATGAGCTCTCAGCCATGATCGAAAAACCTTCTGATCAACTCGTAAGGACCGTTCGAGAGCTCATTGATGATCATCATAGGCTCTCAAAAGAGCTGGAACAGGTCAGGAGAGAAGCAATGAGATCCGAGGCAGAACGGTTGCTCAGAACCGGCCGGATGATAGCGAACGTACGCCTCGTGACCTGCAGGAAACCGGATTTGAGTGAGGAAGAGGCGATAATCCTTGCCGATCAGCTAGCGAAAAGAGACAAGTCTTCCGTCTCGGTCATAGTTCTCGGGAAGAAAGCGGCTCGACTGATCGTATCAGCTGGACGGAAGGCGATAGAATCAGGAGTCGACGCAGGAAAGGTTGCAGAGGAACTCGCACCCATCGTCGGAGGAAGCGGGGGAGGAAGACCGTACTTCGGCCAAGGCGGAGGCACAGACATAGACAAAGCGGACAGGATGCTCACTATTGCGCCGAAGGTCCTCGACAAAATGATCCGATCAAAGTGAACAGCGATGGATTGGAAAACCATAGAGCAAAAATGGCAGAAGAATTGGGAAGAAGCCAAGATCTACGAGTCTGACCCAGACCCCAACCGAAAGAAGTGTTTCGTAACATTTCCATACCCGTACATGGGCGGCCCGCTTCATGTCGGACATGCATTCTCAAGCACCAGGCTAGATGCCTACGCGAGATACATGCGGATGAAAGGATACAACGTGCTTTTCCCCTGGGCATGGCACTGGACAGGCGAAACAGTCGCAGGAGCAGCGGAACGAGTCAAGATCGGCGACAAGACATTCATCGACGCCCTAAGAGATGTAGATGAAGTTCCAGAAGAAGAATTGAGGAAATTCATAGACCCAATCTACATGGCCAACTACTATACTCAGAACGGAAAGGAAGCTGTGAAGAGACTAGGCCTGGCTATCGACTGGCGCAGAGAATTCCATACCACCTCGCTAAACCCCGCCTACAGCAGATTCATTGAATGGCAATACACTCACCTGAAGGAGCGCAACTACGTCTCCTTGGGAACTCACCCGGTTGTCTGGTGCCCCAGATGCGAAAGCCCGACAGGCGACGCAGATCGACTCGAAGGAGAAGAGGTCCGACCCGAGGAATATGTTCTCGTGAAGTTCGGATACGGCGACGCATTCCTTCCATGCGCAACATTCAGGCCTGAAACCGTCTACGCTGTGACAAATCTGTGGATCAACCCTGACGCAGTCTACGTTCAGGCTTTGGTTGACGACGAGAAATGGATAGTGAGCAAAGAATGCGCTGCAAAGCTCTCTGATCAACTGCGAAAAGTCCAGGTTCTAAAGCAGACGACAGGCGCCGAGCTCGTTGGAAAGTCCTGCAAAGACCCAGTTGCCGGTAGAGACCTACTAATTCTGCCTGGGTCATTCGTTATGCCAGAGAGCGCCTCAGGTCTAGTATACAGCGTTCCCGCTCACGCACCATATGACTGGCTGGCCCAAAGAGACCTCGAACGCAACCCAGCTATGTTAGAGAAATACAAGATCCCGATCGACACGATTCGCCAGATAAAGCCGATTTCTATGATCAGAGTGGAGGGCTTCAACGAGTTCCCAGCGATTGAACTAGTTGATCAGATGAGGATCAGAGACCAATTCGACCCCAAGGCAGACGAAGCCACAAGCCTCCTATACAAAAAAGAATTCCATACCGGCGTATTGAAGGAGATTGCAGGCAAGTACGCTGGCAGAAAAATACTGGACATAAAGAATGAACTGATTGAGGAATTCAGAGAGAAGAAGATTGCCGATCTAATGTATGATCTCCCGAGAAAGGTCGTATGCAGATGCACAACCCCTTGCGCCGTCAAGATCATACAGGATCAATGGTTCCTTAGATATTCAGATTCAACTTGGAAGCGGCAGGTACACGATCTGCTTGACGGAATGAATGTTTACCCAGAGGAAACTCGCAAGTGGTTTCATGACGTAGTTGACTGGCTGCATGACTGGGCATGTTCTCGAAAGACAGGTTTGGGGACTCCCGTCCCATGGAGCCCCGAATCAATAGTCGAAACACTTAGCGACTCCACAGTCTACATGGCGTACTACACTTTCAGCAAATTCGTCAATCAAGGAAAAGTCTCAGCAGATCAATTGACAGTCGAAGCCTTAGATTACGTTCTTCTGGGAATTGGAGATCCAGATCAGATAGCCAAGAGAATTCACCTCGACGCAAGCATGCTGCAAACAATGCGCCAGGAGTTCCTATACTGGTACCCCGTTGACTTAAGAAACTCCGGCAAAGACCTAGTGCCAAATCACCTCTCGTTCTTCCTCTTCCACCACACAGCCCTCTTTCCAGAAGAGCAATGGCCTAGAGGGATCGGAGTAAACGGATTCATTCGCATCGAAGGAAAACCAATGCACAGATCAAAAGGCAACTTCGTCCCAATGTTGAAGGCAGTGGAAGCCTATGGTGCAGACGTAACTCGATGCAGCCTATTGCTGGCCGCTGAGAACATGGACGACCCAGACTGGAGAGCTGAAGCTCTTCGAGACATGAGAACCAAGCTAGAAGGGTTCTATGCCACAGCCAAGGCAATCGTCGACCAGAAAGAATCTAGCTCAATCACTCAACCGGAGAAGTGGCTTCTCAGTACGTTACAAAGAAGGATTCAGAAGGCAGAGCAAGCAATCTCAGTCATGAAGAACCGAACTGCTCTGGAGAATGTGTTCTTCGAGGTGTGGAATGACTTCAGATGGTACCTGCGCAGATGCGAAATCCCAAACGGCAAGGTGCTAAAGGAGGCATTAAGTGTCTGGGTGCGGCTGATGGCACCGTTTGCTCCCCACCTGTGTGAACAGATCTGGGAAGAAGTCGGAGGCAAGGGGTTCATCGTAGACGCTCCTTGGCCAACTCACGATCCGAGCAAAGTCGACTTCACGGCTGAAGAAGCCGAAAGACTCGTCAAAGACACTATGGAAGACACCTCCAACCTTTTGAAAGCAATAAAGATCAAACCCAAACGAGTCTGCTACTATGTGGCTTCAGACTGGAAATGGGCAGTCTACATGAAGGCTCTGGAGATGGCTGAGTCTAGGAGACTGGAAAGGAGCACCCTGATCAGAGAGGCAATGTCGGCCCCGTCGATGAAAACGAAGGCAAAGGAAATCGCGGCTTTCGCTGGAAAGATAGCAGATCAAACTGCCAGAATGCCTGACGACCAACGAAGACTGAGAGTCAAACTGAAGAAGCTTGATGAGATTGCTGTTCTGAAAAGTGCACAGAAACTTTACTCAAAGCATTTTGATGTTGAGTTTCTCCTTTTCCGAGAGGATGATTCTGAGCGGTATGACCCAAAGGGAAGAGCTACGCTAGCCCAACCGTATCGACCAGCGATCTACATCGAATGATCTCTGAATTCGATCACAAGCACATATGATCGAGCTCTAAATCTCCTTCCGGCCCTGAACGAAAAAGCAAACATATGAGTTGGCTAAGCTTGGTAGTGTGGGCAGGGCCCGTGGCGCAGCCCGGATAAACTTGGCCAACGGAAAGCGCACCGGCCTTCTAAGTCGGGGGTCGCGGGTTCAATTCCCGCCGGGCCCGCCATATAGACACCTACGGTTTCTATTACTTCCCTTTTGGCGAAATCGGTCTGATTTGGTTCTATTCGTTGTATCAGGGCTTGGGGGTGGGTCTGTTTGTTCGTTTTTGAGATAGGAGTATCGATACCGTTGTTCTCAAGAAGTTTGGCAATGGTCTTTCCGAGTCTCAGACGATTCGCTGAAGCTACTGCTCCCAACTGGTTGTAGGTTGCGACTGAAATAAGGACTTGCGCAAATCCTTCCTTTGTCTTTGCGCTAAGGAACCGATAGGATAGATGACCCATAACACGCTATGATTTTGGGCAAACACGACGAGAGATCTAAAAGGGTGGGTTTAGTGAGCACTGTGAGGTTTGCCTTGTCGCAGATTTTTTCTTCAGTTTCTTAGGGCTTTGTGTGGCGCAAAAAAAGTAGGGGATTAGGTCAGATGTCCTCGATGACCGGAAGCTACTCTACGAGTTCGCTGGCCTCTTCCGCCGTTATTGCTGCGAGGCTTTCAGTTGACATCGTATCTGCGAATCTTAGCGTCCCTTTCATATGTGCCTTCTCATCTGGGCATTCAGATAGGACTACCGCGTCATATCTTCCAAGTGTCCAGTATACGCCTAGAATCTTGCCGCCTTCTTTGGTTATCTGCTCGAAGAGTCTTTGGGTTTCAGCAAGCATCTGCTTCGTGGGCTTCTTCCTGAACCTAGCTAGGGTTATGAAAAGCAAATTCATTTCCTCACGACAGACTAACTGACCTTGAGATATAACCATATCTACAAAGATCGAAGAGAGAGAAAAGAGAGGAAGGTCTAGGTCAGAACCCGTAAATCCGCTTTGTCGTAGATCGTTTCAGTATCTGCGTTTCCTAACGGCTAAGGCTGCGGTTGCGACCAAATCGATAGCGCGCCAACAGAAAGGGGGTTAGGTCAGCACTGTAAGCTTTGCCTTATCGTAGATGGTTTCGAGTCGGTTCGGCGAGAAGTCTACTTTCTCGTGGAAAGGCGAAAGAAAGGAGAGAGGAGCGCGCTTGCTAGAAGAAACGGCATTTCGAGCCTTCGGGCAAGGGGCTCGACCAATAAGACATATAAGAGCAGTGGGCTTCGAGTTGCTGAGCAGTGGTATGGTCCATGTCCAAGATCGCGGAGGAGTTTGCTGATCTGAGTTACCCTGAAGCCCCTAGGATCGTTGTGAAGCCACCTGGTCCGAGGGCAACGGAACTGCTTCAAAGACAGGCGCAGGTCGACAGCAGAGCCGTGTACTATCCTACAATGATACAGGTGGCATGGGAGTCCGGGAAAGGTGCTACTCTTAGAGACGTGGACGGCAACACCTATGTTGATTTTGTGGCCGGAATCTCAGTCCTGAATGTTGGCCACTCAAATCCCAATGTTGTCGAGGCTGTGAAGCGACAGCTAGACAAGTTGACTCACGTGCTTGATGTACCTACCCCGGAGCGAATTCAATTAGTTGAGAAGCTGGTGGAGATAGCCCCTGTAGGTCTGAAGAGGAATTCGAGAGTTCTCTTTGGTGGACCTACTGGATCCGACGCTGTGGAAGGGGCGATGAAGCTCGTGAAGTTCAACACCAAGAAGCACACATTCCTCGTCTTCCATGGCTGCTATCACGGAGCAACAGGAGGAGCACTTTCGTTGACTGCGAGAAAAGCATTCAAGACGGGTTATCTGCCGCTGCTTCCAGACATGCATTATGCACCGTACGCCTACTGCTACAGATGCGCCTTCGGCAAGCAATATCCAGAATGTGACATGCAATGTGTACGGTACCTGGAATACCTCTTCAACGATCCAGAGTCTGGCCTTACAGATCCAGCAGCTATGATAGTGGAACCGATCCAAGGCGAAGGAGGCTTCATTGTACCTCCAAACGGCTACTTGAGAGAGCTCAGAAGGATATGCGACGAGAACCGAATCCTGATGATAGTTGACGAGATTCAGTCAGGTTTCGGAAGAACTGGCAAGATGTTTGCTTGCGAGCACGACGGAGTAACTCCCGACATAATGACAATAGCAAAAGCAGTCGGCGGGATCGGCCTTCCACTCTCCGGATGCATAGTCAAGAAAGAGCTGGACAAATGGGAGCCAGGCGCTCACGTAGGCACATTCCGAGGCAACCTACTTGCTTGCGTCGCAGGATTCGCCGCGATCAATTTCATGGAGGAGAACAGGTTGGTAGAGCGATCAGCGAGAGAAGGAGCCCACATGCTGAAGCGACTCCAGGAGATGCAGCAAGGATCCAGCATAATCGGAGATGTGAGAGGCAGAGGCCTGATGGTGGCTGCTGAATTCGTTGAAGACAGGAGGACTAAGAAACCAGGAGTGGAGCTCGTCAAGAAAATCCAGAAGAGATGCCTAGAGAAGGGAGTCTTAGTCTTCAAGGCTGGGCACTGGCCAAACGTCATTCGATTCCTGCCCGCCCTCATCATAAGGCACGACCACATAGACAAGGGACTCGACGTGTTCTCGGATATTGTCAAGGAAGTGGAACGAGAGGCGAGATAACTCATCAGACGACAAGGCGCCACGCGGAAACTGAGTCAATCGCAGACCAGAGAAGGTGAGTGCCATCACCCTGCGTACAGGAAACGAGTCTTACGCCTATCAGATGCTGAATCTGACAAGCATTATATGCTTTGATCCTCATTCTAGAAGTGGGACTAATCAGATATGAGATCTTTTGTTTCTGAGCGGGCGAAAGAAATCCCACTCTCCGGCATCCGTGTAATCTTTGAGAAAGCGCAGAGCATGAGTGATGTTGTCAGGCTTGAGGTCGGAGAACCGGATTTCGATACACCTGAGAATATCAGGGCAGCTGCTCTAGAGGCCTTGCGTAGGGGAGAAACACAC
>Ga0209725_1002402_pt1 | contig 10078 bp, 9 predicted proteins | sample I18A1metaG_FD_184145 | JGI IMG/M metagenome (GOLD analysis project Ga0209725, IMG submission 184145) | Lake sediment bacterial and archeal communities from Gulf of Boni, Indonesia to study Microbial Dark Matter (Phase II) - ​I18A1 metaG... | ecosystem: Environmental > Aquatic > Freshwater > Lake... | reverse complement strand
ATGCCATCTTAATCGAGAAGAAGCTCGAGGAATACAGGCACAAGCTCACTCGAGTGGGCATGCCTGTCTACGATGTTACACAGCTTCTGCGCGCTACTGGCGAACTTGGTTTAGCAACCGACTACGTCCAGAGGGTAGCCGGTGCTTCTGTGCTAGGGGAATATGTGTTGCTCGAGTGCCTGCCCCGCGACATAGCTGACGCGCACATCTCAGGCCTCATCCACATATGCGACCTCGACAGCTGGCCTCTAAAGCCGAGCGAAGTGCAACACGACATACGCTATTTTCTGAAGAACGGACTTGTCGGCTTCAAACCGCCTCAAAGCTTCAATGCCGCACTGGCGATGATCCAGAACATCTACCGTCTGGGATTGGCTGAGATTTCCGGAGAGCAGGGATTCGATCTCTTCAATGTCTTTCTAGCACCTTACGTCGAAGACGAGCCTGAAGATTCAGTCGTCGAGTCGATGGGGCTCTTTTTCTCATCGCTGGGCCAAGACTTGTCTACAGGTGCAGGTCAGCCCGGAATGTCTCTCGGGCTTGAGTATGTGGTGCCTCAATTCTTAGAGAACGTTGAGGCTATTGGACCGGGAGGAAGAACGGTCGGAGTCTACAGCGACTATCATGAAGAAGCCGGGCTTATCCTTGACGCCCTCCTCCAAGCCGCTTCACAAGAAGCACTCTTCAATCCGTTGACCAGCCCCAGGTTGATCTTCAAACTTCGAGACTCGGTCGAGGGAAACGAGCAGGTTCGATCACGCGTTCTTAGGACTCATGACTTGGCTGCGTCTCGAACATTGCCCTACATTGCGCTGCTTCGAAAGGAATCGCGGGACTGCTACACGGCGACGGGTCTAAGGCTCTCGGACGATTGGAGTAAGCAGTGGGAATCCGACTGCTATAGGACAGGCTGCATGGCGACGATCTTCGTCAATCTGCCCAGGATAGCCTACGATGCGCGGAAAGATGATGATAGGCTGTTCAAGTCTATGGCTGATGCGTTCGCTCTGACGCTCGAAGCATTCAAGATCAAGAGAAGGTTCGTGATCGACAGGCTCAAGCAACCAATCCTACCGCTGCTCTATGGTTCGGGACAAGCCACACCTTACTTCCGCGAGAAAATGGCCACCTACGCAATTGCGCCACTGGGGCTGAACGAAGCGTCCCTTGCACATACAGGGAGCGAGTTGAGGAAGGATTCACTCATTTTCGGGGAGAGAGTCCTTCAGGAGCTGGAGAAACAAAGCGAGGCAGCCTCAGAAGCTCTTGGAATGCGTTTCGTGATCTCCGAGAGGCCCGGCGACGAAGCGACATCGAGACTCGCCGGGCTTGACGTAGAGAATTACGGCAGGAGCGCTGTGTCAGCCCAAGGCGGCCGAAATTACCCATTCTACACTGATCTGCCGGGTGTGCCTTTGACATCCAAGATTCCCCTTGGCGAGAGACTTTCCATCGAAGCAGCGTTACAGTCTTCAACCCCTGGCGGCCATTTGGCAACGATTGTAGTAGACTCCAAGATCACTGCGGACGCTTTGGCGTCATTGACACGACAGGCAGCAGCGAGCGGGCTCAGGTTCATCACATATTCCAGACTCTACTCCTTCTGCAAGAACTGCAATCGAATCGTCACCGGTCTAGCTTCAACTTGCAGCGCGTGCGCGTCCGATAACGTCACTCACTACGGACGCTCGTCGTCTACGTACCTTCCTCTGACGTTATGGCCAGAGGGGAAAAGACGAACAGTCGAGAAGAGGATCGTCTACTCGCTTTCCTAGTGATTTCTCAGAGCCATATAACGCGGAGTCTTGGCCTCGGTCGGACCCGCACAGTCGTCGGGTCCGGTTATTCTCTCACATAAGGTCTGCCTAGAGCGCGTGGAAACTTCTTCCCACCAATCGCGGCGACAAGCACGAGAAGCGTAACGGCATATGGTGCCATCTGGACGAAGTAGAATGGAACTATCTCCTTCACGCCCGGCGACACCACAACAGTGAATGCGACACCCTCTGAGAAGCCGAATATGAACGCGGCAACCAGCGCCAGCAACGGGTCGAGACCCGCGAAGACGACGGCTGCAAGAGCTATGAAACCCCTTCCAGCAGAGATCTCCTTGACGACGCCACCGAACCAAGCCAGCGGCATGAAGGCCCCGCCCAGTCCAGCAAGCGCTCCGCCGATAACGCACATCAACAGCCTCACTTTACCAACGTTCACACCCGCGACATCAACTGCTATGGGGTTCTCGCCAGCAGCTCGTATTCTAATACCTAACAGGGTTCTGTGGAGCAAGAGATAGGCGAGCACAGCGATAGCTATCGCCGCGATCGTGACAGCGTTTATGCTGAAGTATGCGTTGCCCATCATGAAATGCATGGACGAAAACATCAAGTCCCTTGGGAAAATGTGGATTCCGGGGAAAGCCCATATGGACATAAGCAGGTACGGGCCCAGCCCAAGTGCGAGTATGTTCAAACCCATGCCCGCGATCACTTGGTTTGCTTTCCCGTAGACGCATACTAGCCCAAAAGCAAGGGATATCAGGGCACCAGTTGCAGCCCCTAGCAGAAGACCGTAAAGCCCGCTGTCGAACACTTCCGCCCAGTACACGCCCAAAACTGCGGTGATTAGAAAGATCCCTTCCATACCCACGTTGACAGTGCCGGCCTGCTCGTTCAGACACTCACCAACCGCAGCCAACGCCAGGGGTGTCATTGCCAAGAGTCCTGTCTCTAGGAGACCGGGAAGACCGAATCCAGCCAGTGATATGACGTACATCACAGCTACCGTCACAATTATCGCGATCAGGTACCATTGAAATCTGCGCGCTGCTTTCACGACTTGCGCCTCCTTCTAATTATCGCCATTATCTCCGGCACGGCAAGTGCTATCACGATAATGCCGTTAATTGCGTCGACTAGCTCCGACGCGACTCCCACGTTGTATTCCATGAAACGACCTCCGTGCATCAGGCCGCCGTAAAATACGGCAGCAAAAACTCCACCAACAGGATGGTTCCTTCCAATTAGGGCAACTCCGATTCCGTCGAAGCCCAGATTTATCAGGTTGCCTAAGGTCGCGTATAGGGTGTAAGATGGAGGCCGCCCCAAGATCTGACTTGCACCAGCCAGTCCTGCTGCGAGACCGCCCACAAGAAAACTCACCAGAATAGCCCGGCTGCTGCTCGCTCCAGCGTACTTGGCCGCTTCAGGGTTGTCTCCGACGAGTCTGAGCTCAAAACCCACGCCCGTGCGCCAAAGGAGAATGGTGACTGCGATGCAGAAAGCTACCACTACAATAATAACTGTAGTCAGTGTTGCTCCGATGATGGCGTAGCGAGCGGTCGGCAATGCAGGTATCGCTCGTTCGGCTCTGCCGGGTTCCGCGAAATAGGTGCGAATCAGGTAGGTCACGAACCAGAAAGCAATCCAGTTCAGCATGATCGTGGAGACGACTTCGTGTACTCCCCTCCAGATCTTGAGAATGGCTGCTGGCAGTGCCCAGAGAGCCCCGAGACACATAGCGATAACTGTGGCAGCGATCGGATGCACTCCTGGCGGCAACAGGATGAGGCCGCCCACAATTATTGCGGCCATTGCGCCAATGTACATCTGGCCTTCCGCTCCTATATTGAAGAGAGCTGCTCTCACTCCAACAGCGAAGGTGACCGCGGTCGCCATCAGAGGAGTGGCAAAGGCGAGAGACTCCAAGATGCCTGCCGGGCTACCAAAGGCGCCCGTGAACAACGCGATGTAAGCTGCGACTGGATCGTACCCGAAAGCCAGCATCAGCAAGGCTCCCATAACGAGCCCTATCACAACGGCGACTCCGGATTCCGATGTGGAGCGGATAGTACCAGCGAAGCGACTGCTCATCTAGCTACCTCAAGAAGCTTTCTCTTCCTGAAGCGATGTCGAGCTTTGGCCTTACCTGTCCTGCTGCCCAAAGCTTCAGAAAAAAGGAGGAACGAGGGCACACTATCCCAGTGTGGCCCTCCATTGGTCCACGGTAGCTTGGTCCGTCGCTAGAGGAACAAGTGTGGGGTCGGCACGGATCGCGTTCTCCAGATCTGTTGCAGCATCCCAGACCCAGCTTGGGATGGAGTTCCTCAATGCCGCGACCTTGGCCTTGATCTCGTCTGGAGACATCGGAAGCACCTTCTTTCCAGTCAACTTCTCGGCTTCGGTGCCCATCGCAATGAATTCGTCGAGGTCGGCCAGAGTGCTTACAGATATCCCTGTTATGTCGATGCCTGATATCTTGGTGCCAATTCCCAAAGTAACGATTCCTTTGTTGTCTGCTACGACTTGTCTGAAACTGCCCTGTACAACAAGCTGGGTAGCGAAGTAGACTCCCCTGTCAACTCGCTTCATCATGCTGGCTAGGACGAAACTAGGATTGATCCAGTCTTGGTTGGCGTCGACTCCGATCCAGAATGGCGGCCCGCTCGTAAGGCCCTTCTGAGTCGCTATTTCCTGGACAGCCTGGTTGAGGCCAAGACCAAGCGGACCCGCTACGTTGTAGACTGCAACAGCTCCCTTGGCGTACATAGCCTTCGCAGCTTCGTATCCTTTCGTAATGTCGCTGAATGTGCCGGTATAGGTCCAGAGAACCCTGTTCTTTATCGGAGTTCCAGAGATCACTGGCGCGGGCTTCCCGAACTTGGTCTGGTACCACTTCAGCGCCCAGTCGGCACCCCACTTGTATCCGATCTCGAATTTCCAAAGCACCGGGATCTCGATGCCGAGGACGACCCCGATGTACTTGTACTTGTACTCAGCTGCCACCAACGCTGCAATGGCACCGACGATGGCGCTTCCTTTGTGCTCTTCATAGAGTATGCTCATGACGTTGGGCATGCCTGGGACGAAGCCGTCGATGATAGCGAAGTTCTTGTCAGGGTATCTGGTTGCAACGTCCTTTATGGCGTCGGTCAGGAGGAACCCTACACCGACGACAAGTATGACATCTGGGTCTTTAGCCGCGGTTTCGAGATTGGGAACATAGTCCGCCTCTGACTTGCTGATCAGTTCGACCATCTTGACTCCGAAGGCCTTTTCGGCCTCTCCTCCGCCCTTGAATGCCATATCGTTGAAAGATAGGTCTCCTCGTCCGCCGATGTCCGATACGACCGCGATCTTCTTAGCAGGAGGAGGAGGTGGAGGAGGAGCCGTCGTCGTCGGCGGCGGCAACGGCGTAGTGGTCGTCGGGGGTGGCGGCGGTGGCGCTGGTGGAGTCAAGAGGTACCAACCGCCTGCGGCAACGATCACGATGATTACGATGATGAGGATTGACTGCATCCTCGTGATTGCTGACTTGTTGGTCAGATGTCGCAGAATGTTTGAAGTTCTATCCAATTCTTCTCACACAACCTTCATAGGCTTCAAGCCTATCGTGTGATGGGAGTCGGCCCAAGTAATATTTAAGGTGAACCAGACCCTTGCAGAGAGACCGAACGCGTGTTGGCGCCTAGCTCGCTACTCCGGCCATTAAGAGGCCAATTTCCTGCATACTTGTCTTATCGGATTCCCTTACTGCAAGTATCTTGCCGTTGAACATGATCGCGATTCGGTCGCTCAGCGCCATGATTTCATCAAGATCTTCAGAGACCAGCAATATTGCAGAGCCCTTCTCTCTCAACTTCAGCAGAAGACGGTGCGTGTGTTCGATCGCTCGCAGGTCGAGGCCGTACGTTGGGTGTGAGGCGACCACCAATCGCGGTTCCTTCCACAACTCCCTCGCAAGAATCATCCTCTGAATGTTCCCGCCAGAAAGTATCCTCGCCTCGGTCTTATCCAAGTCGGGAGTCAGGATCTCGAACTCCCGTACCAGTTCCTGACAGTGTTTCTCGATCTTTGAGATGTTGAGAAATCCGGCCTTTGAGAACAGTGAGATTCGATAATCCTTCATCATCAAGTTCTCCATCAGAGGGAGGCCTTCGGCCGTCCCGGTCCTTCTTCGCTCCTCTGGAATGTGGCTGACCCCCAACGCTGCAATCTCTTTCGCCGAGTGGTTGGTCATGTCCTGACCGTAGAACAGAATCTTTCCGCCGATAGCATTGCGTAGTCCCGTGATTGCTTCCACCAACTCAGTCTGACCGTTCCCTGCCACGCCAGCAACACCCAAGATCTCGCCCTCGTGCACCGTCAGGGAAACTCCCCTAACTGCAGGTTCTCCCTCACCGCCCAAGACGCGTAGGTCCTTAATCTCAAGCGCGACCTTGCCCTTCGTAGCCGGTTGAACGCGCGGCAAGACCGGCACTTCGGGACCTATCATCATCTTGACTAGTTCCTGCTCATTCGTCTCAGAGGTTTTCTTCGTTCCTGTCAGCTTGCCCAGTTTGAGAACCGTGACGCGATCACTGTTCCGCATCACGTCCTCGAGCTTGTGCGTGATGAGAACAACACCTTTCCCCTCATCTGCCAGACCGCGGAGAATTGAGAACAACTGTTGAGATTCGGTCGGAGTCAGCACCGATGTTGGCTCGTCGAGGATGATAACATCAGGATCGTGGTAGAGGACTTTGAGTATCTCAGCGCGTTGTTGTTCACCTACGGACAGATCTGCGACTCTCGCTTTGGGTTCCACCTTCAGATCGTATTTCACAGAGAGCTCGCTCAGTTTTCGCTCGACCTCGCCTATCGGAAACAAGAAGCTGTTCTTCTTCAGGCCAAGGGCAACGTTTTCAGCGACCGTGAGCGGGCGCACGAGGGTGAACTCTTGGTGCACCATCCCCACACCGAGCTTAAGCGCATCCTCTGGAGAACCAATTTTGACCGGTTTTCCTCGGATGTAGATCTGCCCGCGCGATGCCACGTAGAATCCAGAAAGGATATTTGCCAGCACCGTCTTGCCGGCTCCGTTCTCTCCCAGTATCACGTGGACTTCTCCAGACTTCACGTCGAAGTCTACCTCGTCAAGTATCAGATGCTCCCAAACTCCGGGGAAACCTTTGACCACTTTCTCAACTCTCAGCAGAACCTCTCCCTTTTTGAATGTGGGATGCACCTCGTGGACGTGTCGGGTACCCAGTAGTGGTTCCATCTGAAGATTCCCCGATCGTGATGGCGTCTCTGCGGCTTTAGCTTTTGGGTATGGCTAATCCGTTCCGAAAATGTTGTATGCAAATCCGAAATGCTATCAAAGGAATCGTTGGCGTGGGCCGCGATCCATGAAGATCAGAGCGCACGTGATAGTCACGGGGAAAGTCCAAGGTGTCTTCTACCGCGCCGAGACAGCTTCGAAAGCAAGGCGCCTGAAGCTTACAGGTTGGGTTCGGAACCTCGCTGACGGTCGCGTGGAAGCGATCTTTGAAGGAGAGGAAACGAACGTGCAGAAGATCGTTGATTTTTGTCGGCGCGGTCCTCCCAACGCGTACGTGGTTGACGTGAGTGTGAGCCGGCAGGAATGGACCGGCGAGTTCAATGACTTCACTGTAAGATACTAGGCTTCGGACTGAGTTCTCCGTGAATGACATAGGAAGGGAGACTCAAGTTGCTGGGTTTCTGCGGACCTGACCGCATCCTTGACAGCCCCCATCCCCCATGAGTCGTGACAGATGTTGTTTCCATGAAGATCGGGCTAGAGATTTCATCGCAAGTTGTCTTGATACCATCCCTAAATATCAGGTCGTTCAGGATTCATTTTCGAGGAAGAGCTTGGGGCGAGACAGTCAATGCGCGCCGTAGTGGTGGAAGGTAAACTGCCATCACTGCCATCACGGGCTGACGAGGCTAGAGCAATGGCCGAGAACATAGGGTACGAAGTCGTCGATGTCTTGATTCAGAAACGCAAGAGCGATCACCACTCCTACTTCATAGGCCCAGGCAAGGTCGATGAACTCAAGGAAATCGTCGATGCGAATGAGGTTGAAACCGTGATCTTCGCCAACACCCTGCCTAGCAGCCAGGTTTTCAAGATCCAGCAACGGCTAGGCGGGGAAATACGAGTGATAGACCGGAACTTGCTGATCTTGGAAGTCTTCGACAGACGCGCGATGACAAAGGAAGCGAAGCTTCAGATCAAGCTCGCCAAGTTGAAGTATACTCTCTCCTGGGGTCGTGAGTTCATCAAACTTAGAGGAATAATGGGCGAGCAGGTCGGCTGGATGGGGCCCGGAGACTACCCCTTCCAAGAATACTACCGTGCAGCACGAAGCCGCATAAGTCGCCTCGAAGTGAAACTACGAGAAATCGATCGCAAGAAGGATATCGCCCGAGGAAGACGGCGAGAACTGGGGCTCCCGATGGTTGCGCTAGCAGGATACACTCAAGCGGGAAAGACCACCTTCTTCAACAGGCTCGCCTCTGAGAGCAAGAGGGTGGGGCTCGGCCCGTTCACGACGCTTTCCACGTTCACGAGAAAGGTCAAACTTGGCGCATCACGCAGTTCAGAATTCATGTTGATAGACTCGATTGGTTTCATAGAAGACATGCATCCCACGATCGTCAAGGCTTTCACCGCGACACTCGGTGAGATCGCACATTCAGACATGATCTTGCTCTTCGTTGACGCAAGCGAGGAAGTTCATGTGATCTCGCGCCGCTGCTCGTCCATGAACAAGATACTGCGCGAGATCGATGCAGACGGACAGATCATCGTCTGCGCTAACAAGATTGACCTCATCAACGGTAGAGAACGTGAGGACGCGCTCAAAGCGATCCGTGAGGAATTCACTGGCAGTGCAGTCGTTCCCATCAGCGCGCTCACAGGCGAGAACCTTGACGAACTGTCCAGAGCCATTACAGCAAGAATCAATAGCGTGAACGCCATCTCAAAGGTCGCAAGCGCATTCATTCATGCGAAGACGCCTCCGGCGTCTGAGTGATCACCTCAAGCTTGACTGGGACGGAGCCTACGGAGGGCCGCAAATGCCTGGAAAGATGCCCGGGGCAAAACCATTTGGAAGACGCGAACCGCCCAGCAACTATCCAAAAGATCCTAACGAATATGCTGACCCCCAAAACTACATGTACCCCCTCGATAAACCGATCAGAGCTAAGCTTGCAAGAAGATACTTCGACGAACTACGCAACCGGAACAAGTATACCGAAGAGGAACGTCTTTTCATCGATTCCCGCATCGACGAAGCCCTGAAACGGTTCGGTATCACCACTGACCAAGCTCGGGCTGTGCCGCCTCTCAGAACCAGCAAACGCAAACCTCCTTCCCGAGTCTCCAAGGGCGAAATCGAGAAACAGGGCCTTGATGAGCTACTGCAACGCTTTCTCGGAACCGCACGCCTAGAGCGAGCCAGATCAATTCCTGACAACCTCGTGTCGTTATCTTCCTTGAGCAACGATGTCATCTCTGGGAAAGTGAAACAGTACTCGGTTCAGATCGATCTCAAGAACAGAGTCATCACTCACGACTGTGATGACTGGAAGAAGAACATGAGATCCAAGCTGATGTGCAAACATCTCGGCAAGGCGTTTCTAACCATTGGAGAACGCAAGGCAACCATGATCTTGAAGCGAGTACTGTCTGAGGTGGACGACTGGACATTCAATGCTCCCTAGGTTTCTCGGCCGCGACTGTGTAGTCAAGCGTCCTAGGTCCGTTAAGATGGCTGGTCCCGTAGTTTCGGCGCCAACCCTCTTCGAGAGCGACCCAAGTAGACCTCATACTCGTGATGCAGGCAGATCAGACATGAATGACCGTAGTGCTGAGTTTAGTTCTTCTGGCTTTTCGAGCATGACGGAGTGGCCAGCGTCTGGGACTATGACAAGCCGAGCATTTCGAATCTTGTCCTTCAAATACTGCGAGTATTTGACTGGTGTCAGCGCGTCATCTGCTCCGCATACTATCAGTGTCGGCAAAGCAATACGAGCGATCTCATTCATCCTGTCGAAATTGTCGCAGGCTTGAAAGTCACCGTAGGTGACGCTAGACGGAACTTCCAACAGCTCTTGAATCGACGCTCGTTTCAGCTTAACATCGGTTTTAGGGGAATATGCCCATTGAGCGATTTCTTCTGCGGCGTGAGGATAGTTCCGGATCACCTCATCCTTGATGACTGGAGTGACGCGCAGGCGTGCGCCCGAACCAACGAGCACGATTCCGGCAAGCAGCTGAGGATGTG
>Ga0209725_1002401_pt1 | contig 10080 bp, 9 predicted proteins | sample I18A1metaG_FD_184145 | JGI IMG/M metagenome (GOLD analysis project Ga0209725, IMG submission 184145) | Lake sediment bacterial and archeal communities from Gulf of Boni, Indonesia to study Microbial Dark Matter (Phase II) - ​I18A1 metaG... | ecosystem: Environmental > Aquatic > Freshwater > Lake... | reverse complement strand
GGAGCTCTGGGGCTGGATGAGCATGAGACAGCTGTTCTCTCAAACCTAGTAGAGTCTGGTCTGATCGAGAAGAAGGGGGGAACGTACAATCTAACATCGCTGGGCAAAATGACCGCCGAGGGCGCTGCTAAGCTCTGGCGCCGCGAATCAAGGGAATCAGTAGATGAAACTATCTCATCGCTAAGGGTTGCGCTTGGAATTGTTTCCCAGGAGATGGGAAAGATCAACCGGGAGCTTTCACCAGAAAGGCACTGTTCAGGCGGAGCGCGGTGACGGAATTGCAGAGATTTGGATTGAGACAGAGTTTTCCAATCAGAGATAGAACTCTCATCACATTGAAAACTGAACTTGTAAAGCTTTTCAACCTCACAACTATCGTTAAGAGTGCAATAGGAAACCTTAGAGAGTTTGACGAGATCAAGCAGCTACCTGTTGCCAGACTCGAAGAAGCCTACAAGACCCTGAAGAACTTCGTGGAACAATACGAGAAGAGAAAAGAACTAGACAAAGGAACCGACTAGACGTCTCTCTCCTTTCTTGTAATCATCCTTGGGGTGAATTGTACCACATTCTCTAGTCAATACGTTCAAAAAACATAATAGGCAAATGCCTGAATCAAAACTGCGAGTGGCTTTGCCCTTCATTCAAGAGATTCTCATCATGACTACGATCGTTCTGCTGACGGGTACAATGCCTTACCTAGGTATTCTGCCTGCGTCATCAGCTGCTCAGCCCGTGATTGACACCGATAACCCCGTTTACTCTCACTTGGCAAGGCAAGTACTGGTAAGCGGCTATAGCCTTCAGCCATCTCTCACCTACTTTCTTTGGTTGCGCAAACCTAGAGGGCAAAACGCGTCATACACAGGCGTCTCCTTTGTGGCGACGACAGCGGGGGGCGTTCCCTACCCAAACGTAAACATCCTTCTTGACATACCGCCTGCACTCGGAACCTACGTGCTAACGATCTCGACCTCGTCATCGGTCGATACCGCCGGGGCTGTGTGTCACTTCGGTGTGATCGGCCCTGCTAAACCCTTGTATCAAAGAAGGGAGACTGCTAAGTTCACTGGGGGAGGAATGCTTCCAGGGTCTACAATCAGGGTGGACATTCGAAACCCGGCGGATGCACTCGTAAGCAATGCAACCGTAATTGCAAACGAAGTGGGCGAGTTTGAGCATACATGGCCAATACCAAACAATGTTCACGTTGGATCGTGGGTTGTATCCATCGGTGGAATCGGAACTTTTGACAATAGCTTCGAGAGGCATCGGGCAGATGGGCAATTTGGTATCATCGAAGCTTCTTTGAAACTATCTATCCATCAGCAACCATCGGTACGATACCAACGTACGGAAACTGTAAAGGCTACTTTCATGGTAAGGTATCCAGACGAATCCCCTGTAACAACGATCAAGGCCGGCTCCAAACCTGTCTTCATCTCTCGAGCGGGTATAGTGACTCAGCTACTTCCGCTTGTTCTTGCTGATGCGATGAACGGAATATGGGTGGTTGAATACACTATCGCAAGGAACGAGAGTCTGGGGAAGAACTACACATTCTTGGTTTCGCCCGGTTCGTTCGACGATGGATTTGGAAACAAAGCCCCTTCATATATGGCCGTTTCTTCGGAGTTCGAGGTGGCTCCTGCTCAACTGAGAATCTCCATCTTGTCCCCGAAGGACACTTATGAGATACTCTTTGATTCGATTGTCCTGAACGTGACTGCCAAGTATCCTGATGGGTCAGACCTTGCTGATGGCAAGATCTCAGCGACCTATGAAGGTGGGACGTGGAGAGATTCAAAACCGCTGCTATTCCAAGAGAAGTCGCGCTGCTGGGCTCTGACATACCCGCTTGGGATCACAGAGATCCCACGGATTGGAACATGGAAGATCGCACTCTTGGCGGAGGACGCCTATGGAAACAAAGGCGTGACTTCAAAGGAAGTAGGTGTGGGAGTGCTTTGGCTATTCATAGCCGTGATAACATCAGGTATCCTTGCAATAGTCATTGTGAAATGGGTAAGTGAAGAGAGAGAAACAGGTCTTCGAAGGCTCCTCAAGAAGAAGGATGCCAAGGAGAAGGCTCCGCAGACTCTTCAAGACTCTAGATACGTACATATCAGTGAGACTGGTCAGGCTCATCCGGCTGAGATAGTTTTTTAGCCACTTTTGGCGAAGGGTTGTTGGTCGTTTCCGGAGGGCCAAACGTGTTAGATCCAGAAGAGCTTCGAGAAATAAAGAAGGAGTCAGAGCAGTGGCAGGAGACTACTGTGAAAAGCTATCTGGAAGCTATGCCGGAGAGAAAGCCTGAATTCACAACCACATCTAGTTTCCAAGTAGGTAGGCTCTATACTCCAGCAGACGTGTCAGATCTGGACTACTCTGAAGATCTTGGTTATCCGGGCCAATTCCCGTACACAAGGGGAATACATCCTACGATGTATCGCGGCCGTCTTTGGACCATGCGAGAGTTCTCTGGATTCGGGACAGCCGAGGAAACCAATTGTCGCTTCAAGTATCTTCTCTCCGAAGGAGAAACTGGCCTCAGCGTCGCGTTCGACTACCCAACGATCACCGGCTACGACTCAGATCATCCCTTTGCTCAGGGTGAGGTCGGTAGATGCGGTGTAGCAGTCTCGTCTCTTGCGGATATGGAAACTCTATTTGCAGAAATCCCGTTGGACAAAGTGAGCACATCAATGACAATCAATGGGCCTGCAGCAATCCTTCTAGCTATGTACATTGCCGTGGGCCAGAAACAGGGAATATCGCCTGAACTGCTATCAGGCACGACTCAAAATGACATGCTCAAAGAGTTCTTCGCACAGAAACTCTGCATCTTTCCACCAAAACCATCCGTCAAACTTGTAATAGACGTCATCGAGTACTGTGCAAAGGGACTCCCCAAATGGAATCCAATCAGCATCAGTGGGTATCACATCAGAGAGGCCGGGGCCAACGCTGTCCAAGAGCTCGCTTTCACTCTTGCTGACGGCTTAGCCTACGTGCAGGCAACTTTGGACAGAGGACTGGATGTTGACGAATTCGCGCCAAGGCTTTCGTTCTTTTTTGCGGCACACAACGACCTATTCGAGGAGGTAGCGAAGTTTCGGGCGGCGAGAAAGATTTGGGCCAAGTTCATGAAGGAGAGATTCAAAGCAAGGAATCCCCGATCGATGTGGATGAGGATGCACGTTCAAACATCTGGCTGCGCGTTGACTGCTCAACAACCGATAAACAACGTCATTAGAGTGGCAATTCAAGGACTAGCAGCGGTCTTGGGGGGCACACAATCGTTGCACACGAACTCGTTCGACGAAGCCTTGGCGTTGCCTTCCGAGGAAGCGGTGAGGATCGCACTTAGAACACAGCAGATCATAGCGCATGAGAGCGGGATATCCAATACAGTTGACCCATTAGGAGGATCTTTCTATCTTGAGGCCTTGACAAAGCAGATGGAGGAGGAAGCTCTAAAGTACATTGACCAAATAGAGGCGATGGGAGGGATATTCCAAGCGATTGAGAAAGGTTTTCTCCAGAAGGAGATCGCTAATAGCGCCTACAAGTATCAACAAGATGTAGACGAGAAAAGGAGGATCGTAGTCGGCCTGAACGAATACGCGGAAATCGTAACTAGCAAGATCCCGTTGCTTAAGATACATCCTCAGATTGAGGAAGTCCAACTGAGGAAGCTTAGAAGATTGAAGGAGAGCAGGAACCGAGACCTTGTAACGAGAACACTGGAAAGACTTCGACAAGCCTCTGAGAAGGATGATAACCTAATGGCCAACATTCTGGACTGCGTTAAGGCGTACTGCACACTCGGAGAAATCTGCGCGGTCCTCCGTGAAGTGTACGGTCAATATCAGGAGCTGGTAGTGTTTTGATCGGTACAAGCTTGGAGACGCCATCCACAAGAGTCCAACGAAGGATCAGAGCTCTTGTCGCAAAGCCAGGACTGGACAGCCACGACAGAGGAGCGAAGGTTGTCGCTAGGGCGCTCCGAGATGCAGGAATGGAGGTCATCTACACGGGCTTGAGGCAAACCCCGGAGCAGATAGTTGAGGCAGCAATGCAGGAAGACGTGGATGTTCTGTGCCTTAGCATCCTCTCCGGCGCCCATATGACCCTCTTCCCTAGAATAATCAATCTTATGAAAGAGAAGGGTTTGGACGATGTCCTCGTGATCGCAGGCGGAGTAATCCCTGAGGAAGACATCTCAAAGCTCAAAGATATGGGAATCGCTGAAATCTTCGGTCCAGGTACTACGACACGTGTTACAGTCGACTACGTCAGAAACAACCTGAAAAGAAAACCATAGGTAACTCGAAGTGTCCAAACATGACACTATCGCTGAGAGATCTGGCGCAAGACGTGTTGAAGGGAAACAGAAGATCGGTCGCTCGACTGATGACAGCAATCGAAAATGAGGATCCTGAATCAAGAGCAGCAATCTCCCAGCTCTATCCTCACACCGGAAACGCGTACATAGTTGGAGTCACAGGGCCGCCTGGCTCAGGGAAGAGCACCCTAATCGGGCAACTCGCAAAGCAGTACAGAAAGCTCAGGAAGAACGTAGGTATCATAGCTGTAGACCCTTCAAGTCCCTTCACAGGAGGCGCCCTCCTGGGCGATCGGATTAGAATGCAAGAGTTGAGCGCGGATGAGGGCGTCTTTGTCAGAAGCATGGCCACAAGAGGTAGCTTAGGAGGGCTGGCAAGATCCACGGTTGATCTTGTGAATGTCCTTGACGCCTTTGGCTGTGACATTATCTTCGTGGAAACGGTCGGAGCCGGACAGTCAGAAGTAGATGTGATCAAGCTTGCAGACGTCGTCATGCTTGTCATGGTTCCAGGCCTAGGAGACGACATACAAGCAATAAAGGCCGGAATAATGGAGATCGGCGACATAATAGCTGTGAACAAGGCTGACCGGGAGAACGCGGAAAGAACCGTGTTGGAAATAAGAGAGGCAATTGAGCTCGACACTGAGCAGAAGGAATGGATCCCGCCCATAGTCAAGACGATCGCAACATCAAATGAGGGAGTGGAAGAGCTCGTCAAAAAGCTGGAAGAACACAGAGTATTCCATATGAAGGCAGGCTCTGCCCGCACAAGAATCAAAGGAGAGATTCAGCTCCTAGAAGCTCTCAAGGCAAGGCTTTCTGAGACTGTGATGGTAGGTCTGAAAGGTGACCGTGACTATGAGATTATGATTGAGAAGATAGCAAGCAGGCAGCTGAATCCCTATGAAGCCGCAGCCACCCTTGTCGACAAGATTGTCAGAAGGAATCAAGACTGACGAGTATCCTCCCAACGTTTGTAGGCGGAATAGACAGGAAAGTTTGATTCTTAATCGGAACAAGGGTCAAGCGACTTGGAGAAATCGAGTCTGGAGAAAAGGTTCATTCAAGTTTACACAGGAAACGGAAAGGGAAAGACTGGTGCCGCTTTCGGCCTTGCACTCAGGGCGATTGGCCAAGGCTTAAGGGTCTGCATAGTTCAATTCATAAAAGGCGGATTCGACTACGGCGAATTGTACATAGCAGGAAAACTTCCTCTCCTGGAGGTGACTGCTTACGGCAGAGGACAGTTCATTACGGGAAATCCTGCAGCTGAGGACTTCATTGAAGCGAAGAAAGCGTTTGACCACGCAAGGAGGGCCATCTACAGCGGAAAGTTCGACATAGTGGTCATGGATGAAGTAAACATAGCCGTGCATTTGGGTCTTCTGTCAGTAGAACAATTGGTTGAGGTTCTTAGGAAGAGACCGCCACAAGTTGAAGTGGTCCTTACGGGGAGATACGCTCCGAAGGAAATAATCGACATCGCAGATCTGGTAACTGAGATGAGAGAGGTCAAACATCCGTATACTCGGGGAATCCAGGCCAGAAAAGGAATCGAATACTAGGAATGGGATCGCAGAGTAGAAAACAGGACCAGAATATTACAGAATACCATATTGTTCAAGCATGGCTAGACAACGTTTACTAAATATTCGTCGCCGATCCTTCAAATCTTCGAACAAAAACAATTTACGCGACATTCCTAACTAGACAGGTAGGTTTGCACTAGGAAGATGGTATCAGAGACGCTGGGAGGTGAAAATCCTTGAGGAAGAAAGTCAAGGTGGAAGATGACCCAATAGGTATTTGGGATCCTCCGTATCCGGAATGGTAGGCGTGGGTAGCAGGGGGAAGAGCTCTTTTCCTTCCCCTATCTCCCATATTTCTCCACGAGATCTAGGTAAGTGTTCTCTTCGAACTTCCAGCCCTCAGTTCTTGAGTAGAGGTCAATAGGGAGCCATCTTCGAAGGCTCGACCACATTCCAACCACATTGAATGAACAGTTTGCCAGACCGGTTTTCACTAGGCGATCGTCAAGGACCATGAAAAGCTGATTCACTTCTCCTGATGGGATTCCTACTTGAGCAAGCATGCCATCCAAATCTCCCGTGACTGCTGCTCCTCGCCACGCTGGAAGCCTATCGAAGTACTTGGCCAATGGTTCGATGAAGCCTCTATTGCATGAAACTACCACTAAGGCGAACTCCTCGGCACCGATCTTGAACGGTTTGGTGATCGGTTTGAAGATCCCTTTTGCTCGTAGCCTGTGGATCTTTCTGCTGACATATGCCCCTGAGACTCCAAGCGCTTTTCCAATCTCAGAAAATGACCTTCTGGAATCGTAGCCTAACTTCTCCATTATCTGGAGATCAAGCTTGTCAAAGCTCTTCCCTTCCTTTCTCAGTTGAGGAATTTCGGCTGGGTTCTGACCTTGCTTCTCTCCGAGCTCCTTGGCAAGTCCGACTCCCCAGCTATCCCAATGCACATGCCAGACTGATTGCTCAGAGTCGTAGTATTCGAAGCTCATGTTTGAGAAGTCTGTTGTCGCGACGAGCGCCGTGATCTCTGATGCGAGGTTGCAATCTCTTAATGCCAGGTCAAGTTTGTGTACGAAGCTTTTACTTTTCTCGGGAACGTTCAATACGACAAAGTAGTCCATTGGCCCGTATAGTCGATATATATCTCTACAATATGGAATTCGCCATAGAACCTTTGGCAGTCGATCTGGTCTGGGTGTCCTTATCAGGAATAGTACTTCCTCGAGGCCTAACGCGCGATCATCTTCGAATATAAAAAAACGCATACATGCCTTCTGAGTCAATCTTCCCATGATCTTGGTGGCCGTTGGAATGCTTGTCCCAGTATGTCGGGCCAACTCGCTCATCGGCATATCCGGCTTCGCAGCCAATACCTTGAAAAGCGCTAACTCATCACCGGTAAGTCGCACCCTCGTGGGACGCGCGGCAATCGCATCAAGCATTCTTGCATACTCTGGGACCGAAGCGATCTGAAGCGATAAACGCGTCATTTCACTCAATCTGGACCAGACTTGCTTGTAGAGGTCATCACCTACGAAACTTTCGTAATAGGCAAAGAAGTCAGATATGCTAGTTACAACATCCCTCTTAGTTTCTTCTCTCAGGCCGTGTCTAGCATCGAGCCAGAACTCTCTTTCATACTTATCGTCAAGCAGCTTCGTGACGAGGTATTCTGACTGTTCGTATAACCTGGGGACAGAGTCCACGAGTCGAGGGCTGAATAGGTTGACTGTCTCTCTCGCAATTACTGATCGCCTCAGAGCGTCAAAGAACATTACGGGCGGGGCGACATTCATGATGGTTGGGTTTGAGTAGTATGTGACCCCCCACCTCTCTGTCGTCTCGTCCTCCGAATACCAAGGGTCGAAAAAGGAAACCAATGCAAGATGATCGTCGAACTTTTCGGAGTTTTCCCATTCAAGACCGGTCAAAGCCTCAACTCTTGACATGAACTCTGAGAGTTCACGTTGGCCACTTACCAATTCTTGCCTTAGCTCCTGGCTTGGGTCGAAACCTGACCTTGCTAGTCCGGCCGTTTCCCTTAGTACCATGTCCACAATCCTATCTGAATCTCTGCTATCGAATAGAGCTTGAATTCTTGCTTTGGAAAGAGAGAGGTGGATTGCTTCACTTATCGCTGCCAGCTCTGAGAAGAATTCTTTTCTTGCAGCTTCATTCTTGTATCTGCCAGTCAGGCGGTTCATTACATTTGAGATCGCCTTTGACAAGTAGCACCTGGAATAGTCGGTGGCCGGGCTATAGGTAGACCCTGAACTCTTTCGAATCTGCTTGCCAGATAGTAGTCTGGAGTACTCCTTTTCGCTCTGCACGCCTCTGCTCATGAGTGAACGAATTTCTCTCTTCTTGTCCTCTTCAGAGTCTGTTCCAATCAGCGACTCTTTCATTCGGAGGCTGAACTCTAGAATCTGTTCTGAATGCTTCGTTCTTCTTTCGTAGAGATTCATTAGTTCTTTAAGGCTTCTCATTCCTTGTCCTGGCTCGTAGCTGGAAGCAACTCATACGTCAGTAAAAACTCTAGAATTCAATTCCTTTTGAGTCTATCATACCTTGAGATGGCAATCTCAAGATACCCTAGGCTTCTCCGATTAGCAAGATGGATATTCCGCCAAGCAAGAAGCCTATAATCACTCGCGTACTGAAAGTTTCCTTGAACACAAGTGCGCTAGCTACCGCTGTTGAAACGATCGACAACACGGTGAGAAGGGCGTTGAGCCGGCCAAGTCCCGTCACGGATAGAGGTATCCCAATGAGGATGCGGGAGGCAAAGAGCATGACCAAAGCGACGAATACTGCTGGGTAGAACAGGAACTCGAAGGCCACTGAGGCTGGTTTGAGCATATATCCTCCAAATACGGCCATCAGGGCTCCAGCCGACAGAAGCGCCATTCCGACAAGTGAGATCCTCGAGGGCTCTGTCTGAATCAACCTTTCGAAGGTCAAGGTTCCAAAGGCATTTGTTCCATGCTTGAAAAGTACGCTGCCAACCGTTCCGACGACGGTTATAGCTGCTATTGAGATCCAGAATCTGGAATCAATCATCCTTCTCTCCACCAGTCCTTACCGAGCCATCTAGGAGGGGGGAGGGAACATATCTCTTTCCTCAACGTCGCTTCTGCCCTTTTCTGATGGTCAATCTGTCTGGACATCTTGACCTTATTAAGTAAATGACCTTTGGGACCTCATGAACTGAGGAAAACAGGTCACGGAGCACCCGGCTCGAAATCGAAGTGTCCAGATAGATCGAGCCGCGAACCGCGATGGCGGGCACTGCCATGATGCATTTCAACGCCTTTCTGTTGGTTCTTTCGAGCTTTAGAAGACTTATCAGCACAGTTTGATGTTGCTAGTAGCGCTCTAACGCCTACGAGAACGCTGACAACTACATCTTGAAGAATGTTCAAAGTAACAGAACGCATTTGGTCCATTGTCTACGATTACAGTTCCAGAGCCATGACTACCTCGTCTAGGTACTGGTCTCCCTTGCGTATGGCCTTGGGCATCCTTCCGACCTCTCTAAAGCCAACCTTCTCATAGACATGTCTAGCGCGCAGGTTCGACTCGTACACGCTTAAGCATAGAAGCCTCAGCCCAATCTTCCTTGACTCCTCAATAAGGACTCCTATCATCTCAGTTCCGATACCAACATCACGGTAACCGTCCTTAAGTGCAATGGCTAACCCTCCAACATGCCTCCTTCTCCCTGTCCCTATGCGAACCTCCGAGTTCGCAACGAGCCTTCCATCAACCTCCCCAACTACACAGATCGCAAAGCCTTTTTCAACGTCAGCAAGAAGTTTTCCAAGCCAATCAGCCTCGGCTTCACGCGTTTTCCGGGCCTCAACCGGTATCTCCGCCCCCTCATCAACAAGTGAATTGATGAACTCCAAGAAATCGTCGAGATCACGCATCATTGGAGCTCGAAGAACCACTCTTCGTCCGTCCTTCGTGTCAAACTCTCTGTAGATCATCTCCATCACCGATCATCCATGGATAAGGTACGCCTACAGTCTAGCCGCATCTATCTGTTGAAAGACTCTAGGGATTTGGAGTTGGTCCTATCTCCTCTAGCGGAGGTGTTGTCAGCATCGTCCATCCAATCCACATCAATATCACCAGAACTGCAAGAACCGCCAATGCCACTGGAATGGCTATCGCCAACTCTTGGAGTTG
>Ga0209725_1002400_pt1 | contig 10084 bp, 8 predicted proteins | sample I18A1metaG_FD_184145 | JGI IMG/M metagenome (GOLD analysis project Ga0209725, IMG submission 184145) | Lake sediment bacterial and archeal communities from Gulf of Boni, Indonesia to study Microbial Dark Matter (Phase II) - ​I18A1 metaG... | ecosystem: Environmental > Aquatic > Freshwater > Lake... | reverse complement strand
GAGTATGTCCGCCCGCGCTCATCTTTCCTCTCTATTCGGAGTTTCGGCATACCATTTCTTCACCTAATCATTTCGTTGGTTCAAATCGTGAATCGTCATCTATCCCCCGGCGCCATACTTCTAGTTCAAATCCCTTCCATTTTTTTCTTCTGAGGACTTCCTTCAGCTTGGTGGGAAGCCCTGCCTCCTTCTCCGGGGCTCTAACTCAGGCCGGTGAGGGTCTGGATGACGGTCTAGGCAAGTTTTGCCTTTTTCTTCTTTGTCACAGACTTCTGCCTTCCCACTGTTCTCTGCAAGAAGGCACGTAGTTTCCTTGCGTCACTCCTCTCGATGACTTCGACCGTCTCTTTCTCTCCTGTCAGTGTAGCCTGTTGGAAGCCGACTTTTTCCAAGATAACTGGTTTTAGCTCTAGGTCGATCTCGTAACCCCAGGTGTTTCTTCCTAGCTCCTTTGCCACTCTCATGGTTGTACCTGATCCAAGGAACGGGTCAAGTATTGTTTCGCCAACGTAGGTGAAGAGTCTAATTAGCCTCCTAGGAATCTCCTCCGGAAATGCGGCTATTCCTTCTTCAAGTCTTCCTTGCAGAGGGAGCACATTTGTTATGTTCCAAATTGTCAGATACCACTCGCTTTCATTGTACTCATGCGTATCTATTTTGGATGCTTCTCTAACTTTTTGGTCCAGTTTTCGGGCGTATTCATAGTCAAACTTCCCCTTCTGGAAGATGATTATGCTCTCTTGGATATTGTCTGGATAGAAGTACATGGGGTAGGGATTCTGAAGCACTACGCCGCTTCTCCTACTGATTCTAGTGTAGCCCTTTGGCTTAGCCCAGACAATCTTGTCTCTATACCTGAAGCCGTTCTCAATCATGATCTTTGTTATGTCAGCGACTACGGGGTACTTCTCTCCTTTGACAAGCATGTCATCTGTTACGTATGTTGCAACTCTCCCCGGTGCCAGTGCTCTATACAGTTCCTTAGAGAAGGTCTTGATGAGTTCCAGGAACTGATCATAGTTCTTGAAGAGGTCTGGATAATCGAAGGGAGCATTGTAGTACGGAGGTGAAGTGACCATGAGATGGACTGATTCTGACGGGATCTCATGCATGTCTCTGCAATCTCCGAAGACGATCTTGTGCCATGTGCCCGTTTACTTCACCCTCAGCTTCTTGGCGTAAGTCTCAATGGCAGCGTGAACTATATCTGCTTGGACTATTCTGGTTGGGACCTCGGTTTTGTCCTCCGGATTTCTTAGACGTTCCATGATTTTTGAGATTAGATCTACGGTTTCCTTCGTAGCATATATCATGGGCATAGACGTTCAGAATAATAGGTGTTGCTATGTTCTAATATGCTTTGCTATTAATAGGCTCTCCAGGTTATGTTCCTCTTGCAAGAATCTGAGAGTAGACAGACCCCTGGACAATCTATTTCATCCTTTATCATGCAAGTACCTGTTCTCGGGCATGAGTCGCAAGCCATACCTTGAAGATTGTCCGGGCAGCAGTTGATGCCAAGGCGAAACGCACCATGATCTACCATTGTACAGTCTCCACTATTTTCGTTCACTACTGTTTGAATGAACGGTCTCATCTGCGAAGCTGATATAATGTTCCATCGCGCACTCTTCCCCTTCTTCGCTTCGTGGGTGATTTCCTTGACCATTCCGGTCCTCGAGAATATCTTACCCACATGTCCGTCCACAGGCATTTCAAAGTCAGCTTTTCTCCATCTTCCGTCAGAAACGTCGATTCCTAGATCCGGGTGGCCAACCCAGGAAATATACATCTTGACCGCTTTGTCTCTGAGAATCGACTCTAAAACTGGGCTTGAGTACAAGAAGCCAAGCGCGTCCCTAGGTGTTTCGCATCGCCCCAGCTCTTCTGAGAGCTTCCTATTGTCCAAAGTCATCTCGTAAATCAGAAATGCTCCAACTCTGAGGACGATCCAACCGAACCGAGGTAGTACGCGCCCAATCGCTGGTGAGATCTTGTAATCAGTCTTCAATGGAACCAGTTTCTGGAAATTGAGCATAACTGTGCGAGGTGCGTAGAAGAGATCGTCCCCGAAGATTGCGTGAATTTGAATCGCTGTCTTGCGAGCGGTTGGAGATTCAGCCTGTTGATCAAGGATAGCGCTCAATAGTAGAAACCGGGAAATCTCTTCCTTGTTGCCTACAAGTTCATCTGGTAATCCCGCTACAGTGCTCTTCAGATCTACGGGCTCGAGGACGCGGCCGACTCTTTCAAGAACATGAATCATAGAGTGGATTTCTGTCGAAGGAGCCTCTCGACCCACAGGGGATCTCGTCAAGAAAACTAACCTCTATGGCCGGCATTTCATTATTTCCGTAGCCAATTTATCTCTTTGGCAGAGACTGGCTGTAGAAAGTTATCCGTTATCCTACTCGTCGTCAACGGGTTGGTGGGCGCGCGGACCGATGAGGCATAATGCCTGTCGCACGGGGGGGAGGGGGTGTAATACACCCTCCCGCCTGGATCGCCCGGATACCGAACGCAGCTCACCACCCGACAACACCCCAACTCCCCGCAGCCACCAGAAAAGAAAACTACTAACTTTCCACAGCCGCAGAGACCAACTTTCAGGTTTTGCGAATTCCTTGGAAGTGCAAACGATTGGTGGTGTGACCGCTTAGAAAATCGCACAGTGTTCTTAGTGGCTGTTGCCTTCGCTGTTGTAGCCATTCCCAGCAACAACGACCGTTATCACCCAGGCACTAACAGCCATATTCCCAGGAAGCAGAAGTCATAGGCAACGGGTGATTACCGCAGCTCGGCGCAGAGGTAAGGCATCGATCAGTCAATATAGCCAAGCGGTCGCAGAGTTCTTGAAGCCACGTTTGCAAGGTCCGTGAAGGGCAATGGAGCTTAATGAACTCTCAGCCTTGGAAGCGTCGAGACTAATTGCTGAAGGAGAGATCATGTCTGAGGCCTTGGTCGAAGCCTGCCTTCGAAGAATAGCGAAACGAGATGTGACCGTCAGGGCTTGGGAATATCTCGATCCAGAGAGGGCGATTGAGCAGGCCAGAGCTTTGGATCGCGCGCCTCGCCGTGGTCTTCTTCACGGTATTCCAGTCGGCGTGAAGGACATAATTGACACAGTTGACATGCCGACAGCCTATGGCTCACATATCTACAGTGGCCATAAGCCAGCCTGGGACGCCTCCTGTGTTGCTCTTATTCGTGCCGCTGGGGGAATCATCCTCGGAAAGACCGTGACGACAGAGTTCGCAGTATTCTACGCAGGCAAGACTACGAATCCCCATAACCCTGCCCACACGCCAGGCGGATCTTCGAGCGGTTCAGCGGCTGCTGTAGCGGACTTCATGGTGCCACTGGCGCTAGGAACTCAGACGGGAGGATCAACAATCCGTCCTGCCGCCTTCTGCGGCATCGTGGGCTACAAGCCGACCTTCGGCTGGATCAGTCGGGTCGGCGTCAAACCTTGCGCAGAATCCCTCGACACGATTGGAGTCTTTGGTAGAAACGTCGAGGACGCAGCCTTCCTTGCATCTGTTCTGGCGGGAAGGTCATCACTGGCCCTGAGCAAGAAGACGTCGGTTCCTCCGCGCGTCGGCCTCTGCCGCACCCACGAATGGCCACATGCCGCGCCAGAGACTGTTAAAGTGTATGAGGAGGCGGGAAGGCAATTGTCAAGGCTGGACGCAATGACATGTGAAGTGGACTTACCAGAACCCTTCTCTCGCCTCGCCGAAGCCCAAGTCACAATTATGAATTTCGAGATGGCAAGATCCCTAACCCACGAATACTTAAACCACCGAGACAAGCTGAGCAGGACACTCCAAGAGCTGATAATGGCAGGTCAAGAATGCTCACCAAAGACATATGACGAGGCAGAGGCCCTTGCCATACAATGCCGGAGCCTGCTTCAATCCGTCTTTTCCAACGTGGATGTGTTGGTTGTGCCAAGCGCAGTCGGAGAGGCCCCTGAGGGCCTTGCCTCCACAGGGGATCCGATCTTCAATAGGATCTGGACTCTCCTTCATGTTCCCTGCATCAACATACCCATCTCAAGGGGCCCGAAAGGGCTGCCAGTTGGCCTTCAGGCTGTGGGTCGCATGGGTGACGACGCTCACGTGCTCTCCGCTTCGAACTGGATATTCAAGAACCTCAGCAGACTCTGATCTTGGACAATCCTCTTTTTTCGAGGCACCAGGCCCCAATATCGAAACTGCGATGGACCTGTTGGTTCTAGCAAGCTCAGGAGAAGGAGCCTATCTATGGTTGCTGCTTCTTCTGCTAAGCATGATATTGCGCTCGTTATCGCCGTTATGTGTCCGCCTTGAACAAACAATGCGTTGACTGCCCCGACTCTTCGCTGTCCTACAGTGGCTACGCATGAAGAAAGGAAAGCTTAGGATTAGCAGGAAAGGGTTGTCGCCGATCATCGCAATATTGCTCGCGGCTACCATATCTGTTGGAGCATCGATCGTGGCTTACGTGTGGTCTATGGCTCTTTTCGGACTCTTTGGCCGATCCTGGGCTAGGCTCTACGTCAGCCGTCTCAAAACCTATTGCGATCCTGCTCTCGGAGAGCCAACGGTCCCAAGCTCTGACAGAGAAGACACTAAGGGCAAATGATTAATGTAGTGACTGGAAAGTACCCGCCTCCAAGATATGAGAGGGCTGCGATATCATAACACTAAGAAGGCTTGCCTACGTATGGACTATAACAGTCAAGGTGCGACTTTGACTAGACGATGCGTCTCATGTGGAAATCCGGAAAAGGATGATGCTAGGTTCTGCAATGTCTGTGGAGCGAGTCTGCCAGAAAGCCACGTCGCTGAGCAGCGAACAGCCTCGGGAGACATATCGCCAGAAGACGCTCATGAGATAATCGAAGAAGTCAGACGAGCCTATTCGTCGATACCCTTTATCGCACGCCCCATGGTCCCACCAATGCCTGAGGTATTGCGAAGAATACCGGAATGTGCCCGTAAGTACACACTCCAGCAACTCATTGACTTGCTTGATGAGGCATATTCTCAGGGGCTCTTAGGCTGAGTCTTCTTTCAGGAGGACGATTAAGGTGGAGAATTATAGGGATCGGAACGCGAACCATTGGGGCTCAGGTATAAAAGGATTGTAAGACCGATGTTCTCGTTCAATCCTCTTTACGATTGGAGGTAGACGAATGTCGTCAAAGCATTTGGCGGACAGAGTCCTGAACCTGAGACCTTCGGCGACGGTTAGTCTGCCGGATAAAGCTAGAGCGCTCAGGAAGAGTGGCATCGATGTGGTCGATCTTTCTGAGGGCCAACCGCACTTCGACACGCCTTCGCCGATAAAGAACGCAGCGAAGGATGCGCTCGATCAAGGAATGGTCTTCTACATAGAAAGTAGCGGCCTACCAGATCTGCTTCTGGAAATCAAGGCAAAGCTGGAGAGAGACAACGGGATAGATGTTCCGACATCGCAGATTATGGTGACTGTCGGTGCGAAGCAGGCCATATTCACAGCAATAATCTCCACCATCAATCCTGGCGATGAGGTTCTGATTCCAGACCCATACTGGGGAAGTCACGCATCCTGCGCAAGACTAGCGGGAGGAGAACCAGTCTCAGTTCCGATGCGGACGAAGAATGGATTCGCAGTCGACAGTCGCAAGGTTGAGGAGATGGTGACCTCGAAGACGAAGATGATTGTGCTGAGTTCTCCTCACAACCCCACGGGCATGGTGATCTCAAGGGGCGATCTCGAGTCAGTTGCAGACATATGCAAGAAGCATGAGATTCTTGCGCTGTCGGACGAGATCTATGAGAAGATAGTATACGATGGCGCAAGACATTACAGCATAGGCTCCTTCCCTGGAATGGAGGATCTGACGATTACGGTGAATGGCTTCTCCAAGCCATACTCCATGACGGGCTGGAGGTTAGGGTATGTTGCTGCAAGCAAAGAGATCATGAGCAGGATGCTCATAGTCCAGCAGCACTCAGTGACGCACCCGGCAGCGTTCGTGGAGAAGGCGGGAGTAATCGCTCTTCGAGAGTGTGACAGGTACGTCGGGGAAATGGTCAGAGACTACCAGAAAGCAAGAGACTATTTTGTACCTGAGCTGAACAAAATCGGTATGTTCTCATGCGCTATACCCAAGGGAGCCTTCTACGCTTTTCCAAAGATCACCGACATGTCTATGACATCTGCCGAGCTGGTCGATTTCTTGTTGGAGAAGGCCCGCGTTCTCGGGGTTCCCGGCTCATCGTTCGGAAGACATGGTGAAGGTTACGTACGGTTCGTCTACGCGCAGACAATGGAAACGCTGAAGAAGACGATTCAACGAATCAAGGAATCAGCGCGGTGACGCGTACGAGTTCGCGCATAGCAGGGTTAGGTTGTAGCGCGGCAAGTCCGAGAATCTGGTTTGTTCCTCCATCGCATAGAGTTGCGAAGTTGCGCCAAACGCCCCATTGACGTGTGTATCGGAGGCAGGGGTCATCCGCCTGTATGAGTTCCAGGCAAAACGCATCTTCGAGGAAAACGGAATCCCCATTCCGAGAGGAAGCCTCTGCCGAACGCCTGGAGAGGCGATGGAGGCTGCGAAGAAGCTAGCAGGACCTGTGGTTCTCAAGGCTCAGGTCTTGGTTGGCGGCCGAGGTTTGGCTGGTGGAATAAAATTCGGAGAAGACTCAGAGGAAGTAGGTAAACTCGCATCACAGGTCCTTGATACGCCAGTCAAAGACGAAAGGCCGAGTGCCCTGTTGGTCGAGCAGAGGCTTGAGGTCACACGAGAGCTATACGCCGGAGTGACTTACGACTACCGGCAGAAACGCCCCGTCGTACTTGCATCCTCCCGTGGTGGAGTCGACATCGAGACTGTAGCCAGAGAAAACCCCGCAGACATGGCAGAGACGAGGATCGACCCGTTCAAGGGATTTAATTGCTATCAGGCAAGGGAGCTTGCCGCAGAGATCCAGCTCACAGGCAATGAGCTTGTCCAGTACTCGAATATCCTCAGCGCCCTTTGGAACGTATTCCGTAAACATGATGCTGAACTCGTAGAAGCGAACCCGTTGGCAGTCCTGCCAGAAGGGAAACTGGTGGCACTCGACGCCAAGATGAGTCTGGACGACAAGAGCGTTGCGAGGCAGTCAAGCATGCTCAACCGAATTGGAAGAATCCCTCCAAGCCAGACCGAGGGGCTTGAGGCTCGTAGGGCCCGAGCAAAGGAGCTCGGTATCCCAACCTACATCGAGATGCAAGGAAACATGGGGATCGTGGCTGATGGAGCGGGTTCAGGTATGCTGACACTGGATTTGGTTACGGACTACGGCGGCAAGACTAGGGTTTACTGCGAGATGGGAGGAGAAACAACGGCCGAGCTGATGGAGAACACCCTACTAGCCGCCTTGGCTGTCAAGGATCTTCGGGTCGTCCTGATCAATCTCATCGGAGGACTAAATCTTATGGATGAAATGGCGAAGGGAATCACCAGTTACTTAAGAAAGCACCCAACCAAGGTCCCGATCATCGTCAGAATGAGTGGCACCAACCAGGACGAGGGGCGGCGAATCTTGACCGCGGGTGGCATTCGATGGTTTGACAGCCTCGACGAGGCCGTGGAGAAAGCTGTGGGGGTCTCAAGGGGACACTGAAATGGCGATTCTCATAGACAGAGGGACAAGGGCACTCGTACAGGGTATCACCGGCAAGGTCGGTTCATTCCAGACAAAGCTAATGATCGAATATGGAACCAACGTGGTCGCAGGCGTAACGCCTGGCAAAGGCGGCCAGAAGGTGGATGGTGTGCCGGTATACGATTCTGTTCATCAAGCGGTCAAAGAGACCTCGCCGGAAGTATCGATATGTTTCGTTCCGGGCCCATACGCGGCGGACGCCGCGATGGAGGCAGTGGATGCTGGCCTTCGTCTAGTAGTCGTTGTGGCGGAGGCAGTACCCTTGTCAGACACCGTCAAGATGCTTGCTCTTGCCTCGGAGCGGGGGTCTTTCGTACTAGGACCCGACACGGCAGGTCTGATATCGCCAGGCAGATCAAAGCTCGGGGTCCAACCGCATCGACTGTTCACCGAGGGAAACACCGGGATCGTCTCGAGAAGCGGAGCCCTCTCGTACGAGACCGCCAAGACGCTAACAGAAAGTCGGATAGGCCAGTCAACGGTCATCGGTCTTGGAGGCGGACCTGTTTGGGGTTTCACATATCGAGATGCCCTTGAACTGTTCAGGGACGATCAAGCTACCGATGCTGTGGTCTTACTCGGAGAGATAGGCGGTCACATGGAGGAAGAGGTAGCAGACTATATGGCGAAAGGGTATCCGAAGCCAGTGGTGGCTCTGGTAGTGGGACGAACGGCTCCGGCGGGACAGAAGATGGGACATGCAGGCGCCATTGTTCAACAGGGTAGGGGCGCCGCTCAGGACAAGATAGCCGCCCTGAGGAATGCCGGCGCAGTAGCCGTCAGCGCTCCCAGAGAGATACCTGACGTGATCAAAAGGGAACTGCATAGACGACATCATTGCTGACATGCCGAACGACTGTCCTCTCATTTCTTTGAGCGACGAGGATAAGTCTTCAGCTCAGGCTTTACCGCCGGCTTGACAGTAATATATATTTGAGAACTATACCCGTCCAATCAGAATCTTGGAGGGAGCACGAACGAACTTGACAGCGAAAGCATCAATCCCGCTCGTTGGCGAAACAATATCTGAAGAGAAGACTGATCGCCGGAAGAGGAGATTCAGAGTCGAGATAGACAAGAAGCTATGCAAAGGCTGCTGCATCTGCGTGAGATACTGCCCGATGGGCGTTTTCGCTGAATCAGATGAGATCGGTGAACTCGGCTACAACCTTGCCAGGGTGGCGTTTCCTGAGAAATGCACGGGATGTAAGCTGTGTCTGCTTTACTGCCCGGACCTAGCGACCGCGGTCGAAGAAGAGGGGGGTGACGAGAGGTGACGGCCAAAGCACAGGAGCTTCAGTTCATGCTGGGCAACCACGCAATCGTCGAGGGAGCCATAGCAGCTGGCTGTAGGTTCTACGCCGGGTATCCCATCACGCCAGCAAACGAGATCTCAGAGTGGATGGCGCAAAGGATGCCAGAAGTCGGCGGCAGGTTCATCCAGATGGAGGATGAGTTGGGGTCGATCTACGCTGTCTGCGGCGCGTCGCTAGCTGGCAAGAAATCTATGACCGCAACAGCAAGCGCTGGCTACAACTACATGCAGGAAGGAATCGAATATGCTGTAGCCGCGGAGATCCCACTAGTGATAGTCGATGTGATGCGTCAAAGAGGCGAGAACTTCCCCACACATTCCGACGTTATGCAAGCAAGATACGGCGCCGCCGGCGATCACGAGATGATAGTTCTGACACCGTCCTCTGTGCAAGAACTATTCGACCTTACATTTCAAGCGTTCAACCTTGCCGAACGTTTCCGAAACCCTGTGATAGTCCTTTCTGAAGCAACGATCAGCCTCATGCGTGAAGGCATCAGAATCCCCCCGCCTGAGGAGCTGAAGGTCACCACGAGAAAGAAGCCGGTCGTCCCTCCCCAAGATTTCATGCCTTTCAGGCCTGAGGAAGACCTCATCCCAAGAATGTCCGAGCTCGGAGACCAATACAAAGTCCTGTACACGCACAATCCCCATGACGAGTGGGGCCGAATCGCATGGACGCCGAAGATGTACGAAGACCTCTACAACCGCGTAACAAGAAAGATCGCCGATAAGGCTGATGAGATAGCGTTGTTCGACGCCCAGTTCACAGAGGACGCAGAGATCGTGGTAATGGCATATGGCAGCGAGGCGAGGGGGTCCATCGAAGCAGTGAGGATGGCCAGAGACGAAGGGATAAAGGCTGGAATCCTGAAGCTCAAGAACATCTGGCCAGCTCCTGTCAAAGCGATGAAGGAATCAACCCGACGCGCCAAAAAGGTCCTTGTTCCAGAGATGAACACTGGAAGATACTACCATATTGTAACCGAGTTCGTCGGTTGTGATGTTGATGTGGTACCGCTGCCCAAAAACCAGGGTAGGATTCACTCACCTGAGGAGATTCTCGAAGAGATCAGGAGGGCAAAGT
>Ga0209725_1002397_pt1 | contig 10097 bp, 6 predicted proteins | sample I18A1metaG_FD_184145 | JGI IMG/M metagenome (GOLD analysis project Ga0209725, IMG submission 184145) | Lake sediment bacterial and archeal communities from Gulf of Boni, Indonesia to study Microbial Dark Matter (Phase II) - ​I18A1 metaG... | ecosystem: Environmental > Aquatic > Freshwater > Lake... | reverse complement strand
TAGCACGGATAATGACGTTGAGCGGAGCTATGACCTCCTCGCGGAAGCCTGCGGACAACCTTGGGTAGACAGCCAGAGGTCGTGGGTTCAAATCCCACCGGGCCCGCCATTTTTTCTCAGGAGTGCCTTCACATTGAATTGATTTCTTTTGTTTTCTGCATTCACTCAGACTACGTTCAAGCCGGATCAGGATTCTGCCATCGCTCATTCGCCAGATCGGGCACCAAGAAGCTGGTCGTCCCAGAAGAGGTCAGAGTCGCTGTGGAATAGTGTCTATCACAGTGATTCCTTTGACCTTCCTAAAGTCTCTGTCGTGAGTGACAATTCGCTTGACTCCGTGCAACTGCATGGTTGCGAGGATTACTGCGTCACGCCCTCCGACGCCGGCTTTTGCGTATCTGGCTAGGAGCCTCACCGCAATGTCAGCTGTGGCCAAGTCGAGTTCAGCTAACTTGAGTGTACTCAAGTTGCGCATCTTATTCACTCTGGACGAATGTTCAGGTTCCTCAAGTCCTCTGAAATAATGCGCAACCTCGATCAAAGTGGCGACGTTGAGTACGATTCCATCCTTTATGGCCCGCCTCATCGGCCGAACTACGAACTTGTGCTCAGGGTGGCGTCGATCCATCCAGTAGATCCAATAGTTCGAGTCGACATAGACAGTCAAGCTTCTTCCCAAATTCGTTTCAGAGAAAGCGGATCCGCTAGAGGCAGCGTAGAATTATCCTTGATGAAGCCCTCCATGTCCCGGATGAATTCATCTGGGTTCATTATCTTCGAAACGATTAGTCGCTCATCTTCCAGTTCCACGCTAACCTGGGAGCCTTCCACCAGTCCCAGCCCGCTCCTAAGCCGCTTCGGCAGGATGATTCTCCCTTTCTCGTCTACTACCGATCGTGAGAGAGAGGCTATTTTCCCACCTCTGGTCCCACATGTAAGGCTGAACGCTCGCCTTTAGCCATTTCGCTGGCGAAGTGGCCCGGAGGTGTGCTGTATGGATGCCCTAGGCGACGCCGAATGCCACGGGCAGGCATGAAAGGTCTTGGAGCAGGGAACCAGTATGCTCATTGGTTGAATCCGAGCCCTGCCGTAGTTACTCGCGTTTTTTCCGAACTCAAATCACGACACATCATGGCAAAAGGACTAGTCAGGTTCGAACCTTGCGAGATTCGAACCCGCCCGGATTTCGAACGCCCGCGGAACCCAGTTGGTGTAAGCGAGCGGTTCTAGCCGCCCGTCTACATCAACGGGAAACTGGTCTCGAGGACAGAGCCGCCGCTCGCCACAAATCACTTCAATCGTATGTACGATTGATTTGAATTGTGGGACAATTGGTGGGCATGCTCCTCAAGCGCAAGGCGGGCATATGAAGGCCTTCCACATCCTTCAAAGAGGGGTCGCTTTCCGGGAAAGAGGGGCCGCTTTGAGAGCTGTCATCCGCGCGGTCAAGACTCATGTGCAGCACGCTGTGTGCTACACGCAAGGACCAGAAAATTCGAGGGTAAGATGCAGCGTCTTACGGACCAACTTCAACGTCGATGAGGCAAGTTCGGCGACTAGGCCTAATTCCGAATCTCACGGCATGTGCTAGGCATCGCTATTCTGTAGTTCGTCCGTCGAAATGCTCCTCGCTTGCCATTGCTTCCTCTTTGGTGTGGCGGACTACGCCGTCTTGGTGCTCAGGTGGAGAGTAGATCGTGTAGAGTCTGAGGTTCGCGCGTTTAGAGGTATTGATCACATTATGTCTAGCGCCCGCAGGGACGATGACTGCGTTCCCGTCCTTGACACGGTATTCTACGCCGTCAATGAGCACCTTTCCTTCTCCTGCTTCAAATCGAAAGAATTGATCCACATCCTTGTGAGTCTCCTCACCTATTTCCCCTCCAGGTTTGATGCTCATGAGGACGAGTTGACTGTGCTTACCCGTGTATAGCACACGCCGGAAATCTACATTCTTCTTTGTCTCTCGCTCAATGGGGACTACGTATCCTTTCATATCTCTCACATTGATTGAGTTCACTCGAGCTTGATTAATCTATCCGGGCCGTCATGTCACGATCCTGACAGTGCGAGTTTCGCCGTGGCCACCACAACCGAAGCTCTCCAGCGGCCGATGAAATCGCGATAGTGTTTCGCGATCAGAGAACGCTCAAATACAACAAGGTTGGCAAGCCACGACGATTCGATTCATCAGACGGGTTCACTGTGCAGCCACAAGAGACGACATGCAGCATCAGAGTCAGCCATGCAACAGCAGGCGTTCTGATCCTGCTCCTGGCGTCGTCAGTGCTGCACTCCTGGCTAGGAGTGGTTGAAGCTCAACCGAAAGTCTGCCACTTGGACAGAACCCGGAATTTGTGCGGGGTCTTTCTTCGGCCCGGGGTTAGGGATGAGTACAAGTCTAATGCGGTGTTTGCTTGGAGCCACACGCTTGACACTCTGAGGGGTGCGCAGGGAGGAGACGCTCAGCGTCGACAGGTCATTGATCGGTTCCAAGACTACGCAATTCTTGCGAGCATGTCTGACAGTGTGGGCGACTTCCAATTCGACCTATGGACAGTCAGGAACGTCTCAAACATACGCATCTATATGCCATCGAACTTCACATTCGCATACAGCTCAAGTGACAACGAGACCCTTGCGAGTCTCGACGGTGCATACTCTGTCTGGACCGACATCACGAACGACTACTCGTACATCTCAACCACGACAGTTGCTGAAGACGACCCGATCGCGCCTGGGTGGCAACGTATCGAGATCGGCCGAATGCCTACTCCGGCCCTGCCAATGCCCTCTTTCATGATCAGACCCGGGCTCCACCATATCCGGCTGTTCAAGGTGCGGGCGCCGTTCACCGCAGGCCTCTACCACTTCAAAATATACATTGACGGAAGAACGATCGGCGACGGCAACTTTCCAGTAGCGATTGTGAAGGCAAGCATGCAGCCAGCATACGTCACAGGGCGAGTGTTGCTTCGAGGCCTATTCCCTCCAACCAATGCGTCCGGAAGAGTGGTTGCTACTGGATCAACCCCTCTAGGCAGATACATGGAAGCGGTTGCGTATTTCGGTCCCAGAGACTTCGAGGCAGCGGATGTCCGAGGGAGTCACTATCGCTACTGGCTGTTCGGCGTACCGGCGGGAACTTACGATATGACCGCGTCCGCCTCTGGCTTCCTGAAGTCGTCATCCCGCATCGTAGTAGATGCAGCACAGTCCCTCAAGCTAGATCTCGAACTCGAAAGAGCGATTGACATCAGGGTGACCGTCTGGTCGAAGTGTCAGAGTGGTGTAGTTCCGTGGGGCAACCTTTGGCAACTGCCATATGGCACAAACAACCCTGCCCTTCCGATTGATGACGGTAGTCACCATAGAGACATACTGATCCGATTGATTGACCAGTATGAGGAGACTGTAGGCTACTGGGCCTCCGACGACATTGACGCACCGTACGGACCACCATGGAACGCCTTCACGATCGACAGAAAACGCAACTACTCTCCGCTGATTCTGAAACCGTCAACTCTTCCATCGCGCACGTCGTACACAATGACTCTAGATGACGTACGGGGTTTGCCCTCGGTGCGGCTGGACGGACACGTCCACGCTGACGCAGCAGACCTCATAGAAGGAATAGACCCAGGACTCTACAAGCTAGAGATCCAAGTTACAGGTTACGTAATGAGGGAAAGCGACGATTGGCAAAGAGCGCTCACGATCACACCAAATTCCAGAGCCTATGCCCTGGAAGTTGACCTTAGAAGGAGCAGCTGGGTGGTCGCGACTGCGGAGATTTCGAATAGCCTATTCGTGCCTGTCTCGAATGCGACAATGGTGATCGTCGCCAACGGTACTGACGGTCTCGAGAAGGGATTGGCGGCGGGAAGATTCCCAGCAGGAGCACGCGAATTCACAATGATTCTGGAAGGATTCAACGGGATATACAACCAGCTCAGGACTAGCCCAGACTACCAAGACTACGGACTGGCACTTGCCGAGTACAGGCTTGAAGTCTTCATGGCGGACATGGCAACGCCCTCCACCGGCAACTTTGGCGTGGGTTGGTACCTTCTTGAGGAAGACCTCCTCGACATTCGACCTGGCCCAGGTTGCTCTGCATTTCTGCTCTCGTTCCATCTTCAACCATCCTCGATCGAGTTGTTCCTGAGATCAATACGATTACAGCAACCAACTCAACGTGCACCTTGGATCTTCCCGGGCGCTGGCATCTCAGTATACCTGATCGACGAATACGGAACTCTTGCAGGCACCCTGAGTCCCCTATCCTATGGACTCGTTCAAGACGACGGGACCATCGTTGGAGATCCCTACGACATCGACACAGGCCCCATTGGCTGGCACGGATTACTGAGAGTCTTGTTCACTGGAATCGACCCCGGACCAGTTGTAGCACTCGGGGGTTTCTACCCGACACATATCGAAGAAGGGAAGTACTACGTTGGAGTCTCGACGTTTGGTTACCTCCAGCTAGAGGAGTCTTGGCTACATATTGTCCCCGGCGCGTTGACTGACCTGCAAGTTGATGTCCTGCAAGGAGCGCACCTACGCGTAGAATTGGAATTCAAACACGAGCATATACCCACAGCCTTCAACGGCTTCGTTCGAGTAGAAGCCTACAATCAAGACGGCTTGCTTGTCGGAGCTTCGATCTACGCTGGAGCAGAACCCAACGTGAATCTGGACTACCTACAATACGACCCAACCAGAGACTGGAAGCTCGTCCTCGGCGCATCCGAAGGCGCGGGCACCCTACTACAACCTCAACGAGCCTTCATCTCGTGGCTCCACTATGGAATTCCTGTGGCAACGTGGGCGAACTGGCCGATGATGACCCCAAGCGATGCGAACAGACTCGCCGTACCACGAGGAAGTATTACGGCCTTCGATGTCTTTGGATTCCACTATTACAGCGGAGGGGCCGACAGCAGACATGAATGGCTATGGGCAAACGGGTGGGACACAACAAATGGAGTGTCGCACCCAGACTCCGGGATCCGAGGTAGTAGAGACATCCTTGATATTGAGGGATGGGGCAACTTCACGATCTATGTTTGGGCATTCGACCCCTACGGTCCTGATGGCGTCTTCGATTTCTTAGGATCCGACGGAGTATTCGGAACAGAAGACGACTACACGTCACCTGACCTGCTAGAGGGCGGATTGAGCGACTTCAGGGCATACGAGCAGGTCACACAGGTAACGAATCTGGAGGCACCATGGGAAGGCACTGCAACCGTCCGAATCACGCTTGAGGAACAACCGAGCGTTCTAGGAAGAGTATTCTGGACGGACATGTACGGAAACGTCCGCACCCTCCCATGGGCGCAGGTTGCGGAAATCTCCGCTGACGGGAAATGGACATCAACCACAACCGGCACCTACAGGCTCTGGCTCTCAACAGGGCAACACCAACTGCTTGTCACGAAGTTCGGAACCGAGCAGCTTTGGGAGGAGTTCTATTTCGATATCACACTACCAATCGGTGGATCACACACTTTCTGCGATGTGACTCTAACAAGCGTGGAGATGGTAGCGCCCGAGTTCACAAGCTCGATGTGGACGATGCTCGCTATTGTCATAGGCTCGCTCGTGGCATTCTCGAGACGACAGAGGAAGCAGTGACTTCAGCTCCATACCTATTTCTCCATCCCCGTGATCCCTCAAATTCAGAGAGGTCGTTAGCATGGCTCCGGACAGGCCTCCTCTCTTCATGAGCGCTTCGGCGTGCATCGCGCTGATGGCTTGCGAAGTGCGGGCTACACCATATTGCCGCTTGAGGATTTCCTATGGGCATATTGTTGGCTAGGGCGTTGCCGCAAGGGCTCTCTTGCTCTTCGTGCGAGACCGCCTATTGGTACCTTCGTCCTTCGAACACGCACTCTACCTTTCCTCTCGTCCCGTGTCTCGCATGATCTTTCCTGAGCGTTCCAGCGCCTGAATCGAGTCTCGGAGTTCCGGTAGTCCCATGCCGAGCTCCACGGACGCTTTCGAGAGGGACAGCTCTCCCCCACGCTCCACGATGTACTGATACACCAGTTCTTCCCGACGAGGAGGAGAAGGCACCGGCCTCTGAGTCGGCGGAATCTCCGGAGGTCTCCCAAAAAGGGTTCCGCAGTGAACACATGATGGAACATCTCTCGGCGTCAGGGATCCACAAGCTGGGCACCTAGCCAGCGCGGGTCCTCTATCTGCAACTGAATAAGCACTTCGCGGATACGTTAGAGTTGCACGTCTTCGTGACGGCGCAAGGAGTCGACGAAGCTTCTCCCCTGCGGCTCGAAAAGCGTCATGAAGCGAGGGACCTCCTTGCGGAACAAACGTAACCTTGCAAGTGTCACACCACCATATCCCCCTAACCATGCGAAGTCCGAATCCGCATCGCGGACACCTCGGCAGGAGGTGGGCAATGTCCGACAAGAAGGCCACTTCTCATGCTTCAGTATGGCACAACGGAGACGGGTCATTTCCTTAATAGCTTACGATGCTCGGCTTCACTCCAGTGTGTGAGCAGTCTCGTCGGGCTTTCTCATGCGCAGTCTGTTTTCCAAGTACGTTGAGGCAGCCTGGCCATGTGCTCGTGCGATTTCGCGGATGCTCTTCTCGATACCCGACGCGTGCTGTATCGCCCGCTTAGGCCGCATCGCGATCTCGGAAGGTATGCCCAGTTTTATCGCCGCCTCACGAAGGACCCATTTCCTTGCGAGGTCGGCTGACGAGCGAACCTTCATACTCAAAGGCACTCGCAGAGCGAAATCCGTCATCTTGCTTGTCGAATAGGGAAGCCTCAACTCAACCGGGAGCGATGAAACCGCTTGATCGTCTCTCTGATAGTTGACCTCGTGTGCGTTCTGGATGCTTTGCAGGATGGCTTCTTCTGCTGCACTCGGGCCCCTCTTGCCGAGGATGGTCGCGAATCTCTTGTAGCCGCCAAAGAGCTCGTCGCTGCCTTGTCCGAGCATGATGATCGATCTACTGTTTTTCATGGCAGCCTTTGCGGTCAGATGCACGGCCATCGCTATGCTCACCTGCATGAGGTCTGGCTGCTCGACAAGCCAAACTAGGCGATCGAGATTCTCCTCGACATCCTGTATGGAGAACCTGGCGAGGACGATCGGTAGACCGATGGCTTTCGCGGCTGACTCCGCTTGACTCATCTCGGAGGTGTGTCCGATCCCGACAGTCACGAGCAGCGCGTCTAGTCCAAGGTCCTCTGCAATCTTGGCTAGAATTGAGCTGTCGAGACCTCCGGAGAAACCAATTGCAAACGTTCCGAGCCCAGCGGCCTGAGTTGACACCGACTCGACGAGTAAACGCGCAAGCTCCTCTGCACTCAGTTCTCGTGGTAGTCTCGGAGCTTGAAGAGACTCATCGTTCGAGGATTCGATGGCTATCCCTTCAGGACCCGCTCTGAGAGAACGCCTCAGAGGGAATGTGGAAGTCTTCTGTATTCCGATTGACCAGAGAGCTTTCCTCTCGGATGCGACAGCAACTAACCCGTCGCGCTCGCCGATGAACAATGGCTTCAGGCCTAGCGCGTCCCTTGTTACGAGCAGTTCTCTGGTGGTTGAGTAGACGAGCGAGTATGCCCCGTCAAACTCGCGGTTGATTCTTGGGAAGCTGACGCGGGTCAGCCTAGGCTCGAGTCGGTTGGCAGCTTCCTCTCCTCCCAGCAGCATCCCGTTTGCCGTGATCCTGCCGTCCATGCAGAGCCATCCTTTGCCTGCTCGCAGTGGTTGCGGCCTGTCCTCTGCAAGCACGCGTGTGAAACCGTAGCCAACTGCCAAGTGTTCTGTCGGAGACGAGCCTCTGAGAGAGCTTGGCGAGGAGGTCGATTCGACCGTCCCATTCCAAGCAATCGCCGCTCCGTCTTGGGCGCGATGCTTCATCGCCGAGAGCATTTCTCGTACAAGTCCAGGAGCATCTATCTGAGACTGCGAGAAGACCCCCGCAATGGCGCCCAATTGTCAACCTCGCGTTGGCAGGGTCTTTATACCAACATGGTTTTGATATGTGTGTCCTTGGAACGGTGTTAGATCACGATTCTTCCGATCGACTCAGGCCGATACGGCTCGCCAGACATGAGACGAATCTTCGACGAGGAGAATAGGCTTCAACGCATGCTTGATGTCGAAGCAGCTCTTGCCCGCGCACAGGCGAAAGTAGGAGACATCCCCACGAGAGATGCTGAAACGATCTCAAAAAAGGCTTCAATTCGGAATGTGCGACTGGCCCGCGTTAGAGAGATAGAAGCCCGAACGAAGCACGAGACCGCCTCGGTCGTTGAGGCCTTGGCCGAAGCGTGTGGGAGGAACGGGCGCTTTGTTCACCTAGGTGCGACTTCCAGCGACATCCTAGACACGGCCACCGCACTTCAGATCAAAGAGGGCCTCAAATTACTCTCAAACAGACTCGACGAGCTTGAGCAGACTCTTCTGAAACAAACAGAGAAATATCAAGATACGATCTGCATAGGCAGGACCCACGGCCAGCATGCCCTGCCGATTACGCTCGGACTGAAGTTCGCTGTCTGGATGCGAGAAACCTCGAGGCACATCGCACGGCTTCGAGAATGCATGCCACGTGTTGTGGTTGGAAAGCTCACGGGAGCGGTGGGCACGATGGCGGGATTAGGCGAGCATGCACTCGAGATCCAACAACTCGTAATGGAAGACCTGGGACTCGGAACACCCGAGGTGACAACGCAGATAGTGCAACGAGACAGATATGCAGAACTCGTCTCTGTACTGGCAAATCTCGCGAGTTCGATTGACAAGTTCTCCACTGAAGTCCGGAATTTGCAGCGAACCGAAATCGATGAGGCACGAGAGCCATTTGACGTCAAAACTCAGCTCGGAAGCTCAGCCATGCCTCATAAAATGAATCCGAGAGTCTCGGAGAACATATCGAGCGTGGCCAAGATCGTTCGAAGCCTCGTTCAGCCAACTCTAGAGTCAGTTGTGACGTGGCACGAAAGAGACCTTACCCAGTCTGCGTCGGAACGTTTCACAATTCCCGAAGCGTTCATACTGGTTGATCACATGATCGGCAACTTCGACAAGGTTCTCGCTGGTCTTCATGTGTTGCCGGATAAAATGACCCGCAACCTAGACCTCACAGGAGGAATGGAACTGTCAGAAGCCCTCGTGAAGGCACTTGTGAGCAGGGGTATGCAGAGACCTCGGGCGTTCCAATTAGTCAGGTCGATCTCGATCGAGACCGCCAGTCGTGGAGGACGCTTTCGCGATCTAGTTCAGTCGAATGGTGAAATCAGCAGACTCCTGTCACCCGCGGAGATCCGGTCTGCTCTTGATCCAAAGAACTACTTGGGCAAAACCCGCGATCTAGTTCGAGGAGCCATCCAGAAGACACGCCAGGAACGACGGACAAGAGGACTTCCAGATTCCTAAGATGAGAATGAGATACTCCGTCTAACGACGGAGAGCGATCCAAGTTCACAAGGAAACTGGCAAGATTGACTGACCAGACGGTCAACTTGCCATTTTGTCGTCGGAGTATTGGGTCAGGAGGCTCTGCTCAGTCTCATCCTGAGTCAGCCGCAGTTCTTCCCATTCCTCTGACTTGATGAGTCCGCCTGCTTGCTCTTTGATCTTCTTTGCCAACTTCGTTCCGATGAGGGGAACTGTCGCAAGCTCTGACGGCGAGGCGGTTCTTATGTCTTCGATTGTCTTGAATCCTGAGTTGTGCAATGCTCTGGCTCTCACTCGTCCGACACCCTGCAATCCAAGGAGTGGTATCAAGTCCGCCTTGGCGCCTTTCTCAACCCTAAGCCTCAGTTGTTCAAGCGGCTTGCGTAGATCCTTGTGTCCGAAGAGTTCAGCAAGCTCGCGAGTGGAGTAGAGAAGCCACTCAGCAATCTGAACGAGTCTCATCAGGTCGCCCGGCTCCACTCTATGCGCGTTGAGTATCGTGTCCTCTGAGACTTCCTCGATCCAGTCCAGGAGCACAGCAGCGGTCTTAACCTCAGCCAAGAAATCCTCGTATCCAAGATCAAAAGAACCGGCAAAATCGTCAGGTATCTCGCACATGAACTGCCCTGTCTTCTCTGCTATCAGTGC
>Ga0209725_1002396_pt1 | contig 10099 bp, 4 predicted proteins | sample I18A1metaG_FD_184145 | JGI IMG/M metagenome (GOLD analysis project Ga0209725, IMG submission 184145) | Lake sediment bacterial and archeal communities from Gulf of Boni, Indonesia to study Microbial Dark Matter (Phase II) - ​I18A1 metaG... | ecosystem: Environmental > Aquatic > Freshwater > Lake... | reverse complement strand
TATCAGGGCTTCAGCTTGGCTTACAGAGTCTACAGGCACCTACGCGACAGAGGGTTCGTGGTCACGCCGGGGATAAAGTTTGGCGCTGATTTTGCAGTCTACGAGCGCGGACCGGGAATCGATCATGCTCCCCTCTTGGTCTCTGTGAAGCAGAAGCGAGAGACCATGGGCACATTCGAGATCGTAAGAGCAGGTAGACTTGCCACCACGGTCAGGAAACAGTTTACGATCGCCGTCCCCGATCCAAAAGGTGAGGACATCAACTATCTCGTCTTCGGCTGGTTCCGAGCATAAGACTTGAACTGCAAGTTCAGAACCCTACCCTTACAGAGCATGTTCCCGTTGGATAGGTTAAGTCTTTCCTTCGACTGGTGGGCAGCGCCAAGGTTGGGAAGCGCTAGCTCTCTTCAGCTTGCCCTCATTCTTCGTAGCTTCCTCAATCATCTTCAAGACGTTCCAAAGGCAGACTAATGCGCTTCCCATCCCTTGCTGTCATGTGCCTGTCCAGTCGAGCCAGATCTTCCGCGACTCATCCATCCAATTGGAAAAATCGTTGCTGAGACGGTAGAGCCCCGACTCCTTGCAAACCATGCCTGCGCCTTTCAGCCTTTGCAAGCAGCTGGAATAGTTGCTCTGCGTGACCCCGTACTTCTTCATGAGGCGTTTCCACTCTGAAGCGGGGATCTCCCGTCGCTGTCTGAGTTCTTTGAGTAGGCGCTCAGCCAAGTCTACAAGCGCTATGTTACGCCAGAAGATGCATCGCAGAAGCCCTCTCAGCCCTTCTGAGCGTAGCCAAGGCTCCTGGCGTGGCTTTATGGCGTATCTTGTTTGGGTAGGCATCGGTTAGACCTCAACTCTTAATAGAAAAATGGACCAAAGTACAAGTCGGATAGCTGCATACGGCAGATTCTGCTCATGGTGAAAACCAGATGTTAAGCTCAGAAAAGGGTTTGGTTATCGTCTTTATGACCACGACTTATCGTTTGTTTGGAGCCTCAACTGATACCGTAAGGCTGAAGAACTCCATGGAGAGGAAAGTAATGAGGAAGAGTTTCCACACTATCAAGTTCTTGGTCCTTTTTCTTCTCTTTCCTAACATCATTGCCGCGAGGTGGTTCCCGAACGTGTACGCCTCAGAACCGCCCATTATCAACCTATCCCTCAAACTGGCTACTCGTTCGTGAGGTGGGGAACGGTATCTAAAATCCTGAACTCATGATCGGGTTGGAATACTGTAGGACGGTCTAACTGACTTGGCCTTGCGAAACATTGCCAGCATCTCAGTGCTGTCTTTGTTGGTAAGCATAGGTTTCGCAGCTGTGGCCTCAGGCAGTCATAGCGTTGCCATCTACTTCAATGGAGGATGCCTTATTTGCGTACAATATGTTGAGACGCTTGAGCATGCTCTAAGTTCTGCTCATGTTGACGCGGTAAAATACGATTACTATGCTAGTTCCACAGTGGGCACTTCTCTCTTTAGCCTCCGAGAAAAGCTTGGTGTTCCCCCGGAGTTGTATGGCTCTGTCACTGTTGTAGTTGATGGAAGGTACATCTTTGAAGGGTATTTCCCTGTGGAGATTGTGATTGATTTTCTCAATCAAAATCCAAATCTCGATAAGCTGATCGCAGCTCAAGGATTAAGGCCAAATACCTATCGCCTACAAAGCAACGGGACCATACTTGAGTGCAACACGTCTCAGAAGATCGAGGATTGTCTTTCATCCAGCACGGTCGCCAGCGTCTTAGGCATGTGGGCACTCGTTCTAGTTTCAGGATTTGTGAACGGCATGAATCCATGTGTGCTTGCAGTCCTTGCCTATTTTATTGGTGTAGTCTCGATCAATCGAACGAGAAAAGAGATTCTCAAGATAGGGCTGCTTTACGTCTTCTCAATTTACCTAGTCTACCTAGGGATAGGAGTCGGCTTGATGCGTGCGCTTCTTTCAAGCGGCTATGTTGATGTTGTTTCCAAAGCCTTCGGAACCCTCCTTATCGCGGTTGCAATCGTAGGTCTCCTGAATATTCTACGGCGGAGATCAGCTTTCCCGAAGATTCCTAGGAGATTGATTTCTCCAATTGCGAAGAGATTCTCTCATTCATGGATTCAGAGGTCGGCGACAGCTGCCGCACTGTTGTTTGGGGGGGTCGTGGCGGCACTGGAATTTCCTTGCACGGGAGGAGTGTACGCAGCAATCATCGGAGTGCTCTCCCTTCAAAGAATGAACTTGACTATGACTCTATTTTTGCTAGGCTACAACCTGATGTTTGTGCTCCCTTTGGTAATCCTATTAATTCTCTCATACAGTATTGCAGATTCTTCATTATTAAGACAAATGACAGAGAGGCATAAGTATCTTTCACGATTGATCTCAGCGCTACTTCTACTCTGGCTAGGAGTCTTTCTCTTGTTTCATTCACGGTAGCGGACGTGGTAATGGGGGAGTCCCAGCTAGGCATAAATATTTAGTCTGTGACCTAGCGATAATCCAGAGGTAGTCCTTTGCGCAGAGCCGCGCAAGTTTCCGTCTCGATTCTCTCTTTCATGATAGTCGCATCTTTTCTGCTACCTTCAATCGGTTACTCAAAGCTCCTTTTGTCACCTGCCAGCCCTAAGCTCTTGGCAGGAACTGCTCAGAGCAATGTCGGACAGTACGATGAACCTTGCACAGTGATGCATCCTGATCCGGCAACCCTTCGTGAATGGATAAGACAGTATAATGCGACCCCGTCGGCCAACATTGACCCAAGTATTGCCGTACCTACGAGCGGAACATCATTCAACCTCCTTGGTCATCTTCAGTATACTCCATCCGAGCGCAATCAAGGATATGCTGGAAACTGCTGGGTTTGGGCAGGTACTGGGGTTTTGGAAGTGGCACTTCACGTTCAAACAGGAATCAAAGACCGTCTTTCAATCCAATACTTCGATTCTAACTATAACGGGGGAACAACAACTATATGGGGGAAGTGGGCTGGTTGTGGGGGATCGTTAACCAAGTTTGCGTCATTCTATAACACGCAGAAGATAGCTATCCCCTGGTCCAACACAAATGCCTATTATCAGGACTCTTCCAGATCATGTGAGAGTGGCGGAACCTTAGTCTCTGCCTCCAGTATCTCTACTTCGCCAAACTATCCAATCACGACTTGTACGGCAAATGCGATACCAAACACGCATAACGTAGCACGAAGCACTGCAATCTCGAATATCAAGAATGTCCTTCTTCAGAATAACGCAGTATATTTCAGTTTCGCACTGGCAGACAGCTCCGACTGGAGCAATTTCAATACCTTCTGGAAGAATCAGGGCGAGGGCATAAGATGGAGCCCAGATTTTTCGAATGGCCATGTGTACAATTATGCTCCAAATGAGGGAGGAGGGCACGCGGTTCTATGCGTCGGCTGGGATGACACTGACCCGAATAATAGCTACTGGATCATGGTTAACAGCTGGGGTACCGCTAGTGGGCTTCGCCCTAACGGAATCTTCCACCTAGATATGAACATGAATTATGACTGCTACTATCACGATCCTGCTGACGGACGCGATTATTACAGCCTTTACTGGCAAACTCTGAGTGTTTATTTCGCTCAGTATGACGTTCATCTTGAGTCGCGTGAGGATAACGGAGCTTCTTCTAACAAGGGCATGATAAGCTCCTATTTCCTTCCGACGGATATACTCAAACCTCCTGGAAGCTACTCGGCGACCTACTACCCTGAAAGCGGCTACTCGTTTGTAAAGTGGGAAACGAGTGGGGGGGTGTCAGTCTTGAACAGTGGCTCTGGCTCCACAACGGTAACCATTAGTGCGTCGGGCACGCTGAGAGCGATATACAAGTCTAGCGTCCAGTACTACACAGTTACTTACTATACTGATCCCATTAGTGGAACGATTACTGCTAGTGGGGTTCTGAAGACCAATGGGATGACTGACACCTTTCCTTTAGGGGCTAGAGTTCGTGTGGTTGCTAATCCGCCTAGTGGATACGTGTTCTCGTATTGGCAGACAGGTGGAGTATCTGTTGACAGTACCTCGTCTCAGGATACCTACATGACGGTCTCCAACAACGGCTGGTTGAAGGCGTACTTCAATATCCCAACCCGCACTATCAGGGTTTACTCTCTCCCGATTTCCTATCTAGGTCAGGACCCAGAATACGTGGCATCAAATAACATAGGAGCATCCATCAAAGTCGACTATGTGTATCAGGGGCAGAGTCAAACAAGGACTTCCAACACAATCTTCGACGTGACGGCCGATGTTGGTTCCACCATTACTTTCTCAATAGCATCTACTACGTCGGGTTGGACATTCGCCAACAAATGGGATCACTATGGGTGGCTTGGAGGACAGATTGACGCCGTTATTCTTCAAATTCAGGTTCCATCAGGATCAGGAATCGACAAAGTTGCGGCCTTCTTTGCGCGTGTTTACCAAGTGACTTTTGCTTCTAGCGGAATCGGAGGAGATACTGGAACCGCCGTCATCGTCACAGTGAATGGAGTAGGCTATCAGCAGAGCCAGCTTCCTTACACCGGGTCGTATGGTAGCGGTACATTGATCAGCTATGCTTTTGTCTCCACTGTTTCAGGAGGCCTGGGCAAGCAGTATGTTTGGATGTCAACATTAGGTCTCGGTCAAACTGGCCGGACGGGTTCATTCACGGTATCGGCTGTTGGAACCGTCACAGCCAACTACAAAACCCAGTACTATCTGACGGTGACTTCAGCTCATGATTTGCCTATGCCTACAAGCGGCTGGTTTGATGCTGGCATGTCGATTCCAGCATCCGTGACCACTCCGGCTGAACAGTCTGGAGGTACTAGGCATCGCTGCACTGGTTGGACTGGAACTGGAAGCGTTCCATCGTCCGGTTCAGTTTCATCTGTGACTTTTACCATAGGCGCCCCATCAAGCATCACTTGGAACTGGATGGCCCAGTACTATCTCGCTGTAAACTCAGCCTATGGCTCTCCAACCGGTTCGGGATGGTACGATTCAGGTTCATCAGCACCGTTCTCGGTGACGTCTCCGGTTAGCGGTGGCGCTGGAATACGGTATGTTTGCACTGGCTATTCTGGTGATGCCTCCGGTTCCGGAACAAGTGGCTCTATAACAATGAATAGCCCCAAGGCTGTGACATTCAACTGGAAGACCCAGTACTACTTGACTGTGAACACCAATCCTGCTGAGGTGTTAAGCCTCAACCCAGCAGCTGTCTCAACGCAGGGATGGTATGATAGCGGACCCACTGCGACCGTTAATGCTGTGCAGAATGTTGACAAGGTTGCAGGCTCATCTAGGTATGACTTCAGATCATGGACTGGAGCTACTCCGACAGGCTCAGGCAACCAAGCTTCCGTCCTAATGGATGGTCCAAAGACCGCGACCGCAAACTATCAGTTACAGTACAAAATCACTTTCACTCAGTCTGGTGTTGGCAGCGATTTCACTGGAACAATTGTCATCATTGACGGCACGAATTACGGTCTCAGTGTTCTGCCCACTTCGTTCTGGTGGGATGGCACAAGCACTCACAGCTTCGCATTCAGCTCGCCGTTAGTGGTGACTGCAAACGCGAAAAAATACCTGTGGACCAGCGCAACAGGCCTCTCAACAGCGCAAAGTGGCTCCATAGCTGTATCCGGTTCAGGTAGTGTAACTGGCAACTACAAGACTCAGTACCAGTTGACGATGCAAGTCAATCCAGTTGGCAGCGGCTCGACTAGTCCTGCTGTTGGAACCTACTGGTATGATGCAGGTGCTCCGGTGAACATAACCGCTGTTCCGGCCTCTGGCTGGGTATTCTGGTCATGGACAGCAGCCGGAACTGGCAGCTACACAGGCTCATCAAATCCTGCAAACATAGTAATGAATGGGCCAATAAGCGAGACGGTAACGTTCGCCGCCCTCTTTACTGTTGGAACTACTACAACGACTTCTGTCACATCAACCACCTCTACTTCAAGCAGTATTTCTACCTACCAGCGGTCTAATACCACGACTACAGCAACCATCCCATCCACATCCTATCAAACCGCGACAACTACTCGATATTCAGGAGCAACGTCAACGACCTATACCACCCGGACAACTCTTTACTCAACCTTAACTTCGCTGTCAACGACAACCACAACCTCAACTAAGATGTCTACCGTTGTCAGTACGGAGTCAACCGGTACCACAACCACTACAACTACTCGGACTTCGATGACGACTGAATCAACTACGGAGCCCTTTGACCGACTTCAATACCAGGGAGCTGTCACGGCTACTCAAACGTTTACTTCAACCTTCACCTCTGGAGGCACCATCTACCTGAAGGTCGTAATCCAGTACACGAGCACTGAGCAATACCTTCAGAAAATCTTCTCCACGATTATCAGCTGGATCAATCAAATAACTCAAGTATTCCAGAATATCTTCCTGACTACGATAGCGAGAGACACGACTGTGAGAGTTGAACCTGCTCCTAGGCTCGGCGAAACGATTGGAACACTCTTCTCGTCGAACTCCAGCTTGGGTTTCATGAACACAGGCAACATATACGATGATTCAGGGATAGGCTTCATCTACGGACATAGGAATCCACCCAAGATCCTATTCACGAAAGCTGACGGTTCTAGGGTCTTGCCGACCGGGCAGCCAACATGGCTAGACTATGCGCGCTTGGTCACAGTCGGCGGATGCAACGCAAACCCGACAACCAAGTACTATGAGGATCAAGGCCTGGCGCCACTCAGATATGCTGGAACCGCAACCAACGCCATAATCGTGAACGGCACAGGAGCAGTCAAACTGAACATTTCATTGTCTTCAATCAACCAGGGCAACGACTGCTTCGTCCTGGAAGTCATCACTGATGGAACACATAAGGTCGTAATTGTGTGGGGTATTGCACAGTGGGGTACATACGCCGCAGGGGTCTACTTCGACGGCGTATTCACAAACATGGCGTCACTGACTGACGGCTGGTATATAGTGCGCTGGCAAGACCTCAACAGCAACGGTATACCTGACTATCCTGCAGAATTCACCATAGTGGCAAGCGGAATCTAGGTCGTTACACCCAAGAGAAGTGCCGCTTAGGATTCACCTCACTCAAACGCCGAATCCCAATAACTGACAGCGATGTGCAAGAGCTAGAGGATCAGATAGTTAAGACACTACAGAAATCTGAGATCGAACTGCAAGGAGCGCCCATAGATGTTAGAACTCAACGACGCCTACGGTGAAACCTCTGCCTCTGATAAGTGAGACTAATATGTGAGATTTGACCGTCTCGCGTATGGGGTTACTGATGAGTATCGGGAGACGATTTATTGCCATTATTCTACTCAGCGTCTTGACGTTTTCACTCTGGGGTGTTAAGTCTTTTCAGACATCTTCAGTTCCACCTCCACCTCCTCCCCCAGTTTCCAGATATATCTGGGTGGATTCAGGTACCAACTTCTACTCAGTCAAGTACCTAGGAGTCAATTATTCGGCTGGCATCGTTGTCGGAGCGTATCTCCCACCAGACGTGTCTCTCGACAAGAGATATGACCTCTACTTCTATGTGACACAAGACCACGCCGTCACTTGGAGCCCAATTCCGACCAAGGTCATAATTGGCGTCTGTATTGGAGTCGGATTCGGACTGACCACGGCGGGAAAAGGAGTGTTTCTCAGGCTCAGTGTTTTGTGGCAGGACGACGAGGCCCTCAACAAGACATGGCTTGTTTACCTGTATGATCCTCCACAGATGTACCTGGTTTCATCATCTCCAGAGATAGTTTACAACACATTCGGAGACATTCCGACGGGGCGCTGGGACGGGCCGTTCGTTGGCGTAGTTAAGGTTTCGACCATACCTGAGAAGGGGACTTCTCGGATCATCTTGGATGCTTCTCCCACACCAGGCTATGTGGGTAAGCCCGTGAGGATTTTTGGTGTTCTATATGGATCTTGGCGCTGCATAAGCGGTATAGTTGCGGGCAAGCCTGTTGAGATAAGGACGGGCTGGGGTTTCAGAGCCGTGGTAACGACCAACGGTCGCGGCGAGTTCTCTATCAACACGACTACTCCTCCAACAGTGTATAGCCCGCCAGTTATGTTCAGTATCACAGCTACTTTCTATGAGGACGAAGACCTGACCGGAACCTTCACAACCGTTCAGTATCAGGTGCTCGCAAAGGTTGAGACTACGCTGTCGCTCTCACATAGTAGGATCCAGTACGGTATGGGAATGGCTACTAGGTTCTATGGCTACTTGAAGGAGAAGGATAGCGGCGCACCGGTCGCAGGAAAGACGATTCAGCTAACGACTCTTGGTGGAGGAAACGCTTGGACATACTCACTCACTACTAATAGCGCAGGCTACTACGAACTCGCTTACACAAGCGACAGCGGCATATTCAACTGGGCTGAAGCCAGCTTCAACGGAGACGACCCCTACTTGCCTTCATTCTCTGGACGAATCTACCCGTAACAGGAAAGATAACTTCCAGTTCCTCCACTACTGGGATAGGGCGACAATGGTCCTCGAAGGCGACGAAACACACGTACCATGCTCCGTCACGATCACACGGTGAGACCTGAACCCATTATGCAAACCCGAACTTCCTGAAACGCCGTCTTTCCGCCGTTTCTCCGGTAAGAGGTCTACCCTAACTGAGCTTGTTTCCGTCAAGTGGGCATGCTTCCGCATTTTCTCGGTTGCGGAAGCAGGGTCATTCGACCTTAGCCATAATGAAGGGTTTTTGGAGGTTAGCCCACACTCCGTGGGCGAACCGTTTCGCCTCTTCCTTCGGTCTCTAGCATATTTGACTCGACAGTTGTTCCAAACTGAATGTGGCCTTTTCATATACCTTATGAGTAGCTGAAGCATTGATGTAACCTGACCGTAGGAACCAGTCTTTTGGTCTGCCTCTTAGCAGAGCGATTGTTCTGTCGATGAGCTTCTCGCCTTTCCAGTGGCCGTGGGCAAGACAGTTGCGTAGCCTAATCAATTTCTCTAAATCGTTCGTCTTATGGCTTCATTGCAAGCCCCGCACCTTTTCTCGAACTCTGGAATATATTCAACAAGCCCCCTCTATCACTAGGTCAGCATCCTTCAGGGCTTCGCCTAGATCCTTGCACTGTTCAACCTTCTTCGCTCATTTCTCCCACTCTTCAATCGGGACGGTTGGTTTCGATGATAGGCGAAGCCTTTATGGGGTGCTTTGGAAACTATCTCGGTGCTGATCATAGACGACTGCAATTTAGAATAGTTTATGAGTTGGGGCAAACCGCTAATTCCATTGCGGACAACGAGGGGAAATTGAACAATAAGATGTCTTGGACAAGGCTACTACGTAGCATATTACTGGTCATTCTGGTGATAAGTATACCTAGGGCCATCTTTGCACAACAGCAATCGTGCCAAAAGGTTTTCCTTAAAGTCAGCATTGACAGCCTGAGCCTCCTGTGGAACGGCGACAAGGGCGAAAAAGGTAGAGGTTGGAATGGTGGAGAAGTTTACGTAACCATCTGGCTGTATTGGCCTTCTTCAAAAGTAGAGAAAGGTGCCAATCCACAGAGTGTAACAATCCCCCTTTTGGGGTTCCTATCGGGAACGGTGAAGGAGGATCCCCCTAACTCGAAAAATTATAGGATTGAGCCGCGCAAAGTTCTAGCCCCCCCTCAGCCAATCCTTTGGGAGGCTGACTGCCCGGTAGCGAACTACACCGTGATAGACGTATTGGTTTGGGAAGACGACTCTAAGCGTGATTCAGCGAAGTACATAGATCTTATTGGGAAAGCAGCAGGTTTGGCTGCCTTAAAAATGCCTGGGGCGCAACTTGCTGGAGAGGTCATTGGTACGTTAATAGATGACCTGACAAAAAACCGCGACACCATGTTAGGCAAGTTGTCAAATGCCAAGATTACCTTCCCTCCTCCGTGCTTAGGGCCATTCGGTCCGATAAAGAAATCATTCGATTTGAAGAATATGGTATCTGATTATCTTTGGGGGGAGGCTCGCGACGAAGGGACTGGCAAAGAGTTCCATGAGCCTCCTTTCAACATTGCAAAACCAGAATTCATTGGTTCTATGGACTTTGAGGTCATAGGAGG
>Ga0209725_1002394_pt1 | contig 10103 bp, 7 predicted proteins | sample I18A1metaG_FD_184145 | JGI IMG/M metagenome (GOLD analysis project Ga0209725, IMG submission 184145) | Lake sediment bacterial and archeal communities from Gulf of Boni, Indonesia to study Microbial Dark Matter (Phase II) - ​I18A1 metaG... | ecosystem: Environmental > Aquatic > Freshwater > Lake... | reverse complement strand
CTGAAGACAGTTGTTCCTGTCAAAGGACCTGTGAAGAAGATGAGTTTGTTGTCACGTCCCAGAGGATCAACGGCAGGTCCGATTTCATCGTAATACGCTCTGACGGCAAAACCTCGTCCTCCGAGATACTTCATGATCCACTGTTCAGGCGTCTCATGAACATTGACAGATTTCCTGCGCAGATTTATCCTCAAATATTTCCCTTTGTATGCATACAATTTATGTTGACCATCCAAGCTGGTGGAAGCAAACAAAATCAATTGAGTTGTTTTTAATTTATGCTTTACTTGAAGCGTAGCGCGCGGTCTGTCAACAGTTCACTAGATTCAACGATACTCTCAGTACTATATTGCTCATATCTATTATGGTGATGCTAATCGATCGATCGAAAGTTTCTTAGAAGATTCATAGTCCTGGGATATCTATCAAGGACCTTATACGGTAGGTACATGCTGTTCATATATTCCTTAACGAACATGGGATGAGTAGCCAACTCTATAAACACCGCTTTAACTGATATCTCCTCAGCGTGGTGTCTTTCATCAGTGTTCAGAAGAGCTATTTTCGCTCCGGTACCAGCTGCGTTTCCTATGGGTATAATCCTCTCCAAATCTATGTCAGGCAGAATTCCAATAGTCCGGGCGTTTTCAGGGTCTATATATGACCCGAAGGCGCCCGCCAAGTAAACTCTATCGATATCCTCCTCGTCTAATTCTACGTGCTTGAGCAATATAGTTGTAGCCGCGTGAATAGCTGCCTTCGCCTTGACTATCTCACTGATGTCCTTTTGCGTAACAACAATATCCCTACCGACGCCAGACTCTTTTCTTGGGACTACCATCAATTCATACCCCTCCCCTCCCTTGCGGACGGTTTTCGACTTCACTTCGCTAAATCCCGTTCTATGATTCAATATGCCTGTCTTCATCATCTCAGCTATAGCGTCGACGTAGCCGGAGCCGCAGATACCCACCGGCAGCTTGTTCCCGATGGTGCGATGCATGACATCTAAAGTATCGGGGTCTATGAATATCCTCTCGATGGCGCCGTCAGCAGCCATCATACCCCACTTGGTAGCCCATCCCTCGAACGCTGGACCTGAAGGGGTGCTCGCAACCGTTAGGCCCACGTCTCTATAGCCGCAGTCTATTTCGGTGTTCGTTCCGATGTCCAATGCCAAAGTGGGTTTTTCCGCTTCCAGTATCCTGGTAACGAGGCATACAGCCACGTTATCGGCGCCGATGAAGCTTTTGATTGTTGGAAGCATGTGGACATTCCCGTTTTGATTTATCGTCAGTCCAATCGCGGAGGGAGGGCAATTGAACGATCTACGTAGAACCTGTGTGTAAGGGCTCTGGGACAAATATTTGGTTTCTAAGTTAAGAAGAAAGTGATGCATGACTGTGTTGCCTACTAAAACCGCCTCGTAGACCTGTGATCTATCTACCCTCGCTAGGTGGCAAGCTTCAGAAATCAACCCATTCACCGCTTTTATAACTGTCTCATGCAGTCTCTGAAGATTTCCTGGCTTCCTATTGGCGAAGGTCAGCCTAGTCATAACGTCTTCGCCCAAGGATCTTTGAGGATTCTCCATGGATACGGCTGCAAGCTCCTCGCCGTTGAGAAGGTTTGAAAGGTATAGGGCTATCTTCGTCGTTCCCACGTCCACCGCCACTCCGCATTCCTCATGAGAGGTGTCGCCCGGCTCAACGTCGGCTATTTCCTTATCCCACAAGACAGCGGTTACCTTCCAATCGTTTCTCCTAAGGGCGGAGGGTAAACTCCTTAAGGCGTTGTAGCCGATGACAAGGATACTTAAATCAGCCTTGCTGCTCAAAGCTTCAATAAACCTCTCTTCGTCAGATCGTTGATCTCTAAGACTTGGCTTCGGAACCTCTACAAAATACTTTCTAATCGTAGGTTTTATAGGCGTCTTTGTTTTAACGCCCTCTATTTGAAGCCTCATTTTCCCTCTTCTACTCCCGACTGGGACGTAAACGGTTGTATCAAGCCGAGGCTTGACCATGCACGCTAGGCGATAGCCAATCCTGATCTCATCGTTTCTGAGAACCTTCCTTTCTTGAGGTGTAGGAGAAGGTAGCGCCTCTTTCCCAGAAATTATTGTTATCTTGCATTTCCCGCATATACCTTTGCCGCCACAAATGGATTCGATTTCAACGCCGGCTTTTGCGGCGGCCTCCAGCAGGCTTTCCTCATTCTTGATGGAAACAACAACATTGAATGGGTCGAAAGTTATTTTCAATATGTAGCCATCTTCAACGACGATTCAGGAACAAAACCGACAAGACAAAAAAATAAAGAAGAACAAAAGATGTTTTAGATGGATATGGGGTATTTTCCATAGGTTCTGGCTGCATCCACCATTGCCCTAACGTTTTCAACGGGAGTATATCCTCCCAGCTCGCATGGAGTCATAACGACCGCAGTTGTATGAGGTGTCGTGTATTTAATGAAAGTCTTGATCAGGTCTTTGACCTCATTGGGTGTCCCATGCATCAAGAGCTGGGTTGTCGGTGAGTTCATTGCGCATCGCCTACCTTTGCATAACTTGGCGACCCACTCGTACCATTCAGGCCATGACATGTTGTATTGGCTCATAGGCGTATCGAATTGTATCGCTTTTATTCCAGGAGCCCTCGTAGCCAAAAACTCCATTGCTTCTTTCAGGTTGCGCCCACACACGTGCCAGAACGGGTATTTGAAAACCCGCTTCGCCTTCTCAAGGTAAATCTCCTCGTATTCCCCAAATTCTTGCCATTGTTTTGGGCCCCAAGTTCTTCCGCCACCAAAGGCTGCAAAGAATTCGCCTCCAAGCTTCGCTGCGAATTCTTTGTAAGCGCTGAGGCCAGCCAATCTCTCTTGCAAGACCAAGTCAAAGTAGTCGTGAAGCTTCTGTTTTGGCTCCGTAATAAGCCATTTCACAAGCCTCTGCACTTCTACCAAAGTTTCCGCATGGTTAGAAACGGTCGCTTGACCTGTAATCACGGGAATAGATTTGTTCATTTTGTTTTGAAATTCCAGAAGTCGTTGGCAAGTGGGTATGAAGTAATCTCCAGTATGTCCCCAACCGTATTTTTCCCACACTTTTTCTTGAAAGAGTTTGATCGCATCGTCGAGAGTTGTGGCGGCGGGCTTGAATACGATATAGTCTTTAGGCCCTCTTATTACATACTGATCCTTCCTTTTCTCAGGTGGAACAAACGGGTCAAGTTCTTCCGACAGATCAACGTACTGCCATATTGCATCCCATCTGAATTCAGCCCAAGTTTTTATAAGCGCGTGAGTTCTTCTAGCTACGGCTAGCGGGCCCTCGAATGTCTCCCATGTCGTGTATCCTTGGTAGAGGCCCGGCCAGTAGTCTGCATGGGGAGCCAAGGGAACCATGTCAGGTTCTTCGAGGTCGAAGGCTTTCGCCATCCTCTCCCAATGGGTCATTTCGCCGATTTTCCCAATGTCCTTGAGCTTGCTAATCCATTCGTCGACTGATAGAGGTTTTTCGCCCTTAGGAACAGATTTTTCAGTCATTAACTTTCATCTCCGTTTTATCATAAGCTTCTTAATCTCATCGGCAGCTACCCAAGCGTCATCCCACGCCCCATCTGCCCCAAACTCTATTGCTTTTCTATTGTCTACCGCTGGCCCCCCACATACCACAACGACCCTGTCTCGCAAACCAGCTTTTTTCAAAGCTTCCAAAACTTTTGGAGCATTGCAGAATGTTTCGCTCATGTAGGTTCCAAGCCCTACGACGTTCGCGTCGCATTCTTTTGCCGCATCAACAAATTTGTCGGACGGAACCTCGGTGCCTAGATCAATGACTCTTAATCCAATCTCAGCTGCGAAAACTGCCTTGGCTACATCTTTTCCTACCGTATGAACATCACCGTATATTGTTCCAATAACCATGGCCCCGGTGAAGAGGTTCTTATCCTTTTTACCTTCTAATAGAGGCCCCATAACTTCCATGCCAGCGTAGAAGGCGTCTGCTGCGACCAAGACTTCTGGCAAGAAAACCTCCATCTTGTTCCATTTTTCACCTATTACCCGCATTCCCTTAGCCAATGCTCGAATGGATTCGGAGAGATCTAGATGCGCTTTCACAGCCTCCTCCGCAGCGTTCTTGGCGGCCTTGGCATCTAAAGAGATGATCGCGTCAGTTAATTTCAGCAAGATGTCTTCTTGTTTTTCACTCATCGTAAATCCCTCATTGAACTAAAGTTTAACTCTCCATCCACTTATATCCTTTTCATGAACTGAATTCTTTTCTGCTGCAGGCATTACTGATTTTCAAATGTCACGGACACAACATTTGCTGATAAAACAGAGTTTACTGTATACTATATAGAATATGGGTTTGTTGAAATCTGATAGAAAACTGCAGACCTTTGATGGAATCAGGGATCATGGCGGAAGCACAGCACTAAGCCACGCTCGGAGCGCGAAATGTGGCTCAACAAGTCTTAAATACACTTAACCGGTTGAGAATAACACAAGGAAAAACACGGTGATATGTTTTGAGTGAAGCAGAGAAAGTTACAAGACGTGGATACGTCAAATATATCGGCGGTATAGTTGTCGTTGCTGTTGTAGCGGCTGCTGGCTACGGTATCTACGAAGCCACGAAGCCACCACCAACCACTCCAACCCCGACACCTACACCTACGCCTACACCTACCCCAACACCAACACCTACCCCGACACCAACTGAAATAACTGTGATTGGCGCAACTCCAAAGGAGAGGGCGTTAAACGCTGCGAAACAATACGTGCAGATACACAATGTACCGAAAGGGTGGGAGTTGAAGTGCATATCGGCAGCTGGATCTGAAGCCCACTATGGTCCAGCTCATGTGAAGGAGTTTGAAGACGCGACGGGGGTTAAGATCAAGTTCCTCGGTTTCCCGAATGAAGTGTTACCAGCCAAGTACTACGCAGAGGCAGCTGAGAAGTCAGGCGCATATGACCACATATCAATTGTTCCAGCTGCTTACCTAGCCGATGTAGCGGACTCGGGGCTATTGGCTGAGAACGACGATTGGGCTAAGAAATACAACGCTGAAATTGACACCGGTCCTTGCCCATACCCTCCTGCGCTTATTAAAGGTGTAATGGTCTATAGAGGCAAGCTTTGGGGATTCAACTATGACTACGATGTATGGTTAAACCATTATAGAACCGACCTCTTCGAAAATCCCGACGAACAGAAGGCGTTCGAGTCGCAGTTCGGTTACCCGCTGAGACCTCCTAGAACATGGAAAGAAGTAGCAGATATGTCCAAGTTCTTTTGCAGGCCCGACGAGGGATTATACCCAACATGGGATTACAAAGTACCGTTTTGGGAGCTCTTGACTTTCAAATACCGATATCTAACATATGGCCGCCACTTCTTTGACAAGAATATGCATCCAAACATAGATAGAGAGGAGGGAATACAGTGTTTCAAAGATATGCTCGACGTGCAGAAATATCAGCCGAAAGAAAGCTACACCTCCTATTGGGACGTGAACTATCCCTGGTATATTGAAAAGAAACCAAAAATAGCGTGGCTGGTATCATGGACCTCTTTGATCAAGTTCGCCAATGCTAATGGCATTCCTGCGAAGCCCGAGCCAGGGCAGGTAGGGTGCAAGCTCGCCATTCCTCCAGGCAAAGAAATGCCGAACGGTGAGATAAGAAAGGTAGGATTTTTGGCCACAGACTTTATCTTCACCGTAAACAAGTACTCCAAGTATCCGGAACTTGTCTATCTGTTCAATCAGTACATGGCCGACCCTGAAGTGAGCCTAAAGAATATTCTAGACCCCGCCGGCTTCTACGAGGAAACCAGGACTTGCCACTTCACCGCTCCAGAGTTTATCGATCGCTATGGCGAGGATAACGCTAAGGTTGAGCTTGAAAACTATGATTACTTTGCTCCAGACATTAGAATACCTGGAGTCGGAGAATACAATGATGCGCTCGACAAGGAGCTCAACGCAGTATACAAAGGCGTAAAGGATCCAACAAAGGCGCTACGAGACATCCACGATGCATGGGAGGAGATCACGGACCGCATAGGAAGAGACAAACTTATACCGCTTTGGCTTGAAATAACCGAAGGATACGGCCCCAAACTCAAACCATATATGTCGTTCTAACGCGAGGCAAGCATACTTGCGTTTAACCCCCAAATTTTCTTTTTCCGATCCAAATCATCAATGAGGTTATGGTTCCTTCACACAAGCAATACTCGCTTGGGCTGCTCGATCAACCTTCTCATCAATAGTATCCTTATAGAGACTCTCAGAAACGAGAGTGGTCCTCGAAAAACTATATAAATCGATCCACGGCTATTAGAAATCACGCCGATCCGAGGCAAAATTATCATTGAAGAAAAACAGTGCGACAAGAAAGGCCTTGCAGTTTCTAAGCACGTCGAAAGGCCTAGCTCTAATCCTCGTAGGACCGGTTCTCACACTGTTTCTATGTATTATGTTTGTCCCATTTCTACTGGAAATGTATCTAAGCTATACTCCATGGCATCCACGTCAAGGGGATTGGTGGAAAACAGTATTCATAGGTCCTTCAAACTACATCGATTTGATATCAAGTGATAGCAGGTTTCTTCTTTCTCTTGCAAGAACACTTTTATTCGTGGTCATTGCAGTTGGTATTGAATTTGGCATAGGTCTTTTGCTGGCGACGGCGTTTACAAGACGCTTCACAGGGAAAAGAATTCTGTTTTCAATACTGCTTTTACCCATGATGGTTATGCCGATTATCGTAGGATACGATTTCTACATGATTTTTCAACCACGTGGTCCCTTCAACTCCATTCTTAGTATGATGGTAGGCCAACCGACTACTATCGACTGGCTTATAGATCCCAATCTGGTTTGGATCGCACTACTCATGACAGACGCTTGGCACTGGACTCCTTTCATGTTCTTGATACTGCTTGCAGGATTGGCCTCCCTACCTAAAAATCCAGTGGACGCTGCCAAAGTTTTGGGGGCATCCGCTTGGCAAATATTTAAGGACATAAAGTTGCCGTTGATGAAGAACATAATCGTAATCGCTCTCGTTATCAGAGCGATGGAAGCGAAGAACCTCTTTGACGAAATTTACATTATGACTGGTGGAGGGCCCGGTACAGCTACAGAAACGATCTCTATATATACGTATATCTTCGGAGCCGTGAATTTCAGGGTAGGCTACACCTCAGCAGCCGCAATAATAATTCTAATTGTAACTGTGACAATTATAGGTCTGGCAATTAGACCTATCTTAAGGGAGTTGAGGTAGCATTGCCTAAGGTTGTTGAGGAGGAGAAACTTGAGGTTTGGGGCTACGTCGTTATAACAGTCGCAATAATACTGACACTCTTTCCACTATACTGGTTGTTCACAACCGCCATAAAACCCCAGCCTGACTGGCTACCTTCATCTCCCGTGTGGTGGCCGAAGAAACCTATATTAGAGAACTTCATCTGGCTGTTCGTTGAAGCGGGTGAAAGAGCATCCTTTATTATCACAGGAGCTCAACGCTTCGAGCCAGCGTTGAAGTCAATCACGGACAGCGCAATAGTAGCCGGACTGGGAACGCTGCTCTCAGTAGTCGTAGGCATACTAGCCGCGTTCGGGATCTCCAGGCATAAGATAGGCGGATCAGGTCTTCCATTCCTGTTTCTAATGATTAGAATGGCTCCGCCGGTCGTTGCCATAATCCCTTTGATAGTATTATACTCCCACCTGGGTCTAATCGATACTTATTTGGGACTGATCTTGGCCTATGGGTTGTTCACGGCTCCCTACTCAATTTGGATGATGAAAAGTTTCATAGACGAAATTCCAAGGGAGCTTGAAGAAGTAGGTTTAGTTGAAGGTTTGACGCCGATTGAAACTCATTTTAGGGTTACCCTACCGTTGGTAAGGGGAGGCCTGGTGGCTACCGCATTGTTTCTGCTAATACTCAACTGGAGCGAATTTCTTTTTGCGTTGGTTCTAACGCACGGTAGCGTCGTGACTATTCCCGTCAAAGAAACCACATATTTCACACTTTCAGGAAACCAGTACGGTCCTCAAGCAGCTTTAGGGGTACTTGCGGCTATGCCGCTTTTCATTTTCGGCTTCATAATCCAGAAGTATCTAGCTAGAGGATTGACTTTTGGAGCTGTCAAAAGGTAGGTTATCGATCAGTGAAAGTCGCCCTTGAAAACCTAAGAAAGGAATTCGGAAAGCTCGTTGCTGTTGATAACCTTTCTCTCGAAATAAAGGACAAGCACTTCGTATCTTTCCTAGGGCCGTCCGGATGCGGAAAGACAACGACTCTACGAATGATAGCGGGACTATTGGCGCCATCCAGCGGAAAAATTTTCTTTGACGGCAAAGATGTCACGGAAATGACGCCTCAAGACAGGAAAGTAGGCCTCGTATTCCAAGACTACGCTGTTTTCCCGCATATGAACGCTTACAATAACATTGCATGGGGACTGAAAATAAGAAGGGTTCCAAAGCAGGAGATAAAGAAGAAAGTTACCGAGGTAGCAGAGTTACTGAACGTAAATGATATCTTGAGAACTATGCCTAGTAGCATGAATCAAAGCGAGCTTCAAAGGGTCGCCTTAGCTAGAACCCTAGTGACGAACCCTTCAGTTCTGTTGCTTGATGAGCCGTTAAGCAACATAGACGCGGCGCTCAGGGCTAGGATGAGGACTGAGCTCAAACGTCTTCAACTCGATATTATGCAAACGGTGATCTACGTGACCCACGACCAGATAGAGGCGATGTCGATGTCCGATGAGGTAGCGGTCATGAACCTAGGCGTACTCCAACAGTTTGGCTCGCCCGACGAAATATACAATCATCCTAACAATAGGTTTGTAGCCGGGTTTATCGGCAGTCCGCCCATGAACTTTATCGATGTCTCCTTGGAGGAGGAGGGTGATAGATTGTACCTTGACCAGGGGACCTTCAGGATGGACGTCACGAAATATGGCAAAACCATAAAGGAGGGAGCCAGCAGCTCCGAGCTCACCCTAGGAATAAGACCTGAAGATCTTCTCATCGACGCTCAAAGGACCTCCAAGACGGATGTAGAAGCATCGATCTTCGCCGTAGAACCCATAGGATCTGAATCAATCGTCAACGTAATGGCCGGAGGCACTACGATCAGAGTGATAGCATCAGACGAGGTTACCGCTAAGCTTGGAAAAACCAGTTACGTAGGATTCGACGTAGACAAAATACATTTGATCGACAAGAAGACAGAGAAGGTTATGGTTTAACAAGCGGTGTTGATTCGCATGGCGAAAGTGAAGATCGAGAACATCAGTAAAAAATTCGGCCAGAAAACCGCGGTAAAGGAGGTAAATCTCGAGATTAAAGACAAGGAGCTTGCTTGCTTCGCGGGCCCACCTGGCTCAGGTAAAACAACTGTGTTCAGGATAGTGGCTGGACTGCAGAAGCCGGACAGCGGAGAGGTTTACTTTGATGATGAGAGAGTAACTCATCTTCCCCCTGGAGAACGAGAAGTAGGGTTCTTCTTCGAAATTCTGGCGCTATTCCCGAATAAGACCGGCTTCGAAAACATCGCTTTCCCACTCAGGGTTAGGAGGGTTCCTGAAAAAGAGATAAAGAAAAAGGTCATAGAAGTAGCTAGACTTTTGAAGGTTGAGCACATCCTCGATCGGGAACCGAGGACGTTCAGCGGAGGAGAGATGCAGAGAATCGCCCTGGCGAGAACCATCGTATGGCCTAGACGAGTGCTAATACTTGATGAGCCGTTAAGCAACATAGACGCCCTGCTTAGGGTCAGCATGAGAGCCGAGTTCAAAAAGCTAAAGGAAGAGTTGCGGGAAACCATCTTATACGCCACACACGACCCCATAGAAGCCATGGCCGTAGGCGACAGAGTCTGTGTAATGCATAATGGAGAAGTGCAGCAATACGCTATCCCTAAAGAGGTCTTCAATCATCCTAACAATAGGTTTGTAGCCGGGTTTGTCGGCAGTCCGCCCATGAACTTTATCGATGTCTCCTTGGAGGAGGAGGGTGATAGATTGTACCTTGACCAGGGGACCTTCAGGATGGACGTCACGAAAT
>Ga0209725_1002393_pt1 | contig 10105 bp, 7 predicted proteins | sample I18A1metaG_FD_184145 | JGI IMG/M metagenome (GOLD analysis project Ga0209725, IMG submission 184145) | Lake sediment bacterial and archeal communities from Gulf of Boni, Indonesia to study Microbial Dark Matter (Phase II) - ​I18A1 metaG... | ecosystem: Environmental > Aquatic > Freshwater > Lake... | reverse complement strand
AAAAGGCCACCTACTTCAGACTTGTGGGCTGAGTAGGTTCCTCTGATCCGCCAACAATCAGGGGATTGGCCTTGAGGATTTGACGTGTTCTGATCTTATAGAGACAGCCCGTTTCTCCGAAGAAGCGAGACTACTTTTTCTTCATTGGCCTTATTCCGAAGTGGTGCGTTCATCAACCGCTCTAGGTGATCATGGTACTTGTAATGCCCCTCGAAGCGCCTCTCCTTGGACATGGTTGATTCGAAAATTTGGATGTACTTTCCAATGTCTCTGTTGGTTATCTTCCTGTATCTGTCTACGTGCAGAACCTTGTTGAGTGGCCATCTGGGTCTTAGCGGAGGGCACTCGTCAGCTCGGCCGAGACACACCATCATCAGTGGCGTCACGCCTCGGGGGAGGCTCAGAATCTGTGAGACTGACGCCATAGCCTCGAATACCATCCCGACTATCAAAGATCCCAGGCCGAAGCTCTCCGCAGCGATGACCAAGTTTTCAGTGGCAAGCGCAGCGTCAACAACGCTGCGAAAAACGTAGCCCGCATAGAATCGATATTTGAGCCGTTGATATTTCAGTAGCCTCCCAAGTCTGTACAGGTCGACGCAGACAACTATCCAGATAGGCGCGTTTTCGATTGCGGCTGACCAAAGAAATGGCTTGACGGCATCCATTATTTTCCTACGTACCTTGAGGCTCCTGATGTGGATGAAAGAGTAGTTCTGAAAGTTGCAGCCGCTGGGGGCTCGTTGTGCGGCAACAAGAATGTGGTTAACTACATGTTTCCTGATTTGCGTCTTCTTGAACTTGCGTATGCTTCGACGACTGCATACTGTCTGCAGCACCGTGTTGCTTGGCAAATCCGTTCACATTCTGCGACGTAGCGGTTTGCTGGATATTAGAGACATTCGATTGACACAGAAATTGCTCGCCCGAGCCAACGTACATATCGGTAGGCCTAGCGGCCTCCGCTCCATCAGAACTTGAGTTGGAAACAATACTAGGCCGAATGTCGGTTTTTCCTTTCTGACATGTTTTAAATATACCTGCAACTTCCTACTTGCGGTGATTTGGATGAAGAAGGTCGTCGTTACCACTCATGCTTGGTACGGGGACTCGCCGACAGAGCTAGTCTTTCCATCCTCGTGGAACGTTCAGGTGCAGAAGATGGCGGGACACGACGCTCCGCCTCTGGCTTCGGAGCAGATCAGGTCAAAACTTGAGGAGCCCATAAGCATTGAGCCACTAAGTAGACTTGCGAGAGGTAGAAGGGACGCAGTGATAATGGTCGACGACTTGTGTCGGCCGACGAAAGCATCAGAGATCCTTCCCCACATCCTCAACCAACTCATCGAGGGAGGTTTGTCGGACAGTCAAATCAGGATAATAATGGCAGTCGGAACTCACGTGCCTTTGACGATCGAGCAGATCGCAAAGAAGATTGGTACTGAGGTCCTAGAACGGCTCGATGTCTACAACCATAATCCGTATGAGAATACTGTTCGCTTGGGAAAGACGTCGAGGGGAACGCCGGTTGATATCAACAGGGGAGTCATGGAATGCGATCTCAAGATCTCAGTGTCCTCGATCATGGCACATCAAGGTGCCGGGTGGGAAGGAGGAGCCAAGATAATAGTCCCTGGCGTAGCCGGCATAAATACCGTTGAGGCGATGCACAGGCTCCCTGGCAGGTTCTGTGTTGTAGAGACTGACAGGCGCCTGGACATGGAGGAATCCGCCAAACTTGCTGGACTCGACTACATCGTCAACGTCATAATCAACGGTCGCAGAGACACGGTCGACTTGGTCTGCGGCGACTATGTTCAGGCTCATCGGAAAGGTGTGGAACTAGCGAAGGAACACTACGTCACTAGGATGGCTAAGGATTGCGACATTGTTGTTTCGAATAGCTACCCGAATGAAGATGAAGCATTTGGAGCCTATCACAGAACCATGGGATCTCTCAGAGAAGGAGGAGATATGGTTCTCCTTGCCTACAGCCCCGAAGGAATTATCGATCACTACATATATGGTCAGTGGGGCAGAAACCACGGGGGACGACTGTGGAAGCCAAAGCCTGCAGTAGGCAAGTCCAGAGCAGCGCGCCTTCTCGTTCTCAGCCATCACTTCGCCAGAAAAGATGTTGAGCGGATGCGAATACCTGGTGCCGAAACGATTCTCGCCAGGACTTGGACAGAAGCGTTAGCGCACCTCGTTGATCGACACAGTTCAAAGGTCAACATAGCCGTCTACCCCTGCGCTGCAAACGTTCCCGAAGAATCGTTGAGACAAGCATAGCATCAAACGCATCAACGACTAGGCGAATGGGAAGTTGATTCATAGACAGAAACCTTCCGTGCAACTCACAATTCTTAAGTGTGAAAGAGGGACGTACACACGAGCCAGGTAATTCGAAATGATTAGAGACATAGAAGTGGGCGACATCAAGGCAAGAGCTGGAGAGATCAGACTAGGTTGTCTCGGCGTGATGGAGTTACCAGATAGTACGCAGGTGAAGATCCCCGCAATCGTGATCAATGGCAAAGGCGAAGGGCCTATCCTATATGTGCAGGCAGCCGCGCATGGTGGCGAAATGGTAGGTCTGGAGGTCATCAGGAGACTTCTGAGGGAGAAAGTCACTCCAGCGGAACTGCGGGGAGGAATTATCGGCGTACCGGTGGCGAACGTGTTGGCATACCAGTTCGGCAGAAGAACCACTCCGCATGACGATATGAATTTGGGATCTGCATTTCCCGGAGATCCTGAGGGATCAACAACAGAACGGATGGCCCACGTGCTCTGGAACGCTGTAATGAAATCCAACGCGATGATCGATATGCACGGGAACTTCCCTCCATGCACTGCATTTCTACTGTTGAACCAGGGGGCGGGAGACGAGAAGGTTCGGGAGAAGTCAAAGCAACTCGCTCAGGCTTTCGGATTGACGATCGTCTACAGTCCTCCTCGAACAGGCAGCACTGTCGGAATGGGAGGTCCCCGTGGTATGGGTGGACTTGCACTAGAACGTGGCATTGCATCATTCTCTGTTGAGTTGATTGACGCAAGGAGGCTGAACGAGGTTTCAATCGACCTAGGAACCAGAGGTCTTCTGAATGTTCTCAAGGCTTTGAAGATGGTTGACGGACAGATAGAGAGGCAGCCTTCAGAATACGTGTGGGGAAACGGATGGGTGGAAAATGGTGGAGTAATAACCGCACATCGCGGAGGCGTTCTTCACATTACGAAGGAACCTGGAAAGAAGATTCTGAAAGACGAGGTCGTCGCCAAGATTTTCAATCTTTGGGGCGACGAGCTGGAGGCTGTGCGGATGCCTTTTGATGGTTTCATCCGTTCCTACACTTACAGAGTACATCAAGCCGTCGCATCGGGAGACACGATCGCCTACATCACAAAGACGAAATAGACGGGCGGAAACAAGGGCTGATCAGAGAGAAGGGCTTCCGATTTCTTCCTGTTTTTCCCTCGTTTTTGCTGTAGAGCTTAGGAACGCTGCCTGCTGCCTTTGCATTGCGTTATGCTGCTTGATGTTCTAGTATTTGGCGCTACCCCAGAAGTTTGGCGGTGTTTCCATCAAGTGTTTAAGATCTGCCATTTCGATGAACCTCTCGGCTTCTCTCTGCGCCTTCTTCAATATCTGGCGTTCGTCTACCCTAGTCATCTTTCTGTTTTCCATGATGGTTCTTCCGTCGATCAAGACTGTGTCCACATCGAATCCCGAAGCCTCGTAGACGATTCTCTGAGGAATCATGAATGTTGGCACGAGGTGTGGCTTGAGCATGTCCAGTAGAATTATGTCTGCCTTCTTTCCCACCTCGATCGAGCCCAGCATGTGGTCAAGGTGGAGCGCTGCTGCAGCGTCTATGGTCACCATCTCCAGAACCTTTCCTGGGGGCATGTAGTTGCTGCTCTTGAAGTGAACGCGTTGCAGACTCATTGCTAGACGCATATCATCAAAGAGGTTGAATGTTCTGTCAGGTGCGCTTCCATCTGATCCAAGAACAACTCTGACCCCCGCCTCGAGAAGCTCTACAACGGGACATCGATCTCGGATGGGTGATCGAGCTCTAGGGCAGTGAACGACCGTTGTGCCCGTCGCGCTCAATATCTTGATCTCTTCGTCTGAGAGTCTCGTGCTGTGCGATAGTGATACATCTGGGCCAAGCATTTTGAGTTCTCTTGCAAGGCGGATTGCTCCTCCGGATGCGTGGGCTATGATGCCTGTTCCATACCTTGACGCGAGTTCACGTACCTGAGCTGCCTGCTTCCTCACTATTTCCAGATCCTGCTCCGGAAGGTCTTCTCCGGGAGCGATTCTATTCACTGCAACTTTTACGCCCAGTCTACCGTCATCCTTGCCGTTCCACTCCTTGATGACCCTCTCAGTCACCGACATCATATCTTCAAAGTCTGCTTCTATTTCTGTGGACTTATTTCCATGCCAATGTGAGAAGGCCTGAGGGTGGAAAGGGAAACTGCGCCCTGACGGACCGATGCCTAGTATTCCTCTGATGCCGACTTCCCTTACAGCTTTGAGGTGTCTCTCGGCATATACGGGATCGTCGCTCCGGAAGGCGCCTGCACCACCGCCTAGGAAAGAAACAGCGCAAGTAGTGCCGAACTTCACCTTCTCAATCGCAGAAAGCAGTGACTCCACATACCAGAAATCCTCTGTTGTGCGCTTGTTGTATCGGTCACTTACTATCGGGTTCCAGTTGGGATTGTTCTCTCCTATCGTCTTTATCAGTCCATGTCCCGCGTGACCATGACTGTCAATGAGGCCTGGCATAATGACCTTGTTTCTTGCGTCAATCATCTTCTTCGTTTTGTACTTTCTTTCAAGGTCCTTGCTAGGTCCGACATCGACTATCTTACCTTTCTCAATCGCAACTGCTCCATCTTCGACTATTTGTCGATCTTGGTTCATTGTCAGAACGGTTCCCCGTCTTATCAGCACGTCTGTCAACTGGCTTCAATCTCCTATTCGAGAGAACTTGACTTTCTACGTTACCTGATTTGGATTTTTCTGCCTTCTATTATGGAAAGGAGAAAAAAGGGAAGGAAAGTGTGAGGTGGTTCTCGTTCTACTCTGGAACCGGCTCAGCGATTTCGAAGACTCTCCACTGACCGCTTCCGACGTGGGGGGCTGCGCACCAGTATCCAAGAACGATCCCGTCGATTGGTGACTTGACCTTCTCGACAACTTCCCCGAAGAAGTTCGTTACGACTCCTACTTCCTGGCCCTGCTTGACATGTTCTTCCACGTCGACCAGCGACTTGAAGAATCCTCCTCGCTTGGTGAATATCGCGTTGGATCCGGCTCTGTACTGTACGAACTGGTACTTGTCCAAGAACTTCGGCTTGCCTTCGATAATTCCAAGCCACTTGGCGACGTTCAGGATGCCATTTCGTATGGCAGTGCCATCAAAGCCATTTCCTATGCCTCCCTCTCCACCGTTGGTTTCACCGGATATCTGCGGCATCTGACCCTCTTTCGGTGGACCGCGCGCTGCGGCCTTCAAGATTATCTTCATGCCGAAGGCCTTCGCCATCTCCAGAGACTTCTTGTAACTCTCGTCCGCCGATTCTCTAAGAAGCACACGGTCGATGCCATACATCTGCTGGCAACCGTGGAGTGTAACGTAGTAGTCGGCGTACTTGGCCCTATAGTTGTGGATTATGCTGGCTGCCTGCTCGGTGAACCTGCCAATAGGGTTTCCCGGGTACAATGCGGGGAACCTCAATCCCTGATCTAGATCGCCTGGGCTATTCCTCATTCCTCCTCCGTACGGATTTCCTCTGAAAGCAGTGACGTTCGCTGCAGGTATGGCTATCAATGCGCCTTTCATTCTCTGAACCATTGGAGTGAGTTCACTCGTGGCTTCGATCAGGCCTATGCAGCCTCCGTACTCATCCCCATCCTCAAGCGCGTTGCACCAAAGTCTGCGCCCGTCTTCGCTGCCATTCAGGATGATCACAGGAACATTCACGGGCGATCCGTCTGACAAATCGCCGCAGTAAATGTATCCTGTGGCTTTCGTTCCTGGTTTTGCCTTTGCTGTTCCTATTTCTATGGTTTCTTTCATCTCAATGCCTCACAACAGCGTCCAAATATGTCCCAGGCGAGCTTTTTTAAGACTTTCAGGAGAGATGCGCCTTTATCGACAACCTGCTGTCTGCGAAGAGAATTGGGAAAAGCTCTTATACAAATTCGAGACACCTGCTTTCGGGAAAATCTGCTTTGAGAACCAAACTTGTAGATAGGAAGGCAATCACAAGGATACAGGGAATTCTCATCGTTGTTGTTCTGCTGATAGTCTTGGGTGCTGGTTTCTACTACTATCAGGAACAGACGGCTATTCGCGAGAACGTGCCACCCACCGTTATCGTCGTTGCTTCGAACCTCTTTCCGAAGATAGGCGAGAAGGTTACATTTGACGGAAGCGGTTCAAAGGATCCCGATGGGCAAATAGCCACCTTCGCCTGGGACTTTGGGGATGGCTCAACCGGTTCAGGAGCCAAAGCCGAGCATGCGTTCACCCTTCCAGGCCGGTACATTGTGGTACTTACCTGTACTGACAATCGTGGCGCAAGCGCAACAAATGATGCCAATCTGATCTTTGTCAAGGTCGAGCGTCCACCCGCAACTCCGAAGATGGACAACCCGCCGACCTCAGTGGTCGGTGTTGATAGAGATGTCGCCAATACGGGACAAGAGATAGCCTTCTCCGGTGGTTCCTCCTTCGGCTGGAGTTTGAGCAGGGGGGACGTGATCGCGGATGCTGCTAAGATAAAGGAGTGGAGATGGGATTTCGGTGATGGAGCGACCGCGACTGGCAAGGATGTTAAGCATGCATATGCAAAACCAGGCAACTACCTCGTCAAGTTGACCGTGAAGTCTGATATCGGCAAGGAGGATGTCGAGGTCAAGACTATCAGAATTCTACAGCCTGGCGCAGCATACAAGGGAGTAATGAAGAATCCGGACACCTACGTCTATGGATCTGATGTCGGAGTATCTGGAATAGATCCCTGCATGACTACTGGCAACTCCAACAGGAACATACTCCTGGCGCTCACGGACTTCCTAGTCTTCTACGGCAAAGGTGCAACTGAACCTCAGCCCATGCTCGCCGAACGCTGGGAGATATCTCCTGACGGGAAGACTTACACCTTCTACTTGAGGAAAGGTGTGAAGTTCTGGAATGGTGACGAACTGACTGCCGACGATGTCGTCTACACATTCCAAAGATGGTGCGCGATGAACCTCGTCAGGAGCTGGGCCAACTACATTTGTCAGCCGATAACTGACATACCTCCTGGACGACATGTCCCAGTGAACCTCTACGACGACGAGATAAAGGCGGTGGATAACTACACAGTTCAGATAAAACTCGTGCGTCCCAACATGGCTTTCCTCGAATACCTAGGACGGCCGATGGCCGGCATCATAAGCAAGAAATTTGCAGTCGACCACGGAAGCTGGCGTATGGGTGACGCCAAGAACTGGACCAATGTGCGTGACGAGAAGATGGAGTTTGGCGAGAACCTGATGGGGAGCGGCCCATACAAGCTCAAGGAATTGGTCATGAACGAGCGCTACGTCCTCGAAAGGTTCGATGGATACTGGCGTGGGCCAGCGAAGGTCAAACGCGTTCTGTTTCTCTATGTGCTTGAATGGAGCACAAGGCTGATGATGCTGAAGAACGGTGACGTGGATGCAATCGCGATCAGGACCGCTGACACACCACAGGTCGAAGGCCTACCAGGAATCAAGCTTCTCGCTTCTCCATCAGATGGATTCATGGAGGCAATATACCTCAAATTCAACATCGACATGAGCAAACAACCTGTCGGTGTGGAAGGCTTGTTCCCAGAGTTCTTCCACGATGTACACATGAGAAGAGCATTTGCATATGCTTGGAATGGTGCGGAGTACGTCAAGCAGGCCTATCTTGATAAGGCACAGGTGCCGACAGGCTACATGCTACCTGGATCGTTTGGATACTTTGATCACTTCAGCAAATACAAGTACAATCTGGATAAGGCAACAGAGGAGTTCAAGCTAGCTCATGGCGGCAAAGTATGGGAAAAAGGATTCACCATAGTGCTTGGGTACCAACCTTGGGGACTGAACGAAGGAACAATAATGGCGAACTTGTTCAGCCAATCGCTTACAAAGATAAACCCGAAGTTCAAGGTATTTGCTCAACAAGGAGCGTGGCCCACTCTTCTGGAATGGGCTATGTTCTTCGCCGTCGCACAGAACGGTCCTGACCCTGCTTGGTACGGCTATGACTATAGGAGTACAGAGCTGTTCCAATCCTACGCAGGCTACAAGAATCCAACACTCGATAAACTCTTGGAGGACGCGGCTGCAGAGACGGATAGAACTAAGAGACTGGAGCTGTACAAGAAAGCTACCGCCATAATGGAGGAAGATGTGCCCATCATTCTGACCGCCTGCAGACCGCAGTTCTATGCATGCAGAGACTACATTGGTGGGTTCTACTTCCAGATTGCATGGACTGTGAATGGCGGGTACTTCCACGAAATAACCAAAGGCTAGATCCAATCCCATAAACCCCCTCTTTCTTTTTCTTACGTATGCGCACAGTAGACTCCCTTGAACAAGACCTCCTTGTACTGACCCCGCGTTACGGTCAGTCTGGCTTCATCATATGATTCATGTCTGATAGCCTAACGAAGAAGAAAGCAAACAGCTATTGCGAGCCCACTTCAGGGCATTTCAACCGTCAATGGGCCACCATCTTTGCTCACTAAAGATCTATTTCACAGACTCACTTGAAGCAGAAGAGACCACAGGTCTAGGAACTCTTATCAAGGCACTGGAAACCCCAAATAAAGACTGGTCGAAGGCACTGTTAGCGGGGTTGCTGAGACGATTGTACGAGTTGTCAGCAGAATCTTCCTTACAAAAGTCTTTTCTTCTATGGGATCTGTGGAAATGAAGAGCATGTTGGCGGGAGAGAGGCATGAGACTGTATGAATTCTTCATGAGAAGACTGATTCTGTCTATTGTTGTGCTTTTGGGACTGTCAGTTGTGATATTTGCACTCTCGCGAGGCGCAGGTGACCCGGTGAGAGCATACGTGGACCCTAGGATGCCCAAAGAGCAGGTCGAGCTGATCAGGAGGCTCTACGGACTGGACCAGCCGCTATACGTCCAGTATTACTATTGGCTGGGTGCGGCTCTAAGAGGCGATTTGGGTATATCTCAAACCTTCAATTATCAGCCTGTTGCCAAAGTCATCATTAGCTATATGCCTATCACATTTGAGCTGGCAATCTACGTCTTGGTCATATCGATTCCATTAGGAGTCTACTTGGGAACAAAGTCGGCGACGAATAAGGATACTTGGGTCGATCATGCTTGTAGGCTTCTTGCCATATCCGGTCAATCGATGCCTGCTTTCTTTTTCGCTTTGCTGGTGGCTATGATGCTGTACCCGCGTGGGATAATTGTATTCGCACCTCAATTCACCTTTCCTGTTTTCACAGGGATGCCGACCGTGGATGCAATTCTCGCTGGCGACATGATCGGCCTTGTAGAGGCCTTCAGGTATCTGATTGGCCCTCTATTGGTTCAGGTATACACACAGTTGGCAGTGAATACGAGAATCTTGCGGGCAAGTGTGCTGCAAGAACTTGGAAGAGACTACATTACGACTGGCCTTGCGAAAGGATTGAGCCCGAAATATGTCAACAGGCACTATGCGGTTAGAAACGCTCTGCTACCTTTCGTAACCCTCTCAGGATTGCAGGTGGTCTGGCTAATGACTGGGACAGTGATCACGGAAGTAGTATTCAACAGAAAAGGCCTGGGATACTTCATGTCTACTGCAGCTATTGCTGTCGATCACAACGCGGTTCTCGGCTACGTCCTCGTTCTCGGATCACTACTTGTTTTGGCGAACATGCTCATCGACGTGTTGTACGCTTACCTTGACCCACGAGTCAGGTTGGGATGACTAGATATGTTGAGTAAGGAAGAGCTTCGTCCTAGACTCAAAGAAGCCAGGTTCGCTCTCTATCGACTGAAGGCCAATCCGCTTAGCATTCTAGGAATAGG
>Ga0209725_1002392_pt1 | contig 10106 bp, 7 predicted proteins | sample I18A1metaG_FD_184145 | JGI IMG/M metagenome (GOLD analysis project Ga0209725, IMG submission 184145) | Lake sediment bacterial and archeal communities from Gulf of Boni, Indonesia to study Microbial Dark Matter (Phase II) - ​I18A1 metaG... | ecosystem: Environmental > Aquatic > Freshwater > Lake... | reverse complement strand
TGCCAGGTTTGCCGGGATCAGATTCTCAGAGAGATATTGAATCATTCAATCGAATATTCAATGACCAAGACTTCAAGCCTGATATGATCAAGATCTACCCATGCCTCGTTTTGAAGGGAACGAAGACGTACGACTGGTGGCGCGAAGGGAGGTATAGCCCTTGTACAACGGAAGACGCTGTTGAACTCATCGCTAGAGTTAAAGAGGCAATTCCTCCTTGGGTACGCGTTATGAGGGTCCAAAGGGACATACCGTCAACGTTGATCGACGCCGGAGTTCACAAGAGCAACCTACGTCAACTTGTCGAACAAAGACTTGGAAAGCAGAGATGCAGATGCGTTCGGTGTAGAGAAGTCGGACATAGAATGATCAAAGAGAGAATTCGACCTGAAAGGAAGAACATCCAAGTCCAAGCATTAGATTACAAAGCTTCAGAAGGTACGGAAATATTCATTTCAGTAGAAGACCCAGTCAACGATATTCTAATCGGATATCTCAGACTTAGGATTCCTTCTGAGAAAGCCCATAGACCAGAAATCAAGGACAAGAGTGCAGCAATAATTAGAGAACTTCACATTTATGGGCCAGTAGTTCCAGTTGGAACACGCCTCACAGAAGCTTGGCAGCACAAAGGCTACGGCGGGATTCTAGTAGCCGAAGCAGAGAGAATATCTAGCGAACAATACGGTAGAAAGAAGATACTTGTCACAAGTGCGCTAGGAACGAAGCTATACTACATGAGACTAGGCTACAGCCGTGACGGCCCCTATATGTCCAAGATGATCAAGTAGCTACGAGCTTCTCATCCTAAGATATCTCTTCTAGGATAATGTCTTAAAACGAAGCCTGAATATCTTACATGAGGAACTCTCACAATTCGATAGAGGACAAACGTATGAATAACGAACTTACCGGGTATCGTGGCGAAGCTTTCGAAGTTCTCAAGAGAGCCGGCGCAAAGATAGGCGACATAGTCAAAGTGGTCAGAGACGGTGAGACCTACGAAGGAACTTTAATTCCTCGAGCTGAATATGGGGACGACAAACACATCTTGATCAAACTTAACACAGGCTACAATATTGGATTGAGAGTCTCGCCTGCAATCGCTGTCACAGTCATGGGTCACGGAGCCAAACCCTCATTCATAAGGCCACCGCCACCAGAACAGAAGGAAGGTCTCCCGAAGGTCGCCATAATAAGCACCGGGGGAACGATAGCGAGCAAGGTAGACTATAGAACAGGCGCAGTTGAACCAGCGCTCACAGCTGAAGACCTTTACAGCATCATCCCTGAACTCTCAGAAATCGCTAGAATAGACGCACACGTACTCTTCGGTGAGTTCAGCGAGAACCTCACCTCTAGGCATTGGAAGGAAATAGCGCTCACTGTTGCAAACCACATCAGATCTGGCGCAGAAGGAGTCGTTGTATGCCATGGAACGGATACCATGGCATACACAGCAGCTGCATTAAGCTTCGCTCTACAAGACTTGCCCGTGCCCGTTGTCTTAGTGGGATCTCAACGCTCTTCGGACAGACCAAGCTCGGATGCAGCTACAAACCTGACGGGCGCCACAACCATAGCTGCGAAAGCACCCTTCGCTGAAGTAGTATTAGCTATGCATGAGAAGAGTTCAGACGAGTTCATGGTAATACACAGAGGGACCAAAGTCAGGAAATGCCACACAAGCCGGAGGGACACGTTCAAATCGATAAACTCTCCTCCTCTGGCCCGCTTCAACTTCTTGAACCAGCGATTCGAGATCCTAGTCGAAGACTATTCAAGACGGAAAGCTGGAGATGGTCCACTGGTAAGACCAGATTTCGAGGAGAAAGTGGGCTTAATCAAGTTCTATCCCGGGATGAATCCTGAGATTATCAATTGGTTCAATGAGAAGAGATATCTCGGTCTCATCCTCGAAGGAACTGGACTCGGCCATGTCAGCAGATACTGCTACGAGCCAATAAGAAGAGCGATCAATAACGATATGGTCATAGGGATGACCTCTCAATGCCTTTGGGGAAGGGTCGACATGGCGGTCTACTACACTGGGAGAGACCTCCTCTCATTCGGAGTCATTCCTCTTGAAGATATGTTGCCAGAAACCGCGTTGATCAAAATGATGTGGGCTTTTGGACAGACCAAAGACCCATCTGAAGTGAAGAAGATAATGGTCATGAACATTGCGCATGAAGTTTCTCTGAGAAGATTTGACGAGGGGAAGCATGCTGAGCAAGGTAAATGAAGAGGTCGGACTGAAGGTAGGTCTAGAGGTTCACTGCCAACTGGACACGGCTAACAAACTCTTCTGCAATTGTCCAACCAGACTTTCAGACAAGCCGCCTACTCTAACTTATATTCGGAGGTTGAGGCCAACCCAAAGTGAACTGGGCCAAGTAGATCCAGCAGCCATGTTCGAGTTTCAGAAAGGCCGAGCAATTCTATATGAAACAGACGCTGAGACATCATGCTTGGTCGAGATGGATGAGGAACCTCCTCACGACTTGAATTCTGAGTCGGTGAATGTAGGGCTTGCCATCTCAATGATGCTAAATTCTAAACCCGTAGACGAGATTCACGTAATGAGGAAGATCGTCATAGACGGATCTAATACGACAGGCTTTCAGAGGACATGCGTAGTTGCGCTCGGAGGCTTCGTGAAGGTCGATGGCAGAGAGATCCCGATACAACACGTAAGTCTTGAAGAAGACGCTGCGAGGAAAACCGGAGAGTCTGGAATGACGGTGAATTATCGAATAGATCGACTCGGCATTCCATTGGTCGAAATTGCTACAGCACCTGTCATAAGGTCCTCTTCAGAGACAGAAGAGGTCGCGTATGCTATCGGAAGAATATTGAAAGCTACAAAAAAGGTCAAACGAGGCCTAGGCACGATAAGGCAAGACCTCAATATCTCGACGGAAAGAGGTGCTCTCATCGAGGTCAAAGGAGTTCAGAAACTCGATATCTTGGCTAGAGTAGTTGAATACGAGATGTCGCGGCAACTTACATTGCTTAAGATCCGAGATGAATTGAGGTCGAGAGGCCTACGCGAAGATGAGCTTAGAGAAGAATTCTTCGATGTCTCAGACGTGTTCCAAGAAACATCGTGCGGCGTAATCAAGAGTTCACTCTCGAAGGGCGGGAGGGTCCTCGCGGCAGTACTCCCAAGATTCCGAGGGCTACTCGCCACAGAACTCGAGCCGAACCTCAGGTTAGGAACGGAGATGGCGCATAGAGCGATGTTTTGGGGGAGAGTCGGAGGGATCTTTCATACTGATGAATTGCCTGGCTACGGAATAAAACTTGTAGAGGTTGAAGCCTTAATTCGCAAGCTGGGGACAAAGGAGGAAGACGCAGTAGTTCTCGTTGCCGACTGTCCAGTGAACGCCGAGGATGCGCTAAAGGCGGTGGTGGAGAGAGCTAGAGAGGCTCTGAAAGGTGTGCCTGAAGAGACACGGGGGCCGAATCCGGACGGAACGACAAGATACATGAGGCCGAGGCCGGGTGCGGCTAGGATGTATCCGGAAACAGACGTTCCACCGGTGCCGATCAGTCAGGAGAGGATGACTCGAATCAAGGCCGACTTGCCGCCCATGCCTGATGTACTCGTCAAGGAACTGATGGATACGTACAACTTGAACAGAAAGCTAGCTGAGCAGTTGATGGACTCAGATTATCTTCCGTTGTTCGAAACCATTCTTAGCAAGACAAAGATACCGGCGTCATTCGTCGCGACAACGCTCACTGAAGTAATCAAGAGCCTCGGACGTCAGGGTATAGATGTTGAGGCGATTTCTGAAAGCAAAATAGAAGAAGCCTTCTTGGCTGTCGATTCAGGAATGATGGCCAAAGAAGCGATCGCTGACATTCTCACCTGGATTTCTAAGAACCAACAAGCCACGATTTCGCAAGCGATAGAGACGCTCGGATTGAAGATGCTTTCAAACGAACAGCTGACTTCGCTGGTAGAAAGATATGTGCGTGAGCAGATATCGATGGTGAAGCAACAACGTCACATGGCGTTCGGGAAACTGATGAACATGATAATGGGTGAAGTGCGGGGAAGGGCTGATGCGAAGCTGGTTGGGGGGCTACTAAAGTCGAAGCTCGAAGAGGCAGTGGCGAAAGAATAAGGGCTTGAGAAGAATCCGGCGATCGCTCTACGCATGCTCCCGTTATTCTTGAAGCAGAAGCTCTTCATCCTTCATTACATGATACCTTGACAAGCGAAATCGGTCAACGTCATATTGAAGATATGACGTTAGCGCGGTCTCCTGCAACGTAAACTCAAAGTTGCCGCCGCAGACACTGCAAACCTTCCTGCCTAAGGCTTCAACAACATAAGGCCTATTTTGGGAGTTGGTGACTATAGCGACTCCAACATCCGCGTCCCATGCATGGCTGCTGTGATTCGCACAATGGAAAAGCAGCCAGACGCTCCATCTCTCTTCATATGCTTGTTCGGACATTCTTGCCACACCATATTGAATCTATACACTCATCGTTGAGCGTATAACAGTTGCGGGAAGCTTGACATTGGCAGATGGACCATTGTTCCTCAGGCTCTGATTGCCTCAAGGGTGAAACAGCTGTCGGTCCTACTGCCAAAATAGTTCTTATGTTCGGTCTACCATACGCAAATATGCTTGCGGACATCGCATCGGTAGCTGAGAAACCGGGGAACGAGGGTACAAATGTGCAATATGCATACGAATTCGCCACGGATGAGACGTACTGGCTCTGAAGACAAACAGAAGAATTCGGCTAAATCCCAATTCCCTAGAATACTCAGCCGACTCTTTTCAACACGAAGCCTCAGTGTAACCGAGATCGAACGCCTTCAAATTGGCCTCCAAATACTTCCTTGGAACCCTCTCTTGAATGCATGATTTCAAAGTGTCATTCTTAAAGGGGAGCACTCTAGTCGCCGCTAGGGCACCGACCAGAACGATATTCTGGGTCCTAGCGCTACCAGCCTCCTCAGCCAACGTGAAAGCGTCGATCAAAGTGATGTGTTGAGTGAACCTACGATACATCCCAACTATCTGCTCTAGAGAAGGATACTCAGCTACGCCCATAGAGACAGATGGCGGGATCACACATCTCTTGCTCGTAACAATCTTCGTTCGATCGCTCGCGTAACGGAGAGATCGCAAGACTTCAACAGGCTCAAGTCCTAAGATAGCATCTGCTAGGCCTTCTACAACTGTTGGCGAGTAGACTTTGCGCCCGATCCTGACGTGAGAAACCACAGCTCCTCCCCTCTGAGCCATACCGTGAATCTCGCTGATGACAACGTCGAAGTTCTCCTTGAGAGCCGCGTTTCCAAGAATCTCAGTAGCGAGAATGACTCCTTGACCTCCAACGCCAGCAACGATCAGATTTGTAGTACTCAAACCTCGGCCACCTCAACTCTCTCGAATAGCTACATAGGGACAGACTTGAGCGCATACTCCGCACCCCACGCATAGAATTGAATCGATCGACACATTTCCTTGGCTTACCACGAGAGCGGGACAACCCAGCAGCTTGATACAAGCCGTGCATTCTGTGCACTTTTCTTCATCAATTTCAAACAGCACCGTCTTTTTGCCCTTCGCCCTTCTCTCTTGAGACTCCAAGATGGCGCACTTATGTCTAGAGATAACGACGGCGGGACCCTTGTACTCAAGAGCCTCCTTGATCGTCGATATCGTGTACTTCAGATCGTAAGGATCAGTGACCATAACGAAATCCACTCCGCAACCCTTCGCAACATCTTCGATCAGAATCCGCTTAGACAGCTCTCCAAGCCCCGTAACACCGGTGCCGGGATGAGGCTGGAAATTCGTCATAGCAGTCGTACAATTATCAAGGACGACGTAGACGAACTTGTGTTTATTGTAGACAGCGTTGATCAACCCGGGGATTGAAGCGTGGAAGAACGTCGAGTCCCCTACAACCCCGACAACAGGATCCTCGACAACCTTGCTTATGCCTGAGGAGATGCCGGCGCTAGCGCCCATGCACAGCATCACGTCACCTACGGAGAGAGGGGGTTGAGCGCCTAAAGCGTAGCAACCGATATCCGTAGCGCAGACCGCTTTTCCTCCGGTTGCTACCTTGATTGCATGAAAAGATGCCATGTGAGGACAACCGGGACATAGCACCGGAGGTCGAGGTGGAGACAATCCTTCAGCCATTCGCGAGCGATCCTCGATATCCTGAAAGTCCACTGGGGTTGGTCTGGCGAGAACCTTGCATATTGCGGAGAGAACGAGCCTCATCGAGAGCTCGCCATTTCTAGGCAGATAAGACGGGTCGCTCAACTTCCCAAGAATTCTGTGATGAACAGCTGCTCCTTGCGCTATCGACCTGATGTGTAGCTCAAGGAAAGGTTCAAGCTCCTCCACAACGATGACAGGATCATGCTCCTTCAAGAAAGATGTAATCAGCTTGGTTGGCAGAGGATTGGCGAAGCCGAGCTTGAGCACGGAAGCTTTCAAATCGAGAAGATTTAGTGCTTCCATACAATAGTTGAATGAGACGCCTGATGTCACAACTCCCAGAGATCCTTCGCCGAGAACAGCATTGAGAGAAGACTCCTCCGCAATCTTCTTCACACGATCCATCTTCTCTAGGAGAACGAGATGTCTAGGTCGGGCGTTCGAAGGAACCATGACGAACCTCTTAACATCTCTAAGGAATTTTGTATCTTGGCTTTTAGTCCCGACGGGTCCAAAGACTACGGGTTTCCGTGCGTGGCTGACTCTCGTTACCAAGCGAAGCATTACGGGTAACTCAAAATCCTCTGACAATCTCAAGGCGGAAAGAAGCATGTCCTTTGCTTCTTGCGGGTTGGAAGGCTCAAGACAAGGAACATTAGCCAGCAACGAGTAGTACCTGTTGTCCTGCTCGTTTTGAGAGCTGAAGCAATCAGGATCGTCAGCGGAAATAACGACTAAACCTCCTCGAACCCCTGTATATGCCAAAGTCATCAATACATCTGAAGCGACATTCAGCCCGACCATCTTCATTGAGCATATCGCTCTAGCCCCGGACATCGACGCACCAGCCGCAACCTCAAGAGCGACCATCTCGTTAGTTGAGTACTCCATGTATATACCCGCCTCGCGTGCCATTGAAGCGATAGTGTCTGCTATTTCAGAAGATGGCGTTCCGGGATACGTAGTTGCCACTGAAACGCCTCCTTCCAGAGCTCCTCTAGCCACAGCCTCGTTTCCGAGAAGAAGACAGCTCTCGCCAGCTCGACCTCTTACCAAGATATCCAACCTGCTCAATTAAGACACCTAATCGCGCAAATGCATCTAGACTAGTTGCTAGTCGATAATAAACAGCTTGTCGCCTTAAAGCGTCTCGCCCACTACAATAGTTGGCGCAAGTGAAGTCATACGGTCTTCACGTATTCCCGAAAAAATGTATTACTTCGGCGAGTTTAAGTATGCTAATTCATCTTAGGTAATGGGTATCCCTTTCGAAAATCGCAATCGACCGGTTTGGTGAAGTAGTCTTGAGTGAGGCATTGCTCGGGTGGCTGGTGAAGCGACGTAAGAATAAGGTATTGAGTCTTGCCAGCGCTCAGATAGGTAAGGCTATAGATATAGTTAGCGAGCTCGAGAAGGCTGTTAGTGCTTCAGCTGAAGGAAGAAAAGATGAGGCTGAAAAGAGTATCGAGAGGCTTTTCCTTGTTGAGGAGGAGATTGACAATCTTCGAAGGGCGGTCTTCGAAGAGTTAGCGCGAGGACAAATAGACCCAGTGGCAAGAGAAGACATCATGCATCTAGTGAAGAGACTTGATGTCATGGCTGATTGCGTCAAGGATTCTGCCAGAGACGTAAAAATCCTGATGAATTCAGATATACCGAGCGAAATTAGGGAAACATGCGTCAACATTGCTCGCGGCCTCGTGGATTGCTCTGTAAACCTACGTGGAAGCATCGAGAGGCTCGGGGACAATCCGGAGATGGCTAGAGAGTTCTCTAGAAAAGTTGACCTAGCAGAGCACCGCATCGATGAAGAGTACGTAAAGGCTCGCTCACTATTCATCAAGCACTCAACCAAATTAGATCCAGCAACCCTACTGATTCTGAAGGACTTGGTAGACGCTATGGAGCAGGTGGCTGATATCTCTACTGATACAGCTGACTACGTTAGGATTCTTGCTGCTGGCGAAGAGAAAGCATAGTAGCAAGCCGATTTCTGTTAAGGCCTAGATCCCTAACCCTCTTGCAGCAACAGTGAAAGGCCTCCACCTATATCTGGAGAGGTTCTCCACAAAGTGATAAAAGACCTAGCGGAGCTCAACACATGAGACAACCCGCAAACTGTACCAACAAATAACTCATGATACAAGGAGACCTTCAGGCAAACATCTCTTAGCAAGTCTTTTTCTATGGCTTCTATAATTGAAATTGAGGCTTCATCTCGAAAAGGGGTGCCTTAACTTGATACAGATCATAGGTCTCGAAGGCATACCGTTGATCAAGAAGGGCGACGACATAGGCGCGATAATCTTGGACACGGCGCAGAGGCGAGGCATGAAACTTGAAGAAGGTGACATAGTCGTTGTCACCCAGAAGATCGTCTCAAAATCTGAAGGAAGAATTCTAGACTTGAATCAAATTGCTCCATCACCGTTTGCGCTGCATATAGCCAAACGGACCGGCAGAGATCCGCGGCATGTCGAAGTTATCCTAAGAGAGTCAAAGCGCATAGTCAAGATGCAAGATCAGCACTTGATCGTTGAAACCCGGCATGGATTCGTATGTGCAAACGGCGGGGTAGATAAGTCGAACATAGAGGGCGAGAAGTATGTTTCGATTCTTCCCGCGGATCCAGACGAGTCGGCGAAAAGAATACGAACTACAATCAAGCGCTTGTCTGGCGTCGATGTCGCTGTGATAGTTTCAGACACTTTTGGAAGACCTTGGAGGATAGGGCACGTGAATGTTGCGATAGGGGTTTCCGGGATGAAGCCGATAATAGACTACAGAGGTCTAAGAGACATGTTCAACTATGTACTCACTGTGACAATTATGGCCGTTGCAGATGAGATCGCAGCTGCTGCGGAGCTCGTAATGAACAAGTCTGACGGAGTACCAGTCGCAATAGTCAAGGGCTACCCCCACACAAAAGAGGAAGGCAAAGGCGCAGAACTCATCAGACCCGCTGAACTAGACCTATTCAGGTGAGAGACTCATCAGTTGAAGCAAGGAGGCAAGAGGATGATTGGCATCGAGAACATTCATGCGGCGGCGAAGGTTATCAAAGACCTTGTAGTCAGAACACCAACTGTATTCTCGCCCGTCCTCTCAGAGCGGACGAACGCCCAAGTCTTCATGAAGCTTGAGAATCTCCAATTGACTGGTGCATTCAAGATAAGAGGAGCACTCAACAAGATCAGCAGACTCGCAAGCTCCGAAAGGGAGAGAGGAGTCATAACAGCATCATCAGGCAACCATGGACTTGCAGTCGCCTATGGGGCTAACGTCTTCGACCTAGAAGCAACCGTTTACGTTCCCGAAAACCCTAATCTTGAAAAGCTTGCTGCTATCAAAGCTCTTGGAGCCAAGGTAGTTCGGTCTGGAAAGGATTATGAGGAGGCCTTCGGCAAGGCCATTGAAACTCAACGCAGAACTGGCTCAGCATTCATTCACGCTTTTGATGACCCCGCAATAATTGCTGGGCAGGGAACGATAGGGCTAGAGGTCCTTCAAGATCTTCCTGAACTTGACACACTAATAGTTCCGGTAGGTGGAGGAGGACTGATCTCCGGAATCGCTGCAGCCGCCAAAGCGATGAAACCGAAAATAAGAATTGTAGGCGTTCAAAGTACGGGGGCGCCCGCTGTCTACGAATCTTGGAGAAGGCGGAGAATAGTGAGAAAGAAGTCGGTTGAAACTATCGCTGACGGGTTGGCCTCAAGGCAACCTGGCGACCTGACGTTCCAGATGATCCGGAAATATGTTGACGAGATGTTCCTAGTAACAGATTCGCAGATGTGTCAAGCCATACTCTTCTTAGCGAGGAAGCTTCACATCATCGCGGAGCCTTCTGCCGCAGCCTCTCTTGCGGCTCTCCTTTTCAAGTATAAGCCGAGAGTC
>Ga0209725_1002391_pt1 | contig 10107 bp, 11 predicted proteins | sample I18A1metaG_FD_184145 | JGI IMG/M metagenome (GOLD analysis project Ga0209725, IMG submission 184145) | Lake sediment bacterial and archeal communities from Gulf of Boni, Indonesia to study Microbial Dark Matter (Phase II) - ​I18A1 metaG... | ecosystem: Environmental > Aquatic > Freshwater > Lake... | reverse complement strand
GGTAGATCAGACTGGTATGATCGTCCGCTTGGCATCGCATAGAAGTGGACGAAGTGCGGAAAGGTTCCATCGCGAGCCCCGTAGGGACGCGGGTTCAAATCCCGCCCGGTCCACCATTAAATGAATTAGGGTGTCGGAAAATTCGCGTCTCGTGCGTAGGGTTCGGACTGGGGAGATATCTTGTCGGCCCTAAGTCCTCAAGCGTTTAGGGGCTATTGGCATAAGTGCTTCTAGGCCGCTAAAGCCTTAAATTGTGTCGATGTGATAGCCACATGGATATCACATGTCAAATGGCGAGAGACTGAAGACCAACAATAGCTGGCGACTCGACCAGCTGAACACAAACTCTTTTCATGGCTTCTTGGGGAGGCGTCTAACGATTAGCGCTCCTCTTTTCTCATCCACTTCTAGTTCTACGGCTTCATTCGGTTTGAATGGGTACTGGGAATCTATTGTCATGCTGGCTGGTATTGTGATGTACTGTGTGTTTGCGTCTGGGTTCTTCAGTATCTTGGTCTCGGCTTTGAGAACCATTCTGGTCCCAAGTGGAATTCACATGAGGCCTATGTAATATGTCTTTCGAGAAAGAGCCTGAGTACAATACTAGTGGCGATGCAAACCAGATGGGGTACAAGATCTTCCGAGAAGGAGCAGTCAGACGGTTCAACCCTACTCTGTTTGCGGTAAGAAGAGAAGACGGCGAAGGATGGTTCATAGTAGAGCTCAAAGAGGGAAACTGGGTCTGCGACTGTAATACTCCTCTCGCAAGTGGCAATGTCCAGCACTGTGCGCATGTCTATGCTGCTTTGCTGTCTTCTGCGATGCACCGAGCTAGCCTAGAGGAATCCTTTGAGACGGCTGAGGAGAAGCCTCTCAAGTGCAGGTACTGTGGATCACTAGACATCAGTAGAGTTGGCTTCAGGTATAACGCCCGAGGAATATCTAGGAGATATCTCTGCAACGAGTGCCGGAGAAAGTTCTCTGTGCCCTATGTTGAGCCACAGGCAACTTTCGGAGCACCCTCTGGGACACTGTGGTTGCTAAGCCAAGTGGCGATGCTCACTTCCAAGCTGAACGACCTGCTTCAAGAGTTGGAAGACAGAATCGCCACCACCAAGACCAATGAGATACCCAAGGGCTCTGAACCGATTCAAAGTGAATAGGACTATAAGGAGTCGATGGAGACTACTATGGTGAACCGATTTTCGGTGAAGGGGGCAGAAGCATGGAATCAATATATCGAGCATGCAGGGGAGACATGGAAAGGAACATAAGACGCGAGATCAACTGCGAACTTGGTCAAATCCTGAGAACCACCAGCTACTTCGTCAGGTGCTCATACCCAGCTCCCCCCTTCGCCATAGAAGTCAAACTAGGAACGGAGATAGAGCCCTTACTAGCGTTCTGTCAAACCACCTGCAACAAGGCAACGGGCCTTCCATTGGCTCTCGACCTCATAGACCAAGACATAGGAATACCCAGAGGCTTCACAAGAGAGTTCGTTGAAGAAATCGAAGCCACTCTCGCCAGAGACCCTGACCTAGACAAATTCGAACTCGAAACACGGTTCTCATCACTAAACCCACGAAAGCAAGAATGATGCAAAGAGCACGACTATTGATTGCGATATCGTGAGGTAAGTGCCTGAGAAGACTAGGGACTTGGTATGAGCAGAGCTCAGAAAGCTCTTAATGATATGCTCGCGTGGAGCGGCACGGACGAGCCCGATCTCTATCCCTACGTTCGAGACGTTTTCACGGACATGCTCGGATATCCCAAAGATCATGTCAGAGTATCCACGAAAGGAGAGCAAGGGAAGATTCCTGACATAGTGGCAACATCTGTTGAGGCAAAGCCCAAAGACGAGATCTACTGGCTGGTTGGCGAAGTCAAGAAGGAGCGAGGAGCATTTCGGTCCGCACAATATCGTCGCGAGGTGTGGGAGGACCAGCTGAAAGGTTACGTATCTGCGGATACTGTCTATGCTCTTCTTATCGATCCTGTGACGTTGACGATCTTGCGTCCAGATGGGTCTGAAGTCAAGACGGTTCAGCTTGATTCACACAGTGCAGTTGAGCTAGTCTCTCCAACAACCGAGTGCAGCTTGACTGCATTACAGTACAGCAATTCCGTTTGCGAAACATCGTTAACATCATTCAAAGAGGGCCTGTCACCATCACGGTATCTTGATGTCACTGATGAGAAGAACAGAAAGAAATTCTATGATGCCCTAAGAACTTCTGCGCGGGAACTAATTGACTATAGCCTCACGAAACTTCGTCAATATAGGCAACAATACGAACAATACCAGACGGATCTCTCGGCCCTTGAGGAAAAAGTCGGAACTATCAAAGATGAGCGAGCTGATTTTGCAAGAAGGGCTCTTGCGGAAAAGTACAAAGAAGCAGTTGACCTTTTCGAGAGAGACTTTCAAACTTTCGAAACTCGAATAGGCCGTGAAATACCAAAAAAGGAAGATGAGGCGCGTCGATTCCTAGAAAGTCTGTTTGCAACAGAAGGTGGCTCTCTGGTTCTTGCGCGCATACTATTCGTGCGATTCCTAGAAGATCATAACATGACCTCCCGCAGGATATCCAATGGCGGAATCAAAGCATTTCGAGACTATGCTCATCACGTCAAGGATGAGTACCAATTTCTGTTAACCGATGCTTATAGAGAGGCAGAGCGGATTTATCGACGTATATTCGAGCCTAGTATATTCGATTGGTCACACAAAGGGGATGACCAACTTCCCCGCCTGCTTCTGAGAGTATTCTATCGTCTAAATGCTTTTGATTTCGCGAAAATCACTGGAGACATTCTTGGCAACCTATACGAACGCTTCCTTGACATCAAAGCGAGGAAGAAACTTGGCGAATATTACACACCGATGTATATCGCGAAATATGTGATTGAAAGGATCGGATTCTATGATGACCCTGCCTTGCTACTAGATCCTGCATGTGGTAGTGGCACATTCCTTATAGCGGCAGCCGAAGGTCTAATCGAACGTTTAATTCGGAAAGGCGTAAAACTCGACGTAGCGGTCAGGCAAGCCGTCGAACTAATTCATGGACTTGACCTAAACATCTTTGCGGCGTTCATCACCCAACTTCAGATCATCTGGCATCTGCTACCCTACCTTAGACGCGCTAACACAAACGAGTTACCAGAACTGAAGATCTACGGAGGAATCAACTCGCTCGTACATTCAGGGAACTCTCTTTTGGCATTCTCCGGGGTCTCTACAGAGGCCCCAATCAAGGTAAGAGACTCAAAATATCGATACGTAGTTGGCAATCCACCGTATATTCGGAACGAACGCCTCAAAGATAAGGGACCTTGGAGAGCGAACTATGATGCTGTCGATTTCCATAACAGCGACATAGCCTACTACTTTGTTACCAGAGCAATCGAAGGCAAACGGGATAACATAGGCATCGTAATGCCACCATGGCTTGAGGAAGGGGGACGAATGTGCTTTGTGCTTCCTATGGGTCTATGCGATTCACGTGCAGCAAGTCGGGTGCGAGATATCATTCTTCAGTACGACCTCTTCGAAGTCACGGATTTGGAGGATATTGCCATTCACATCTTTCCCTCGCCCCAAGCGTCTGGCCGGGCTACAGTCGCACCTGTTCTCGTCTTCATCGAGAAGAAAACACGCGACGATTCTTCTTTCGTCAGTCTTGTGCAAATTGCTGAGAACGCAGCGAGTCTTCAAAGAATTGACAGGTCATCTACTACTACGGCACAGATATCGAAGGGCACTTTTCGCCAAAGTGGGATCAACCCGTACGGTCAAATCCTACCCAAACTCCGCTCGGAAGATATACCTGTCTTGCGAGTTCTGTTTAGCCATCCGCAACTAGGGGAATACGCTACAGAGTCTACACCAACCTACGGCATTGGTAAGCCCCTATCGGGCGCGTTGAAAGATGAACCAAGTGAAGGCCTGTTGCCACTTGGAAAAGGATTGAACGTTTTCACTTTCAGAACGAATCCGAATGTGAGTAGTTGGGTGGATCTCAAACATGTGAGAAGCCCATCAATCTGGGGACAGCCACTCCCAGATCACGCGTATGCTGTTTCTACGATATGCCTCTCCCTTCAATGCGCCATGTTTGACCCAAGAAAGCTAGGACTCAACGCTTCGACCTTGATCTTCGTGCCGAAGTCAGAGTACTCAGATTTTCCATGGGATCTCTTGCTCAACTCATCGCCTGTTCGGTTCGTCCATCTAGAAGCCCTTCGAACTGCCCTCGTTGGTGTCGGAACTTCTATTGGCAGCGGTAGACGCGCTGCATGGTGCACAGTGTATCCGCGAACCCTCCAAGCTTTACCCATCCCAAAGAAACTCCTGGAGGAAAGTCAAGCTCTCGCTGAGAAACGCGACCTTCTCCAGCAACTTGCTGACTCGATTGCCAGACGATGGGATACTGTAGCAGAGTGCATAGCAGAATCGCGACTAAAACCTCTCGCTCTACACGGCATTGATTTCAGTCACTGGCAATCCGACATTGACGAAGAGGTTAACTTTCGACTTTCAAAGAACAAAGAAGGCATTTGGGAACTGACTCCCTATGTCGAAGAAGAACAGCCAACCCTCCTACATGTCAGGGGAAGCTACGAGTTACTCAATGTTGTTAGACATCTTCTCGAACAGCAGAAGTTAGAAAGTTTGACTGCACGGGAGTTCCAGAACCTGATGGTGCCTGAAGATCCAGCTGAACTATCTGACCTTCTGGATGAGGCTCGTTACCCAGACTCGTCCGACATTAGAGAGTTCAAGAAATGCTTCAAGGAAGCAGATGACATAATTGCAAAGGCATTCGGCCTTGACGATGTCCGATGGACGTACATCCAAAACAGACTCGCATCTCCCCCTTTTGATGTTCTTGAGCCGCGATGGCCTTGGAAAGCAGTCGAAATGAGAGAAATCCAGGAGTATGTTGTTGACCGATTCACATAAGAATCAGAGCCCAGAAGAAGATCAAGTTACTAGATTTCACCGCAAGATGGATGATACTTGTCTTGTATGGCTTTCTCTAGTGCACAGCGATCTTCGGCGGGATAGCCTTCTGAACGAGGCATATAGTGCAGGTATACGTGAAGTGGTGCTAGCCACCGATAAGCTCAAGGCTATCTGACCGTGCCTTCAGCTTCCTTTCAATTTGGGAGTGCCCGACAGAGTCCTGAACCGCTTTACCAAGTTGAGTCATGGTTGGGCACTCTTGCTGAATAATTGAGACATATGTGTATTGAGAAAGCGCTGCTCGCAAAGCTTAGATATCCTCAAGGTGTTAATGACTATCTATGAGCAGATTGATATCAGCTGTGGGCATTGCGTCCGAAGTCTCTGAGCTAGATTGTGTGACCACGCGCTTTCAGGGCAGTAAAAGGAGACTAGTCAATTGGATCTTCAAACAAATACAGGGACTCAAGTACCGGTCCGTATTGGATGCGTTCAGCGGGACATGCGCTGTGGCGTACGAATTCAAGAAGAGAGAGAAAAAAGTGACTTGTAATGACTTCTTGAGGTCCAGCTATTACACGGCCCTAGCTCTTGTAGAGAACTCTCAAGTGACCCTCAGCGATGACGAGATTTGCTATGTTCTTTCTAGACACCATGACATCCAGTACCCCACGTTCATTCAAGACACTTTTCAAGGTATCTACTACACAGATATGGAAAACGCTTGGCTTGACATGGCTATCACCAACATACAACGGATGAGCAATCGCTACAAAAGAGCGCTGGCACTTCATGCCCTCTTCCAAAGTTGTCTCATAAAGAGACCTTTCAACTTGTTCCATAGAAACAATCTATATCTTAGGCTTGCTGACGTAAAACGATCATTCCATAATGATAAGACTTGGGGGAGGCCCTTTCCTGAGTACTTTAGAAGATTTGCCTTGGAAGCTAGTACCCGAGTATTTTCGAACGGGTCAGAAAACAGAGCGTGGAACTTCGATGCACTCTCAACTCCTGAAAACAACTTCGACCTCGTATACGTGGATCCTCCCTATGTATCACCAAACGGCAGAGCTCTGGATTACCATCACATCTATCATTTTCTTGAAGGTCTCTGCGATTATGACCACTGGCCTGAGGGAATAGATTACACTTCTGAGCACCTCAGGCTGAAACCGAAACCGAACCCATGGGGAAAGAAACTTAGCGCCGAAAGAGCTTTTGATGATCTCTTCAAGAGATTTCAAGATAGCATATTGATCGTATCCTATAGATCCCCGGGCTACCCATCTAGGTCAACTCTCAAGAACCTACTTGAACAATACAAAAGAAACGTCACGATACGAATGAAGCGTTGCAACTATGTTCTCAGCAAGATGAAAAACAACTTCGAGGTTCTATTAATCGCGAAATAGAACTCTATAGAGGTAATTCGGGCGCGCGCCATCTGGCTATCGGCACAGCTCTTATGATCACTTTGGGAACTTCAATCCATTCTCGGCGAGCTATGGGTGAGGGTTCGCTATGAGCGGTCAACAACACTGGCCGAACATAACCGTAGAGAAAGTTCCTGTCATGCGCAAACCGAATGGCATCATTGATGTCTCCAGTCTCCAAAGGTATTTTGTCCGCGGCAATTATGTCGAAGGTAAACGCTCCTTCGAAGTCTTCATCGACAGACCATTCTTTCAGTCTTTGCGATCCCGCTCGCTGTCTAGTTGGCGTGTAGATGTACCGCCACATCATGTAGATGCCATGTCTCTCTACATATATGTGTCGAACCACAGGGCTCTTGACACCTCTTAGACGGAGCTCTCCCCACAACCATCTCATCTTCATTCGAGGGTCGTTACAAACCGGACATACGCAATATTGCTTCCGATAGAAAGTTCTTGTCTGTTCTGTCTTACTCACGTTTCCGACATGTGGTCCCCAACTTTCAATATCTGAGACCTGCTCTCCTACAGAACCTCCGGCATCCATCTGAAGCAACTCGGCTGGATGAGAAAAGACAGCAGAGGTGAGAAGTGGTTTAAGCCTATGTGTACTGAATCCAACGGTATAGACATCAGCGTTAGGCGGAAACTTGGCTCGACCTAGGGTGTAGTAGACATCTGGGTCAATCACTGCTTTATCGCCCTTTTCCAGAATCCGCGGCTTTCTAACCCTTCTTCAATCAGCGCTAATGCCGCTTCTTTCGGATAGATCTTTTCCGAATCGGCATACGTCTCCAGAGCGCCGTAGAGTTTGGCAGGAGCTTCGATAACCATCAGTTGCGGGGCTTCCTCCTTTTGCACCCGTTCCGCAAGCTCTCTAACGGGAGTGTCTGAGTACTGTTGAGCGAGCTGTTCAACCCTTCTTACTTGAGCTCCTGTTAGGTTGTATCGATCACTAGCTCTGGCGATTTCCACGTCCCTAAGCTTCTTAACGGATGGGGTCTCGAAGGGAACTTGGACGCTAGTGAGCGTAACATTTTCCCTTCCAGGCTTTTCTGCAGATTTCTTCTCCTTTCTCCTTAGGTACTTCGTCAACTTCTTTGATGCCTTTTGTTCCTTTCGTCGAATTTCTCGAGCTAGCTTCTGAACTCTTTCCGCTTGCCTAACTGGTAGCGTAACAGCGATTGTCTTCACCTGTTTCTTGGCGTTGTCAGCAAGCCTGTCTAGGTCCGCCTCTGGGCTGGCGTCAAACATGTCCGTGAAACGTCTTGCTGTCCAGTCTGTAAGCTTATGATTGACAATGGCTTTGGCCAGTCTTTCTTGAGTTTTGAACTCGTATTTCCCGAGTAGCGCTAGGACATCTGGGCTGAGCTTGCGTAGGAATGCGATATCCCCTTTTATCTTGGGCGATAACCTCTCAACATCGCCGAACCACTTTTGTATCGTGCCAGGTTTAGCTCCTAACTCTTCTGCCATCTTTTCCAAGGAAATAGCGTACTCTTGCATGTGAGCTTTGATACCGCTAACCTTTTCGACTAGGGTTAGGTCTTTGCGTTTCATATTTTCTACTAAGCGTAGTCTCGACGCCTCTTCATCGGTCAATCCTTCTCTTATTATTGCAGGGAGTTTAGGAATGTTGCTCAGAATTGCTGCCCTGACCCTGCGTTCTCCCGCTACCACTTCGTACTTATCGCCCTTTCGTCTCACAACTATAGGTTCAACCAAGCCTTCTCTAGCAATACTACTGGCCAATTCCCTTAGCGATTCATCATAGATGTCGCGTCTGGGGTTACCGGGTAGAAACTTGAGACTTTCTATGGATATGGTTTTGAATTCCGCATGTTCACTCGGCACCCTTATACCGCCTCTTTTTCTCTTCTTCAATCCATCGCTCTATCGCTTCTTCAATAGCCTTGGCTATGTTTCCTTTCTTCATACCGTATTTTTCAAAGACTGCTCTTCGAAACTCATCTTCCAACTCGTCCGACAAGACCAAATTTACTCTAGCCATTTCGTCACCGCTATGCGTACGGGCTTATGCACTAATGGTTATATATGCTTTTCTCTCTAAGTGCTTTTGAACGTATGCAAACGCTGATGCGTGTCGCTAGTAGTTCCGCGATAACTCCGGTGCTTTCTTCTCTTCTTAGTCGAGGAAACATGGTTCAGCAAGTCGTGCTGCTCGCTGAGTCCAAAATGATGGAACAAAGAACCGAGAACTTCGGTTGTCCATACAACGAGGCCTACACAGCACCTATGTCTCTTGTCGCCAAACGAAGGCGCTTCAGGTCCTGAGTCTCAATCACGTCTCTTCGCTGTCCAACCGTTTAGTGTCGACCGGGAGGATGATGACAAGTACTCCTCTGGCAATCTCCAAACAAGCTGAGAAGTGGTTCGATTCAAGATACGTTGCAAACCCCTTTCGTGCTCCATTCGTTTCACCCAAATCGGGCTTGGCGTCAGTTGGTTTAAACCCGCTTTGAGTCTGAGTTCCGACCACGTACATCCCTTTGGCACGGTCGTCAGAATATTCGTTACAGCTTGCTCGAATTGCTCGTAGCTAGGCTTCTCGATCGGCTGCCTAGGCCCAATCCTATAGATCAAGAGGCCTTTTGCAGCGGTTTTCCCTTCGAGACGGTCTCCGGGGCTCCATCCGAGTATATCTACAATGTTGTTAGGAATGACAACTTGATGCTTGACATACTCCCTGCCCCCTATCCGGCGGCTGATTGATCTTTGGAGTTTCATTCTAGCCATAGTACCTCCATGGTTCGATGCAGAGTGCCAAGTGGCTGAAACCAGTGGTCGTCGCTGTAGAAGCTATGGCGGCCATCGCGATGAGGCACAGGGCGAAGTGTACTTCCACTCTTTTGAGTCGGCGAAGCTTGAGATGCTCTAAGCCCAGTTCCCCCTTGAGCCGAGAGAATACTCGTTCCACCGACGTGCGCATGGCATAGTATCTATTCCACTCTTCCGATTCTCGCCTCACCGGCAGTAGGTAGTCAGCTCTTCTCCGCTTCTCCTTAGACCGCCTAGGGTTCAATCTGATAATTGGTATCGCGTGGTGCTTGAGCGTCAGGAGAATGTTCCTCTTGGAGTCGTAGCCAGCATCAGCGATCACGACTTCAACGCGGTTCCCCGATGCCTTTGTGCTTAGGAGTGTTGGATAGTATAGGCGTGAGTCGCTTCTGTTTGCGGGAACTACTAGATAGTCCAGCGGTAGGCCGAAGTCAGCGTCGCAGGAAATATGAAATTTATAGCCGAACACGTATGCTGGCTTGCTTGGAGTCTGGCCCGTTACTCCCCATGCCGCGTCTGAATCCGAGACAATACCTTTCCGCCTGTTTGGATTGGAGTATCCTCTAACGATGGTCGAGTCCATCGCGATGCGTTGCCCAAGCCCAAGATAGTTTAGCCTGAGTTGCGACTGGAGGATGAGAAATACTCTGCGCAAGCGCTCTGGTCCAACTCTCTTCGTGAACTCGGAGAAGCAGTCGTGGTGAGGAGCTCTCTCAAACCCTAGCACGGGGAGCCAATCGGTTTCATGCTTCAATATGCTGGCTAGCTTGCGCCAAGAGGGGATCTGCCTGATCTTCTGAAATATCAGGGCTCTCAGCATAGCGGTAGAAGGGTGTTGAGGTCTCCTCCTACGCCCTAGATACGCCTCCGAGAGCACGGGTTCAACCGCTCTTAGAT
>Ga0209725_1002390_pt1 | contig 10108 bp, 9 predicted proteins | sample I18A1metaG_FD_184145 | JGI IMG/M metagenome (GOLD analysis project Ga0209725, IMG submission 184145) | Lake sediment bacterial and archeal communities from Gulf of Boni, Indonesia to study Microbial Dark Matter (Phase II) - ​I18A1 metaG... | ecosystem: Environmental > Aquatic > Freshwater > Lake... | reverse complement strand
ATGCTGTCCAGGACAGAACTGTGTTTCTTCACGCCACATGTCCTCGATGCAGCGCATGCGACGTTTCCACGTGGTCCCATCAGGACAGTACTGGAGTATGTTCGTTGCACATTCCTGACATACCGGCGCATATCCAGATACCGTGAAGTGGACCTGATTACTCTCTCTTCCTGTTGTCCCGTCTACTGCAATAGCAAAACCGTTCGTGGCGCACTGCATTGTGAAGCTTTGATTGAACCGCCCGGATGCGTCCGCTTGAAAGTTTGTCTGCGAGCAGGTAGCTCCCTCATCAGTCACTAGAGCGAGAGTCACGTTTCCGTTTGGCGTAAACCCTGATCCATTCACCGTGTGCGAGTCACCCGTCCTAAGTTTTTGAGGAGACATGGCGATGTGAGGACTCACCGTGGACCCGGTGAGAACCATGACCGCTACGATAAGGAGCCCTAGAACAGCGACACCAACGAGCAGAGCAGCACGCTCAGGCCTCATGAGGCTTAACCTATCCGCCGAAGCGCTATATTGGGTCTAGCCTACCGGTCCATTACCTGCTCTCCCTTGGCCGGCGGACGGTCATGCAAATTTGGCCCGTCACCAACGAGGCTGTATCTAGAACGGCAGATCTGCTCAAGCGAGAGCCGGCCGCAGAGGACGGACGTCCCGTTGTCGGATCTCAACACGCGGCCCCATATGAGCTTCCAACCCCTTCAGGATGCGGACATGGGACGCCTCGCGAGAGGGCCATTGACTCACTTATGCTCATGGCATGTGGAGTTCTCAGAATGCCGTCCGGTTCGGCTGAATGATGCGGCTTTGCGCAGTGGCAAGGCCTGTTTTTTGCATCACGATGTGAACTAAGCGAACTTGTGATTTACGAGTTCGATGAAGACCGTGTTTCGCCGGTCCGAGAAAGTGAGCCGAACAAGTAAATGCCAAGGTACAGCCTGTGACGTTTGCGTCAAACTAGCCTTATGCGGCAAGGCCCCGTGATGACTGGACAGCGATGTAAGATGCGAAACATGTCGAAAGTTGCATTATGGCTTCTCCTCTCAGCGCTAGTCACCGGAACGGCTGTGTTTCCAGTTTCAGCTGGGTTCCATCATCCCAGAGGACTCTTGATGTCAACGTACCCAGAGCAGATACTCGTCTTCTGGGCGGAGGGGGACCGGCCGGTGCAGTTGATAGTGATCATTATGCCACCGTGGTACTTCGTCGAGGACCTCTACGCGTTCGACACCGTGACATTGACTGTGACACTCAAGCCGACACTTCTCCAGCGGAACACTGAAGCATTGCGGTTGCTCGGGGGCACAGTCACGGATGCTGGATCCACCGTCACCGCCGTGTGGACGAATGTGGGTCTTTGGGAGGACGAGTATGGCGCGATCGGGGGAGCATACCTCCTGTACACGATCACCTTTCTCATGGACTCAAATACTGCAACTGGATACTACAAGCTCTACCTGAGCGCTGCGGCGCGAGCAGGCGATGTGCTGTTCACGGGTTGGGACCAGATCGGAGTCAGCGTCCGTCCCGGGCACGTCCCACTCCAGCTCATCACCTAACCTCTCACCGGCCGCACCCTTGTACTTCTCTTCTGTCTCCTCTGTGCTCTCTCAGGCTTCGGATGGTACTCTGCAGCTATTGCTCCGCCCAGCATCCCCGAAAGCGGAAGGACCACGATCCTAGGTAGGAAGAGCGCCGAATAGGGCAGCATCCCAGCTGCAATGCCAGTCCCATACATGACGGAGTAGTAGACGAACTCCCCCATCGGCTCACAGATGACCGCTACGACTCCGGAGACAAGTCCCCACCTCATCGACGGAAGGAACGCCATTGTAACAAGAACGAGGACGGCGGCATATGCAATAACAAGGACCTCGTCGGATAGACGCTGAGATGATAAGACTTGGACGAGCGCAAAGATGATGCCAAGCACAATACCGATCCCAGCCGCGTTTGTCTTTGTAGAGGTCACTTAGCTTGCCTCTCCATCCGCTAAGCGGCAGGGAGGGTGAAAGCTGTTTTGGAACGTAAGAAAACGGTAAAAAAGGGGGAGGATCTGCCTATCGCTCCGTCGGATGTCGACTAGTTCAGTACGCCCTCGATCCGTACACCCAAGTAGGCTCTCTGCTCCAGCGCAGCTTCCTCGCAGCTGACAAATGGGCCGAGCGGGTCGTCCCAGGTGTAGTAGTATCTATCGCCGCCGTCCGGCAGGGTTATCTTCCGGATGTTGTGTGCCATCGACCAGCCAAGGACGCATATGTCTTGGATGTCGGTTCCCACGATGACGGTTCTACCGAGGACGAGAGCGACCTGCACTACGAGGATGTGGTCAGCGATCATCGTTGGGAGTATGGGGCCGAGGTAGTAGACATCGAGTACGCCAACCGATTCATACCATCCAGGCATGTCTGCGGGCGTCTTCCATCGCGGTTTGCACTTGAACTTGTCACTGACGTCGATGAGTGTGGTCTTGAGGTTCTCCTCCGGGAACTGCTTGGTTGACTTGCCAAACTTGTCGTCAACCGGGTTGACCTTGTCCTTCTCGAGCACGTTACAGGTTACCACTAGACCGGCTTCCCCAATCCTCCACCAGAGCGGGCGACCGTTGTAGCTGACGAGTAACTTGTGCTGCGAGAGGAAATCGAAACCTGGCTGGTAGCCCTTCTCAAAGCCGTATCCATCGCGCCCGAGTACGATTATGCCCTTCTCTCTCTTCTGGTCGTCTTCTGGGATAGTCACGACATCAAGCTTGGGCCCGATGACGGGCCTCGTCACTGCCGCTACGAGAGGCATGGAGGATGAGAAGATCATTGAGAGAATCAGTACGGATGCGAGTGCAGGTATCAAGTACTTTCTATTCATTGCATCTCACTCCCTAGTCGTACAGAAGTGGAAGGCCTTGGTTGTCTCTTTGCCAGAGTGCTGCTTCCTCACAGCTCACGAAGGGTCCGAGCGCGTCCGGCCATGAGAAGTGATATGTATTGTCAGGCTTCCATATCCTCATCGTGTTGTAGTCAATAGCCCAGCCCAAGACACAGACGTCCTGAACCTCTATCCCAAACACGGTTGTACTTCCGAACTTTGCCCAGACCTGTACAACCATGATGTAGTCAGCTATGAACTGCTTCTCCTGTGGGCCTACGTAGTAGACATCTAAGACTCCTACACCAGGCTTGCCGGATCTCAGCTTGCACTTGAAGAGGGCGGACTCATCCGACAGAACGGTCCTCAACTCCTCCCTCTCAAATTGACGCTTCTGAAGTGGATGAAGCTTTTCCTTCTTGATGAACTGGCAGTCCACCTTGAAGTTTACTGGAACTCCGTTGAAGGTTACAAGGATCTTATGCTGCGAGAGTTTGTCGACGCATCTACCTGGGCGATCGTAGCACCATCTATCGTACGGCTTGTCCCAGGTAGGTAGCTTCGGCGACAATCCGATAATGATTACCCCTGTCTTGCGGAGCTCGTCGTCCTCAGGTATCGTGACGACTTCAAGCTTCGGTTCGGCTCTTGCCCTGAGGGCCGTTACCGCCACGACGGGGAGGAACGACGCGAAACCTATGCAGAGTATCAGTAGCGAAGCGATTGCTGGCAGATACAGACGTTTGTCCATTTTCTTTTCTCCTATCTGTTATTCCTTGTCGGCAGGTTGTCTGCCGACTCGGATGAATCGCGGTAACACACACGTATCGTATTTAACGCCTGCTACGTCCTAGACTCTTGTACAAGGCGAATCGTGATGCTGTCGATGACTCGATGCTCCGTGAATGCGAACGTGCGGGATCTGGCGAGGAATCTTGCGCGCCTATGTTGCGCTTGAGGTGGACGAGTCATGATCGGTCAGCGAAAAACTGATAACCGCTCATCCGGTTTGAGCCGCAGGGATGCAACTTGCGGAAGCGGCTTGTACTTGTGCTTGCGGCGGCTCTAATAGTCATGATAGTTCTCCTGTATCCATCGCTGGGATGCAAGATATCCGAGGGCCAGATCAGGGCGTCCCCGGTCAGACCTTTCGTAGTCCCAGTGTTGGAGGGGTACGCGATTGGGTTCACCTTCAATTTGACGAATCTGAGTGACTGCGAACTCACTGCCGAGTCGATTGGCGTTGATCTCAGAACAGTCATCTATCCTGACGGAAGTGTGATCGCTGTGAATGAGAGGTATAGTGAGTCATTGCACACGAGCTTGGCGCTTGACGAAACGAGAATGTTCTCCTACTCATTCGACTCATACTTCGAGTTTCGGCCGGCAAAGCTTGTCGTCAAGATCGAGGTTTCATTTGGCGAAGCAGGCAACGTGGCCGTCTTCGACGGTGAGCTAGAGATCCCCGCGCCGTAGGCGCATTCGGCCGTCAAGTGCCCCTCTTGGAAGACCTCTCGGGAACCGTTCCCAATCTCATCCTAGATGGGTGCTGCCGCAGTTCTTTCACAAAGCTTGTCGTCGTGCCATGAATATCTCCTTCCCGTGTCTTGAACTCAACCCTAGCCATTCACGCCGGTTTGGAAAGATGCAAATGCAACGTGCATTGGGTACATGCGTTGATGAATCGCAGGAGGCTGGCGGCGAAAGAAAATGAGGCGGAGGTTTCTGGGGGTTCTGACTGTTGCATTCCTTGCCCTTGTTCTGGCTGGAACGTATCTGGCTATGACAGCGCCGTCCCCTCACGTTGAGGTGTCTCAGCCGCTCGAAATCCGACCGCCCATACTCATCGACGAGAACGCAGATTTCACTCGGGTCGGCGCAGGGTCCGGATGCGAATGCGTAACGGCAGGCTCAGGGACAGAGCGAGAACCCTTCGTGATCTCCGGATGGACTATCAACGCGTCGAGAATCGATGGTGTCGCAATATTCGGAACCGACAGCTACTTCACGATCAGGAGAGTGAGAATTCAAGGCGACGGAGTATCGACGGGAATTAGCCTGAACCGGGTCGAGAACGGCAAGATAGAAGATTGCTTCATCATCAACAACTTCATCGCAGCCTATGTCTACCTCTCTCGCAACCTTCAGTTCGTCAACAACACTATCGAGGAAAACGCGTACGGGATACAACTGGAGGCCTCGAACAGCAATCGAGTATCCTCGAACCGGTTCAATCAGATCAAAGAAGTCGCCATCTTCGTCAGGGGATCCCGGAATTCAATCACAAAGAATGCCGTGCGTGGGGCCTTCGGAGGGATCAATGTAGACGGTACAGCCGGCGGAGCCGACGACAACTTGGTCGAAGAGAACTCTGTCTCGGACGCTACGAATTATGGTATCGGAGTATGGCGTGCTGCCAACACCGTGGTTCGAAGCAACTGGATCACAAATAACCAGGGCGTGGGCATACTCTTGACGGAAGGTTCATCCAACAACGTCGTGGAAACAAATCAGGTGACAGAGAACAGGGGCGGAGGGATCCTCCTCACCGAGGAAACCTCATACAACTTCATCAGAGGAAACACGGCCAAGGGGAACGGTGACGGTGTAAGGTTCTTCGATCTGGAAGACACGGGATCCGGCAATATCTGGGAGAACAACACGTACGACACCAAGAGCCTAGAGACGCAGGACTGAATTGGACCACCGATCTTGTGATTAGGCGCCGCTTGCGCGGATGCAGAGCAGGGCCTCCTTTGGCACTCTTCCCGACTCCTCCGTGAATACTCCGGAAGCGCTGATCGGCCGTAGACGACTAGAGGTCGTGTCATTTGCCAAGGCCTCACAGCTGAGCTTCGTTGCCCGTCATGCTGAGATAGGCAGCAAGCACCGATATTCTTCAGGTGTCGAGATCAAATATGGCACATAGATTGTTCAAGTAGAAAACTCCGACAACTGTCACGGAAGCAGCTAGGGACAGGAACAAAGCCGGTCGAACAATAAATGAGAGTATTGGTGACGGGGGGGCGCACGCTTCATAGGAAGCCATCTCGTTGATCGATTGGTGGCCACAGGCCACGACGTTATCGTGCTGGAGAATTTCTCAACCGGGAGTGTGTGGATCACTAGAAAAAGACAGAAGAACATCAAGACGCACCCAGAAGCCGAGCGAGGAGGGAGGTTCCCCTCGCTCGCGGCTAGTCTGACGTCGAGGGGATTTCTTTCTCGTAGGCATTGAATCGCCACAGGTTGTCCGTTCCGCCGCTGCTGTCCAGAAGATCCGCGTCTCCGCTCTGCGAGACTGTGTTCCCTTGGATGATGTTGCGATCGGGAGTGTGGTCATCGAATCTTATGAGCAGGATTCCCACATGGGCGCTCAGGGATACCGTGTTCTCGACTATGTAGTTTGCGTCGGAATCGGATGCGATGGTAATTCCCCATCCAGTATCAGTCACACTGTTGAAAGCAGCCACATTTCTGGACGAATCGGAGAACAAGACTCCCGAGGGGGTTCGTGCTACGAGATTGTCTTTGACAAGGTTCTCATCGCTCTTGTACACTGATACCCCAGCCCATTCACAATTTGAGACCTCGTTCTGAATCATCGATGTTCTGCCGCCTGAAGCGACGTAGAGACACTCCTCTCCACTACCAACGATTCTGTTTCGACTTGCTACGATGTCAGACGAATTGAATAGGGCAATTCCTCTGAACGAGGTTTCGGTAATTGTGTTGCCTTCTAGGGTGCTGTTTGTTACATGCAAGAATAGGACTCCGTTCGCCTTGTTGCCAGTCAATATGTTGTCGAGGAGCGAGATGCGGGACGCATCTTCGACCACAATGCCTTGGACGCCAAGAGAAATGCTGCTGGCACAAACCCACACATCGTGGCTCTGGGTCACGAATATGCCGCGGTCATCTCCGACGACCACGTTTCTGAACAACGTCACGTTTATTGAGGCTACGACGCTTATCCCGTCACCACCTGATTCGACCAAGACGCTCTCCAACCTAGCATTCTTCACACCCGAAAATCTGATTCCGTTGTCATAGATGCCTCCGCGGATGATGACGTTCCTTATCACAAATGAGGCGTTAGCATTCTGCACCACAATTCCGGTGCACGATCTTTCTGGACAGTCTCTTGACACGTCAATCTGCCAGCCCTCGATTACGTAGGGATCAGAGATGATGCCTGATCCGCGGACGACGCCGTGCTCTGCGTCAAAATCGCTCTCCGCATCAATGAGTATCGGGGATATGTTTGTAGGGAGACGTTCGTGAGGCGTCGTATGCTGACTCACCATGACAAGGACGAGTGAAATCAAGAAGACCGACATAATGGTGGCCGCTATCCACTTTCTTTTCATGTCGTTCAGGCTCATAGCTGGGAACGGTCGGTCCGCATTTGTTTCTTTCGTCGTGCACTCGCGTCTGGTAGATTGCTATCACGTGTGCAATCTACTACATAACAAGCTCGAAGGTGCAGTCCTCTTGGAGAAGCACGAAAATCCACATATCGGCGCGACGAATTTGACGATTCAAGCGAGAGTGGGATGTGGACCGTAAGGTTCGGTCACGAGGCGGATCTTGTCGCCGACGCTTGGTTCCTTGCTCATGCGTTTCAACTTTGTCCGCGTAGGAAGCGCTCTCGGGTTTCGTCTCGATACAGCGTTTCGGAGTCTGCCTTCTTTATCTTTCTCCTATAGTTTTCTGCGCTCATCCTTTGGCAACTCGGGTAACAACTCCGCGAGATCTGCTTCCGTGATCGTGCCAGGCCGCATGACTTGAGCCTGGATTGTCTGCAGCGGAGCGTTCGAGACATGCTCTGGCCTTGTTCCATGCGACGCCAAAGCCCCGGGTTCCTCGCGTGAACCTTTATGTACTCTAATGTACCGTACCTTACCACACCGAGGATCCTGTTGTATGCCCAAGAAAGGTTACACTTCCGTTACTCTACCATCGAGCCTTGTTCGCGAGGCACGGAAGCTACTGAAGAGTCCGACGGGCGAACGGTATAGGAGCCTAACTGAATTAGCTTCCGAGGCTATCGAGCAAAAACTTGAGGTCATTAGAGGCGCTTCGATAGTCTCCACTAAGACTGTTCAGACAGAGGAAGCGAAGAGCATGATAATTGATTACCTTAAGAACAATCCGGGCGCGCACTACCCAAGCGATATCGCCGATTCCCTCGGACTGGACCTCGATGTCGTGTTCGAAATAACTCAGTCCCTACTTCGGGATCACATCGTCGAGACGAAGACGACATCCGAAAAGGTGATCGAGGCACGTTGACGACGCTGACTGGATACGGCGATTCGGTACTCGGCGAACGCATCGTATACATCGCGCGCAAGCGCTCCCGAGACAGGCTTATCATGAAAGGACGCGCAGATAGAGGCATAGGTGGCACGCTCTACGACGCCAAATGCTGGATTGAAAGGCCCATCCAAATAAGACGCGAGCACGCAGGCGAATCGGAATAGAAGAGAAGCATTCTGCTGGAAACTAGTGGGACTGGACAGCTTTACGGAATCGTGCAAGATCGGGCTTGGGTGATACCTAGCAAAGTCAGTCAGCACGGACCTAGTTATCGTCGCGATCTTCGAGCAATCGGGACCACAGCAACCTGAATGAGGAACGGAAAGGCGGACGATGAAAACTCAGGTACGACTTTGACTGTCAGACTGTCTGAGCCTGAGCAAATTCCGGGATCTCCTTACGGCGAACGCGACGAGAGCAAGAACTAGGACAAGAACCATGGAAGCAGCAGAGAATGGAAACTCCGGAACCACTATCGGCCAACTATCGGTCCCGCTCTCGTAGCCATCTGCACTCGCCTCGACCGTAACTTGGTAGGTTTTCATGTCCGAGTCCTGGGGGGCGGTCCAGTTCGCGTACTGGCCAAGGAATGAGGAAACACATTCACCTGTCTCCGTGACGAAGCATCCGCCACTCGTCGTCCAATCGTATCGGATCTCAGGTTGACCACCGTCGCTCGCGGTCGCGTTAGCACGGAACATGCAGGACGATCCTGGTCCGATCTCTTCGCATCCCTCAATTATTGTCACATTCAACGAAAGTTCCGACTTTGCTGCTTCAATCGTGAACGACCAAGCCGTCGCATCCCCGGTTCCTAGGACATCTGCTTGCACTTGGAACTCGTAGATACCGGCCTCGCCAAATTGCAGCGTGGCCTTGATTTCGTGCACAACATCAATCGAGTCTTGCCCTCCTGGGACGAGTGCAAAGTTTCCTGTGTTCGCCTTTGCTGAGATAGTGTAGTATCCTGCTTCGGTCAGGTTGAGGTTGATGTAGGCGACGTTGTTGTACGGGTCGGGGGGGAATGTTCCTTGAACTGTGAAAGGGGGCGTAGGAATCGTGTAGAACTCCACCGTGAACCCGACTTGATTGGTCGCGTCTGTGCTGGTTGTCGCTGTGACTGTATGGTCTCCTGCGGCTAGCGGCCCCCAGTACACTGAGTCCCACCAATCGCCCTGAAGGTCCGTCCAAGTATCGCTTCCGATCGTGATATCGAGTCTGTCAAACTCCGGATCGTTCGCTTGGACGGTTACGTGCAGCAGGTAGTCGTCAAGCGCATTCGCGATTGTGAACGGATAGTCCTTTACCTCGTTAGGACTCAGTGCACCCGTTACCACAGCGACGGGCGAAGAGATCTCCGACTTCGCTTGAGGAATGGAAACTACAAGTAGCACTGCTACCAGCGCGGCAATGAGTGCTGACTTCTTCATCGTTCGATCCTCGTCAAGTGTGCGTCTCTGCATGGAAAGTGGGTTAATCAGTCTTTCGTCGTCAACAGCCGGGTCATGGTCTGGCGAGTCGAATCTCTCCTCTCGTCGCTCAGGATTTTCATGCTTCCTCTTGACAATAGCAAGGTTGACACATGCTTGCCTGATCAAGACAGTGTCAAGCAGATCGCATTGGGGAACGCGTCCGTGCTGACGGCGACCTGAAAGATGGTGAGGATCTTCCCCGACCTACCCGTCCAGTGAAGCAAGTCGGTGTCGATTCCGGCCTCTAACTTTCGAATCCGGGGTTGTCGGTGTCGAGGACGCAGACAAGATGAAGTGTCACGATTCTGCGATGCATGACACTAGCTGGATAGCGCCCCATCTATGGCACTGGAGAACGCATCCGTGCTGACGATCCCCTGAAAGTTGCTGAGGATCTTTCCCGATCTGTCGATGATGAAGTACGTTGGAGTCGCCTCGACCCCATACTT
>Ga0209725_1002389_pt1 | contig 10111 bp, 9 predicted proteins | sample I18A1metaG_FD_184145 | JGI IMG/M metagenome (GOLD analysis project Ga0209725, IMG submission 184145) | Lake sediment bacterial and archeal communities from Gulf of Boni, Indonesia to study Microbial Dark Matter (Phase II) - ​I18A1 metaG... | ecosystem: Environmental > Aquatic > Freshwater > Lake... | reverse complement strand
AACAGTATATTCTACTCGGCTAAAGTCGTCGTGGGTCGCGTTGAAGGCAGTGGTTCTAGCGGGAGGAAAAGGAACACGCCTGAGACCGTTGACATACACCAAGCCGAAACCTCTCCTTCCACTTGCCGGAGAAGCGGCAATTGTGCATCTGATAGAGAAACTGGCTCATGAGGGAATTGACGACATTGTTGTGACGACCAATTACTTCGCCAGCTGGTTGCGCGCGGCCCTTGGCGATGGCTCCAAGTACGGGGTACAGGTCCGCCACGTTGAAGAGAAGTGCCCGCTTGGCACTGCTGGCTCAGTGAAGAACTCGGAATCCCTGATCGACGAGACATTTGTGGTGGTTCAAGGCGATAACCAGTTCGAGTTCAACCCGAATGAGGTAATCCAACTCCATCGAAAGCTCGGTGCCTCAACTACGCTAGCGCTCGTTGAAGTCGAGAACCCATGCGAGTACGGCGTTGCAGAGCTTTCAGATGGCCGAATAACTCGTTTCCTTGAGAAACCTAAGCCCGAGGAATGTTTCAGCAACCTGATCAACTCTGGCTTCTACGTACTAGAGCCCGAAGTTCTCAAGCTAGTTCCTGAGGGGAAGATGTTTGACTTCTCAAGGAACCTCTTTCCTCTCATGCTTGAGTCGAAAATGATCCTTGCAGGCTTTCATGCTAGCGGCTTCTGGGTCGACATAGGCGACCCACAAAGCTACCTTAAAGCAAACGTCTGGGCTCTCGACAAACTCGAACCGGGACGAGCGGAGGCCAAGGACAAGATCGTATGCGGGGTAGGTAGCTCGATCTCAGAGAAGGCCTCACTGAGGGGACCCGTCTATCTGGGTAAGGATGTGAGAATTCAGAAAGATGCGGTGATCGGGTCCCACACCTACATTGGAGACGGAAGCGAAGTCTTAGCAGGGTCCAAAATTACTTCCTCAGTAGTCTACGAGAACACTTGGATTGGGAGCAACGCCGCTCTCGACGAATGCGTAGTGGCCGAGAACTGCAAGATCGGCAGCCGAGTCCAAATTGGGAGGAACGCCGTTGTCGGCGCCGGGACAGAATTAGGAGACAATTCACATCTAGCTGCCGAATCGAAAGTCGGACCTTGGGTTATCATAGAGACATCAGCCATGGTAGAAGGAACAGCACCTACATTCCAGAACAACATCGAAAGAATCAGTGAGCTTCTCGAGAGATCAAATGTAGGCTTGGGACTGACCAGGAAAGAAGGCAGGGTATGCACCGCTCTCTTGGAACTAGGCCAGGCTGACGCTGAGACTATTGCTAACTCGGCCCGCGTTCCTGTCTCAAAGATGCACGCGATACTGTCTGAACTTCAGCAACGCGAAATACTCAGATCATTCGGGGAGACTCGCAAGATGTTTGCTCTAGTACGCAAAGAACTGTAATCAACCTCTCGGAAAGTCTAGTCAGGTCTTCGGAACCGTCTAGCCAGAGTCTTCGCTAGACGGGGAGCGAGAACAACTCTGTGTCCCCCTAACTCCGGTTGTCTTGATGCACACTGTCCGACACTGCAGAAATTCCATACCGGAAGCCCCTAACGAGCGACGTAGGAGACGTACGAGCTCCCATCGACTGAACCGGATAGCGCGTTTTCGATACCGCTACTTTTCCCTGTGACAGAAAACGTCATATCTCCACGTCCATGGCGTACGAGCGTCCAAGGAGCCTCGGTATCAGTGCGCGCAAAGACAGCCCGCTCTAATGCCAGCTCGCTCATCCTGTTCACTTTCACAATCTTCGCGCTTCCTATGATGGCTGGCAGCGGCCCTGCCCCAGTCTCGGGACAAGACGTGACGACGACCCAGACATCCCAAACGACAACGGTGTTCGTCACAACATCGACCAGCAGCACGACTACAACAGGCGAAACAGGCACACGTACAACCTCAACTCTGACCACTGCAACTGCAACCACCACATCACAGTCTGGCCTGTGGGATCTGCTGATCCCTATCCTGTTGATCGGAATCGGAGCGGGCTTGAGCATGGTATTGGCCGCGGCCGTACTTTTCACCAGAAGACGCACGAGTCTCAGGCCAACCATGCACATGATCTGCCCACGATGTCGTGCACCCGTCAGCCCATACGACGCTGTCTGTCGCACCTGCGGCGCCGCCCTCTACTACCCGTATAGGTTCTATCCACGTCGACGCTAGGTATCTCAACCGAAGCGCTCGATCTACACGTCCTAGGAGACAGGTTGAAAGCCTCGGCAGGCCGGCTGAATCTTCGAATTCGAAACCCAACGGCCACCCCTTGAGCGATCCTTCTTCTCAATACGTCAGCCATCATGGGATGGGCACGTACTGTCGGGAGCGCTCCGAATCCCACGTTGCGGACGTCGTGGTCTATCGAATCAGGGCTTAGATAGACGAAGCCTCGCCAGAGCCAAACCCAATGAGACGACGAGTGTTATCGTCGCTAGAGCATTGAGTTGAGGTGACACGCCTCCCCTACTCGCCATCGCATAGATCCTCAACGGCAGAGTCTGGAAGCCTGGTCCCGCCGTAAAGGCGGTCTTGATGAAGTCATCATATGATACCGTGAAGGCGAGCAGCCCTCCAGCTATCACGCCTGGCAGTATCAGTGGTAATGTCACATGAAAGAAGGTACGTAGCTCGTTGGCACCCAGCGATTTTGCGGCTTCCTCAACCGACCGGTCAAATCCGACAAGTCTTGCTCTTATCACTATCGTGGCATATGAGATCGCAAATGCGACATGCCCTATGACGACTGTGAATGCTCCGAGCGGTATTCCTGTGAAGACGTAGAACAGCAGAAGCGACAGCGCTTCTGTGATCTCTGGAATGACTACTGGGAAGTAGAGCGAGCTATCGAGGATGGTCTTGCCTCGGAAGCTGTAGCGGATCATCACGAAAGCCGTCATTGTACCCAGGACCATCGAGATGACGGCTGTGAGCAGAGCTACCCAGACACTGTTGTAGATCGCCCTCCAAACCGTTGGGTCCTCGATCAGCGTGTCGTACCATCTGAGTGAGAACCCCCGCCAGACTGCTAGGAGTTTTGAGTCATTGAATGAGAACACGACCATTACCAGTATCGGGGCATAGAGGAATACGTATAGGGCAAATGAATATCCTTTCAGGATCTTTCCCCATACATTTCTCATATGGCCATCTCCTCGCCCTTCGTAACGTACTTCATGTACAGCGCGACCATCAGAACAACGAGCGCGATCAGAATTATTGAGACAGCCGAGCCGAACCACAGGTTGCGTGTCTTCAGGAAGAGCGTCCAGATCAGATTGCCGATCATGAACGACTCTGTGCCTCCGAGCAGCTGGGGTATTATGAACTCGCCCACGGCTGGAACAAAGACGAGAATCGATCCAGCACCTATGCCGGATCTCGTCATGGGGAGAGTAACATGAAGGAAAGCCCTCGCAGGCCCTGCCCCCAAGCTTCCCGCCGCCTCAAGTAGCGCCTTATCCAACTTCTCCATCGAGGCGTACAGGGGCAGAATCATGAATGGGAGATAGTTGTAGATCATTCCGAGCAGAACGGCCTGCGTGTTGTACATCAAGCTCAAGGGCTGAGAGATCAATCCGAGGCTAAGCAGTACTACATTCACGATTCCGTTGACATCGAGAATAGTCATGAGCGCATACGTCCGAAGCAGGAAACTCACCCAGAATGGAATTATCACCAGCAGCATCAGAGTCTCCCTCCGCCGCCCGCTCTTCACAGCGATGTAGTATGACATCGGATATCCGAGCAGCAGGCACGCCACGGTCGTTCCGAAGGCCATCAGTAGCGACCGGCCAAAAACCAATGGCGCGATCGAGTCGAAGAACTCGAAGTAGTATTCAAGCGTAGGCTCAAGCCGAAACTGTCTTAGTATGTCGATCATGCCGAAGGCGTAGAGAATAACGATCGCGAATGGCGCAAAGAAGAAGATTGCAAGATAAATTGCCGTTGGTGATATGAGCAACCGGGCGAGGAAGCCGCGAGTCTTTCTAACGCGGACGGTTTGGATTGCCTTGTTGGTCGTTCTCGAGCTTGATCACCGTTGCATCCGCCTTGTTCCAGCCTATGCGGGTCTTCTCGCCGGTCTCTAGGGGAATGGTTGGATTGGCTCGAATCTTCATCAGCAGATTGGCGCCGACCGTCACGGAGGCGACAACATGCGACCCTTGATACACGAAATCCTCAACGATCGCGTCGAACAGGTTGTCCAACCCTTTGAGGTCGGGACCAATACTCACTCTCTCTGGCCTAACCGACAGAACACCTCCGCCGATGGCCACGTCGTCGGTTTCGACTAGAACGGGGTGAGGTAGGCCCTTACAGGCGAATGCCCCGGCGGCCTCGCTGGTTCCATCTAGGAAGTTTGTCTCTCCAATGAAATTGGCTACGAACTGTGTCTTCGGTTTGTCGTAGATATCTTTAGGGCTGCCGATCTGTTCGACTCTTCCATTGTTCATGACCGCGATCGTGTCGGACATTGTGAGGGCTTCCCCCTGGTCGTGCGTCACGTAGATGAAAGTCGTGCCAACTTGTTTCTGGATCCTCTTGAGTTCAAGCTGCATGTGCTGCCTGATCTTCAAGTCGAGCGGGCCTAATGGTTCGTCTAGCAGGAGCACTCCCGGTTCTCTCACCATTGCTCGGGCAATGCCAACGCGTTGTTGCTGCCCGCCGCTCAACTGGTGGATCCTTCTATCTCCGAAGCCCGGAAGCCCGACGAGGTCGAGAGCTTCTTCCACTTTCTTACGTATCTCATGCTTCTTCATCCTCGCCATCTTGAGTCCGAAGGCTATGTTGTCAAAGACGCTCATGTGGGGGAAGAGCGCGAGGTGCTGAAAGACAATCCCGACGTTACGCTTGTAGGCAGGAATATCATTGGCGGCGACTTGACCGAGTTTCACAGTTCCCTCGTCAGGTTCTTCGAGGCCGGCGATGATCCTTAGAGTCGTGGTCTTGCCGCAGCCGCTGGGGCCCAAGAAAGAGTAGAACTCGTTCTTCTTGACACCGAGGGACACATGATCGACTGCGGTGACGGTGCCGAAACGTTTCACTACGTCAACAAGTTCCACTTCAAACATTCTGTAGCCCTGAGACAAAGCGAGACTCTGACGACATCGATCCGCAGCGCGCGGACATGGCGCTACCCAACAACCTCCAACCACACTTTCTGATACTTCTCCAGCTCTTCTTGGGTAGGGGGTTTGAGGGTCTCTAGTTTCTTGTACACGTCCTCGGGGATGTTGATCTCTGGATTATTCGCCATCTTCTCGTTCAAGAAAGGAAATGAGTCTTTGTTGGGATTTGCGTAGTATCTCACGTTTGATATTATAGCTATGACAGTCGGATCTAGGATGAAATTGATCCACATATGCCCGGCGACTGGATGGCGCGCGTTCTTGAGGACGGTCATGTTGTCGATCCAAACAGTGCACCCCTCATCTGGGATCGTGTATTTGATGTCCGGATTCTCATCTGCGGTATAGAATATGTCTCCGCTGTATGCCTGGGAGATCATGAATCGCCCACCTGCGAGCCCAGGCATATATTCGATGGCTCCTGTGTACTTCGCCAGGTGGGGCTTCTGCGCCAACAAGACCTCCTTTGCTTCGTTAAGGTGACTCTCGTCTGTATCGTTCAGAGAGTAGCCGAGATATTTCAGGGCTGCACCTATGGGCTCTCGCATCTCGTCAAGCATCGTGATAGTCTTCTCGTATTTCTGGAGTCTTTCGGGCTCGAACACATCAGCCCAGCTCGTGACCGGCTCTTCAACCTTTGCCGAATTCCATCCTACGCCGGTGGTTCCCCACAGGTAGGGAACTGAATACTTGTTCCCGGGATCATACACAGGGTTCTTGAATTTCTCATCGAGGTGAATGATGTTCGGCAATTGTGTGGTGTCGAGTTCAGCTAGCAGGGTGAGATCGATCATTTCCGGAACCATGTAGTCCGGCACCATAACGACATCGTAACCACTCTGACCAGTGGTGACCTTAGCCCTCATCTCGTCCGGGCTCTCAAAAGTGTCATAGACCACGGTAATTCCGGTGTTCATCTTGAAGACTTCGATCAGGTAGTCGTGGATGTACTCGCTCCACGTGTAGACCCTCACCTCACCTTCCGGCTGCACCGGAATCTTCTTCTTTAGATCCTCGAGTTCAGCTTTCAGACTCTCCTCCTGGCCGCGTGTCATCTCCGTTCCATAGTAGTTGCCAGCGAGCGCCCCGACTGCAGCCCCGATGGCAGCAGTGCCCCCCATCTTCACGAAGTTTCTTCGACTTGACTTGCTCAAAGAATGTCATCCTTCGCATGTACGACCAAGTTTGCTTATAGATTTGCCGACGATGATATTTTTCCTAAGAAATCGCGTTCTAGTAGAACTTCCGCGTCTCGGTGAAGTGTTCCTCGATCCTGATCTTTCTCTTGCCGACTTCCACGAAGAATGGCACAGGGTCAACAATGGCCTCGGGTGGAAAGACACCAGCCTTCTTGATCTTTTCCTTTGCTTGCCATTCCGAGACCACGGAGGGTGGAACCGAGGTGTCACGTGCTGATGATATTCCTCTCTCAGGGTCGTTCCATGTGATTATGTGATACGTGACTGTGGCCGGAGATTCCTTTCGAAGCCCAAAGACATCAATCCTAAACGCGTCATACTCGTACTCCTCGCGAGACGGCGGCTCGCCCCTAGATTTCGAGATGGCCCTCTGATACATTGCCGTCAAGAAGTCAAGAGGGGAAACGCGTGCCTCGCCTATCGCGATCTCTGTCATATCAGCGAATCCTAAATTCTTCAGAGTCTTGAAGGTCGCGAGATCTGTGCTTGGGAATCCGATGCGGAAGGTCACGTTGCGGCAACCTTTTCCAATGTACCTGCCCATAGTTGCTGGTTCAGAATGTTTGACAAAGTATGCGGTAATCTTGCCGATCGGATCTTGCATTGCAACTGTGGTCTCCCCGGAAAGCACTGGTTGCTTGACATGTTTCCCGTCCAGCCACATCACTGGTTCTTGGGTGAACTCGTCCATGACGGTCCGTATCGAGTAGCCAGGCCAACCCGGCTCCTTGACTGGCAGGGTGTTCCCCCAAGTGCAATAGATGTTGATGGTCTCGACCTTGTCGAGTTTCGCCGCTCCTGCAGCTCCGGCAATATTCGTCAACCCAGGCGTGCTACCCAGGCCTATCGTTGCGTTGATTCCCGCGCTCTTCCATTTCTCGTCAAGTTGAAGTTGCTTCAACGTAGTATCGAAGAGCCCACCCAGGTCAGTATAGTGAGCGCCAACTCGGATACATGCTTCCATGACGGATAGGTTGGTCTGATACCAAGCACAGTTCACAACTGTGTCGACCTTTTCCGCCTCCGCCAGCTTTGCCACATCACCTGTATTGCTCGCGTCAAGTTCTATGATCTTCACACGGTCGGCCAGTCTCAGATCCCACATCGCCTTCTTGACATTCGCAAGCTTCCGGCTCGCAGCTATCACTTCTGCCTTGTAGAACTCAACCAAGTCTTGGACTGTGTACGCTCCGATCTGTCCTGAAGCTCCAAGGACGAGCGTTTTCATCTGCTTGAGCCTCACCTACGACTACTCTTTCGGTAACTTCTGAACCTTACCTCTTTGAGTCGCCTGCGAGGGACTCAATCACAACGTGACCTTCTCGGCTCGAACCCGCAAGTCGAACTTTCTCGCTTCCTCAATGAAAGTCTCAGCATTCAAGCACTCCGGAACGATGACCCCTCGGTTCTCGATGCGCCCCTTGGCCAGCATGAGCGCGCAGGCGGCGGTGAGGGTTCCAGCCAAATAGGAGTTCGCGTTTGAACGATACTTCTCGTACGCTTCATCATGAGTCATCGTCACATACAATTTATGGAAGACTCGCTCGCCGGAGCTCTCTCCCGTGACCTCGACGAGGATGCCAGCGTTTGCTCGAATCTTCCCAGCGATCTGCGAGGGCGGAGGCAAGAGATGCAGGAGCAGGCTCAACGGACTGACTTTCACAGTCCCGATCTGCACCGGCTTTCGGTTCAGCAAGCCTAACCCTTGGAGGACTCTGATGGTGATTGTGTTCGTGTCCGTCGTGCTTGTTGGCTGTATCTTTGAGTCGATTAGCGAAGTAGAAGCTAGTTCTTGCTGCCGATTCCGCGTACACCGTCGCCGAAATTCTCAAGACTCAACGGTTTGGACAAGCTCCGCCGTGGATCCTGCGGCTTCACGGAGCGCTCCCTATCTTTGAGACGATCTCTCGAATGATCCTGAATGACATGCCCCAGATGGTGTGATTCGAATAGTTGTAGCAACCCATCGGGATCTTCTCGTCTCCAATCTGGACCGTGATGGACGAGACATTCTTCTGGTTCAAGAGGAATGACATTGGGATCCAGATGAGTTCCTTTGCCTCAAGGCTCGTCTTGGGATGAACTTGCTCCTCGAGCAGGAAGATGAACGGGGCTACGATCATTGGAACATTCTTTGGCTGCACGTTGCGTAGGCATCCCAAGAAGCTCTGCTTGCGCAGGTCGATCCCGACCTCTTCTAGAGCCTCTCGGGCGCCCGTGTCGAACAGTGAGCGATCCTGCCGATCGGCGTGACCGCCCGGAAAGGCCATCTGACCGGACCAAGGATCTTGAGGATTCTCGCGCCTTCTGATCATGAGCAACCACAGATCCCCCGCCTCTTCCTTGAGAAGAACCGCGACCGCTCCCCGGAGCCTCTTAGAATCGGAGGGGAAAGGCTCCTGCTGGTGTGCGAGAGATCGTCTCAGTGTTTCCAGCATGGATTGAGCGGAAGTGTTTCTCGTTGACGTGGAAGACGCCGTCTACATCACCATGCTTTCGGACGTATGACCCATCGAATTCTCGGTCAAGCAAGTAACATGTCTGTGCCCGAATGACTTAATATCCCTGCTTCTCGCCTTCCTTCAAGGGATCCGCAATCGCAGCTTGGCTATATTCCATAGTCAGCGTCATTCTGATCAGTCTTGTCTCTCTGATTGGGGTCTTCACCCTTTTCTTGAAGGCAGATCGACTGGCAAAGATAACGCTCTTTCTCGTCAGCTTCGCCGTCGGCGGCTTGTTTGGTGATGCTTTCATCCATCTCCTCCCAGAAGCCTATGAAAAATTCGGAACGAGCCTCAACGCATCTCTTTATGTGATTCTTGGTATTCTCATCTTCTTTGTGCTGGAAAAGTTTCTACGCTGGAGACACTGCCATATCCCAACGTCAGAAGAACACTTGCATCCCCTGGTCACCATCAACATGGTCGGTGACACGGTTCACAACCTGATAGACGGAATGCTTGTCGGAGCAAGTTACCTAGTCAGCTACCCCATCGGAATCACGACCACGCTGGCAGTCATTCTACACGAAATACCACAGGAGGCCGGTGACTTCGGCGTGCTGATTCATGGGGGGCTTTCCGTGAAGAAGGCCTTAGTCTTCAACCTATTGTCGGGTACAGCGGCGATCCTGGGCGCTGTTCTTTCCATTGTTGTGGGGAGTGAGATGCAAGGGTTTTCGGTGTCTTTGCTGCCAATAACAGCGGGCGGTTTCCTGTACATTGCTGGCTCGGACTTGATTCCAGAACTTCACCATGAGACCAACGCGTCGACATCTTTCGTTCAGCTGATCCTAATAGTACTGGGAGTTGGGATCATGGCGTTACTGCTCTTCCTAGGATAGCCATCGTCAAAAACAGAACACTTGAGCGTCGATTTCAGTCCGAATCCTCTAGGCTCGCGACGTTCCCCGACACCGGAAGTCGGGTCATTGAAGGAATTCGCTGAGACGAGCATCAGCTCTGGGCTTCAGGATCTGGAAACACTTCTCAGGTGAGACCGCCTTGAAATCGTATCCGAGCCTTGCAAGAAGTGTCGATGTTCCCGATCTGAGTTCTGGAGCGGCTAGGATGCCTCTGACAGGACGGTTTACCCTCTTCCTCAGTGTCTCGACATAGCGGTTCAGTTGGAGTGCTGCGTCACGGCTTGCAGGGTTGCGCTTGATCTCGACGACGACAAGGCGTCCATGACCGTCTTCCGCGTAGACATCGGTGAACCCTGAATCGCCCATCTTGGTCTCTTTGGAGATCAGTTTCAGCCCAGTCTCGATC
>Ga0209725_1002387_pt1 | contig 10113 bp, 13 predicted proteins | sample I18A1metaG_FD_184145 | JGI IMG/M metagenome (GOLD analysis project Ga0209725, IMG submission 184145) | Lake sediment bacterial and archeal communities from Gulf of Boni, Indonesia to study Microbial Dark Matter (Phase II) - ​I18A1 metaG... | ecosystem: Environmental > Aquatic > Freshwater > Lake... | reverse complement strand
GTCGCAAACGGAATGGTCCGCCACCCTGCTCGGTGAGCACCTGACAATGCGCAGCGAAGCGGAGGTTCAAGCGATTGAGAAGAAGATACGGGCGATCGGCTACTACACCCACCGCGCATCGAGACAGGAAGCCGAGGAACTGCAAGCCGACAAGGAGCGGTTGGAGGCACTGTTTTCGAGCCTGATGTGTGATTCGATCAGAAGCTGGATCCGTCTCGCCGAGGAACGACTGAAGGTTTCCGGGATCAAGTGCTACATCTCGCCAGGAAACGACGACACGTTCGCGATCGACCCCATCATTCAGTCATCGGACTACGTCATCTACCCCGAAGGGAAAGTGGTGATGGTAGACGATCACCATGAGATGATCAGCTGCGGATACAGCAATATGACGCCTTGGAAATGCCCGAGAGACATCCCTGAGAAAGAACTTGCCGAGAGGATCGCGGGTATGGCTGCCCACGTGCATGATATGGAGACATGCATCTTCAACCTGCACTGTCCTCCCTACAACACGACGCTTGACCAAGCGCCGAAACTGGATAGGGACTTGAGACCATCCGTTCAGCCAGGCGGAGGGTATGAGATGGCGCCAGCGGGAAGCATCGCCGTCAGGGACATGATCCAGAAGTGTCAGCCCATGCTCTCATTGCACGGCCACATCCACGAATCAAGAGGCACATTCAAGCTCGGTCGGTCGCTCTGCCTGAATCCAGGCTCGGAGTACGCTGAGCGTGTTCTGCGGGGCGCGCTCCTAGATATCGACGGCAACCGAGTCAGGGACTTCCTTCTCACTTCAGGCTAGATCACGAGACTCGCGAGAGAAGCAATAGGTTCTCGACAGACACAATGGTGCACTGGGATGCAGAGGTACCACATTCGGCGATCCGACAAGGAGCTGAAAGATCCACGAGAGATCGAGCAGGTGCTTGCGTCTGTGAGAGTCATGACAGTTGCCTGCTCTCTGAAAGATCAGCCGTATCTCTTCACGGTGGATTTCGCCTGGGATCCCGCTACGCGTGATCTCTGGTTCCACTGCGCCACCGAGGGCCGAAAAATGGATGTCCTCAAAGCCAATCCACGCGTCTGCGTCACGGTCGTTGACGACCGCGGATACATCCGCGGCGAATGCGACCACGCCTACCGTTCGCTGGTCATGGAAGGAGAGGCGCAGATCGTCACCGACCTCTCGGAGAAACGTCGCGGACTCGAACTTCTGGTTCAGAAACACGAATCCCAACCGGAGGCAGTTCTCGCTCGCTTCGCGGGAAAAGATGAGGATGTGCGGAAAGTCGGAATGGTACGTATCTCAGTACAGACGATCACGGGGAAGCAGGGACCGGCGGCGAAGCAGTAACAGCTGAACCTCGCTGCATATGGGAAGAACTCCGATATCGGATTACTGTTCCTTTAGGAGATAGGGCAAGCCATATGACGGCAGTCGCTCAGCACTGCGGAAGCGACAACCAAAGATGCTCTTCCTCCTTGTCTCAATCGGACGAGACGGAGGCACATGTGTCGGACCGGATGCGATGACCCTATAAGGTGTGGGCGCGTGAAGCACCGTCAGGATGAGAAGACATGACCGTCGCGAATGTCGAGGACACAGTCGAGGCTGTAATGACTAGGACCCCAGTAACGATCAAAGCCGACGCCCCAGTCAGAAAAGCTCTGCAACTCATGATCAAGCGAGACATTGGCAGCCTCATCGTGATGAAAGACGGAAAGCCTGTTGGAATAATCACCGAACGCGACGTGACACGCAGGTCGCTCCGCCCGGCGAAAACCAGAAGGGTCTACGACAGGCCGGTGACCCGGCTGATGACCCGCCATTTGATCACGGTCCCGCCTACGACCCCTGTTTGGGAGGCCTTCGAGACCATGGTCACCAAGAAGATCCGCAGGCTACCGGTCGTGAAGCAAGACCGCCTCGTAGGCATCGTCACAGAGCGGGACCTGTTCAAGTGGGTGATCCGAGTATTCTACGAGCCGAACATACCTGACCGTATCAAGAAGTTCCTGGAGTAGACTGAGAAAGCTAGGACAGGGCAGCCGCCAACTCTGGGATGCCCAAAACCGCCATCACTGATTCTCTGCTTGCCCTGACTCGGACTGGAGGCCTTGCTAGGAGCGACACTGCCTCCTGATCCTTAAGGCCGTGTCCGGTTGCGATGCAGACAGTCTCTTCGTCCGCCTTGATTGTCCTTTCGTGAGCTAGCTTTCTGACACACGCTATCGTCGAGGCGCTTGCGGGCTCGATGAATATTCCCTCTCGGCTGGCGAGCGCTTCCTGAGCTTCGAGTATCTCGCGATCGGTAACGGTCTCGATGAATCCGCTAGAGTCTTTGGCAGCGGCTAGGGCCCTCTTCCAATTCACTGGCGAGCCTATCCGGATGGCGGTGGCGACTGTCTCAGGGTTAGCAACCGGCTCGACGTAGTCGAGTCTGGATCTAAATGCGTTGGCAATCGGTGACGCTCTCTCCGCCTGCACGCCTATCAGGCGCGGAAGCCTGTCCGCGAGGCCTAGAGCCCTAAGCTCAAGCAGCCCTTTCCAGAGCGCGGTGATGTTTCCAGCGTTTCCGACGGGAAGGACGATTATGTCTGGCAGTCGGCCGAGTTGGTCGTTGATCTCGTAAGCCACCGTCTTCTGACCCTCGATCCTGAATGGGTTGATGGAGTTCAGAAGATACGGACTTCTCGCATTCCGAGCGGCCTCCACGACGGCACGCATGGCGTCATCAAAATTCCCGTCAACCTCGATTATGCTCGCGCCGTGCACGACAGCCTGGGCCAGCTTACCCGCGGCGATCTTGCCCGCAGGAATCATGACGAAGCATTTCAAGCCGGCTCTCGCAGCGTACGCGGCGAGTGAAGCTGATGTGTTCCCTGTCGAGGCGCACATCACGGAATCTGCGCCGAGCTCAACCGCCTGGGTGACGCCGACAGTCATGCCTCTGTCCTTGAACGAGCCCGTGGGGTTCTCGCCTTCATTCTTGACGTGGAGGCGTTTCAGGCCGAGATCGTGCGCCAGACGGCGGCACTCGTGAAGCCCGGTCCCGCCTTCCCCAAGTGAGATGACCTCAGCCTTCTCGTCGATCGGCAACATTTCACGGTACCGCCAAACCCCCAGAGGTCTTGTGCCCCAACGCCTGATGTCAGGCTCTGACCTGTCGGCAAGTCTGATCTCAAGCAGGCCGCCACACTTCGAGCAGACGTAGGCTCTCTCGTTGAGAGGATGAGTGGCCCCGCATTCAATGCATTCTACCGTGTGATTCATCATTTCTTACTCCTTGAGGACGGCTGCCCCGCGAGCGGGTCGCGAGGTGAGGGCTCGACACTCGACGCCAGCTGACTCAAAAGCCTGTTTCATAGCTTCAGCCACGGCGGCGGCAGAGACTCTGGCGCAATTTACGATTGCGATCATGCTTGGGCCGGCTCCGCTTATGGCGACTCCTTCAGCCCCCGCTTTCAACGCCGCCCGCCTCACTTCACCGTAGCCTGGAACCAGCTTTGCCCGCGCAGGTTCGACGATCGTATCCACCATTCCCTTCCCGATGAGGCCGATGTCTTCAGAGAGGACTCCTGCTACGATGCTGGCTGCGCCGCCAACGTTTTGGGCAATCTTTCCCAGCGCAACATTGTCGGGGAGTACCGCACGGGCGAGCTCCGTCTTGTTCAGAGGTGTAGGTATCTGGGGGACCGCGATCGCGACTTCCAGCCCTCGTGGAGGGGTAAATCCGGCGACCGACAATGGAGCATACGATTGAACGAAGGTGAATCCGCCTAGGATCGCAGCGGCTACATTGTCAGCGTGCGGCGCGCCGGCCGACGCGATCTCGCCCTGCGCGGCAGCCTCCACGAGCTCATTCACAGCGAGTTCCAGACCCAGCAGACGGTTCAGCCCGACGGCCGTGGCAGCAGCACTTGCGGCGCTGCTCCCGAGCCCCTTTCCGACTGGAATCTTCTTCTCAAGGCGGATTCTCACGCCGACGCGGGCCTCAATTTGGCTGAGGAGATGCTTTGCCACGAGTCCTGCGCTGTTGAGGTCCGGGTCTTTTGGTACGTTCCATGATTCCGCTCCAGCCACTTCGAGCATGACTGCTCCTACGGACGCGGACCATATCTGAACCGTGTCATGGAAAGCGTCGAGAGCGAGGCCGAATACGTCGAAGCCGGGGCCCAAGTTTGCAGTCGTGCAGGGTGCAGTCACCGTGACAGAGCTGGCTTGCGGCTCTCTTGGCGCTTGGGCGAGTCTCGTTCGTGTCTCCTTGCGGCGACTGTCGTCCACGGGCGAGCAGAGGCCCATCGGAAGACGATGTTTATTCAAACTCATGCTTGATCACAAACCAAACAATGAAAAGCCGAGCAGCGATGGATGAACGCCAAGAGGTCTTTTGAGGCGGCGCCGCGCTGTTCGGCTCAGCGTGTGCCCTGCGTGGTCAGCACTGTAGTAGTTGTGGTCGATGTGCGCAGAGCAGAGATGTACAACGCTGTGCCTCGAACGTCCAAACTGGAGCGCTGGACGTAATAAGAGTTGCCTACAGAGTCGAACGATTCAGGCGCGAACCGACAGCTGTAAACCATAAATCAACTGGCTCCGATAGGTGAGCTGACGGACGGTCCCCGCATGAGTGATGAAATCCGGGTCGACGATGCCACAACCGCAGAGTTCGCGGCAAGACGTTATCTTGAGTCGCTGTACCCGGGAAAGTCGATTGAGGTCAAGTTCAGCAAGATATGGTTCGTTGGAGGAAAAGCAAAGGATGTCTGGGAGGTCGAAGGCGTCCTTACGATGAGACGTGCGGCACTCATGAAAGACCGGAAGTCATTTCGTTTCCAGATCGACGCCGAGACAGGCGATATCATAGGATTCGAAGCCGTACGAAAGTAGCTTCCTAGCCCTACATCTTTCGTCTTGAGAGCAGGAAAGCTGCAAGCGCTATCATCGTAATAATGACGGCCATCAAGATCAGCCAGGTTGACTCGGGGCCGCTTCCGAGGATTATCGGTATTGGTCCGATCAGAATCACAGCGCCCCCGCTCGTGATCCCTTTGGCTTGCGTCAAAGAGGAGATCATCATCAGAATCATGCCGAGGAGTATCATCGCGAAACTCGCGAAGAAGATCCAAGAAAAGCCGATAGGAAGGGCGCTTGCGGGCGCCTGCGTCTCAGCGTAGGGGACTGGCTCGCAACTCGTGCAGAGCCACAGTTGCAGCCTGAAGTCTCGCGCGCAGACTCGTTTGCCACATCGACTGCAGACGTAACGCGGTTCCTGAATTCCGCAGATCTCACAACGCTGAGACAAGCATCTACCTCCACAAGACCGGAAGCATCGTCAGCAGAAGAAACACAACCATCAACACGATCGCGAGCAGGACGAGCATGCGGGTCGATTGCTTGTCCGTTCCGAAGATTATGGGCACAGGCCCTATCATGACAACGCCGCCGCCACGCACCTTTCCGCCGCCTCTCATCGATTTCGCAACCGCGATGATGAACGCCAGTATCCCTACCACGAATCCGGCAATAGCGAGAAGCAGCCCGATGCTGAAGACCAGGTCGTCAGCCAATTGCGATTCGAGGTTCACAGTCTAGAGAAATGATATAGGCTTTCCGAGACCCCAACTTGATCGTGGCAGACCGAGCTAGGTTTAGATCAACAATTCTGGGTCAGGGGCGTGACTTCTTGTCTCTGCGCGCCTCAATACCTCTCGTGCCATTTCGAGTGTGATGATGAGGATGATGGGATTGACGCACATCGGCTACTATAGCGTCGCGCGCCTTGGCGTAGAACGCTTATTTGGGCCGTGGAGCCTCTCAACCGCAGTGACGCTGCTTGACTCATGTCTACGCAAAGGCGAGGGTGACTGGGACCAGAACGCATCGCGCAATAGACAGCCTACTTGTCGACACAGGCGCGACGTTCACCGTTCTTCCTCGCGATTTGCTTGAGGAAGTTGGAGCGGTCAAGGTTCCAACAAAGACAAAGCTTGAACTCGGTGACGGGCGCAGTGTCGAGGCCGAGGTTTATGCAATTGTCCTTGCGATCGAAGACCGTGAGGGAGCAACTCTCACGGTCACGTTCGCGGGCGCCAAACCGGTCCTCGGTGTGAGATCGTTGGAAGACTTGGGCCTGAAAGTTGATCCGGTGAGCGGGGCGTTGGAAGCCACACGCCCCCCGGGAGTAGCGTACTACTATTCAAGCGGATGGGACCGACAGACATTCTCAATTCTTGCGCAGTAGCAATCCGATGCTGATGACGACATTGTCAGCCAAGCCCGATCTTCGCCTTCAGAATCCAGAGTCGTGACATCGGCTTTCCCCGTCTTCGCGATCTTCTTCTCAAAGTCATAGGTCAAAGTCACCAATCCGTGTCTCTAATTCCTCTGCTTGAAATATCGTTGAGTATGACTAGCAGAGCCTTGACCTGGTTTCTTTCAGGAAGTGCTCCGCAGCGTGGAGGCTCCACTCCGCGTCTTCCTTGGTCGCTTCAATCCTCGGAGAATAGTCGGCTTTGTCTCTGAGCGCCTTGAGTCGCGAGAAGTTACTACCCATTATCTTGGGCCAGCCTTCTCCTTTGACGAACAGTTCTCCGAACGTTCTGAGCGTTCCTTCGTGGGTCTTCGGATACGAGTCCTTGAGGGTCAATGCGGCGCGTGCGCAGCTCAACACGCAGTAGTACGCTCTCGAGACAGAGTCCTCGTATCTGCTAGATTCTAGTAGCTCCCTTGCTGCTTCTAGTCTAGCTTCAGCCTTTCGGAGGTACTGTCTGCTTTCTGAGCTCATGCAGTATCATCCCATGAAGCGGAATGCCGTGCCTGACGACCTCCTTTGCGAAGTGTTCCCCAATTCTGCACAGAGCCAGGAATCTCCTCTTCTCCAGAACGATTGGAGTGATGACCGACCCACTTGCAAGCGCAATTGAGTACGTAATCTCATGAATGCGAATCTCAAGTTGGCTCGCGCTTTCGTGGCCTTTGACCGAGACTAGAATCAGAACGTCGATGTCGCTATCTTCGGAGACTCTACCGGTTGCAACTGAACCGTAGAGGATGATGTCCGTGACTGTGTCCGAGTGCGCGCTGAGGATGACTTGAGCGCTGATCTCAGCGATGACTCTGAGGAACCGGGTCTTGCTTACATACCTTCTTTCGACGAGGGTTCTAACCGCATCCCGGATGGCTTCACTTCTGCTCTGATAGAGACCGTCTCCAACCAGCCTGTCCAGTGCTACAACGAGAGGCTCCTCCAGCTTGGTTGGTATGGGTAATCCCATGTGCCGGACTGTTGTTATACCTGGGTATAAATCCTCCTTCGCAAGGAAATGGCTAAGCTTTGACTCCGACGTCGAAGGAACAGACAACTACGCACGCAATCCAGTTCAGACCCGTGAGTTGTATGCATCTTTCCATCGTGGGTCGATGTTTCTTTATGTCGAGCGTTGGTCGACAGTTGCCCCAGTTGACGTGGCAAGCTCGCCTTCTTTTTCGGGAAATGTTAAATCAGCGCCAAAGCATCGACGCGCGACTCGCAGGTGGAGAAGTTGGGGAGAGTCAAGGAGGGCTGGCGCTATTTCGCAGAGCAAGCCACTGAGCATCCGAACGCGAGAGAGATGATGCACGAGTGGGATAGAGTCGTACAGTTCAGGCTCAGCGGAGAAGATCGGTTCTATCTTACATTCTCTAAGGGAACCGTGACCATCTCTGATGGTACTCATGAAAAGCCTGACCTGACTCTGGAGGGAGCCGAGGACGTGTTCTACAAGCTGATGACCGGTGAGCTGGACCTGATGAGAGCGTTCATGCTCGGACAATTCAGGTTTGATGGCTCGCTTAGGGATGCGGCCAGGTTTGCTCAGATAGGAGACACAGTCAGGCGATCCGTGAAGTTCCCGCCTTAGCGGTCCCGACCGACACGCAGAGTTGCGTGGCAGGCGACACGCGCAGCTGTTCGCCGCCGACAGCTACTCGATGATCTCAAACGATGACTGATACTTGTCTAGCTCTGCAAGGCTGTATTCATCGAACGGGTGCTCGCGCTCCGGAATCTCCACAACCTTCACTTCGCCGCACAGCTCCGTGGAGAAGTATCTCTGTCCAGTGTCGTTGATCATGGTCACTATGAGTTTGAGTTCAGGGTGTTTTCGAGCGACTTTCAACGCAGCTGCAACGTTGCATCCTGAGGAGATGCCGCAGAAGATCCCCTCAGTCGTCGAAAGCCTCTTCCCCATGTTGATCGCCTCTTCTGATGTGGTCGTTACTATTCCGGTCAGCTGCTTGAGGTCTAGGTTGCGGGGGACGAAGCCGTCGCCTATCCCCTCGATCTTGTGGCTGCCCCACCTTCGTCTGGAAAGGATCGGCGCTTCCGTCGGCTCCACCGCGTACAGCAGCACTTTGGGGTTCTTCTCTCGAAGGAACCTTCCCACTCCCGTAAGCGTCCCGCCCGTTCCCTGAGAGGCAAGGAAGCAGTCCACATTCCCGTCTGTCTGCTCCCAGATCTCCGGACCGGTCGTCTTGTAGTGGGCGCTGACGTTATCCGGGTTCGTGAATTGTCCGGGTTCCCAGTATTTGCCAGGGTTGTCCCGCTTCATTTCCTCTATCTTCTTGATGCAGAGATCCACATCGCTCTCCCCGCCTGGCGTGTTAACTACTTTCGCGCCGTATGCTCGGATGAGTTTCATGCGTTCCTGACTCATGCCCGAGGGGAGGACGATCGTTGCGGGGTAGCCGAGTTGTGTGGCAACGAAGGCGCATGCGATCCCAGCGTTTCCCGTCGATGCTTCAAGAATCTCCATACCAGGCTTGAGGTCGCCCCTCTCGACCGCGCGGGTGATCATCTCATAGTAGATCCTGTCCTTGAGGCTCCCGGTCGGGTTCATGTACTCCAGCTTTCCGAGAATCTTGGCCGAGATCTTCTCAGCTAGACAGATCTTCCTCAGCTCAACAAGAGGTGTCCTACCGATGCAGCCAAACACGTTCCCCTGCATGGACCTTATGCGGTCCCATTGAATGTTCATTCTTCAAATCGAGAAGATGATGCTTCAACTCGATTCATTAGTCTTCTGACAGCTGACACGCGTGAATAATACATGAACAGCTGGATGTAACGACCCAGGGGCTCGCCTGGGATGTTTGACCAAGACGTTACGTCTTTTTGCGGAGATCTCCAAGACACGCGGATTGAACGATGGTTCAAATCGTGATCCCCACACCAAGGGACCACACACACACAAAACAACCAAACGACGGTTCAAATTCGGGTGCCCGCACCAGCCTACCCACACACACAGGGGGAATACGGGAATCCCTCAAGCCCAGACACGAGGCGGGAATCAAATACGGCAACAGGAACATGAACTCCTCGTTGTACGATGGTGAAAGCCGCGTCCGTATTGATGAAAAAGGAAGAAGAAAAGAAATGGTGAGAATAGGCCGCTCTTTCCAAGCAGGGCCAAATGCCAGCGTCGGATCCAGAAGTTCTCCAGTGAGTACAAGAAGGATTCAGAGGAGCTTGTGGACGGGCTCCTTACCAGAATCGCCGGGGAGTCTTGGTAGAACTCGATAAGGCCGCCGCCAGAACCTTTAGTTCAGACTCCCTACAATTTCTTTTGAGTCGACGCTCGTCGGTCAGGAATCATGACAGACCTTCATGTGAGAATTCTTGGTGAGGGACCGACTGTCGTCCTTGTGCACGGGAGCGGTGGGAACTCCGTCTTGTCTTGGACCTTCCAGCATCCGTTGGCCGCGCGTTACAGGCTCCTTATGCCAGACCGGCGCGGATATGGACGAAGTCCCGCAGTATCCAAGATCGACTACGAGGAGAACGCGAAGGATATCGCCGAGCTGCTTGGTGACGAGGCGCATTTGGTAGGGGCGTCGTATGGCGGCGTCGTTTCCCTGTTCGCCGCTGCGCTTCGTCCGGATGCGATCCTGTCCCTGGCAGTGTTGGAGCCGCCGGTCCTTGGACTGGCAAGGGGCAACTCGGAAGCGGACGCGATCATGGAAAGGCTGAGCAACGTATACGAGACAATGCAAAATGCCGCTCCTGAGGAGTTCGATGCCGCATTCGACGCAGCTCTTGGCTTCCCGCATGAGCCTACGCCCCTCGACCC
>Ga0209725_1002384_pt1 | contig 10117 bp, 11 predicted proteins | sample I18A1metaG_FD_184145 | JGI IMG/M metagenome (GOLD analysis project Ga0209725, IMG submission 184145) | Lake sediment bacterial and archeal communities from Gulf of Boni, Indonesia to study Microbial Dark Matter (Phase II) - ​I18A1 metaG... | ecosystem: Environmental > Aquatic > Freshwater > Lake... | reverse complement strand
GCCAGAGGGCGACCACGTACAGGCGACAGCGAAATCCATTGAGCTTGGCAAGTTCAACTGGAGAGGTGGAGGAGGAAGCGTTCCCGCAGCCTATCTCACTGGCATGCTGGCGGGAGTGAGGGCGGTTAGGAAGGGAATACACAAGGCGATCCTCGATCTTGGCCTTCGAAGAGTCAGTAAGGGAGCGAGAGTCTTCGGAGCGCTGAAGGGTGCAGTCGACGCAGGTGTCGAGATACCGCATGACAAGGAGGTGCTTCCCCCCGATTCACGAGTCAAAGGAGAACACATCGCCGAATACGCAAGAGAGCTGTCAGCAACCCCGGAGAGATACAAGTCTCAGTTCTCTGGGTATCTCTCAAGGAGACTGAAACCTGAAGATCTTCCCTCCCTCTTCGAGAGAGCGAAGGAGAAGATTGCAGGTTCAGAGAAGCTGCCTCGAAAGGAGGTCGAATAGCGAAAATGTCTCGAAGAGAGGGATCTCCCGATGCGTCTTGGAATCCGAAGACGAAGCTCGGAAAGATGGTGCAAGAGGGAAAGATAGTTTCCATCGATGATGTCTTCACGCAAGGCCTAAGGATAATGGAACATCAAGTCGTGGATACACTTCTTCCGAACCTCCAACATGAAGTTCTGGAGATAGGCTTCGTCCAGAAGCAGACAGATGCAGGGGAGAAATCCCGTTTCAGAGCAGTAGTCGTTGTCGGGAACGGAGAAGGCTTCGTGGGCGTTGGCGACGGAAAGGCGAGACAGGTCAGAATCGCCATTGACAAGGCCACCGTTCAGGCAAAGCTCAACACGATTCCCATACGAAGGGGATGCGGAAGCTGGGAATGCGCATGCAACCACCCTCACTCCCTGCCATTCAGAGTGAGAGGCAAATGTGGTAGCGTCACGGTGGAGGTCATTCCTGGTCCACGTGGGCTTGGACTGGTTGCAGGAGAGATACCGAAAGTCGTCTTGAGGCTAGCTGGCGTGAAGGACTGCTGGACGAGAAGCTTCGGATCCACATCAACCGCCTCCTCAACGGCCTATGCGGTTTACGATGCGCTGCGAGCCACCTACAGGATCGTAGCTCCGACTGACTGGGTAAGGTAGATGATCCTTGGCAGAAAAGAAGCGGAGGCCTAGCGATAGGAAGAAGAAACCTCCTAGAAGGGCCCCTAAAGAACCTCCGAAGATCACTCCGAAGGTAAAATGCATCGTCGCCGTCAGACTCCGTGGAGAAGCCGGAGTCCCCAGAGATGTGGAAGCCACATTGAATATGTTAGGTCTCAAACGGAAGCACTGCGCCGTTCTCATCTACGACAGACCTGACTCGCTCGGAATGCTGAGAACAGCAAAGGATTACGTGACCTGGGGTGAAGCAGACATGGAAATTCTCTGCGCCTTGCTCGAAAAGCGGTGCAGACCGAGAGGAGCGGACAGACTCTCAGACAAGTACGTGAAAGAGAAGCTCCAAGTAACATCAATCAAAAGGCTTGTCGAGGCAATAGATCGAGCAGAGATTCCGCTAAGTAGACTCCGCGAAGCAGGGATTCCTCGGATCTTCCATCTCCATCCGCCCAAAGGCGGATTCAAGAGAGCTCTGAAACGCCCATTTCAGGATCGAGGCGAACTGGGCGATAGAGGACCAGAGATCACGGCCCTCATATCTCGAATGATCTGACGAAGTCGTAGGCGGCGAGTCACTCAGAGTTCCCGATTTTGAAACCAATTTCCAGTTGCCGGCTGATCACAACCGAACATATCACTGATCCTTCCAAAAGGTTAAATTGACCGCACTTGAACAGAGACCAAACGCCTCGCCGAGGGTGATACCTAGCTTGCCCACAAGACACAGAAAAGTCAGGAGGATGCGTGGATCAAGAACTCACGGATGGGGAGTTTCTGGTCAACACAGAGACAGCGGAATGAGGGGAGGCCGAGGCCGAGCCGGCACATTCAAACACAAGAAGACCAGACTCTTGGCTGAAGGTGTCAAAAGAGGCAAGCAAGGTTTTGCAAGGGCTTTCCGGAGAACGGTTCGAACGATAAACATCGGAGATCTGACACGTATCACGCCGGAGACGCCAAAGGACACGTCAAAAGGAGAGCTGCCTCTGCTCGACCTCTCAAGATTGGGCTACACTAAACTCCTCGGAGAAGGAGCTCTCACACGGCCCATGGCCCTTAGAGTTGAGAAGGCGTCGAAGTCCGCCGTCCGGAAGGTGGAAGCAGCGGGAGGCAAAATAGTCCATCCCAAGTAGGTGCCTACACTGGTTCGCTTCATTGAACTCTTTCGACCGCTTGCGGGCTTTGTCCCAACAGTGACGGGCCCTGAACGAAAGGTCTCATTCAACGAGAAACTGTTCTGGACTGTCATGGTCCTCATCGGCTATCTAGTCATGACGGAGATACCTCTCTACGGTGTTGGAGGAGCAGGCGCCGAGGACCCATTCAGCGCCATGCGTGTCATCTTCGCTTCGGAGAGAGGGACATTGATGGAGCTGGGAATCGGTCCAATCGTCACTGCAGGCCTGATTCTTCAAGTGCTTGCAGGCTCACAGATGATAAAGGTGGACTTTACAAATCCTCAAGACAGATCGCTCTTTACGACTGCAAGCAAGGTCCTGTCGATACTGATGTACGTCTTTCAAATAAGCGCCTACATGCTTGCAGGAGCGTTTGGAACAACGATTACAGCGCAAACAGGCTTTGTCATAGTCATACAATTGATCAGCGCTGGCATCGTGCTAATACTCTTGGACGAATTACTGCAGAAGGGTTGGGGCCTCGGAAGCGGGATCAGCCTCTTCATTGTAGCAGGAGTTGCTCAGAGGATACTGTGGGATTCGCTTGCTCCAATGGGTCCGATGAGCGATAAGAAGTACTTGGGGGCGATTGTTGCGTTTGCGCAATCAGTATGGTCATCATCTGGAATCTGGGGCATGCTCCATCGTCCGGAAGGACTGCCCGACATGATTGGCTTGCTGACAACCTTGGCCGTCTTCGCGACCATAATATACATTGATGGACTGAGGGTGGAGGTCCCTGTTTCGCATGCAAGGTTTAGAGGATTCAGAGGCAGGTTTCCAATCAAACTCCTCTACGTATCAAACATCCCCGTCATCTTTACGGCAGCCCTCTTTGGCAACATATACTTCATCACGCAGTTGATCTGGTCCAGGTACAACCAGTCAGGAACGAACTTCTGGCTGAACCTCCTCGGAGTATTTCAGGCTCAGGGTCAGAGGTACGAGCCCACGCAGGGACTCGCGTACTACGTTGTCTCCCCTAGAACTCTGGAAAACGTGGTGCAGGACCCCATTCGTGCGCTAGTCTATGCAGCAATGATGATGACAATATGCGTGTTCTTCTCTATGACTTGGATTGAGGTAGGCGGGATGGACGCAAGAACCGTGGCCAAGCAGCTCGTGGACTCAGGCATGCAGATAGAAGGCTTCAGACGGTCATATGCTCCGGTTCAGCAAGTGCTCTCAAGATACATACCGACAGTAACTGTGTTGGGTGGACTGGTTGTCGGCGCAATAGCTTCGTTCGCGGATTTCCTAGGGGCCTTCGGCTCAGGCATGGGTATCCTTCTCTCCATAGGTATCATTCAGCAATACTACCAGATACTGGCTCAGGAAAGGATCAGTGAGCTCTACCCAGCTGTTCGGACACTTCTAGGAAAGTGATGCAATTGCCCGCCACAGTGATTGTGACTGGGATACCAGGGGTTGGGAAGACGACGGTTCTTAGAGAACTCGAAGCACAAGCCAAGGCAGCTGGATTGAAGCTGAGAGTCGTGACATTCGGAACAGTCCTAACAGAGCTGCTCAGAAGATCAGGCCGAGATACGGATCGGGACAAAATACGGGCAGAGAGCATAGAGCTCCAGAAGAAGATCCAGGTCGAGGCCGCGGCTGAGATCTCCAAGATGAAAGAAAACGAGATACTGATTGTTGATACTCACATGTTCGTCAAGACTACTACTGGCCTGTGGGCCGGGTTGCCTGAAAACGTTCTGAGCAAATTGGCGCCAGATCTCCTCGTTCTTCTGGAGGCGCCGCCAAGGGAGGTCGCGCGGAGGAGGACCATGGATACGAGCAGGACACGGGATTCCGTCCCGCCAGGAGAAGTTGAGTTCGATGTTGCATGGTCAAGGTCGACTGCGTCCGCGTGTTCAGTCCTCACAGGGGCCCCGGTGAAGATTATAAGGAATGAACCTGGAAGACAGGTTCAAGCAGCCAAAGAGCTGCTGCAGACAATAGTCGGGAAGCTTGGAGGCCAACCTTGAACATACTTGATGAGATAGTCAAGTGGTTCATGACTGCGCTGATGCCCTACGAAATGATACCTAACTCCACCTTTCTCATACTTGCTGTTGCAGGTGCCCTAGCTATCACGTCAAATCTGGCCAACCGCTTTCTTGTCAACGTACGTGCGATGAAGGAGATGTCAGCTGAAGTCAAGACATGGCAGGCGGAGTTCAATAAGGCAAGAAAATCTGGAGACAAGCAATTGCTGGCAAAGGCCACGAAGAAACAGGCCGCGATCATGCGACTTCAGAGCAAGATGATGTTTGATCGGATGAAAGTCACACTGATTTTCTTCGTCCCGTTTATTCTGGTTTGGAACCTGCTGAGCAGGTTCTACGGAACTTTGATTGAGAGGATGTTCACAGCCTACTCCCCCTTCGTTATGCGATGGCTTTTGGAAGGGCCTCCGCTCAGTGAAGGAGCTGCGCTTCCGATAAAGGTCTCATACTTCACGTGGTACCTAATCTGTTCCTTTGCAATAAGCCTCCCGACATCAAGGCTCCTGGGCACATACCCAGAGCAGGAATGATAGATATTGGTCAGGCGAGCTCGTCGTACGAGAAAGCGCAAGAGGATCACGATTCGATCTCCCGGCGGCCGAGTCAGTCTCCAGTTCAGGCGGAAGAGGCCGGGAGCGCCAAAATGCTCGATATGTGGGTCACCAGTGAGAGGCACACCGCGATCTCGCATCTGGAAGTACCCTGCATCAGGAAGGAGGATCTCACGGGCGTACGGTGGCACAGTCTGCCACGAATGCCTCAGGGAAGCCTTCAGACGCGAAGCCCGAGGTCAAGTCTGAGTGGATCTTGTAATAGCGATCAGCGGCCTGCACGGCTCTGGAAAGACGACCTACGCCCGGGCTATTGCTAAGCTCTACGGTCTGAGACTCGTCTCTGCAGGACAGTTCTTCCGAAGGATCGCGAAGGAGAAAGGGCTGACACTGGAGCAGCAGACAGATGAAGCAAACAGGGATTCGCACATAGACATTCTGATCGACGACATGACAAAGCGCGAAGCGGAGAAAGGCAATGTCGTGCTAGATGGGCAGCTTTCAGCATGGATGGCCAGAGAAACAGCCGACGTCAAGATATTCTTCACGGCTCCTGATGACGTGAGGTTCGAGAGGATTGCACTGCGCGATGGAATCCCTTTCGACGAAGCCAAGAAACAGACTCTGATGAGGGAGGCAGCTCAGAGGGATCGGTTCACACGCTTCTACAAGATCGACCCTTCTGACCTATCCATATACGACGTGATCTTCGACACGAGCCTCCACCCTCTGCAGGAGAACATGAAAATTCTTAAGAACATCATGACCGACTATCTTGCGGAAAAGGCCAAGAAGTGACTCCCAAAATGGCTGCGATCGAAGTTGGAAGAATCTGCATCAAGACGGCAGGGCGTGAACTCGGCGGCAAATGCGTGATTGTTGACGTTATTGACAACAACTACGTCCTCGTGACAGGGCCGGAATCGCTGTCAGGTGTCAGGCGCCGCAGAACAAACGTGAGACACATCGAGCCGACGCGGGACAAAGTTGATCTGAAGAAGGACGCGACAGACGATGAGGTTCTAAAGGCACTTGAGAAGGCCAAGAAGACAGCAACAGTGAAGACTAGAGCAAAACCCAAGGTACTGTAGGCAACGCTTCGCACCGCTTGCGCAATCAGTTTAATTGCAACTGGCCACAGTTGATTTGGGATTAGCATGAAGCTTCTTCCTCCATGGGAGATGGAAAGGGAAACCGTATCCAAGGCGAAGGCTGAGACGGACGCGACCATCGGATACGATCCCTACCGGAGGCCGATCGATTTTCACATTCGTTTCGGCGTAGTCAATTTGGATAAACCGCCGGGTCCATCAAGCCACGAGGTCGTGGCCTGGGTCAAACGGATGCTGGAGCTGCAGCACGCCGGACACGGCGGAACCCTTGACGCCGCCGATCGATTTTCACATCCGTTTCGGCGTAGTCAATTTGGATAAACCGCCGGGTCCATCAAGCCACGAGGTCGTGGCCTGGGTCAAACGGATGCTGGAGCTGCAGCACGCCGGACACGGCGGAACCCTTGACGCCTAAACTGGTGGGGGAAATCCAAAGGTCACCGGAGTGCTTCCAGTCGCCTTCGAAGACGCGACGAAGGCGATTCAAGCATTTCTTCTTTCCGGAAAGACTTACGTATGTGTGATGCAGCTCCACGATGATGTCGCTGAGCAGACGATAAGAGACACGTTTGCCGAGTTCAGTGGAGAGATATTCCAGAGGCCGCCCCTCAGAGCCTCCGTCAAACGAATCGTCAGAAGACGCACGATCTACGCGCTGGAGATCCTTGAGATCGAAGGAAGAAGCGTCCTCTTCAGAGCTGACTGCCAAGCTGGAACATACATGCGAAAAATCTGCAGCGACATAGGAGAGGCAATTGGACGCGGAGCCCACATGAGTGAGCTGAGAAGGACAAGAGCCGGGCCCTTCGATGAGGACAGGAACTTGTGTTCAATGTACGACCTCCTCGAAGCCTACGACGACTGGAAAAGCGGAAGAGACGAGGAAGGACTCAGAAAGATCGTCCGGCCCGTTGAGGAGGCGTTCAAATTCATACCGAAGATCTACATCCGCGATTCGGCTGTGGACGCGATCTGCCATGGTGCGGATCTGGCGATACCGGGCGTAGTCAAATTGGACGAAGGAATAATGAACAAGACTCCATTGGTGCTGATGTCCCTGAAAGGTGAAGCGGTGGCTCTGGCCAAGGCCTTGATGCCTACTGAGCAGATTGTTGAACAGAACCATGGGATTGCAGCCAAGACAGTCAGAGTGATCATGCCCGAGGGAACCTATCCTCGCCTCTGGAAAGAGGCGCATGATCGACGCGATGCCATGTCATCTGTCTGAGCAAAAGGCCACGGGCACTTGCTGAACATTCTTCCTAACAACAAGAGCAATATACACGCAGACGCATTCAACTGCGTGTGCGTGGGAAGCAAAGCCACCTGTACATACGCCGGGGTTCCCGAGCCAGGTACGGGGCAGATTAACTTACAAGCCAAAGCCTGGAGACAAGCAAACATGCCCGGAAGCCTGTGGCCCTCACGGGCCGCGAGGGTTCAAATCCCTCCCCCGGCGCCATCTTCCTAGGAAGCCGAAGTCGTAAGCCACGGGGGACTACGGCAGCACGGCGCAAAGGTAAGGCATCGATCAGTCAATAATAGCTAAACGGTCGCAGAGTTCTCGAAGCCACATTTGCAAGGTCCGTGAAGGGCAATGGAGCTAGATGAACTCTCAGCCTTGGAAGCGTCGAGACTAATTGCTAGAGGAGAGATCACATCTGAGGCCTTGGTCGAAGCTTGTCTTGGAAGAATAGCGGAACGAGAAGAGACCGTTAGGGCCTGGGAATGTCTTGATCGGGAGAGGGCGCTTGGGCAGGCCAGAGCTTTGGATCGTGCGCCTCGCCGTGGGCTTCTGCACGGCATTCCGGTCGGCGTGAAGGACATAATTGATACAGTCGACATGCCGACAGCATACGGCTCACATATCTACAGTGGCCATCAACCGGCCTGGGACGCATCCTGTGTCGCTCTTATTCGTGCCGCTGGAGGAATCATCCTCGGAAAGACCGTGACGACAGAGTTCGCAGTATTCTACCCAGGCAAGACCACCAATCCCCATAACCCTGCCCACACGCCAGGCGGATCTTCGAGCGGCTCAGCCGCGGCTGTGGCGGACTTCATGGTGCCACTGGCGCTGGGAACTCAAACGGGAGGATCAACAATCCGTCCTGCTGCCTTCTGCGGCATCGTGGGCTACAAGCCGACCTTCGGCTGGATCAGTCGAGCCGGTGTCAAACCTTGCGCAGAATCCCTCGACACGATTGGAATCTTTGGCAGAAACGTCGAGGACGCAGCCTTCCTTGCATCTGTTCTGGCAGGAAGGCCATCACTAGCCCTGACCGAGAAACCGTCACTTCCTCCACGTGTCGGCCTCTGCCGCACCTACGAATGGCCCCATGCCGCGCCAGAGACCGTCAAAGCATTCGAGGAGGCAGGAAGGCAATTGTCAAGACTGGACGCAAAAACAAGTGAAGTGGACCTACCAGAACCTTTCTCTCGCCTCGCCGAAGCCCAAGTCACAATCATGAACTCCGAGATGGCACGATCCTTGACCTACGAATACTCAAACCATCGAGACAAGCTGAGCAACATACTCCAAGAGTTGATAATGGCAGGTCAAGAATGCTCACCACAGACATATGACGAGGCAGCGGCCCTTGCCATACAATGCCGCGGCCTGCTTCAATCCATCTTTTCCAACCTGGATGTCTTGGTTGTGCCGAGCGCAGTCGGAGAGGCCCCTGAAGGACTTGCCTCCACAGGGGACCCAATCTTCAATAGAATCTGGACTCTCCTTCATGTTCCCTGCATCAACATACCTGTCTCCAAGGGCCCGAAAAGGCTGCCAGTTGGCCTTCAGGCCGTCGGCCGCATGGACGACGACGCTCGCATGCTCTCTGCTTCGAACTGGATATTCAATAATCTCAGCAAACTCTGATCTCAGACAATTCCCTTCTCTTGAGGCACCAGGCCCTAGTATCAAAGCCGTGACAGATATGACACTCAGGGTAAATGGCCAACGTAGTGACTGAAGAGCACCCTTCTACTAGATATGAGAGGGCTCCAATATCATAACACTAAAAAGGCTTGTCCAGGCATGGACGATAACCGTCAAGGTGGGATTTTGACCAAGCGATGCGTCTCTTGTGGAAATCCGGCAGGGGATGATGCGAGGTTCTGCAATATCTGTGGAGCGAGCCTGCCAGAAAGCCATGTCGCTGAGCAACGAACAGCTTCGGGAGGCATATCGCCTGAAGACGCTAATGAGATAATCGAAGAAGTCCGACGAGCATATTCGTCTATACCCTTTATCGCACGCCCCATGGTCCCACCAATGCCTGAAGTATTGCGAAGAATACCGGCATGCGCTCGGAAGTACACGCTCCAGCAACTCATTGACCTGCTTGATAACGCATATTCTCAGGGGCTCTTGAGCTGAGCTCTCTCGCCGCTAGGATTGGCCGCGAAAGCAATCGAAATCGAATTCTCATAGATTTGCCTCGGCAGAATACTCTGCCCAGATCACTAGATTCTTCGCACCCTAAACCAGCTGTCCTGCAAAGTCTAACCTTAATAGTGCAGGGTCTTCGACTTCATTACTAAGTGAGCTGAACGATGAGTGCCAGAGATGTTCTTGATCGGTACTCGAAATACATAATGAAGACAGTTTCCGATCCGTTGGTGTTGGCTGGTGGAGAAGGCGTCTATCTAATCGACTGCGAAGGAAGGAGATATCTTGATTTCTCGACTGGCTTCTCCGTGATGGCGCTGGGCTATGGCAATCAGAGAATCAATGACAGCATGCTGTCGCAGATACGAAAGTTGGTTCACTGTTGCCATTACCAATACTACTCCGTTCAGGCTTCGCTACTTGCGGAGAAACTGTCTGAGATCCTCGGTTCTGACCTAACGAAGACCTTCTTCTGCAACAGCGGAACCGAGGCTGTGGAAGGCGCGATGCGTCTGGCAAGAAAACACACTGGGAGATACGAAGTGGTCGCGCTCTTCAGGAGTCATCACGGCAGAAGCATGGGCGCCGCAACGCTGACAGGCAATTGGAAAGAGAAGAAAGGAATGGGACCGTATGTTCCGGGAGTAGTTCACGCACCCGCACCTTATTGCTACCGTTGCAGCCTCAGACAAACATATCCGCAGTGCGGCATTGCCTGCGCTGAATTCATCAACGACCTCATAGAGCACGCGACAAGCAA
>Ga0209725_1002383_pt1 | contig 10125 bp, 8 predicted proteins | sample I18A1metaG_FD_184145 | JGI IMG/M metagenome (GOLD analysis project Ga0209725, IMG submission 184145) | Lake sediment bacterial and archeal communities from Gulf of Boni, Indonesia to study Microbial Dark Matter (Phase II) - ​I18A1 metaG... | ecosystem: Environmental > Aquatic > Freshwater > Lake... | reverse complement strand
TCTCCCGCCAGCCCAATCCTTCTCAGACGTGTTAGGAACTCGCTCTCAGACCTTTCACGTTCTGTGCCTGACTTTGCTAGGAGCGAGCGTGCAATTCCACGCATCTCGGAGAGCATCGTCTTGTACCGCCAGAGCTCGCGCTTGTTCCTGAGGCCGTACTCACCCATCAACGCCAGCTCGACATCGAGCTGGTCTCTACGCCATGGGTGACGCGGCGTCTCGTACTTCTTTCTCTGCTTCTTAGGGTCGCCCAAATCGCTTGCTTCCGTCTGCTGGTTACCTCTTCCTCTCCTCAGCTCTTCCTTCTCTTATGGCAGCCCTCGCCGCCTCGATCGCCGCTTTCTTCCTGACACCGACGGCTCGACCCTTGCGGCCGGTGCTCTTCGTCCGCTGTCCGCGAACCTTCAAGCCAAGCGAGTGGCGCACTCCTTTCCATGTCCGGAGTTCCTTCATGAAGTCGATGTCAGCCTTCACCCTCAATGCCAAGTCGGGGCCGATCAAGTGGCCTTCCCTTCCGGACTCGTAGTCCTTCCTGCGGTTGAAGAGACGTGCCGGCAGACTGTACTTGGCCGGGTCGGCTACCACATCCTCTAAGCGGTCAACCTCTTCCTCTGTGAGATTCCCGACACGCATCTCAGGCTTCAACTCCGCCGCCTTGACGACTGCCGCGGCGAAGCTTGGGCCTATCCCACGAATCCTCGTAATCCCGTATACGAGCTTCTTGGAACCGTCCAAGTCGGTGCCCGCGACTCGGACGATATGCCTGAACTCTCTGGACATCACTTGAACCGGCAAACCGCTATCGCAGAACGAATCAGGAATTAAACCTTCCCCAAGTTCTTCAATCAACGCTCTTTGCTTAGCCAAGAGTGCGCGATCGTACCCCTTCATGGAAAACGATCCAGCGCGCTTTCGGTCGTTTGCCTAGATTGAGGAAATCTTCTTTTCGTTCGGGTTCGGAAACCCTACACACGAGAAGGGATACTGTGCCGAGTAAGAGAAAGATCGTCAGATGCCTCGCGTGTAGGAAGCCGATTCAGGGAAAGCCGTGTGTCATGAGACTGCACATCACGCACCAACAACCGCGGCTCCTCGACGCTGCAAGAACACTTGGATTTACCTCACTCAGCCGGCGTGAGGGCGACTACATGGAAGTGCCCTTTCACAATGATCGCTTCAGGTTGGCTGGACTGATCTGGCAGATCGCCTTCGACACGAGAGGGCTTAGTCCTCGCCGCTAGCGGCCGGCCGCCTGATCCAAGAGGAGAAGATTTCTGAGAAGCTCCGATCTGGAAAGAGCGTCGATCCAGAGCGTCCAAACGACATATCGGCGTTTATCCGTATCTTCATGGCACGTCGCGAATGAATGGAGGAGGAACTGCTCTTATCTCTCAGGTTAGAGGACGGCTGATTGCAGTCAGACTCTCCGACTCAGATATGCTAAGGAATCGTGTGAGAGAATCGAGAATGTCGCTCAACCCCATGTTCACCAGCGTCGCCCGAACGTATGACCTAGTCAACAAGGCGCTGACCTTAGGCCTGGACGGAATCTGGCGTGACGCTTGTGCCAGAGAATGTGCATCCGGTCAGACTGTACTTGATCTCTGTTGCGGAACTGGTGAACTTGCCTCACGCATCCTGAGGCATTTCACTCCCGAAGCTTGCGTGATCGAGCTTGACTTGAACAAGGCGATGCTGGCCAAGGCGGTCGAGAAGATTTCTGCAAGAAGACGCAAGAGCCCTAACACTGCCGCTCGTCGTGAGAGCGTGGTAGCCGGCGCGTCTGATCCGAATTTCATCCTTGCGGACTCGGCCCATCTTCCCTTCAAGGACGGTTGCGTCGACCGGATTGGCATCTCGTTCTCCTTTCGTTGTCTTGTTTACAAGAATCCTAAGGCAACGGTCTACCTCAAGGAGGCACTGAGGGCATTACGGCCGGGGGGAAGGTTTGTCTGCGTTGAGACCAGCCAACCGAGCCGGCGCTTGTTCAGAGTCCTCTTCCGTTTGTACTGCATGAAGATGGTGCCTCTTGTCGGATGGCTCATTTCGGGTCGTCGCGGTGCCTACCGGTACCTCGGATTGTCAGCAGCGAATTTTCCTTCTGGAGAAGAAGTGGCAGCTATGTTGCTGAACGCGGGATTCCGGAGGGCTTCGTTTGTACCCCGCACCTTTGGCGTCGTCGCATTGCATGTGGCCGTAAAATAGATCAAGCTCAGACATTCCGTGGCGATTTCGCCATCGTCTAGCTTTGCTGATGATTAGGCACGGAAGTCGCTCACTTAAATGGCAAAACAACGAATCATCATCTGAGTGACGGGCATGCCTGCTTTGAAGAGTTGGTTGGAGGAGGCCAGACCTCAGTTCCTCTTGGCATCGCTCGTCTCCGTTTTCGTGGGAGTATCTCTGGTCGTATACGAGGGCTTCACCATCAAGTTATTTGATTTCGCCTTGGCGACCACCGGAGCCTTAGTTGCCCACGTCGGCATTCACGCGTTCAACGACTACTCCGACTTTGTGACCGGCATAGATCAAAGAGTGCATCGAACGCCCTTCAGCGGCGGAAGCGGTGTGCTGCCTGCCGGAAAGCTGCAGCCCAATCAGGTTTACTATTTTGGGATATCGTGTCTTGTCATAGTCGTTTCCATCGGTATCTATTTCGTGGCGACTGCGGGGGTCGCAATCCTGCCGGTCGGTCTTCTTGGAGTTGCCCTCATGTACTACTACACTAGTCACCTGACAAGGCGCGGGCTCGGCGAATTAGGGACGGGTGTCGGCTTCTCCTTGTGGTCGATCGGGACGTATTTTGTGCAAACCGGACAGTACAGTTTGAGCATATTTCTAGTCTCCCTCATACCTAGCCTCATGGGTGTTGCGCTTCTCCTCCTGAACGAGTTCCCCGATGTGGAAGCAGACAAATTCGGCGGTCGTCGCAATATCCCGATAATCTTCGGGCCGAAGCATGCATCTAGGATCTATTCTCTGCTGATCGTGTCGGCCTACGTCTGGTTGCCAGTCCTTGTTATTACTCGCGTCTTGCCGGTGCCCGCGCTGTTGGCACTAGTAACGCTGCCGCTGGGAGTCAGGGTCATCACGCTTGCGCTGAGGCAGTATGGAAATGCTCAAGCGATGATGGATGCCCTGAGGCTGAATGCTGTGCTCGTGCTCACCCTGCCTTTCCTAGTATCGGTAGGGACGATCGTCGGAAGCGCCGGCTAGAGCGGCCTTCGTCGGGCCGTTATCCGGGGCTTGATCTCCGCCTCAAGTCAGCAGGACTTTCTCATTGATCGCCTGACTTTTTTGGCGCGATCGTGTTTCGTGACCCACCTTGCTACCTATCGGTTCAGAATTCTCATAGTCCGAGCTTTTGGAATACGTAGTGCTTGGGGAAATCCAGACTCAACGTGAATGCGGCTGAGAATCCAAGAACGAATAGTACCTCGTACAGCGTAAGTTGCGGCACAATGATGCCGTAGACCCCTAACAGCACAAATCCGACTAGGGTGACCAGGCTCGCGACAAGCAATTCCCTGCTAGGCCGCGACGACCAGAAGCGCCTTCTCTCCCTGACGATGTATACTCTGAACTGACTTGTGAATACGAGCATCAACATCACGAAGCTTTGAAGCGCTCCCCACTCTAGGTGGAAGTACTCTATGCCGATGAGAACTGCAATCGCGCCCTCCACCACCAGCAGGAGCCCTATGACAAGCGACGCCAAGGTGATGTTCTTCACGTTCCAAAGATTCGGGCTGCTTGTGTACTTCACGTTGTCAGTTGCGACCGACATTGTAACGAAGTCGTTTGCGAATACGATCAGGACCATGCCCAATACGGAAACCAAGACGCCTTGGAGCCAGAAATAGCCTAAGACGAGCAAGCCCACAAACTGTATGACCTTCGTGACCTTGTTTATCACCCACGTGAGCATTCGCTGGTAGATCTGTCTGCTCGTCGTTATCGCTTCAGTTATTTGGCGTGTCCCCGGTTCGGTCAGGACTATGCTCGCAGACGCTTTTGCCACATCTGTTGAGTTACTTACGGCGATGCCTACTTCTGCCTGTTTGAGGGCGGGCGCGTCGTTGACGCCGTCTCCGGTCATTCCTACCATGTGGCCTCTGAATTGGAGAAGCTTCACGATTCTGTACTTGTCCTCGGGATATACTTCGGCAAGTCCATCGTACTCGTCGAGAATTCTTGCTTGTTCTGCTTCGTTGAGCCGTGACAGATCCGGGGTTCGGTAGATCATGTCACCGATCGATACTTGGCGCGCTATCTCTTTCGCAACGGCGATATTGTCGCCTGTCAGCATCTTCGGTCTGACACCCAGCGTCTTCAGCTCTTCTATCACGATCTTCGAGTCCGGACGAGGCGGATCCGCCAGCGGTAGGAAGCCCACGAGCCTAAGATTGTCTGGGCCATCACCTTCTGACCTAGCGACTGCTAATATTCTGTAACCCTTCTCGGACAGCTCCTGCACGGTCTTGTTCGCTTGAGCCAGCGCTTCTTCACTCATCGAGCCGCAGATGGACACTACTATCTGCGGAGCTCCTTTCATGACCTTGAAGCGTTCTCCGTTCCGTTCGATGATTGCTTCCGACCTCTTGGTTGCAGGGTCAAAGGGCGTAAACGAAATCTGTTTGTACGGGGTGGGATCGATGCCAGCCGCTCTGGCGTATTCGATCACTGTGAGATCTATTGCGTCCCTGCCTTCCTCTCTGGACGCCAGACTTGCCATCAGGGCAACATCCCCCTTCTTGAATCCAGAGAAAGGTATCGGCTCGGTGACGGACAGTCTGTTCTGAGTGATTGTGCCCGTCTTGTCGAGGCAGAGGATTTCTACGGAGGCCGCGTCCTCGATTGAATCAAGCCTGGTCACCAGCGCCCCCTTTTCGGCCAGTTCCATTGCGCCGACTGCGAGGACGACGGCGAAGACAGCTGGTAACGCGACGGGAACTGCCCCCATCAGGAAAGTCAACGCAAGCGTCAGTATTGATTTGATGTCCATTTGCGCCAACGCGGCATCTATCGCAACTAGAGTCAGGGCAGCCACGCTGACGTACATCATGTACTTCACGACGGCCATCATTATTTGCTCTTGATGCGACACTGGTTTGGCTATCTTCACCAGCTCGGCTGTCCTTCCAAAGTACGTGTTCGCACCAGTGTTGACCACAACGCACTTGGCTTGGCCTTGCCTCACAATCGAGCTTGAGTAGATGATTCCCGACCTAGGGACGCTTACCGGAAGAGATTCACCAGTCAGAGCCGACTGATCAACGTAGAGCTTGCGGTCGTTCACAATTTTGGCGTCCGCGGGTATGAGGTCTCCGAGCCCGATGGCGATTATGTCCCCTGGCACAAGTTCTTCGGCATCCCGTACTGCCCATTCGCTGTTCCGCATGACCTTTGCTTTGACCGCTAGCTTTCTCTTCAGAAGCTCCAGCGCTCTGCGCGAGCCGCGTGTGTGTAGAAACCCTATTGTCGCGTTTGTAGTAAGCAGTGCGAATATTATTACAACTTCAGGATAGTGGCCCAGCAGGAATGAAAGCGCTATCGCCAGTTCTAGCAGCCAGGGCATAGGCCCCCAGTAGCGTGCCAAGAATTCGAGGACAGGATTCTCTTTCTTCTCGACGACTTTGTTGCGTCCGAACTTCTCGAGGCGTTTCTTCGCTTCAGTTTCGTCTAGACCGTCCGCTGACGTCTCCAGCAGCGCGACTGCTTTTTCGACGGACATTTCGCCGTATTCGGAAGTGCTCCGGAATTCCATGTGGCTGTCGCGCCCAGACTCGCATCTTTCGATGGATCGTCCTGCCAAAAGACATTATGCCGCCACGTCTGGGGCAAATGGAGAAGCTCAAGGATCTAATCCAGCCCTTCAGCGGATGCTACCCAGGGCGCGAACCCTCAGGGGCAGAACTACCCGCTGACTCCTGTACTTCACGGGATCCTGATCGATTGGAAGTGTTCTTCCCAATCGCTCGTGGCAATGACAGCTTCGCCTAAAGAGAATCCTAATTGAATACATCTGCTCTACCGGATGTTCGGGGCGAGTGTTCTTGGGTGAGTTGTTCAGGATTGAGTATGATACGATGGGTGCCGTCAAGGTGCCTGCAAGCGCATATTATGGCGCGCAGACGCGGAGGGCGTTCGAGAACTTCCAGATATCAGGCTTGCTCTTCCCTACGAGGTTCGTTAGAGCGCTTGGAATCATCAAGAAGGCCTCCGCTGACGCGAACGTACAGCTCGGCCTCCTTGATGAAAAGGTAGGAAGAGCGATCGCGCAGGCCGCTCAGGAAGTCATCGACGGAAAACTCGATCAGCAGTTCGTCGTCGACGTATTCCAGACGGGGTCGGGAACCTCCACCAACATGAACGCGAACGAGGTCATCGCGAACCGTGCGACAGAGCTTCTAGGCGGCAACAGAGGCGACAAGCACGTCATCCATCCCAACGACCACGTAAACATGAGCCAATCCTCAAACGACGTGTTCCCGACGGCGATCCACATAGCTGCCGCTGAAGCATTAGTGACCAGCCTGCTGCCGGCGCTAAGGAAGCTTGCTGTGGCTCTGGAGAAGAAGGCCGAAGAGTTTGCTGATGTCGTTAAGCCTGGCAGGACGCATCTGCAGGACGCGGTTCCGATCACGCTGGGGCAAGAGTTCAGCGGATACGCAAGCATGATCTCCCACGGGATAGGCAGGGTTGAGAGAGCGGAGCGCTCTCTCCTTGAGCTTCCGATCGGTGGAACAGCCATCGGAACAGGCCTGAATGCCCACCCAGACTTCGCAAGGTTTGTTGTGGACAGGATCAACGAGATAACCGCGCTGGAATTCGCCCCGTCCAAGAACAGGTTTGAGGCACTTCAAAGCCGGGACGCGGCGGTGGAGACGAGCGGCGCCCTCAGGTCGGTGGCGGTCAGCCTAATCAAGATAGCGAACGATCTACGCCTGCTGAGTTCCGGGCCGATGACAGGGCTCAACGAGATCGAACTGCCTGCGGTTCAGCCGGGGTCGAGCATAATGCCCGGGAAAGTCAACCCTGTGATTCCAGAAGCCGTTGGCATGGTCTGCGCACAGGTCATTGGAAACGACCTAGCCGTCACAATTGCGGGGCAGTCAGGAACGCTGGAACTGAACACAATGATGCCGCTCATCGCATACAACCTACTCCAATCAATTCAGCTCGAAGCTAACACTGCAGAATTGTTTGCTGACAGATGCGTGGCTGGGATAGTTGCGAACCGGGGGAGATGTCGAGAACTCGCTGAGAGGAGCCTTGCTCTGGTTACGGCTATCGCTCCTTCGATTGGATACGATCGAGCCGCCAAGCTGGCAAAACGGGCACGAGACGAGAAGAAGACCATTCGAGAAGTGATGCTTGAGGAAGGCATACCGAGACAAGAGGTCGACAGAGTCTTGGACCTTGAAAAGATGGTTAAGGGCGGGAGACTCGGCTAGGCACAGAGCGCCGTAATCTTTTGAGTTCGAGTGAAGAACTCCATCCTAGCTCATTTCGTTGCCGCTGCTCGTCAGAGAAGCTGTTTTCTCTGGCCCCGTGATCGCTGACGCGATCATTCCCAGGAGGCTCAGGATTCCTGAAACCTGTAGCGCTCTTGTGATTCCGTCGAGGAAGCCCGCTTGGTCAGCCGCGCTAATCGTCGCAAGCCTTCCGGACAGCATGGCTGAGGCGGTTGTGTACGGCAGCTCTGTCACTAGTATTGCGGCGACGAGGCTTATGCTGATGACCGCGCCGGAGTTGAAGATAGTTGACCTGACGGCCGAGGCTACACCCCGTCTCTCTGGCGGTGCAGACCGCATGATCGAGCTCATATTCGGGGCCGCGAAGAGGCCAAGTCCCACACCGACGAGGGCGAGCATTGCTGCGATCATCCAATACGAGGCTGTGGCTGTGATCCCTGAGAGAAGGAAGAGGCTCACGCTGAGAATGCCCAAGCCTGCGGTGGTTAGGCCTCTGGACCCGTACCGATCCGAGAGGGACCCGCTTACCGGCCCGACTACTGCAAACGTGATCTCCATTGGTAGGAACATGAGACCTGCCTCAAGTGCGCCGTACCCCCTCACGACTTGCAGGTAGAGACTTGCGATCAACATCACAGCTCCCATCGAGAGAGCCATTAGCAGCAGGCTGAGGTTTCCTGCGGCGAATAGCCTGTCTGAGAAGAGGCGAAGGTCGAGGAGCGGGTCGCTCGTTCGCCTCTCATGGATTAGGAACGCCGCAAAGGTCAGGCCACTAACCAGAATGAGGAATATTGCGAACGGCAGATAAGCCGGGCTCATTGTTCCAAACGTCGCGCCAAGCAGCAGAGAAGTCAGGGCGACGGTGAACGTGAGGAACCCCCGCAAGTCGAATCTCTCGTGCGCTGAACGCTGTGAGACTTCTCTCAGCCTCACGTACGCCCAGGCGGTTCCGAAGATCCCGATCGGAACATTCATGTAGAAAATAGATCGCCAACCGGCGAGCTGGATCAATGCTCCACCTAACGTCAGTCCGAGGACGGAGCCTACGCGGAACAATATCTGGTTGATGCCTATCGCAAAGCCCAACTGTGTGAGAGGCGTCGCGTCGGTGATGAGTGCGATGCTGTTCGCCACAAGCATGGCCGCACCTACGCCCTGCAACAGTCGGAGAATGATTAACTGCTCGCCGTTTTGCGACAGGCTGCAGAGCGCGGACCCGACGGTGAAGATGGCGAAGCCCAGGTTGTAGATCTTGACCCGTCCGAACATGTCTGTTAGCCGACCGACGACAAGGAGGCCGATGGTGACGACAAACTGGTACGCCTGTGTAACCCACAGCACCGTCTCAAGGTCGACGTTGAGGCCGGTCGCGATTGTTGGGATACCTATGGTTACGATACGCATGTTGATGCCGGACATCAGCATGCCGACTGCAGTGACTGTCAGGACGACCCACTTGTATTCCATAGGCTTGCTTCCACTCGCCGACGAGACTCTCTTCCCAGTCACAGAGGATTCTCTGCGATGATACCATGCCTTGTATGGAGGGCGGGCTTCACTCACCGTGAGAAACCTTTCAAGTCTTTCTCTGACCGTTTCTTCGTTGCGTGGTAATCCTTAAGCGCTTGATTCCGAATCTGCGACGTTAGGGCCGGTCTTAGAGTCGGATGGCGGATAGTGATCGCTCAGGGTAGGCGGACATGCAATGCAGCATCAGGCTCTGATACGCACAGAGAATCTGACGAAGATCTACAGGATCGGCTCTGTGAGCTTCCCTGCGCTGAACGAAGTCAGCCTTGAGATCGAGGCGGGCGAGTTCATATCGATCGTTGGGCCGTCAGGAAGCGGCAAGTCTACCCTGCTCAACTTGCTCGGCGCCCTTGACCGGCCGACCTCGGGCCACGTCTATGTCGAAGGGTCAGACCTGTTCCGCAGAAACGAAAATCAACTCGCCGATTTCAGGAACAAGAAGCTCGGGTTCATCTTTCAGGCACACAACCTCCTCATGCGAACTTCGGTGATCGCGAACGTTGCACTTCCGAGCATGATTGGCGGCGAGCCGAGGGGCAAGCGGATGAAACGAGCGCGCGAGCTTCTTGAGAACGTTGGACTGGGCGACAAGCTCAGGCGAAAACCAAGTGAGCTGAGTGGAGGCGAGCAGCAGAGAGTTGCGGTCGCGCGCGCGTTGATGAACCAACCTCTGATCGTCCTCGGGGACGAACCCACAGGCAACTTGGACTCGAAGACTGGCGCAGAGATCGTTGCACTCATGAAGAGCATCAACAGGGAACGCGGCACAGTCTTCATCCTAGTCACCCACAACCCAGAAGTCGCGAACGAGACGCAGCGAGTGATACACCTCCGAGACGGACGCGTCAGCCTCGTGGAGCGGATACCCGGATGAAGGCGACCGACCTCGTTGGCTACTCGTTCGGCGCGATGAGGGAGCGGAAGCTACGCGCCGTTCTCACGATCGCGATGGTCCTGATCGGCGCGGGACTGATAACGGCGCTCAACGGCCTCACCACAGGCATGTACCAGTACATAGGCGGCCAGTTCGGAACGCTCGGCGCCAACGTCGTCATAGTCCTGCCAGGCATGGAGTCAACCACGCGAATCACAGAACAGACCGCATCTGTAATCAAAC
>Ga0209725_1002382_pt1 | contig 10127 bp, 7 predicted proteins | sample I18A1metaG_FD_184145 | JGI IMG/M metagenome (GOLD analysis project Ga0209725, IMG submission 184145) | Lake sediment bacterial and archeal communities from Gulf of Boni, Indonesia to study Microbial Dark Matter (Phase II) - ​I18A1 metaG... | ecosystem: Environmental > Aquatic > Freshwater > Lake... | reverse complement strand
TGTCTCTAGGTTGCATGCTCGCATTATGTGTGACGGCAATCTGGACGAGTAGGATGCGTAGTCTAGAATTTCATAGTAGATGTGCAAGCGGGTTCTATATGCGTTTATCCTGTGATACGCAAGTATCGGAAGAACTATTGCTATGCCAAGCCATGCGATATTTCCTGTATACCATCGGACAACGGCTGAGGGGTCGAAGAAGGTCTTCGTCATCATCGTCCTCTCTGCGATGGTGCTCACTCCCTGAGTCACGGTATGTTGCATTTCTGTGATAGTTTGCTGTCCTACCATTGTCCTTGTCTGTTGAAGCACGATTGACTGCACTTGCGTCTGCTGAACTTGTACAGGAATTACTGTTGTGGCCCAGGTTCCGAATCCCAAACTGTAGAAGGTGGTATAGGTTACGTAACTAGTGATTGTGAAGGTCGTTGTGTAGATCGAAGTTGTCGCGTAAGTGTATGTATAGGAAGTTGTGACTGTTCTTGTCTCAAGGCGGGTACTTGTCACAAAATAGGAACTGACGCGTGTCAATGACTGTGTTTCAACAGTCGTCAGCTGTTGGGGAGCAGAGGCAAGTGACGCTAATACAGCCAAGACTACCGAGAATACTGCGAAACTGACGAGCAACTTATGTTCTGCTCTCAGTGGGAAATGCAAGACAGGCCGGGACATTGCTCTCTAAACGAACGAGCCAATTCCATCCTCATTAAGATATCTGGTCACCTAGTGCAAATCGACGTTATGCGATGGCGCTTTGCAACAATGTTGCAATAGTTCCTTGTATTATCTAGGCCTAGTGAAGGACACGCTAGTCAGGAAGGAGATGAATAGGAATGAACTTGTCACAAGATAGAAAGACAGCGCTCGTTGCCATAGTGATGTTGCTAATGGTTGACGAATTGGCTGAGATTGGCAGGCTTTCTTCGAGGAGAGAGTTCTGGGGTTTGTTGTTCTTTTCCTCTTCTCTCGGCACGAGAACCCGGCGGTCTCTGTCGAGAACTCTTTTCCGAGCCATCGAAAGCTTTCTTTACCTACGACAGGACATGCTTTCTACCAACAAAGCAAAGGAAGGCTTCTGAACCTTGAAGACAACGCATGATTTTTCACGGCTTCCTTCCTTAACAAGGTTGAAGCGCGTTTCCATTTCACTAGCCATCGTTTCCATGATCTTTCTCTCTACTCTCACGGTCATGGCTCCTGCGATAGTTTGGGCTACATCTGTTAAGTTTGGCTTTGATTGTTGGACAGATAAGGGCAGGTACGAAATCGGCCAAGTAGTTACAATCTACGTCAAGATTCCAATAGTCTACTATCTAGGAAGCTATTGGCTCCTAATCAACAAACCAGACGGTTCTAAGCCTAGAATCGATTTGGGAGAACTACTTCCGGCGAGGACATACAACTTTACCAGCCAAGCAGACTCCCCTTCTGGGCAGCGTAAGGTTGAATTTTGGACCAATCCCTCCAATCCAGAGTTTCTTGCATATTGCTACTTCGATGTCGGGGGAGAAGTTGAAGTTAAGTTTCGAGGAGAGGTTACAGATCAAAGTCCACCCATCATCGGCGCGAAATGGTGGCAAATAAGGGTCAAGGAAATAATCTCCGACCAACAGGGCGTCTTGAAAGTTGATCTTATCGTCCGTGTTGGATACGTTGTGGCTCCGCCTCTTCCAAGCCGTGTGGATACAGTCAAGATCGGAGATTATGTTGAAGTCTATGGTCGTTATCAGGGAGGGCTGGACATCAGCCTCAATGGTGAACGCTACTATCTCGTGAAATCTGATGTTGGGCCACTTGACGCGAAGTTTGAAGGCGTCATCCTTAGCACCTACGGTCATGATTACGTGACAAAGATAAAGAGGATTCTATACGATCCGTCAGGCAGACTGAAGATTGAAGACACGATAATAGTGCCAGTTTACGGCCAGGGTCAGGTGATCGGCAATGTCAAAGTCGGCTCGTATGTTGAGGTCTGCATGGAACTTGGTGCAGGGGTCTACAAGAGCTATCACTACATAAAGAGGATAGACGAATCAGGATTTGTTGTACACTTAAGCAGCGTTACAGCTGACGGCAGGGACAATGTAGGAACCATAACGTTCGATGGCGTCGAATACACTTTGCCAGGACAGGTCACGGTTTCACCGGGCAAATGGTATCCTGTGGGAGCCAATCCTCCAAGCGGATATGAGTTTGATCACTGGGAGATGGGCGGCGGTGTTAGACGAATAAAGGATCCCTATGCCAAGTCAACCGAGGTTTACGTCGAAGACGCAGGTAGTCTGAAGGCTTGGTTCAAGATTCGAACCTATATCTTGACAATCAATCCTAACAAATTCTCTGTTCAGAAGGGTGAGCCGCTCTATTTCACGGGTCGAGTTACAGATAATGACGGAAAAGGGGTACCCAACATTCAGGTTGGTGTCGACGACCCAGTGGAAGAGACATGTAAGCTCGGACCAAAAACCGACAGCGATGGAAAATTTGTCTACCCAGAAGCGCCATTGAAACCCACGAAGGACGGATCCTACCTCTTTACCTTCTATGTGAATGAAGCTAGCGCAAAGAGCGTGATAATTGATGTTGGAACCCAGCGAACCTGGGGGACATATCCGAAGATCACTGTGCAAAACAAGCTCGATGTAGCTTACAGAGCTGAATTCTACGTTAACAATCAGTATTTTGGCTCATCGACAATCAACCCTTCGGAAGAGAAGACCGTAATACGAACCGAGAACTACAAGACAGGTTTGATAACAAATACCGTAAGCGTGGGAGTGAGTTACCATGGTTACGGGGCCTTCATAGATCAGAACGGAAGGATAACGATCGACGGCAGTGTCCCAGGCGTCATATATGGACTTGATTTAGTGTTTGCTGGCTACTGGGACCCCAAAAACCTAGGCATTTGTGTGGGAGTTGGAACTCCGGTAGCTCTGGAACTCCTCATTCGAGGAACTGCGCAGATTTGCTTCGGCACTGATGGAGTCTCACTCAAGGGTAGTGGCTCAATCAAAGATCCCAAAGATAAGGTTACTACTTTGAAGGACACTGTAACCCTGAAGCTAATTCCGGGAGTTCTCATAGCTAGGACATCAGCCCGCATTCAACCAAGAGGTTCCAACAGCACCAAAGTAGATGTAGCTGGAGGCGTCAAGCAACTGATGATTAGAGTGGCTTGGCAAGGCAGCGAACTTGATCTTCACGCCATTGCACCAAATGGCATGAAGTACGAAGCCGAAGCTCTAGGCCAACACGAGAAACGCATCACTGTAGACAATCCAATGGGAGGCGCTTGGCAGATTGTTGTGCACGGAAAGAACGTTCCTGCCGAAGGCGAAGTCTTCTTCCTAGAAGCCTACAGCTCCACGGCTGGCCCGCAGTTGCCGGTGCAACTCATTCTGCTTGTCTGCTGCTTGGCAGCGTCAGCTCTAACTGTCACAATACTGGTCTTGCGAGCCAAGAGGCAAACTCCGAGAATACGCTTATATTGAGTGGGCATGACACTTTCGGCCCGGCTCAGGGGCCGTCGTCTAGCTTGGTCTAGGCAGCGAAATGTCGCCAACAGGATACCAGAACGCTTGCTTGAGCGTGGTGAACCTGGGGCGCTGGCGACCTCGAACAAAGAGCACGTCGAGGCCAGAAGTCGCGAGTTCAAATCTCGCCGGCCCCACCACTCTTACCACACACACAGAAAAACTGAGCCACGACGAACCATGGTTCAAATTACGGCGGCCGCACCATTCCAGCCATACACGCAATTTTGTTGAAACGACGACGGTTCAAATTACGACGCGCCAGAATGCTGCAAATCGCGCGCGGATGCTAACTTCGGGACAACCCAGCGCGCCTCAGGTTCCAGTTTTCAGTTCGCAGTTCGCCTAAGCCTGGTCTTCCCTCTCCTGTTCTTCCTTTGCCCTTCCGACCATGATCTCTTTCAGCACCAGAATTTCTTTAAGCATAACCGGATATAGCCAATCAAGGAGACTCTCAGCATCGGCCTTTGACCATCCAATAGCGTCCAGAACAGCCCTATCGATCTTTCTCCTTGCCTCAAAGCCCTGATTCAGTAGATTCCCCACATCATTGCCAAACGCATTTTTCAAACGGTTCATGATAAGGCTATCTACCTGTCCACGTCTGGTTAACTGCGCAAACTGACTCATTATGCTCGGAAACTGTGTATCCTTCACTTCCTCAAAGATTTCCAGAAGATTCTTCAACGCTTGACTGTCAAGGCCCTGAGGATTCGGAACCAAGATGTCGTCAAAAATGAACTTGTGAAGTTGCATATACCCACCTCTATGAGGCATTTGTTCGATAAGCAACTCTATCACGCCGAAAGTTGAGTTGAACCAGAGCGACAGTATTTTTGCCGCAGTATCGTTCAGGCCAGTCACAGCAGCTGGTATCCTCGCCCAAACTCTGGCCACAGCAGAATAGTAGGCGAAGAGACAGGTCCCCGGGGCCGTGATGTCGAAGCGGTCAGCAATTGCAAAGTTTGAGGTACGAGTGCCCAAATACTGTCTCCAACTCAGCCAATCTACACTGTCAATTTCGGAGAGCTGGAGAAACAGTTTTGAGCGCCCGAAGTTTTTCAGAACAACATACTCTTCCAAATTCGTATGGTCAATTCTTCCCCTGTAGGGAATGCGTCTGAAACAAGGTGCAACGCAATCACGAGGAATCTCCATTTCGTCACTGGTCTTCAGGTTCTTTGCCAACACTCGCTTCGCTGCGGCTTTTCTAACCTGCCAATAGTCTCTTCCAAGCTCTATCGCATCGGATGCGTTTAGCACAAATTTCCCGAAGACCGGTCCACCCCTTTCCGCCTCATCCTTGGACTGAATGTCGGTAGCCAAGTCTCCGAGGCGCACAAAGAAGGCGGGTTGATGTAGGCGTTCCCAAAGGTGCAGCAAACGACTATCTGAAACTGAGATAGGTGTGAAAAGGTTGTCATAGTTGATGTCTCGCAAGGCGACTTTGCGAACCAAGAACTCGGCAAAGTCTTTCTCGCAGCCTTCTGGTACAGCATCAACTTCTTCCGCTATTCTTGAACCGAGTTCTCCATGAAGGGCACGGATGAGTACGTAGATGAGAGGATTCTCTTGCTTGCATTTCTGCATAATCAGCAAAATCTCTCTAAAGTCGGTGTCCTCAGAGAAGTTCATCAGATCCTCTCTTGCGATGATGTATTCGATGGCATAGTTCTTGGACAAGAACTGTCTTAGAGGAGCTGTTGAATCTCCTCGCAGAATCGTAGCTGGGAGGACAGCAGCTATCCTTCCCCCTCTCACAAGGAATTTGTCGGCCAGAAACACAAAATAGGCGCAGTATGGCATTCTCAAGTCGATGAAGCGTCTGTATGCTGAGAACCTTTCCAACAAATCGGCCTTGTAAGTTTCGTCAACCTCAGCAAGTCGCTGCTGTCTTGTGAAAGGCGGGTTCATGATCACCAAATCTACTGTCTTCAACTTGAGTGGCGGTGGTGCCTTTCCAGTAGAAGAGACGACTCCGGTCGCAACCTTTTCGAGCCTTGGACCAACACGGAAGTCTTCGATTCTTCTTTGGCGCTGAGCTCTTGGGAGAACAAGAGTGATCGGCCTAATCTCAGAGCCTGGACCAAGACCAGTCGAATCCTGTACCGCAATTCTAACCTTATCTGTGTCGTAGATCGGTCCCTGCATAGCGAGATGAATCGTTGAGAGATGAGCTGCAAAGGGCATTATGTCTACACCTGTAATATCCTCCTCCACAAATCTTCGATGTGTCTCTTTCTCGAAACTACCCTGACTGTCTTCAAACAATTTCCTCTTTTGTTGGTAGCTTGAAGCAAGCAGAGTTCCACTGCCGCAGGCCGGATCGAAGATCGTGGTCGTCGAGCTCTTAATGGAAAGGCGGGCTAGGATTTGCGAAGCCTCCTCTAACGTATAGTAAGCAGCGATTGGTTTGCGTACGTCGAGTGGTATCAATTCGCGAAACACTTTCCGCAGAATCCCTTCGCCGATCACCTCAGGACTCAGACTGTAGATTGCCATAATCGTCTTCCTGATGATTGGCAGAGATGAAGGCTCAAACCGCTTTGAAACCTCGTATGAAAAGACCGGATAGTAGTCCTGATCGAGAACTTTGTTGAAGTACTCTTGTAGGTCGGAGGGATGTTTGATCCCATCTGGCTTGATCTCAGGGTAGCCTCTGTGATAAGATAGGACTCGATAGAAGGCTATCTGATCAAGTAGGAGGTAAGCAGCTGCGTCCCTTGCCGCGTTCCGAGCCTTCTTTCCTGTAGGATCAGCACTGAGCAAATTCCTGAACAAGTCCGGGCTGACTCCGGCCGACGCAAGCTCTTGACTCAGCGCCTGAACGGCTTGACGAAGAATAGAAACGATATCATCGGGATCTTGAATAGCAGGAGCTAGTTCATGAATCCGTTCTCTGAGCCACCTTGGAATATCTTTCAGGTCTAGCGTTTTGCGAAGATCCGTTGGTGAGCCGATTCTAATGAATGCACCAGAATATGTAAAGCTGCTCAAGATATCTTGTGGTTCAACTTTCTCAAGTCTCCGCTGAGCGATTGACCCCTTTATTTCGTCAGGATACGACAGAAGAAAAGCTCCGGCCGCTCCGATTGCTTCAGAATAGTCTCGGGCCTGAGCAAGTCCTTCCCACTTCTTGGATTCCCATTCTCCTTCGCCGTAGAAGAGCCCCCCATCACGCAGACCGAAATCTGGCTTCCTTGGGCCACTAAATGGGATCGTCTGCTGGGTCAGAACATTGAGGCCTTGTTCTCGCAAGTACTGTGCCATCAAGTCGTTTACAGTATCTTCGGTTACTGGCATTCGCCCCCACCACTGGCTAGCGGGAATCCCACTACTTCCCATATTCCAAACAAAATAAGACTTTGGACAGTTTGTCTAACGCGTGCTCTAGAGGGAAGTACAACGAAGAGACACCTCACCATCCTAAACCTAGTCGCAGCGGATGGTTCGCGCCAGATGCCGTGTATGTAATCTCTCATGGCATCAGCTTTGACAAATATCGCTCAAGCCACTACGTATCTGGAGTACCAAAAGTGTGGGCTTGTACCAGAGCCTGACCACAGTTTCTACTATTGGAATCCTTGAGGTTGTTCTCAGAGGTATTTCTGCAGAAGAGGCTTTGCGTAGCAAGTCCGGTTTGTATACGAGTGTAGTAACGACCGATTTGGAGTTGCTAAAGTATCTCAGCATAGAGATCAACAGTAACAAGCCACATCTCAGTTCCGTCTCAGAACTTCTCTTCCAGTTGGTCCGTCTAAGGCTAGCGTTAGGAGTGAAGCTACTTGGGTTGCTGTTTCAGGAAGAAAACTTGGCACTAGCATTGATGATCAATGACTCTGATGAAAGTCGGTGCAGTGCCGCTTCATCTGGATTTGGAAGATCCCCCAATACGCCAAGGGTTCGATATCCATGAGAATGATCCAATGCATGAGAAGATCCTGAAACTCTTCACGACATATGATGAGGATAGTAAGAGTCTCGAAAAAGTACTAGCACGTATTAGAGATGGCATTATTGAGGGCAATTTCACTGAGTGGTTTGAACTACCAGAGAAGGAAATCATTGAGCTGTACGATTCAAGTCTCAGACAAATGCTGGAATAAGCTGCCCTTGGAATCAAGAGAGAATTATTAGCTCGATTACTCATTGACCATGCTGTTGTGAGTTGACTAGGATGCCTAACATTACATATTTCCTGATTGTGGCAGGTGGCATCGGTTACGCATAGATAGTGCTCTCAGTTACTACAGAGGAGACTATACCTAGCGCGCGCTAGGATATTTCTACATATCTTGGCGTGGGCAAGATACCTGCAGATTTTCTCAAACGTATGATGAGCACTAGATGCTGACAGGTTAGCTAGAGAGAACCTAATCTGCGCCTCAACTTGATCCAGAGTTGCCACGCTATCGCCCCATTGTTCATGTACTAGAGGACAAATGTAAAGGTGTCTGGTTGGCCCGTAGCATGTTAACTGGGCCAAGATTGGGCCGAGACCATGATAAGGCCGCGTGCGCGCGCGACTGCGCATCCTTAAGCAGTCCAGATAGGCTTGAATAGACCCTCTTTGCTCAAAAAGAGAGGGAAGCGGCTGCTCGCACCTTGTCTCGTTTAGAGGACTAGGGTCCAGAAGCCGTTCTCGTTCGTTTCGATCTCAATCTTCATGCCTTTCTCCGGATAAGCTCCATACTTTTCCTTGAATCGCGCTAGACTATGCCGAGACGAAATGGTCCTTGATTCCGGTTTTAGAATCGCTGCGACACGCATCTCTCTTCCGTCAACACTGGCATGAATGGTGAAGAACGCTTGCTCAGGATCTCGGGTTGAGACGCTACGCGAAGAAGTATCCGAAGACCATGGCAGGATTTGTCGCAAGGATGATTTAGGTGAGGGATGAGATTTCGTCACGCACTTGCCACTCAATGAGACTGTTGTGAGATTGCCTAAAGGCTAGACAAGATCTTTGTCTGCGATTTGTGACTTCTGCCGTAACATTGCGCATGCTTTTGTCTGAGAAAAAAGTACTCAAATTGTGACACTATAGTAACACCATGAAGAAAAAGTTCACCGTTCGCCCATTGAGGCATCGGCAGTATAACCATAGCGGATACTGCCCATCCATTCCATCAGTTCTTGCATCTTTATACTGAGGTCATCAGAAGGCTGCCCGGACGGGTTCGTATGCGGCTATCTGAGGATCTTCGATTGAAAGAATTAATAGCAGAAGATTTGGCTCTGTTCTCTTGGGTGGCATGTCATTCCCGCTTTCACCATTGCAAGTAAAGCATCTTGTTCGGATACCCAAATCAAGGATCGCCTCTCGAAAGGATTCAAGGATCTTGAGATAGTCACATTTAGAGACGACTTCAAGAAGAGTTTCGACGAGTCTCTGAAGATTCTTCAAGAGTTTGTGGGCATGGTCAAATATGTCTCAATTCATGCACCAAGTGGTCTGACAGTCGCACATGTTGGCGATGACACGCATAGAGAACTAGCTGAACATTGTGTGAGGGAACTGATCAGAGCAGCTCCGCTGATTGACTGTGAACGTGTGGTATTCCACGGGTTCTATCACGTTGCGGAAGTCAATAGTCATAGCTCGGCCATGGCTCTACGCAAAGCGGCATCCCGAAAATGTGTAGACAGCATCAAACGCTTTGACACGATAGCGCATGACCTTGGGGTTAAGATCTGTCTAGAAAACATCAACGCCTGTGTGCGTCTTGACCGCACTTATCATTTGATATTTGGAGCATCCCCAAGCGACTTGACTGAAACATCGGTCAATGTAGGTTCCGATTCTCTCAGGTTCTGTTTCGATGCTGCCCATGCCCACAACTTCAGCAGGGTCATCAGCGAATCTCAAGAGATGCAGGCGCTTTACGGCACCAAACCACTCTCCGTTTCGGATTTCTTCAGAACCATATCAGATAACGTGAGCATCGTCCATCTCTCAGATGCAAAAGGAAGCACTGCAGGCCTTAAAGAAACTGAACATCTGCCACTTGGAAACGGTGACGTCGACTTCAACGCGCTGCTTAGAGCGATGCGTGAGTCAAAGTTCACCGGGCCCATAGTCTTGGAGACTCGGGAAGAAGACGTGAACAATGCATTGAATGCAGTCCGAGCGAGAAAGTATGTTGATGAGCTGAAATTCTGACAATCGTGATGGAACATGTTAACTATGGCAAATACGTTTTGACCGGGAAGTGAGACAGAAATGGAGAAGAGCGAGATCGATACCCCAGCTCTCGTCATAGATCTAGATCTTGTCGAGAAGAACCTCAAGACGCTTGCGGAATGGGCGAAGGGGCTGTCAAAGGAGAAGCTAAGGAGCTACGCAAAGAAGTATCCGAAGACCGTTGCTGAAATCGCTGAGGCTGGTCAAGTGAGAACTGGAGATTAGTGGTGATTTTTGTCTGTGATTTGTGACTATCATCGTAACATTTCGCATACTTTTATATGAGGAAAAAGTATTTAAATTGTGACGACCATAGTAACATTATGAAGAAAAAGTTCACCACCCGACCATTGAGCCACCGGGAGCAGCAGCTGTACCTTACGCTGGAGTCCGAAGGCCAGAGTGCT
>Ga0209725_1002379_pt1 | contig 10131 bp, 8 predicted proteins | sample I18A1metaG_FD_184145 | JGI IMG/M metagenome (GOLD analysis project Ga0209725, IMG submission 184145) | Lake sediment bacterial and archeal communities from Gulf of Boni, Indonesia to study Microbial Dark Matter (Phase II) - ​I18A1 metaG... | ecosystem: Environmental > Aquatic > Freshwater > Lake... | reverse complement strand
TGGCCGAGGGAGAATAGTTTGGATACGAATACGAAACCAAAAGTAAGCGTAGGCCATATCTGCATCGAGGTCTCAAACATCACCAGGTCCAGAAAGTTCTACGAGCTCATGCTGAAGAACTTGGGATTTCAGATGATCATGGAAGAAAAGGACTCGATCGGCTTCAGCAACGGATCACTCTCGATATTTCTTGGACAGCCGACTTCGCGGCGCGTTGAACGAAAGGCACCCGGTGCCGACGAGTTTGTAGTTGCGGATCACATTGCACTGCTAGTTCCAGACAGGAAAACTGTGAACGAAGTCGCTCTAGTCATGAAGAATGCAGGGTTCGAACCGTTGTTCCCTGCCGAGGACCATCCTGAATTCGTTGCCGGTTACTATTCGGTATCCTTCTGCGACCCTGACAACTATGTGATTGAGTTCTATGTGGTCGAAAAACGCTGATCGCGGCCTAGCTGTTACTGGTGAGGAGGCTAATAGCCTGCGAAGCGTGCCGGGTGATTCGTTTCGCAGCGCGGATCTGAAGCGCGCCTCAACCCGGCCCGTGAACGCACTGGTAGACGCTGTCTGTCGGGGGTAGTGATTATTGGACCCTGCGAATCCTCGGCCAGCGGTGTGAATCCGATCCGGCCCATCTCGCTCTTCCTTCATCCGAGACCATGTTCCCGCTCCCACACGCACACATCGCACTAAGACTATCCCTAGAGGCAACAAGGGATGGGTAGAACGATTCCCTCGTATCGCATGATCTAGTTCCTTATTGTTGCACTCGCGCGTTGAGACGGAGACGAAGATGACTGTATCAGATCACATAATGCTCCCTCGGATACTCTGGAAAGTAGCGATCTCTCCTGTCTACCAAGACAGTCACCACGTTCGAACCTCTTCCAAGTTTCTTCGCAATTTTCAGGGCAGCGTAGACGTTTGCGCCAGAGGACATTCCGCAGAAAAAGCCTTCCTCACGGCACAATCTGTTCATCATCTCCCTGGCATCATCATCCTTGACTGTCCAAACCTCGTCAGGCAGGTCCTTCTCCAACATCACATCTACAAGAGGCTTCATGCCGCGCAACCCAAGAGCAGTTAGGTACTTGCGCATAGAGCCAGATTTGTACCACTCTGTAACTCTTGCGTCCTCCGGCTCCAAGCCGACGACTCTTATGTCTCCAATCTTCTCCCGCAACGCCTCGGCGACTCCGAGTATAGTTCCACCAGTTCCGATGGAAGCTACCCATGCATGTATCTTGTTATCCAACTGTTCAAGTATCTCCTTTCCAGTGGTCTGTTTATGGGCTAGGACATTGTCGGGATTGCAGCTTTGGTTAGCCCACCAGACCATGGGATCGCTCCTCTCCAAGTCATAACACTTCTTCATACCAACAGCAAACACGGCCGCTGACGTTTCACTGGGAGAGAGACCGTCCAAGAGGCTCTCATGCCCTTTTGTTGAGAACGCTTCAACCTCGGCTCCAAAACACTCCATTATCCTAACTCTATTCTGGGGATTGTATTCTCCTGCCCATTGGGCAGGTATGAATAGCCTGACCCTGTAGCCTTTCATAGACCCGACGAATGCCAATGCGGGGCCTGTGTTGCCGCTCGTGGCGTCGATGATTGTGCCCCCTCTACTAAGCTTCTCACTTCTTTCAGCCTCCTCGATCATTCTCAAAGCCATCCGATCCTTGATACTTCCACTTGGGTTCAGGAACTCACACTTCACATAGACATTCGCGTCAATGCCTGAGGCCACCCTCCTAAGCCTTAGCATGGGAGTGTTTCCAATTAGCTCGAGGGCACTACTCATAGTCTCCAACCGACCAAAATTACAGTTGATGAACAACCCAATTTAAGATTATTTGAGGTGACACTCGGAGTTCAGAGGCTTTTTTCTGGTCGGTTATCCGAGTTCAGGGAGTATGGCAGAGTCGATTCGTGTTATCGAACCCGAACGGCATCAGCATAGTCTCAACTGCTGAGAGGAGTAGGCCAGTGTAGGCTTCGGCGTCATAGCTGCGGTGGGATTCGCATAGCTCCATGGCTAGGACGCGTCTGCTCGGAAGCTTGCTCTGGCTATTTGTTATTATGTAGCTGACGGATTCGCCTGCGTTTGGTCTGACGCCTTCCTCCACCAGCTGACGGGCTGCGACCGCTTGAAGCACTCTATGCCTATACTCGTCTGGGTTCTGGGAGAGATGTTTTCTAATAGCCAACTCTTCCAGAGATACGGCTCCAGACCTCAAGAGGCGGACGTATCTCTCAACGACTTCGTAGGCGGACGGTAGTTTCTCATAGAATTCTTTAGCGTTCTGGGCTTCAGCTAGGACATGGATCATCTCCCGTATGCACTTGTCGATGATCGGCGGCGTGTCGCGCCTCCTCGTGGCTATGCCACGGTCCTTGATCTTACCGTTTCTGAAGACGCCGTAGTACCTGTTGAGGACCGGAACGTTCCTATGCGTCTTTGAAGGTAGGAAGACTATCCAACGGTAGATCCCCTCGAATGATATGGGAAGCCCTGTCGCCTCCTCGATCTCAGCTCGAAGCCTCAGATAGTCTTCTTCCGTTGCGTCCTCCTTCTTCAACCATAACGAGTCCACTATGCCATGAATCAGCCTGAACCCCCGAGACTCCGCTAGATGAACCGTTTCCTTCAGTACCTGCCTGGCGAAGGCGCACGTGGCTATGTGCGCATCGATCCGGCCGAAGCGGGCGTTCTTGAATCCTAAGTATCCAAATGCGCAAACCAGTATCCACTTCAATGCGGCTTGGCGCATCTCGTAGACATTGCGGAGACAGGGATCAGTGGTGGCCTGCTTCAGCTCCTTGTATCGTCTCCTCTTCTCTAGGAGGAGTTTGAGGCTTCGTGGAACTATTCCGATGTGCTTCTCGCAGATATTGTAGCCCAGTTCAGGGACACGGTTCTTCGAGTCTGGGCAGCATTTGCAGCGAACCGTTTCGCCGCTCAGGTTCTTTGTGAGCATGATCATGGGATAGAGCGATGTGAAGTCTAATTCGCCGACCGACTCATGTAAGCCAACTGTAGGCTCATAGTAGAACCCTCCGCGATCAGCGACGAGGAGTTCGCTGGCTGTCTTCAACTCTTCCGAATTCGTCTTCCTCCACGGAATCAAGACGCCTAGGCGGATCGCCTCGTAGAGCTGCGCTGAAGTCATGCTGGTCCCGATCGTTGTGTTGCTTACGCGCTGCGCTGGTATTCTGCATAGGCGGGCGACCTCGATTATGCCTGGCAGCCCACAGTCGCTGTAGAGCATGGAGTTCTCAGAGTCGATGTGAATCCTTCCAAGTAACCGGGTCGGCATAGGGCGATAGTAGACTCTCCCATAACTCGTGTAGGTTTGGCCATTTTCACGCGAGATCTGAAGCGGCGACTGTTCACGGCCCAGAATGAGTTGATCCGCGACGCCGTTTACTGCGGCTCTGTATGCGAGATATGGGAAGAGAAAGTTGTCGCCGTTGGCTGTGTAGACTATGTCCGGGTCAAGGGTCCTCACTGTCTCAACGAGTTGGAGAAGACTTTGATGCTCGTCGCGTCCGTCGATTCGGTAAACCTGACTCTGCGATCTTACAGTGATCGCTTCGATAGGGTCGCTCTTGGCGGGTAGCCGCCCCTTCTTACGGATGCTTGCCGAGAGCGTGACTTCTCTTAGCGGGGGGATCTCATAGTCCACAAATTCCAGATTGTCATGAACTTCCCACCTGACGCCTTCAGAGCTGGCGGCGGCTTTGACAAACGCGAATGGAAAGATCTCTTTCTCATACATGTAGAACTGGCTTGGCTTGACATCAACATTGTACAGCTCATAGCGCCTGTATCGGCCGTGAACCAGCACCTTCTCAGCCAACCGCTCGGCTTCACGCCCGCTTCGGGCTGGGACCTTCAGAACTGTGGATGGCTCGTCGTCTTCAGGTCTGGCGAACTTCTCCTCGAAGCCTATGCCTTCGACGTGTAGCTGATGGGCCAGGTTGATGAGGTCCCTGTAATCGCCGGCGACATAGAAGCATTGCTGCCAAACGTCAACTAGTCGAATCGCTTGGCCGGCTGGCGTCTTCAACCAGACGACCATGCAATCGTCTTTCTGGTAGAGGTCTAGTATCCAGCCTTCAACTGGACCGGTTGGATTCTTCGAGGAGACGGTTGAGCTGTTCAACCTTGTCGCGTAGCTCCTTCAGGGCTTTATGATGCGAGAACAGAACTGAGAGGAACATGCCCTCAGCCTTGACGGGAAACGTTGCTGCACCAGCAGCGGAGGCGTACCGTCGGCACTCATCCATCAGATCCTCGAAGGTTTCGCGCTCATCAATACGTAATGCATCTTGGAACTTTTCCCATCGCTTGAACTCTTCCTCAAGCATCATCCGCCATGAGGGGATGGTCCTACCCATTGATGGCCGCCTCTAGGAATTCTTCTAGGACTCTTGGCGTTGGCTGTTTGATGAGGGCGCTTTCCTCCGAATGTGTCGGATGCTTCTCGAGGGTGAGCTTCGTGGAGTGGCGTCGTTCCTCGAATCTTAAGACGATGTCTACTCGCTGTTTGACTGCGCGTAGGAACGGATCTGAACCCGATGTTTCCTCGTCGAGGCTTGTTGCCAAGACGATGGCTCTCTCGAGTCTGGCTGTGGTGGCTAACGAGTTGAGCGCGGTCTTGAAAAGGTTGAGGCTCTGTGTGGAGTGCGCATCAGGGTCGCGGTACAGCTCAATCACATCGGAGGCGACGACAAGTTTGTCTCCCTGTTCATAAACGGCTTCGGGTAGCATCTGGGCGATGAGTGAGGTCAGCTGGTGATAAGTGAAAGCACGTGAGACAAATATTCGATCCAAAGCCCAGTTCCGGTCCAGTGAGAACCGTTCCGCGTACTGCGATATGAGATAGGGGTCGAAGGTGTTTCCTCCATCAACAAAAATGGCTTTCGAGTCGAATCCTCCGATGTGAGGTTCAAGTTGCGCCCTGACGCATAGAAGCTCTGAAGCCGCCAGACACTGCCATGAACCGTAGAGAAATGCAACTTGCCCAAGACGTAAACCTCCGAGAAACCGGTCGAGGCTTTCGTCGCCGAAAGACAGACGAGGTTCAGCTTGAAGCTCGCTTGCCCTGCGAAAGTTCACTGGAAGCTTAGGCCTGAGACGAGAAGCGTCGACAGATAGTATCTGCGATAATTGAAAGTCATCCAATTCAACCTGATGCCATGCAACGTGGTTTGAAAGTTTCGCTTCGCATGATGGGCAAATTGAATTGAACAATGATCGAACCTTGACAGGGTCGATAGGATTCTCAGATGTTAGAAGGCTTGAACCGCAACCATCACAGGAGTATTGATAGAAAATCAATGACCCTCACTTCATCCGTCGGATGAGCGGCTCTACTTGTTCGACAGTGTTGGCTTCTAGGCATAGCCGTATGGCGAGGTAGGCGTGTAAAAGCGGAAACACAATCTCACCCGAAGAAGGTACAGATGCGGTGGCCCATTCAGATCTGATGTTTTTCGCCCCATCTCGTCGAACTGCCGAAGGGGGATATATGTGGGGAGGGGACTTTTGGTGGCCCGGAGAGATGCCAATAACTATTCAATAGAAGGCTTTCCTGAAACTGCTCATGAAGCTCGTACAAGCAGGCAAGATCCAGGTGACCGTGCGAGACGAGTGCCCGCCAACGTTTATCTACTACATGACAACTATACTTAACGCAAAATCTACTTTAGGTTGAATACACATGACAAGAATCCGCGACGCCTTAGTGGAGCTAAACCCTTGGTGGAAAGAAGAGTTCAGTCTAGAATACCGCAACAGGGAAGTCTATCGCGAGATTCAGAAGTTTCTTGCAATGCCCCAGATGGTAGCGCTCACGGGTCTCAGAAGAGTTGGGAAGACAACTCTCATGCTCAAGATGGCGGAGGACGCCATAAGAAAGGGTTTCGACCCCAAGGATGTCTTGTACTTCTCATTCGACGAGTTCAGAGAGATCAAGACACGAGAGGTGCTGAGTGAGTACGAGAAGCTCACCGGCCGGGACCTGGGCAAAGGGAGACGCCTAGTTCTACTCGATGAGATACAGAAGCTGGCGGGCTGGCAAAACGAGCTCAAGGCAGTCTACGACCGTTATCGAAGAAATCTCAAGATCATCATCTCCGGTTCCGAGTCATTGTTCATCAGAAAGGGGTCGAGGGAAAACCTTGCTGGCAGACTCTTCGAATTCAAGATTGATCCTCTCACTTTTCGGGAATACCTCGTCTTCAGGGGCATGGTGTACAAGCCAATTGATCTGTATGAGAAGGAGCTGGCGAACTTGTTCGACGAGTTCATTCTGACCCAAGGTTTCCCGGAGCTTGTTGGTGTCAAGGACAGGTCGGTGATAAGGAAGTATCTCAGAGAAAGCATAGTCGAAAAGGTAGTCTTTAGAGATCTACTCAGCCTGCTAGAGATCAGGGATATCTCGCTCCTTGAATCCCTTCTAAACATCCTGACGGAAGAGCCCGGTCAATTACTGGAGGTGTCAGAGCTTGCCGGAGAGCTGGCGGTTTCGCGGCAAACCTTATCGAATTATCTTAGTTACCTAGAGCAGGCCTTCCTTGTTAGGAAGTTGTATAACTATTCGACAGGGAGAAGAAAGGTGGAGAGGAAGCTGAAGAAATTCTATCCGACAATAGTCTCTGCAGACCTACCGTTCAGAGATGACGACCTCTCAAGGTCAAGAGTTTTCGAGTGGATCGTAGTCAACCAGTTGAAGGCAGAATTCTTCTGGAGAGATCGATACAAGAATGAGGTTGATGTGGTTCTGACCGATGCGAAGCCAGTTCCAGTCGAGATCAAGCATGGAAAAATGGATTTCAGTGGAATGGAGGCGTTCATGGATAGGTTCAAGGTTGACAGGGGCTACGCAATCTCTCTCGACAAAGAAGACATGCGAAAAATCGACGGAAGAACAATCTTTGTCGTTCCAGCCTATAAGTTCTTGCTGAACCAGAGCAGCGGCCTATAGGATGAAAGCTTATCGTTCTAATTCTTCAATAGTCTTTGACAACCAAGCGAACCAATCTGGAATTGGCCAATATCGATACGCGGCAGAACCGGACCTATTGAAGAAAGCTATATTTGAGCCACATCCACCGCAGAAGTATTGATAGAGAATCAAAGTCTTCACCTTTCTTGATGGCGGAGTGGAAAGTTATCGTCTTCTAGAGTCAAGCGTAGGATGAGGTATACTCGGAGGAGCGGGAACATGATCTCGCCTTCGGAAGATTGGAGAAGCGCAGTGGTTTGTTCGGCGGCCACATTCTTCGCCCCGATTTGGTTTGGATGACTGGAGCATGGATATATGCGATGAGAGGTCTTTTGGAGACCCGGAGAGCCTACCGAAGATCATCGACTAGAGTGTAAGAATGAGTCGGTGCTTCAGGCTACCACTGCCTCTATCGGTGTGAGTCCCGCCCAGTCCACCACTACCTAGGTGAATTCTCTAGGCTTGAGAATTCTCCAGTTATGATATGAGTTTCGTCACAAGCTGTCTTTCTCTGTGAGCTTTTGAATCTTGGACAATTTTGAGGAGTTGACTGTCTAGGTCCTTCAGAAACGCATATTCTTTGACTACTGTCTTGGTAACGGCATTCCGAGAAGGCAGATCTCCTCTTCTCACCAGCTGCTGAAGATCGTCCCAGTCGTAGTCAGCGTTCGCTATCTTGCTGAGGAGTTCCCCTGGATTGAAACGATCTCTGGCATTCCAGCATTTCACCACGGCAAGTTTCTTCACTAGCTCCTTGTCGAACGGTCTATTTGAGAACAAGTAGAGGTCGTACAGATCCCGGCTGCGAATCCGCTGCAGTGCAGCCCTTAGCTTCTCGGCCAGCAGCTCCTCCTTCTGTAAACATCTAATGTGAAATCTGGGAAACTCGCAGAACTTGAAATACATCTCGTCAAGAACAAGCGGCTCTTGAAGAGACATAACCGGTGCCTCACGGTAACTGACCTCTAGCTCAAACTCAGAACCGGTATTCCAGTTGTGTACATACCTGACGACAGCTATGTAGGACTTGCCAACTGTAGTGGGGCTCGTACTGATATGATCCTCAAGAATCTTGAAGTCTACTCCATATGCTGTCTTGTTGTCCAGCAACTGCCCGAGTCTGCTTTTGAGCTCTTCGACATTCATGCCGCAACTAGTGAAGTCAAGGTCCATCGAGAACCTCCCGGTATTCCCAAAGTAGATCTTCTTCAGACATGTGCCGCCCTTGAAGGCCAGTGTTGGCAAGGCATTCTCGGACAGGATTTTCAAAACATAAGTGAGAACCACATCGCGTTCCGCCACGTCCAGCCTCACTTTGCTGGACCGGGCATAGAAAGTCACATACTTCTTGTCTAGCATCGAATTTCACCTCACTTCAACCTCACCCAGCAAATGCTCCCTCGACACATTGTTGACGATTCTCCATTCCTTTGAAAATTCGCCTCCCTTCGGCCTGTGCGGATCTAGGTAAATCGCTGTTTTCCCGACTTGCCTCAACAACAAGCTTCTAGATTTCTCAGAGACGGGGTCCACTAGCTTTTCCTTCACGAGAAAATCTATGACAAACCCGAGCCTTTGGATAAGCGCATTAGAGTTCATCCTCAAAGCGTAATCTACCAACATATTTTCATCAATCCTCGGAAGTCCGCGCCAGATTATTCTTACAAGCTGCTCCATCCCACCGGCATAGCGCGGCTTGTCGAACGAGTCCACCAACGATTTTTCCGGGCTGGCCATGTTCACCTCGGCGTCAAATACCTTCTCCTGCCTGTATCCAAAGAATTTCCGATTTGACAATGTCACAAACTTGAAAACGTTACCCACCCATTCGACATCAGGTCTTTTCTTCGTAGTTGCTATGAACAGCGTGAATGGCATCTGCGCAGTGAAGCCATAGTGGCTGTTTGACGTATAATAGCTGAAATAATACGGCTTCACAAAAGCCGAGCCAATAATGAAGGCATTAGCAGGAGGAATCCTTTCCGTGTAGCCGTAGCCTGCCGGTATGAACTGGTAGAGCCCAGTACGTATCCTTTCGAGCCATTGCTTCCGCTCCAAGTTGTGAAGCAAGAAGTAGGCGTAGTCAATCGTACAGTTTATAGCATGCTGGACATCGGATGCTCTGATCGTGGTTTTCTTTTCAGCCTCCCACCTTGTCACCAACCTTGCCTCTTCTGGTGAGAGCTGCTGCCGCCCTCGCTTTCCCTTGATTTCTCTGAGTTTCTGGCTGGTTATTCCCAGTTCTTTGAAGGTGAGCAGTTTTACTGGCAGTTTTTCGAGGTTCTTCTTTACTGATGCGGCCACTTCTGGGCCCGCAACCACCAGCTCGAACTTCTTGAGTGGTGGCTCGATATTAGAGATTGAAGAATAAAGGTCAAGTATCTGGCTGAGTTTGGCACGACCTATTTCGCGCGTCGAAATCTCCACAAACACGTCGTTGCCATCCCTGCTCCTGAGATGGAAGTCAACCTCGACCTGCCCAGGGAGCGTTTCGTTTACTGCTACCACTGAGTACTCTCGAAAGATGTTCAAGACCTCACGTGAGATATAGGCCTCTAGGTCGCGCACCATCGCCATCACTTGACCAAGAACACACATTGCCTTATTATAGTTTTTTCCTTTTTCCTTAGTATCTGAATTCACCATTACTCAGCTTTTCAGAAACTTCAATAAAACCACACACGTACATATAGGCTTCAGTTCCCCGGTTATCGCTGTCTAGACTAGAATTGGTAATGTTTCTTCCTATTGAGCTGGATCTTTGAGCTACTCTGCGGATGCTTGTTTCAGTGTATGACCCAACTAAAAGATTAGAGATTCGAACCCAAGAAGCGCATGAGAACGCTCTGATTCTGAAGAAATGAAGTCTCGTTTAAGACCTCTCTCCTCTTCCATCCTTCGTTCATCTCTTTTTCGCTCTTCTTCTCTTCGCGTGAGAGCTTCTTGACAAACCATATTGAACTGAGTCGAACATGAACCAAGGAGGATGCTTCTTCATCAAATTCCCAATCTTGTTGCGGTTCATTGCATTTTCTCTCTGGGGCTTCGACGATTAGTCTTGGCCAACAATCGACTATCATCCCTACTCCCTGAGTCCACCAAATTCGCACTTCAC
>Ga0209725_1002378_pt1 | contig 10131 bp, 10 predicted proteins | sample I18A1metaG_FD_184145 | JGI IMG/M metagenome (GOLD analysis project Ga0209725, IMG submission 184145) | Lake sediment bacterial and archeal communities from Gulf of Boni, Indonesia to study Microbial Dark Matter (Phase II) - ​I18A1 metaG... | ecosystem: Environmental > Aquatic > Freshwater > Lake... | reverse complement strand
GGGAATAGGTGAGTCTCTTCCTTCCCGTGATGGCATTTGTCGGCAAAAGTGTGCATGAACTCCACAATGTTCTGGAGCGTCTCTGCATCAACCTCTTGGCCCACTTCGAGTCTTTCACTCACAGCGGCCATTGCGCCTACAACTTTCTGGATGAAGTGATGTTCTTCCTCCAGCATCTCCGTAGGTCTTCTCTCCATCGTGTTCGCTTCCCTGATTGTTTCTATTTTTGCAAGCAAACTCGGATACATAAACCGCAGGTTATCCTAGTTCAAGCTACTTTGGTTTGGCAACCTGCGGAATGAAGAGGCCGATGAGGGTTCTGAGGCCGTATGTCCGGATGAGATTTGCCAAGAATGCTAGGAAACCAAGCGCCAGCAGCACGCCGAAGAAGGTGGCGGCGTTCATGTACGGCAGGTACATTTCGACGCCTGGGTACAGCGTTCGCCTGAGCATGCCGTCTCTCCACGCGAACCCCATTGAGAAGGCCATGCCAACGCCACCGACGGTCCAGAGCCAGAAGTGCAGGTTGCTGAGTCTCTCGCTCTTCAGCCCTGTGCCCGTCAGCATCGGGAGGAGCGCGTAGATTGCGGCGAATAGTATGCTGCTCAAGCCTGTGAGGAGCATCTGGTGAATGTGGAAGCCTGGATACGGCAGGTACATTTCAACGCCTGGGTACAGCGTTCGCCTCAGCATGCCGTCTCTCCAAGCGAACCCCATTGAGAAGGCCATGCCAACGCCACCGACGGTCCAGAGCCAGAAGTGTAGATTGCTGAGTCTCTCGCTCTTCAGGCCTGTACCCGTCAGCATCGGGAGGAGCGCGTAGATCGCGGCGAAGAGTATGCTGCTCAAGCCTGTGAGGAGCATCTGGTGAATGTGGAAGCCTGGAACCCACTGAGTGTTGTGCATGACTAAGTTGATCGCAAAGTTCGCCTGCAGAAGACCCGAGCCGCCGCCTAGCGCGAAGCCCGTTATGCCCGCGAGCATGAACTTCATCGGCATGTTGAACTTCAGAGGCCTTGCAAGCCACAGCGTCATCAACACCGCGAAGAACGATAAGCCCATGGTGAAGAACTCTCCCCAAGTTATGAACTGGCCTGAAAGGAGTCTCATCAGTTCGGGTTGTGGTCTGTCCGAGAGCAGGTGATGGCTCCAGACGCCCATGGAGACGATGAGGTCGGTGAGGATCACATACCGAACGACTTGCTCGCCGTAGAGCGGCCTGTTTGCAAGTATGGGTGCAAGCAAGTAGAGTGTCCCAGCCACCCAGATCAGCACGTCGCCGTCAGCGATCATGTCGAGGCCCCACCAGAACACGTTCTTGTAAACTAGGGCGTCGACAGTGAGCGGGTCAAGCCTCAGTCCGACCAGCAGGGTCGGAAGCGTAAAGGCTAGCATCAGGACGCCGGCACCTGCGAGCACAACCGCATTCAGGACGGCGTCGATCGATCCGCGCATGACAGCTACAATGAAAACCGGAAGAGGTTCAGCGTTTGGTGCGTGCGTGCCTCCGTTGAGAGCCGTTTTGTGTCCAAAGAGGCTCCTGAGGAAACGTGCCAAGCCATCTAGGCCGAAGGACGACATTAGCAGACTTCGAAGTGCTACGCCTCTTGGTAGCGGATCAGGCTTGCTTGTCCTCAGGACTGTTGCGAAGATGTTGAAGATGAAGCACAGCACTGAGACCTCCACGAGAGCGAGACCCACTGCGAAGACGACGACACTGATCGGCGAGAAGCGGGCGACCGGAAGAGGCCAGTAGACCGTGTACAATGATCCGAACTTCAGGAAGAAACCTGCGGACCACACAGTTAGCAGGCCTACGATGTGCATCCACATGTGGGCGTTAGCGAGTCGCATGCTGTAGAGCGGCTTCTTGATCAGCGTCGGCACGAGGTAGTAGAAGGCCGCGAAGACAGCTAGGTAGGCCCAGCCGTACGCGCCTACCAGGGGATGAGCGGTCAGCATTGCGTAGTAGTGTTCCGGTGCCATCGGGATTGTTATGAGCCCTGGGATAGTCAGTGAGATATCAGACAGCTGAGTCCGCATGAAGAGTCCTTCTATACCCGCTAGGCCTAGAAACAGAACCGCAACTACTGCGTAGCGCAGGCTAAGCATTTGAAGGGTCATAGTCGTCTTGGCCATGGTCACGGCACCACCGTTATCGCGTTCAGGAGGACCATGGACGGATGCTGTGGCCCCGAGTACTCAGTTGATCTTATCGTGTAGGCGCCTGGCTCGTCGAAGATCCAGACAATCTCGTTACTGTAGTTGGGTAGCACCTGAATCTGGAAGAGCATCCTACCGCTCTTATGGAAGACACCGAAGCCGTACGTCACATCGCAGGATGTCACTACGAACTTGACGGGCTCCCCGACCTTTGCCCTGATGCCGCCGGCCGGCAGAGTGAACTGATACTGACATATACTGACCCTGAATTCGCTCGTCGGGGTAGGTTTAGACCAGAAGAGCCAGCCCTGCCAAGGGATCAGGGGAGACGTAGTTACGATGTTAATCAGCAACGCCACAACGATCAGAACGTACAGGTAGCGCTTCTCCTGTTTCTCCATCCTGACCATGGCCGGTCACTTGGGCTTCGGCTTGGTTAGCTTGTAGGCGAAGTAGGCGATGAAAGCGAAAACGCCGATCGCGTATATCGAATACAGCAAGTCAATAGTGTCGACTATTGACATTTTCATCAACTCTTCAAGGACAAGAGGGTTGAGTAATAAGCTGTTCCCGATTTGGCCTTGATCTCGGATCAGCCATATCGGCACGAAACGCGATGCGTTATGGGCGACCGACAAACTACGGCGAACAGATTCCTGCGACTTTTGGAAATGGTCTGGCCGCCCAGATCGATCTCAGCCCGCATATGTATCTGGTTAGTCTTTCCACGCCTATTCCAAAGCCTGCGGTCTGCGGCACCCCGGATCTCAGCATCTCCATGTACCACTCATAGGATTCTGGGTCCTCGCCGTTCGATCTCATCTTGCGCGCGACGACTTCGTAGTCAGTCTCCCTCTCAGCTCCGGATGCTGCCTCCCCGAATCCCTCGGGATATATCATGTCGAAATCCCTTAGGACTCCAGGATGCTCGGGATCCTCGCGATCGTAGAATCCTCTAGATCCTTTCGGGTAGTCGTATACAAAGAACGGAGAATCGAACATGCCTGAGATCGCTTCTTCCGCGCTCCAGCTTAACTCCTGCGAATATTCGGATTCGTAGCCCTTCGATCTGAGCAGGTCAACAGCTTCACGGTGCGTTATCCTCTTGTATGGGGCGCCGGAAACCGCAAGTTCTCTTCCTAAGCTAGCAAGGTCTTTCTCATGACGCTCAAGGGTTCTCCTGCAAACATCCCGTAGGAGCCTCTCCGCTGTGGACATGGCATCATAGTAGGAGGCCCCAGCCTCTTCGACATCGACTTGGAAGAATTCGCAGAGATGTCTGCCCGTCTTCACCGTCTCAAGCGGTTCCAGTCTGATGTTGGGCGAGAAAAAGTAAACCTTCTCAAGAGACGCGACGGTCATCTGCTTGTAGAGTATTGCGCTACTCATTACCTTGTATCTTCGCCCGAAGTAGTCGATAGTTGCCTGTCTTGCCCCTCTGATCCCCGGGTCTGTGCAAGGGCCAATAATAGGAGCGAGAACCTCAACGAAACCCTGCTCGGCTAGAGATTCTCTGAGCGCACTGCAGATGGTTGCCTGGATGGCTAGCACAGTCTTCATTCTAGGATGCCGGATGGTTAGGAAGGATCTTGGAAGGCTCTCCAAGGATTCGGGATCCTCAAGGGTCCGCAAAGACGGCACTTGCTCCCGCGCATTCATACGGTCGGCTTCATAGATTTTATGCAACTTTCGTCGTGTTTTTCACAGAAAGATACCTATTTTAGCGCCCTTGGGTGTAATGGTTACAGGATTCGACATGAAGCTCGATTCGTCAGATATGGCGCTGTTGGGTATCCTACAGCGCGACTCGAAGAAGACGGCAAAGGACCTCGGACGCGACCTCGATATGCCTGTCACAACAGTCTACGCGAAGATCAAGAGAATGGAGGAGCTCGGTTTTATCAGAAGATACACGGCGATCCTAGACGCGCCCAAGCTGGGATTCACGGCCCTCGCGTTCGTGCTAGCCACCTTCTCATACCGTTCTTCGGCAGGCGCAGAGGCTACTCTTTCGCAAAGAGAGGTGGCCAAAGAAGTGGCCACTTTTCCTGAGGTTCAGGAGGTTCATGTAATCAGCGGCGATTGGGACCTGCTCATCAAAGTCAAGACGAAGGACATCGACGCCGTGGGGAGGTTCGTCGTTGACAAGCTCAGGACCGTTAGAGGAATCGAAAAAACCGTCACCTGCATGGTATTCGACACAGCGAAAGAAACTTCCGAAATCAGTATCGCAGGTCATGAAGTGACCTAACAAGAACGGCATCTGCAATACTGTCGATGCGATCCTGACATTCTATTGGACTCCGGCAATTGGGAGTACAGAATCGGTGTCTTCGACTGCTCTGACCGATGCAACGCCTAAATTCGCAACGATCAAATGCGAGTCCGTCAGGGGCAGCTGCTACTGTGGGGACGCAGGGAGAGGGTCAGAGTGCATTTTTACGTGACGCTCACTAACAACTGCAACCTCAAGTGCAGATACTGTTACGGGAAGTCCTGTGAAGACTTCGGCAGCGATTTTCGTGGCCTTGCTGTCGACTATTCAGTGCCAAGCTCGATTGCCTACGACGTAGAAGATCTGCAGAGGTTTCTCCACAGAGATCGAGATTCGGTGCTCGTATTCTACGGCGGAGAGCCATTGCTTCGGATGGAAAAGCTAAGGAAAATCATGGATCAGATGAAGACCTGCAGGTTCATGATTCAGACGAATGGTCTTTTGCTCAGCGAACTGGAACCTGAATACGTCAACAGGTTTCAGACGATTCTTGTATCCGTCGACGGCGAGGAAGCGTTGACCGACTACTACAGAGGAAAGGGGACGTACCGTACAGTCGCGAAAAACATCCAGAGAATCCGCGAGAACGGCTATAGAGGCGAAATTATTGCACGGATGACGGTCGGAGAAGAGACCGAGATCGACCGTCAAGTTCTCGCGTTAGCTGGGAACAAGGAGTTGCCGGTTTCGTCGGTTCACTGGCAGCTCGATGCATTGTTCTGGCAAAACGATTTCCCAAAGCGACGGTTCGCTCAATGGGCCGCACGGAGTTACAGTCCTCGTTTGAGAAAACTCATCCACGCGTGGGTGGAACGCATGAGAAGCAACGGAGAGGTCCTGAGACTCTACCCGCTTGTCGCTGTGATGCAGTCCCTTCTAACCGGCGAGTCAAATCGGCTTCGCTGCGGCGCCGGCTGGATTATGTTCAACATTCAGACGGACGGGAACATAACGCCATGCCCAGTAATGGCAGGGATTAAAGACTTCTACCTGGGCAACATTCGCAAAACATTCCCCGACAGTTTGAAAGACGCCGTGTCTGTATTGGAACCATGCACGGGATGCGAAATCTATCCAATCTGCGGCGGACGGTGCCTCTACGCGAACGCCACCAAGCTCTGGGGAGACGAGGGGTTCAGCCTGGTCTGCGGCACTGTCAAGAACATGATAGACGCGTTGCGGGAAGCGTTACCTAAGGTCAGCCTCCTCATAGATGAGGGAACGATTCAGCCAAAGGACTTTGAGTACACGAAATACAACAGCTGCGAGATAATCCCCTAATCTCGACTGAAAACGTGTCCCAGAGGGAACACTCAGGCGGAAGGTCATTCCGCAGGGCGAGGACATGTACAGTCTTCTGTGAAACTCAAGCAGTTCTGAGCCCAAGTTTGTCATGATCAGACGAACGGAGCGCCAAGTTTGGCGCAAGCTTTATCCGTTTTCGATCATTTTTTGACAGGCGAGCTGCAAATGTCATACTACTATGTGCCGAAACCGCCGTTGGCGTATACGTGTTATGTCCCGGCGCAGTGTTACGTGCCCCAGCAGGCCCTTGTTCCTCAGCCGCCGGAGGTCTACTATCAGCCGCCTCCGCTGGGATATGTGTACCAACCCCCGCCGGTCGCCTACGCGTATCAACCTCCACCTCAGATGTACTGGGTCCAGCCGCCAGGTCAGATGTGCTACTATCAGCCGCCTATGGTCAGGGTCCAGTGACCGAGGCTACCCGTATTTCTGGACAGCTTTGACGAAAGCCAGAACATTCTCCCATTTGACTTCCGGTTCGAGATCATAGGCTGGAGCTATCACAAGACCGCCGCCTTTGCCAAGAGTCTCGATACGTTCCTTCACTTCCGATTCGATCGCGCCAGGTGACCCACACATCCAAGCTGAGGCGGTTCCGACGGTCCCCCAAAACGCCAGCTTGCTGCCATACTTCTCCTTCAACGCCGCCGGATCCATGACATCAGGCTGAACAGGGTTTATCACGTTCACACCGATCCCGATCAAGTCCGGAATAATCGGTTCGATGTAACCATCGCTGTGATAGAGAATGCGCACCTTCGGGTTTACGGTTCGCGCTGTACTGATTATCTGAGAAAGCGGGCCTTTCAAGAAGCCTCGCCAGAGGTCAACGCTGATCATCATACGGGTGGGTTCACCCACATCGTCGTCTAGGCAGATTACGTCAACCCCAGCCTTCGCTAGGATTGCGACGCTTTGTGAAGCGATGCTGGCAAGCTGGTTGAAGAGATACTCTACCAGTTGGGGGTTGCGAAAGAAGTCCGACATCAGCTGTTCGAATCCTCTCAGCCGCTGGGCTGCCTCGAAGATCTCCCCTCCCATGTGCGGGGGAACCGCCGCGACCGCTAGTCCGCTTGACTGAATCTTCTGGACTTTTTCTCTCAAGTGTCGACGCCGTCGGTCCTCAAGGAGGTTCGGGAAAGAGAACGCTCTCACGTCATCTACGGTGCGTGCCTTTGCCAGCGGTTCCGCTCCAACTCTTTCTGGATGATATCCCCACTCAGAATATGTTCGTAATGTTCTAGCATTTCCGAGGAAGGCGTGGGTGGGCAGGCTTTCCAAGTACCTTAGGAACCCGTTCTGCTCGCTTGGCGGTTCAAACTCTACGAATCGAACATCTGTCCCAAGCTCCTCGTCTGCGTCCTTTCCTCCGGTCTGAGGAAGCACGGTCGGATAGAACGACAGTGCCATGGGGACTCTGTCGGGTTCACGAAGCGATAATGCAGTCAGGGTTCGTTCCCGAGACGTAAGGCGTTCTCTTCCTTGGACCTGACTCATCTCGCCATTCTATCCCTGGTTATTCACAATGCACCCTGATGAGTTTAGCGAGCTTATATCGATAGGGCATCGGTCTGAAGTTGTAGGAGCGTCCTCACGGTGGACGCAGAATACAAGACCAAGATGACTCAGAGACAGTATCGCGAACTGTTCTCCGACGAGCTTGTTAGGAGAGAAGAAGAGCTACAGCGCTTCATTCGAGAAGCCTTTGGAAAGCATGTTGTAAGCAGAGAAGAGCTCGTGCTCGATCTATCGTCCGTAGCAGATGATGAGCTTGCTCGGCTGATATCTCATAGCCCTTCCAACATGGTTCGAGTTCTCTTCCGTATCACCGGGGCTAGTCCGCGTAGCGTTGCACGTGACCTGCAGATCAGGCTCGGTCCTGAGCCTAGAAGCATCTCTTCGGAAGTTGCGCTGAAGCTCGGGTCCTATTTCAGAGAACTTCTGCCTGCTGAGCTTCCGATACGAGCAATCCTGTTTCACGATAAGATTCAACGTGAGAACGAGCTGACAAGAACGTACAAGGGACGCTGGGAGAATTACGTTCGCGACCTTTTGAACAAAAGAGGGTGGCAATTCACCAAACGTCGGTTCAAAGTTGGCAAGAAAACGATCGAGATCGACGGTGCGTATCCATCTAAGGGTGATCCTGCAATCGCAATTGACGTGAAACGGATAGAGGCGATGGAGGACTATCAGAAAAGGACAGACGAGATCAACGCCAAAGCCCGAGAGCTGAAGTGCGCCTACAAGGTGGTCTTCATAGCTTGCATATTCTTTCCGTTCGGCGAAAGAAAGGACATGGTGCTTAACAGACTGGACAGAACCGTGATCGATCGCATTCACTTCCAGGATGAAATCTCGGACATGGTGGCAGGCGTCGCCGAGATCGTGCGTGGTCTGGTGATTGACTGAATGTGCACACCACGCGATAAACATTAAGTACATCGCATGTATTCTATGTGAAGGGTACCCAAGTTGGCTAGGAAACAGAAAGCCAACATGTCACGCCGGAATGTAGTGCTGAAGATCGAAACCTATAATCGCTTGGAAAAGTACCTCGTGGAACTGGTAAAGAGGAAAGGTGTTCCGCGAGTCAGCTTCGATGAGGCGATAAACGAACTCCTTGACAGGGTTGGGTGAGATTGGAACAGGCCACCAACCTAGGCGGTATTGGCGGGATCCCAGAAAACCCCACCACACACCAGGCAGATGTTCTGATTCCGAAGCTTGTAAAAGATCCAACGGCCCTTGCCGAGATTGAGCGAGTAGTACGGTCACTGCCTACTCATCACAGACTGGTACTAGGTGACGCTCGAAAGCTGCATGGTATACCTGACTCTAGCGTTCATTTGATAGTCACATCTCCTCCGTATTGGATCCTCAAGCACTACAATCCAGTCGAAGGCCAGCTGGGGCAAATAGCGGACTACGAGAAGTTTCTCAACGAACTCGACAAGTGCTGGAAGGAGTGCTTTCGGGTTCTTGTCTCCGGAGGTAGACTGGTGGTGGTCGTGGGCGACGTTCTTCTCAGCAGACGAAAACACAAGCGACATCAGGTTCTCCCCCTTCACGCTGACATCCAAGTTAGATGTAGGCGACTGGGCTTCGACAATCTAGCCCCTATCTTTTGGTACAAGATCGCTAATGCGGCATACGAAGCGGAAGGAAACGGAGCTGGGTTTCTGGGCAAACCATACGAACCCAATGCAGTGGTCAAACATGACGTAGAATACATACTCATGGAACGCAAGCCGGGAAGCTACCGTAGCCCTGATCCCAAGACTCGCTTGCTGAGCGTAATTCCTGCGGAAAGGCACTCGATCTGGTTCCGCCAAGTCTGGGAGGACATTAGAGGTGAATCAACACGCAAACATCCGGCACCTTTCCCTGAGGAACTCGCTGATCGCCTCATTAGAATGTTCAGTTTCGTGAACGACACCGTGCTCGATCCCTTTGTCGGAACAGGAACCACTATCGTGGCCGCCGCCCAGGCTGGCCGTAACAGCGTAGGGGTGGAAATTGACCCGAAATACTGGCGCTTGGCTCGAGATCGCCTTGGCGAAGCGCTTCCTTCAATGACCGCAAAACGTACTGTCGAACTCCTGCGCTGGTGACCCTTCGTCACGTGCCTCAGCATCCATTTCCGTTAGTGCCTCTCAGTCGAATACCCACCAGAATTGGAAGAAAAACGAAGGCACGATTAAATCGAGTCGAATGGCAAGGAAGATGGAGTTTTCAGCGCATTCAAGGAATCGTGAAGTAGAGTCTCCTGTTGCTCTTGCCTTTGTTCTCGAATTTCAGCGGCTCTATCTTTTCGATCTCGCCGAGGTTCTTGACATGTACTCCGCCGTCGGCCTGTAGATCATAGCCTTCGATCTCCACTATTCGGAGGTCTTTCACATCTGGCGGCATCACGCTCGCGAGTTTAGTTATGCCAGGAATCTTGAGCGCTTCCTCCCTTTTCATGAAATACGTCTTGACAGGCGGGTTCTTGGCAATCGCCTCATTGGCATGACCACAGTAGACAAGCATTCTGTCTCTGTCGAAATCATCCAGACTGAAGTCTATCCTAGATTTGTCCGGTTCAATTTGGTTTCCTGTGATGAGCGCGCCCGTCTCTTTGTTGAAGATGGCGCTGAGGAGGTGCGCGGACGTATGCATCCTCATTATTCTATGCCTTCTGTCCCAATCGATGGCGCCGTGGACAGAATTCCCAACAGCAAACGCGGTCGGCTGCTCCACGACATGTACGATAGAGTCATCGCCTCCCTTGATCGTGTCGGCGACCTTCACTCCGCCCAATGTTCCTGTGTCGCCCACGAGGCCTCCGCCACGGGGGTGGAACGCGGTCTGATCGAGCACGACCTGATTGCCGTCGACAGAACTGA
>Ga0209725_1002375_pt1 | contig 10144 bp, 9 predicted proteins | sample I18A1metaG_FD_184145 | JGI IMG/M metagenome (GOLD analysis project Ga0209725, IMG submission 184145) | Lake sediment bacterial and archeal communities from Gulf of Boni, Indonesia to study Microbial Dark Matter (Phase II) - ​I18A1 metaG... | ecosystem: Environmental > Aquatic > Freshwater > Lake... | reverse complement strand
TGTTCCCATACGCGATCGCGGGGGTGATTCTTGGAATAGGGCTAATTGTGGCTTTCAATCGGCCTCCGCTTCTTCTCACTGGGACATGGATGATTCTAGTGATCTCGTACTTTGTTCGAAAGAGCCCGGCAACGCTCAGATCCGCGTCCTCCATCCTCTATCAGATAGGCCCAAGCGTCGAAGAGGCCTCGATCAACTTGGGCGTCTCTCCGCTGCGCACCTTCTTCAAGATCACATTGCGCCTGATGGCGCCGGCACTGATACCGGGGACCATACTCACTTGGGTGACAATCATGGGCGAGCTGAGTTCAACGATCGTGCTGTACTATGGGCCCTGGTCCACGATGACGATTCAGATACTGCAGGAGATACTTAGCGCAGACTTTGGGCCAGCCTGTGCGCTCTCAGTCATCTTGGTATTGTCAGTTCTCATACCCGTCCTGATCGTAAACAAGTTCTCTGCACCCAGAGTTGAGCAAACCACGGTCAGCCAGTAACATCACAGAAAAGCCAAACTCTGCTCTGTAGCACGCCAGAGAGATCTTCATCTGGCCAGAAAAGGAAGCAAGGCTCATAGTGAGCGATCAAACTGAAAAAGAAAAAGGGAGTCTAGCCTAGCTATGTCTTCTTTCGCTTTAGCCTAAGGAACAACAGTACTCCCAAGACCAAGAGGACTACTACCGCCATGCCCACAGTTGTGCCGTACATCTCCATCCAGGTCTTCGCTGCGCCTGCGCCTTTCGCAGATTCCTCCGCCAACTGCTTTGCCTTCGCGAAGTCCAATGCTTTGAAGGCCTCTTTTGCTTGACTGAGCTTGGCCTTCACTTCATCGATACCCATGGTCTTTCCTGCCTGCTCAGCTGCCTTGATGGCGTCTTCCGCCGTGGTGATAGCCTTCGCAGCGTCTGACCGAGCCTTCTGCTCCTGTGGGATCGTGGTGATGAGCTCATCCCATTTGGTCAAGATCCTTTCCCTATCTGCCGTTGCTGCGGCAGAGTCGAAATCAATTAGTTTCAGATTCTGCACATTCGGAAGACCAGAAACCAGAGCTGCAACATCGATGTCAGTTCTTGCCGGTCTTCTGTAGAACTCTTTCAATTCAATGGTTCTAACTTCTTTCGAAAGCATGTAGTCGAGGAAGAGCTTTGCAGCCTTTGGATGTTTGGCGCCCTCAATTATCCCTATTCCTTCCGCGTCCGCGACGGTTCCCTCTTGTGGATAGATTATGCCTATTTTGCCTCCGCCAGCTATCCAAGTGTATGCTTGGTACTCCAATGTCATACCGAACGGAAATTCGCCCATTCCAACCTTCTGGTAGGCCCCGCTGGACTCTTTCTGTACTACGGCGTTCAGCATCAGTGCCTTGACAACCTTCCAGCCCTCAGGAGAATCAACATTGCCCTTACCAAAGATCCGAAGAATTACCTGCAGCTGCGTGTATGCCGACCCAGTTACTCTAGGAGATACATATGCGACCTTGTCCTGGTACTTTGGATCACATAGATCTGCCCAGCCTTTCGGCGCCTCGCCCTCTTTGACAAGTCCCTTGTTGTACATTATGATCTGCAAGTGCACGTTTATCGGATGTATCCGATTCTCAGGGTCTCTGAACGCGGCCGGAGCTGCTTGGGTCTCAGCCGAGGAGTATTGCATGAAATACTTCTTGAAAGCATTCATGGTGATTGTGCTCGTGCTCCAGAAAATGTCACCGAGAGGATTGGCTGCCTCTGCTGAAATCCTCTGCAACATAGCAGCGCCCCCGCCCCGCACCACGCTTACAGTTATGCCGTACTTCTTCTCGAAAGGCCCTTTGACACGGTCAGACAATTCAGTTGGATTTGCTGAGTAAAGCACCAGTTCACCTTCATGGTCTTGTGCCTTCACTGCAACGGTGAAAGCTCCGACAGGCAAAAGCAACATAGCTAGTAGGATCGATACGATAATTCTCCCCATTTTCGATCAACTGGTATTGATTCTGAGCGCCTATTTAAGCCTGAGCGAATGATGATGCGCCTCAGACGCTAGAAGCTTCCATTAGGGGCTCAAGTAGAATCGCGGGCGAGCTGAGTAACTCGAAACGATATACCAACCTCGCTAGAATGAGTTCTCACAATCCTGAGACTGACTGAGGTTTTCCCACAGGTCAGAAGACTCAAATAAAGGCACGGCACATTCTGCGTCGATCTTCAATGTCAGGAACAATTCGACTCAGAATCGAAACTAACATAGAGAGACCGTCCACCAGCCTGATCGAGGGATTCAAGAGAGTATCGACCCCTGATGTAAGCGACGCAATGAACCGATTCGGAGCCATGAATCCGAAGATTAAACCCCTAGCAACACCGATGAAAGTGGTGGGGCCGGCCCTTACAGTCAGGACAAGACCGATTGACAATCTCATGGTTCACTACGCGACTCACATTGCTCAGCCAGGAGACGTACTAGTGGTCGACGCGGGTGGGATCGAGGATCACTCCATCTGGGGAGGACAAATGACACATACAGCAAGAAAGAAAGGATTGGCAGGAGTGGTCATTGACGGGGCTGTCAGGGATTCAGCGGAAATAAGGCGCATGGCATACCCTGTCTTTGCTAGAGCCATTTCCCCTATGGATGGGCACAAGGACGGGCCGGGAGAGGTCAATGTCATCATTCAATGTGGAGGAGTACAAGTGAAGCCAGGCGACATTATCCTTGGTGACGATGATGGAGTCGTTGTCATTCCTGGGGAACAAGCGAAAGAAGTCCTAGAGAAGGCTCTAGGTTTTGCAGCCAAGACCGAGAGAAGAATCAAAGAAATTGAATCAGGAGTCAAACTGGTTCCGACGGAGTACCTCAAGAAACTTGAGGAGGGGGGAGTAGTTCCCCGAGACTCCAAGACTGGATAACACAACCCTCTTCTGATAATCAGATGCTAAACAAGAAACACATCTTCTCATGGAGAAACTGAACCCAGCCATTCAAGCAGGCAGGCGATCCCACTCCCATGGTCATGTCTCCGATCCCTGCCTCATCTTAGCATAGATTAGTATCCCTCCTTCCAACAGTATTCGGGATTGACGCGGGCTCAACGAATGAGCAACCTCAAACCTCATGCTCTGTGTAAGATTGCTCAGTTGTGCGGGTATTCCCCCGGACAGAAACGAGCGCGCATTTGAAAACAAGAGTCGGTCTCCTTGATTGATTCGCGCAAAATCGCTTGCGTCTGAGGACATGAGGGGCGCGATCCCGTAGCTTAGGAGATTGGAGTAGTGGATTCTAGAGAATGACTTGGCTATCACCGCCTTCACCCCAAGGACCATCAACCCAGATGCAGCACGTTCACGAGAAGAACCCTGTCCGTAGTTCTCTCCAGCCACAATGAATCCTCCACCCTTTGACCTCGCTCTCAAGACGAAACCTGGATCTGAATTCTCAAACATGTGCTCAGATGTTGCCGGGATGTTGCTTCTCAGGGAGAGAATCTTCGGTCTCTTTCATTCAAAGTAAAATCAGACAGAGACATATCCTATCCCTCGGTTCACTCTGGATTTTGAATATAAGAATTCGCAACCTCACTAATGAACAGCGCGCGGAGGCTTCTCAGTCATCCGCTGGATGCTCGAATCGTGCGGAACCTTCAAGCCCTTCACATGATCCAGATCGAGCGGAAACTCACCTGTCTCACAAAAGCCTCATTGATCCGTCTCCAATCACGCTCAGGCATAGTTCAGATCGAGGTCGAGGCGAACCATGAAGCTAATCTCGACATATTGGGCAAAATCACCTGCAGCCCAGAGCAGAAATATGCAGCTATTCGACACAACAGGAAAGAGCAAAGAATCAGATGGCATCTTCATATGGGCGCGCTTGCCGACTCAAGATTTGACATCTAGATTGATCTGAAAGGAGCGCAAGAGAAACGAAACTGGTTGACTGCGTGCGGAGTGCCATAGCAGACGTGACGTATCTCAACTCTTGCCGTGGCCGCTCCATGGGTTGACTTGCCAAGGCCTATGAAGTATCAAGGCACTGATCATTACTTGGGAATGGCCAAGCCTTTTGCGCCTGGCGCTGATTGCCTAGCCTCCGGATAGTACTTCTTCACCATCTGAACGACAAGTTCTGATTGCCAAGCCATCCTTATCCCCTCCCTTTCTCCAGTCATCTCTCCATGTGCAGCGACCGCTGAGTTACCGCACTTCAAGTGGACTGGAGCAGCTATTCTGGCTATTTCAGGAGCCTCGTAGGTGCGTATGAATCCGCCAGAACCAGGCGGGTTGTCGGTGTGAAGATCGAGCGGTATCTTGAGAACAGCCCGTAATGCTGCCATCATCGGAAGCTGTAGGTCTCTGACAGGGTTGAATGTGTCTGCACCTAGGTCCTCCATGACTTTGGCTGCAGCTGGATTTCCATGCCCGCAGTGGGCTGAAAGTTTAAGGTGTATGTCTGAAGGAAGCTCACCGTCCTTCCTCATGTTTCCCAGCACCCAGAGCAGTCCCTCGTCATAGACAAGAATTCCTCTGACTCCCAATCCCACCGCTCTTTTGACATCTTCGATTGCTCGGACAAGCTGCTCCATGCCTCTTAGTCTGTATCCGATCCTGGCGCCCTGTGGTGTTAGCGCGGTTGCGCTTGTGTCGTAGGTTGCTCTTGGACCTACTGACATTGTGAATTCGCACTGGTGTTCTTTGGCAAGATCGATGAAGCCCATGATCTGCTTGTCAGTAAATCTCATGATCCCATATGTTTCGTCGACTCTGTTGATGACTATGCCAGCGTCCTTCGCAGTTTCAAGCAGGGCCTTCATGGCCTGTGGGGTATTCACGGTTGGTACTTCAATCCGGTACTGCGCTCCGTCTGGAAAAGTCTTCTTTGAGGTGGGAAGATCGTACAGGTCTGCGCCAGGGAGTCCCAATTTCTTCAGGTAATTACGGGTATTGTCCATCATTTCTCTCGCCATGGCCACGACATTTCTACACACCTAGAAAAGGCTTTTCATGCAGCTAAACAGAAACTCCCAACATAGAGGATCCGACATGGAAAGTGACGGGATTTCTGCGCGCCTTATCAAGCATGTCTTTGAACTGAAGTATGAAGATCTTCCAACGAATGTGGTGGCTCAGGCAAAGAACTGCATTCTCGACTATCTGGGAACTGCCTTGGCAGGATCTTCAACTGAGGTCGGTAGACTCGTGAAGCAGCAGTCAAGATCATTCGCTCCTTCAAGAGATGCTACTGTTATGGCAACAGGCAAGAGAGCAACAGCACAGGACGCGGCCCTTGTGAACGGAATAGTCGGCCATGTGCTTGAGCTTGACGATGGAAACCGATTCGCTATGGGCCATCCGGGAGTCGCCACAATACCATCAGCTCTGGCCCTTGCTGAGAAGCAGGAAGCAAGTGGTGTGGATTTGATCCTGGCCGCGGTGTGCGGTTACGAGATATTTGGCAGATTGGGAAGGGCTATGAACCCATCGCACTTCAATCGAGGATTTCACACCACTGGAACATTAGGAACCATGGCGGCGACGGTCGCAGCGTCGAAGATACTTCGACTCACAGAGGGGCAGATGTTGAATGCTTTTGGAATAGCAGGTTCGCTTGCCGCAGGCATCTCCGAATTTCTAGAGGACGGGTCGATGACAAAGCAAATCCATGCAGGCCGCGCAGCTCAGAACGGAATACTAGCATCTGAGCTGGCCGCGAAGGGATTCACAGGGCCTACGACGGTGCTTGAAGGAGGCCATGGCTTCTTCAAGGCGCTTTCTGATAACGTTGTGGTCGAGAAGGTCACTGACAATCTCGGACAAGATTATCAAATATCCAACGTCTATTTCAAACGACATGCGTCATGCAGACACAGTCATGCTGCTGTGGATGCCGCACTTGAAATTGTTTCCAAAGAGCCGATGGACCCGAAGACGATTGATGAAGTGCTGGTCAAAACCTACTCGGCAGCGTATGACTATACAAACAACAAAAGAGTGAGCACTCCACTATCCGCCAAGATGAGTATGCCATACTGCATCGCGGTCACCATTTTGCACCGTAACGCTGGCCCAGAGCAGTTTACGGAAGAGGCAATCCAAGACAAAGCGGTCCGCCATCTGATGGACAAGGTGAAGATGACTATTGACCAAGAACTGGACAGACTCGTGCCCAACAAACGAGGGGCAATTGTTGAGATAACAGCTGGCGGACAACGATACTCCAGCCGAATTGATCTTCCCAAAGGCGAACCGGAGAACCCACTCAGCAATACTGAGTTTGAAGACAAGTTTCGAAATCTGAGCTCCAGCATGCTGAAACCCAAGGGAATCAAGAATGTATTGAAGACTGTGGCACGACTAGATCGCATTTCCGATGTGAACGTTCTTACACGCTTACTCGTCAGACATCGAAAATAGAGCTTAGTCTAGCGTGCGATAAAGCTCTGTCAATTCGTCAGTTGATCAGGAGAGCGTGCTCTCAGGACCCAACTAGAAAGCCATCAGAGCCATGTCCAAAGCAATGCCGACACCGCACATTGTCAACATGTGTGGAAACCAAAGGCAATACACTCCATGTATCTTCGCCTGATAGTACTGGTTTGAAAGAACCAGACAGAGGTGGAGAGGTGAAACATAGTATCCTGCATATGTACTCAGCACAATTATGCTTATCAGAGCAGGTGTGGCACCTCCAAAAAGAGATATCACCACTGGTACACTGATCTCGATTCCCGCGATGGGAAGACCGGAGACTGCTCCGATGATGAATGGGAGTACGATAGCGAAACACATGAAAGGCACTTGAGTGCTCCTGAGGAACTGCTGAAGCGTGGGAATGACCTCAGACTTCTGTATGATCTGACGGAGAATCATAACGCTGACACCGCAAGCATGGGCGTCCAAGACTATTTGCTCGTCAAAAGTCGCATGGCCTGCTTAGCCGCACTCCTCTTGATCATGGGGCAGGCAGCCATGCCCAGCAACACGGAAACCACCAGAGGGAGCCCAAGCATATTCAATAGGACCGTCGTGAGAATTGGAGATAAGCCTTTCAGCACGCTTCCATAAGACCTGTTCTTGCTTTGGATTCTGCTCTTCCTGAGGCCTCTGATCAAGAGAAAGTAGCCGACAGTAATGGAGAGCAAGAATGATGGAATCTGTATCATGGCCAACTGGTAGAGGTTGATGTGAGCAAGGCCTGCTGCCGGAATCAGTGACGAGGCTAGGGGATAAACGTAGAACCATATGTGTCTAAATGTTATGTTGACCGCAACCTTCCTCTCAGGGCCTAGGCCAAGGTCACCAGCCTCCTTGTCAATCAAGGGCGCCGAGAGTAGGGCCCCGCCGGGCATCTGTAATAGGCCGATTATCGCCGGGATGACTGCAATCAGGATCTTTGTAGGCAGCATGCTCTTCAGCCCCGCTATCAGATCGTTGACAAGCTGCGTCTCCTTCATGCAATGTGCTAGCATCCCTATGGCTGCCACCTGCAACGCCAAGTTGATCGTCTGAAGATCTAGTATGGCTTCGATTGAGGCTGTGGCGAACGATCTCACAGAAATGCCAGAGGCCAGTTCCAGCACTGTTGCACCAGCAAGGATCGAAAGAACAACATTGACTCTCTTGACGGAGAGAAAAAGTATCACCGCAAATGCTAGAGTCAACCCGACGATTTGAAGCACTTGGAGCCCTTCAGGTCAATTGGATACCGTGCAGAATCAACGGACAACGACATAAACTGCTACGCTTATGGCTCTGACATGAATTCGATGAACTCTTCAAGAGACCTTGGCTCAAGTGTGTAGTTTGTCTTCTTTTCAAGACCTATTGTCGATGATGGCTTTTTTCCATAGTCGTGTCCTGGATAGACCTCATAGTCATCTTCGAGCCGTGCTATCTTGTTGAACAGACTATCGTATAGTTGGGTTGTGTTCCCTCCAGAAATATCAGTCCGCCCACACTCTCCAACGAAAAGAGTGTCTCCGGTGAGGATTTTCTTGTCGAACTCTAGGCATATGCTGTCAGGAGAGTGACCGGGTGTGTGAAGGACTATGATTGGGATAGAGCCGATTGTCAGTGTGTCCTGGTCCTTTAGCGAAATGTCCTTCCGATGTCCAGCGCTGGTATGGGCCGCAATCTTCGCTCCGGTCGCCTTGGCAAGCTCCGCGTTTCCGGAGGTGTGATCTCTGTGACCGTGAGTGTTCACAATGTACTTCACCCTAAGCTTGTGTTTCATTACAGCAGCTAGAACCGATCCTACGGGAGACGGCGCATCAATCACCATCGCCTCCCCACTGTTCTCGTCGCCCATCAGATACGAGAAATTGTCAGAGCCAGCTACTTTGATCTGCTCGAATATCAAACCTGGTCCACGTCGCTGAATAGGCTGCCATCATCCAAAAGGCTTTCGAATCAGGGCACCCGGCAATCAAATCTCTGTCGAATCGCCCCATGTCAAGATAGATTCACTCAGACCTAGAGGCTGGTTATGCTACGAGCGATCCAAGTCCCGAAATCCTCAGGCGGCTTGTAGAACTCAGAAGCAACCCTCAAGTCCTTGAAGCCGATCCCGGTTATATCTAGGATGACGGATTCATCTGTAGATATGGCTCCTTCTGAAATCGATTTTCTCAGTGCCACCAAGGAGGTAGCGCTTGATGGTTCACAGAAGATTCCTTCCTTGACGGCGAACTCGCGCGTAGCCGCGGCAATCTCTCGGTCGCTTGCCATTTCAGCACTACCGCCCGTATCCGCCAGAACCTTCAAGAGACGTTCGCCGCTGGGCGGATTTGGGTTCAGTATGGCTGAAGCGATTGAGTCAGGATTAGGCCATTTGGAAACATTCCTTCTTCCCTCTTTGAAGGCTTTCACGAACGGAGCACACCCTGATGATTGGGCTAACAGGATCTTGGGCATTCTGTCTGTCAAGCCTAGAAGTCTAAGTTCTCTGAAGCCCTTGGCTATTGCGTATGCGTTTCCTCCACTACTCGTCGGGATGACGACCCAATCAGCAACAGCAAATCCAAGATCTCTCCAGACTTCAAATGCGAACGTTTTCTGTCCTTCAATTCTCAAGGGCGAATTGTTGTTGATCATGAATATTCGGCGCTTCTGCCCCAGTTCGTGCGTTAGCTGATATCTCTCTTCAGAGGACATTGATCCGGTTCCAACGACCTCAGCCCCGTAGGTAGAGGCCTGAATGAGCTTCTCCCTCGGCGTATGCGGCGGCACAAAGATGAGTGATCTAAGTCCGGCCTTGGCTCCATATGCTGCGACGGAAGCGGCCATGTTTCCACTTGATGTGCACCCGACCGAACGAAAGCCTCTCTCTAGCGCAAGCGAAACGCCGACGGCCGAGCCCCGATCTTTGAATGAACCTGAAGGGTTCAAGGAGTCAAGCTTTGCCCACAGCCTCTGCAACCCAAGATCTTTCTGAAGCATGATGCACCTTGTTAAACGAGTCTGGCCCTCGCCCAAAGTGATTCGATTTGCAGGAGAGATATCAGGCAGCAGCAGGCTAAATCTCCACACGCCCGCAGCATCCCCGGCTTCAAACGAATCCCTCGTTACATGCTTCCCTACCTCCTCATACCGATATGTGACTGACATCGGAAAGCCACATACAGGACACACGAAGAGTGTTAGATCCTGAGACCTTCCACTGCAGTGCTCACATTCAAGACCGCGAATCGACACCAAGGTTTCATTCTTCCGAACAGTTTGCATGCGGCTTTGCTATCTTTGGCTCGAAGCTCATTTATCTTGTCATTCACATCAATTGCTCGCTGATGGACAACTTACGGGATGAAGCGGGAGGATCCAAGAGACACCTTGTGAGATTCCTGAATCCAATAGATCGTTTCTTTTGACTTTGTCGATATGATTCGGTCGTCGGTACTCGAACCTGCCTAGGAGAAATTCGAGAGGATAAGAGACCGAATACGGACAGGAGATGGAATCACAGAACCCAGTTCAGTTCGCATCGCCAACCGGGAACCTTGAATAAGATGTGTGAACCATACAATATGTTAGTGGAGGCGTGAACCCATGTCGCAGTGCCCGAGATGTGGAGCTCTCCTTGATTCTGCGGGAGCGATGTTCTGTCGGATCTGTGGGACACGTTTGTTGGCTCCTGTATCGATGGCTCCGGCGGTGGAGTTGGTGTATGTGCC
>Ga0209725_1002374_pt1 | contig 10144 bp, 10 predicted proteins | sample I18A1metaG_FD_184145 | JGI IMG/M metagenome (GOLD analysis project Ga0209725, IMG submission 184145) | Lake sediment bacterial and archeal communities from Gulf of Boni, Indonesia to study Microbial Dark Matter (Phase II) - ​I18A1 metaG... | ecosystem: Environmental > Aquatic > Freshwater > Lake... | reverse complement strand
ACGGGGACCACCGAATCGCCATGGCATGCGCCGTCGCAGCGCTCGCTGCTAAAGGCACGACTACACTGGACGGAGCGCCTTGTGTCGCCAAATCTTATCCGCGCTTCTTTGAGGATCTGAAGAGTCTCGGAGGAGATATCTCTGGCAGGAAATAGCCTAGGAAAAGAATTCGCGGTAACGTTGTTCGGCGAAAGCCACGGCAAATGCGTAGGCGTCGTTGTCGACGGTTGCCCTGCTGGGCTTGAGTTCAGTGAGATCGATGTGCAACCTGAACTGGATAGGCGGATTCCGAGACATCCGGGCATTACGTCCACAAGAATCGAGGAGGACAAAGCAGAGATTCTGTCTGGAGTCTTCCAAGGCAGGACGACAGGGGCACCGATCACCATGATCGTCCAGAACAAGGATGTCGATCCAGAGTCTTATGAGCATTTCAAGGGCATTCCCAGGCCGGGGCACGCAGATTACCCAGCCAGAATCCGATACGGTGGGTTCAACGACTACAGAGGTGGAGGGCGCTTCTCTGGTAGAATGACAGCTGCCCTCGTGATGGCGGGCGCGGTCGCAAAGAAGCTACTTGCAAGCGTCGGGATCGAGATCTTGGCATATGCTCTATCCGTAGGGAACGTGTCTTCCAAGACGGATTTGACTCGTGAAGAGCTACGCAGAGTAGTGTATACCACTTCTGTGAGGTGCGGAGACCCCGAGGCCACTTCGCTAATGGAGAAGGCAATTCTAGAGGCCGCTGAGGCCGGCGACAGTTTAGGCGGGATAGTCAGAGCCGTCGCCTATGATGTGCCACCGGGCATCGGGGAGCCTCTCTTCGACTCTCTCGACTCGGAACTTGCCAAAGCTCTCTTCAACATTCCAGCCGTCAAAGGAGTTGAGTTTGGATCAGGTTTTGATGCTGCGCGGTCAAGAGGCTCACTGAACAATGATCCACTTGTCGTCAAGGAAGGTAAGATTCAATTCGAAACGAACAGAGCCGGAGGCGTCCTTGGAGGCCTCTCGACTGGTCGAGAAATTGTGCTTCAAGTAGCCTTCAAGCCCACCCCATCCATCAGAAGAAAACAAAGGAGCGTGAATGTCATGTCAATGGAAGAGACAGAGCTGGAATTGACTGGAAGACATGATCCCTGCGTCGTACCGAAGGCCGTTCCGGCGGTCGAAGCAGTCGTATCAATCGTACTTGCCGATTTCATGATTCGCTCAGGGAAGATACCCAAGATCTTGGAGTGACCTGAATGGATAAGGCAGAGAAGATACGTGAAAAGATCGACATTGTCGATAAGCGGATAATAGACGCCTTGGCTGAAAGAGTGCTCCTCGCAAGAGAAATCGGCGAATACAAGAAGAAGCAGGGCTTGCCCATCATCGACGCGACAAGAGAGAATGCGGTCCTTCAGAGAATCGGCGATGAGGCTGCTCGAAGATCTCTTCCGAGGGAACTGGTTGAAGCCGTGTACAGAGAGGTCGTACGCCTCTCTCGAAATGTGCAGATGGACGAAACGAAAGTTGCTTTCCTTGGGCCCCGGGGGACTTTCTGCGAGCAAGCTGCCCGTGAGCATTTTCGCGACATGAACGCGACATTCGATGAACGGCCAAGCATAGCCGACGTCTTCAGATCGGTAGGGGCCAGAGAAGCAGACAGCGGTGTAGTTCCAATAGAGAACTCGAATGAGGGATCAGTTGTAGCAACCCTAGATCTGCTCAGCGAATCGGACCTCAAGATCTCCGGAGAGGTCACATTAAGAGTCAAGCATAACCTGATAGCTGAGCCAAACACGAAGATGGAAAAGATCCTGAAGGTCGCATCACATCCTCAGGCCCTTGCCCAATGCCGCCGATACCTCAAGGAAAATCTTCCCTCTGCCGAACTTGTGGAGACAAGTAGTACAGCGGCTGCTGCCAAGTTGGCGAGTGAGAGCAACGGGATCGCGGCGATCTGCACGGAGCTGGCTGCGCAGATTTATGGAATGAGGGTTCTTGCCTCCGGTATCGAGGACAATCGTGAGAATCTCACCCGGTTCTTCGTGCTAAGCCTAGATGATCATGAACCCACCAGCAAGGACACAACTTCGGTGCTATTCTCCGTGAGACATCGCCCGGGATCGCTGCACGAAGCGCTTGGCGTATTGTCAAGCAGAAGGATCAACCTCACAAAGATAGAGTCAAGGCCTGCACGCGGCAAGCCTTGGGAGTATGTCTTCTTCTGTGATTTTGAAGGACATAGGAAGGATCTGAAGTGCCAGAAGGCTTTAGAAGAACTACAGCGAAAAACGATCCGCCTGAAGATTCTCGGCTCTTACCCAAGAGCACAGTAGCCATAGTCGGCGGCACTGGACAAATGGGCCGCCTACTTGCAAGACTATTCAGGAATAAGCACAGGGTCATCATATGCGGCCGCGACGAAGACAAGGCCAAGCAAGTAGCCAAGAGATTACACGTGCAAGCCGGACCCATCGCTGATATTGCCGACGCGAATATCGTCATTGTGTCAGTACCAATCGAAAACACGGTTAACACTTGTTCAGAAGTTCTACGATACATGGCGGATGGCTCTCTCCTGGTAGAGATATCCTCGGTCAAAACCGGCGTGATCGACAGGATAGCTGATCTTGTTCCACCTCAAATCGAGTATCTGAGTCTTCATCCACTTTTCGGCCCATCCGTGAGGAAGTTGGAGGGACAGAACATGATCGCCATTCCTGTGAAGCAGTCGAAACTATCGAACCGCATGATTGCATCTCTTCGCCATATGGGGCTTGCCGTTGAGATCTCCTCCGCAGAGGAGCATGACAAGATTATGGCCACACTCCAGGTAATTCATCACTACGCGTACCTAGTGATGGCAGTTGAGCTAGCAAAGATTGCAAAGACAACTGGCAACTTCACAAGGAACCTTACGCATTCATTGAAGAAAACCTTGGCCTATATCGGATCGCTAAACAAGATTCGTGAGACCATCTTCTCGATACAGAAACTCAACCCGTACGGACTTCAAGCTAGAAAAGAGTTTGCCATGTCTGCGCAAAGAATGATCCACATGGACGACGAAGTGGCCACCGAGGCGGAACAGGCAATGCGAGTGCTTGAACACTCGGTTAGGCTTGGAAGACACACGAAAGCCACGTAAGATCCTACTTGCAGCAGGGTTCGCATATCATCGCCTGAGCACGTGAGAGGAGTTGTAGCAACTGCAGCAGACGTAGCAATAGTCCCAAGCGCATATGTAGAAGAAATCGAACAGGTTCAAGAGAACCTGAGCAGAGAAACTAAGAAAGATGTCGCGCAATCTCAGAATCGCGACCAGACGCTGACTGAAGCTTGAACAACAAACGGTTCTCTACTAAAGACAACAATACGGAACCCAGTTCTATACGTCTAGGGCTTCTGCGCGGGCTGAGGCGGAACAGCGTTGACTCCAACAGCGAATCCCGCAATCGTGGTTAGAGCCGTTACGATTGAGCCTGAGAAAGTCAGGTATTTCTCGCCCAAGCTCAGACTGTATAGAAGCGCAGCTCCCAGAAACGAAACGACTAGCACGTAGAGTGACAGAACCCCCTTATCGATTACAGGCTCATCCACAGCTATGGGCTTGACCGGGGCAACCTTGCTTCCGACCTTCGTTTCTGCTTCTTTGTCCTTCACCATCACTGCGGGCACCTCTCTCATTGCCAAGTCAACGGGTGACCGTTAGGGCATTCTTTCGCTCCTTGACTCACTGTAGCGCCACAAACAGGACACTTGTAGGTACGTCGGAATGTTCGCACGCTCAAGAGAATCACTCAACACCAGTTAGAGAAGCTTGGTATTTATCGTCTATTGTAACTAGGAGAGACTAACCCTGATATCTCTTGACTTGATGCGGAACTTCTCCTGAATGCAAGCCAAGTTGCAAGGTCTGCGAAGCCATTTCAATGGCGCTTCTTTCGCAAGGGAAGGTCTAAGAGGAGCGCTGAGTGAGTATTTCATCACGGGACTGCAAGAATGACTTGGTACTGCCCTCAGTGTCTAACAGAGTTCTCCGAGTATCAGTCACTGTGCCCATTCTGCAACATAAAACTGAGAAGATCGAGCAGAATAGTCACATAGACGCAGCCGGGCGGCCATGGTGAGTGAATGTTGATTAGGAATTATTGTCTCTCTGACACTGACAAGATAGTTGATATCTTGAAGCTTAACAAGCAGTATGGCTTTCCACAGGTCGACGGGCCCGAGGCCATGAAAAGGGTCAAAGCTTGTAGCGCCGCTGTCTTTCTTGTCTACAAAAAGGACGGCGTGGTCGTCGGAGTCGTCAGGGGGAATTATGATGGCTCAAGGGCCATGATCCATCAGCTTTCAGTTCACCCAGCATACCAAAGGTTTGGCATAGGAACAGCCCTTGTCAAGGCAATTGTCAGCCGTTTTCAGCGGATGCGCGCACCCTCAGTGTCAGCGACTGTCACTGAAGGAAGCTTGCCCTTCTGGCGGAAGGTTGGGTTCAAAAAGACAGGGGTCTTTCTTGCGGGCAACTGGTAAAAAACAGAATGCCGATTCAGCTAAGCTTATCTCAAGAACCAACATTAGCCCTGAAGTCAATGGCTTTTTTCATCTCATTCATCGATTACGTCAAGGAGAGCCTCAACTCGTGCAAGTAACTAGGTCTGGCTGAATCGACTGAGGCAACCGTTCAATGAGCCTTCAGACCGTCTTGTCGCATTTTTTCTGTGATGATTTCACATGTGTATGGTTGAGCTGCAGAGAGATCGGTGAAAGGCCTTAAATATCAACAGGGGGACAACGCTCAGTCGAAAACCCTTGAGTGAACACCATTTTGCTTGCCGCGCCTTCAGTTCCTCATTGTATGAGTTCGGTTTTGAATGTGTTGAGACTCGGCGGGTGCTGACACAAAGAGGAGCAAATTCAGGGATAGGAAGATGATTCCCGCCTATTTCCTTAGCGCCGTCATCTACGCTAACCTGCTAATGTTGCTCAGCATCGGATTCACATTTGCCTATCTGACAGCCAAGGTTCCCAACTTCGCGCATGGCGCAATAGCTGGAATAGGAATATACGTGTGCCTAACCGTGGTGAGGATTCTCGACCTCGACCCATATCTGTCTGTCCCAATTGCGTTTCTGGTATGTGGCCTTGTTTCAGCTCTCATCTATAGGGGAGTGATTCAAACTTTGAAGAAGCGGGGTGAGTCACTGATATTGCTCTCCATAGCAACGGTAGCCGTTGAAATAATGATATTTGCCGCGATTAACATATATGCCGATTACCTGCGAGGGATCGCGGGCATGTATGCTCGCGTCTTTCTTTTCAGAGACAGAGACGTGAGTATTCTCGGGGTTCCTGGAGTTTTCTTTGTCTCAACGGTGCTCACTATAGGGATGGTTGCTACGCTTCATCTAGTGTTAACGAAGACGAAGTTCGGTATCGCGACGAGGGCTGTAGTTGAAAATGCAGATTTAGCGGTCACACTCGGCATAGATGCCGAGCACGTGTCTCTAGTCTCGTGGCTTATCACTGGTGGCCTTGCTGGCGTCGCCGGTTCACTGCTGCCTCTTTGGTTTCAATCGCTTCCGGGCACTGGCGCAGGGTTGATGACAAGCGTCTTCTCCGCTAGCGTTGTCGGTGGAATGTCAAGTATCTATGGAGCCATGGTTGGAGGCTACATAATCGGGTTGACAGAAATTCTGGGTACAATCTTCTTGATGGACATATTCGGGCTATGGATCGCACCATACAGACCACTAGTGCCGTTGATAGCTATGTTCATAATACTTCTTGGAGCCACTGAAGGAATCGCAGGAGTAGTCGAAAAAGTACAGGCCAGCAGGATCAAGCGCGTAGCAGCTGGCTCATCCACACCTGCAGGGGGAGGCACAAATGCTTAGCCCCGAATTGTATCAGCTTCTCGTGACATTGGCCATAGATATCACGATCTATTTCATCTTGTATTTCATAGCATCCATATCCCTAAACGTCCAATACGGATATGGTGGGATTCCGAACTTTGGATTGGTCTTATCCGTTGCTGGCGGAGCCTACGTGACAGGCGCACTGCTAGGCCGGATCGCAAGGCTCTACTATGGCGTAGGCTTGGACATGGACTTCATGCTGCAGAATTCCGAAATCACAACCATGATCAACCAGCGGTTGGCTTCAGACCCATTGGGAGGAATCATGCTTTTTCTGCTGATCGTAGCCATCTCATTCCTCGTTTGTGCCGGATTGGGTTTCATAGCGTCTTACCCAGCCAATAGACTCGGAGCGACATACTTGATGATGGCACTGATCGCAATGGCCGAAGCCATCAGGATAATCGGAGAAAACTACTATCCACTTGTAGGTGGGACCTTCTGGGTTCACGTTCCAAACGTCTTTGCGTGGATGGGTAGCCTTCAATGGATAGGAGTTCCTCTACTGTTTGCGTGCGTCGCTTTAGCCGTTTTTCTCGCTGTCGAGTTGATGGTGAGTTCGCCATTCGGACGGCTGATCAGAGCGGTAAGGGAGAACGAGACTATCGTGGAGTGCTTGGGCAAAGACATCGTGGAAATAAAGACCAAAGTCGTCGTCTTGGGCTCAGTCATCGCGTCACTCTCTGGCATACTCTACGCCTTCTACTGCCAAGCAGTTATGGCCACGGCGTTCACTAGAAACGACTGGACTTTCTACCCATGGCTGATGATCATGCTTGGCGGAAGAGGAAACAACATGGGCACGTTGGCCGGCGTACTCATATTTGTACTTGTTAGGAGATCCATCGTGATTTTCAAACATGACATTCAGGCCTACGTGCCAATCGAAACAATCTGGCTTGAGATGCTAATGATGAGCGCCTTCCTCATTTTGGTGATGATATATCGTCCACAGGGCTTAATCCCAGAGAAGCCGACCAAGATCAAGGGTCTAAGCTACGAAGATGTTGCCAAACAAAAAAAGAAGGGGTAGGGAATAACACTGACTAAGTGCTGACCCACGACGGCTTTAGTATCCACGTAGCTTTTCCGGTGGCCATGTCGAATACAGATGCATGCTTCCACGTGGGCACGCCCTTCTCGTCGACCACTGTCCATACCTCAAACGTTGCCCCGAATCTGTCGCCGTATTCGTTAAGCTTGTACCATCCTCCGGCTCCGAAGTAATCCTCTGCGACCCTAGGCAGTATTTTCTGAACCTTTTCAGGGTTGTACTCTCCGACTTCAAGTATCGATTTTGCGAAAAGCCACACAGCGTCGTAAGCGAAGGTTACGTAAGCCCCCGGATCGATACCCATGAGCTTCACGTATCGCTGACTGAAGGAGGCGAATTTGCTCGACTTGGTTACTCCTATCATCATGCTCAGAATCTTCATCTTCAAGGCAGGTCCCTTTGCCTCTCCAACCAGCCTCGTTGAACGCGTTATTCCGTTGGAACCTATCCATGGAACTTCAAACAGGATCGGGTAGTTTGCCGCCTCAGTTACGATCGGCACTATTTCATCGAAGCTCCAGATGGCGATTGCCACCTTTCCCTTGCCATACTGATTTGTTGCCTTAGTAACCACATCGGATAGCGCCTTCACTTCCGCTGAAAACTCTGTCTTGTCTCCGCTGTATCTGACGCGATCAAAGATGACTCCTCCGGTCGCCGGGAAGAACTTGCTTATGTACTCATAGTTTCCGTCGCCCCATGCATCCGCCCTTTGTAGGACCACAAGTGCCTTCACACCTATTTCCTGCAACACACCTACCGAAAGAGCTTGGCACTGCGTCTCATCAGTAGCCGGTAGCCTGAACAGGTAGTCATCTGCTATCGCCAGCATCGGTGAAGTGGAACCGTCGCTGATCATGACCATCTTATTCTTGTTAGCGTACTCAAGAATGGCCTTACATTGGGAACTCCAGTTTGAACCAACAATGAATCTTACGCCTCTTGCGTAAAGGGCCTGAGCCTTCTCGAGGGCTACTACAGCTGAGCTCTCAGCAGCTTCAGCTAGTAACTTGAATGTCACGTCAACTCCCATTGATTTAACGTACGCATTTACGTCGTCGAACGCCATCTTCACTGCTGGCAATGTGTTCTCAACGTGACCTGGCGAAGCAGCGATATATCCTATGAGAATATCTCCTTTCAGCAGCGGCACCTTCAGTTCCTTGGTGACCACAGTTTCCTTTGTTATCTCCTTCGGAGGAGCTGTCGCATAACCTACGCCCCAACCAGCCGCGATGCAAATTACCGCCAACAGCACTGTAGCCATAGTCTTCTTAGAAGAACTCATATATTTCCCCGAACTGCTTGGATACCCGGCACTCTATAAAAGACTTTGCATAAATCCACAAGGTTTCCGCAAGTGCTTCAGCCGGCTGTACTGACGAAGTCACGCTACAATGCCCAGATACATCTTGCCGAGCTCTGGGTTCTTGAGTAGATCTCCAGCGTTCCCCTCGAACGTCGTCCGGCCGCTAACAAGCAAGTAAGCCTTGTCGCCAACTTCCAAGGCTTTTCTAGCGCTTTGCTCGACGATGATTATTGTCAGATTGAGCACATCCCTCAACTCAATTATCTTTCCAAATATTTCAAAAGCAATTCTCGGCGCGAGATGCGCGGTAGGCTCATCGAACATGATCACCTTAGGCTTTCTCAGAAGAGCTATGGCCATTGCGAGCATTTGCCTCTCGCCCCCGCTCAAGGTCTTGGCCTTCCTACCGAGATAATCCTTGATGATCGGGAAGAAGTTGAGGACTACCTCCATCCTGTCCTGAGATTCCTCCTCCTTGAGCGTGTAACCGGCCATGGTCAGATTCTCCTTAACGGTCAAATTCGTGAAAACGCTTTCAAGCTGCGGTAGATACGCTATCCCGATCTTGGCCCTTTCATGTTTGGCTACGGATGTTATGTCGTGTTCTCCGTATTTTATGGTTCCAGAGTAAAGAGTCGTCAACCCCATAATCGACTTCAATAATGTAGACTTGCCGCTTCCATTAGGACCGACGATGACCGTTATCTGTTTCGGCTTAGCCACGAAGTCCACATCGTACAGGACATGGATCTTTCCATATCCGGCGTTAAGCCCCTTAGTCTCAATCATATAGTCCTTCACCCCAAGTAGCACTCAATAACCTTAGGGTCATTCAGAACCTCATCGGGCTTTCCCTGAGAAATAACTCTGCCAGCCGCCATCGCATATACGTAGTCAGCATACTTGGTCGCAATGTCCAGTCTGTGCTCGATCATCACAAAGGTCAATCCAAGCCTATTTTTCAAGTCAACCATATGTTTGAAAGAGTCGTGAGCCAAGACCGGGTTGATACTTCCTGCAGGCTCATCGGTCAAGACGGTCTGTGCGTCAGTCATCAGAGCCTTGCCCAACTCAAGTAACTTGAGCTGCCCGCCACTCAATTCCTGAGCCGGCCTGTTCCACATCTTATCTAACTCAAGTAAACTCAGCAGACTAAATGCCTTGTCTACGGCTTCCTTCTCCTTCTCAAGCCACCGCCCCCTCAACAAAGACCAAACAACTCCCTCACCCGGATTATTCTGGTATCCAATCAAAAGATTCTCCAAAACCGTAAGCTTGTGAAGAGGCATTGGAATCTGAAACGTTCTTACCAAGCCCTTCTTGACGATTTCATGTGGAGTCTTTCCTGTGATATCCTCGCCGTCGTATCTTATTCTTCCTTCATCTGGCCTATAGAGGCCAGATACACAGTTTATCAGAGTAGTCTTGCCACTTCCATTCGGCCCTATAAGCAACGTAATCTTCTTTTTCGGAAAAGCCATGTCCACAGAATCTACGGCTCTCAATGCCCCGAAGCGCTTCGTAAGTTTAAGCGTCTCAAGCATTGCTTCCAAGATACGCACAGTATCTCACGTAGCTGTGACTATCATTAAAGTGTCTTTCGATTCTGTGTCTCCGATATCTCATGACAAGTGGCATACTTCACTTGACGCGCAATGTTCGCGGTATAGGAGGAATATCCCTCGTACACGAGCACGTGCTGAGATAATATGCGCGGACTGCAATGAAATCAAATTGCCAATGGCCAAACGAGCATGCGATCAACTGAAATATCCTGAACGCGGAAAGTTGAGGTTATGGGATATCGGCGGGCACGGACGCGACGGGGCTTCGGTAGGGAATCCGAAAAGACTAGACCCAAGACCAAGACTG
>Ga0209725_1002372_pt1 | contig 10149 bp, 17 predicted proteins | sample I18A1metaG_FD_184145 | JGI IMG/M metagenome (GOLD analysis project Ga0209725, IMG submission 184145) | Lake sediment bacterial and archeal communities from Gulf of Boni, Indonesia to study Microbial Dark Matter (Phase II) - ​I18A1 metaG... | ecosystem: Environmental > Aquatic > Freshwater > Lake... | reverse complement strand
GGTAGTATCGATCGGAAGCTCCGCAAGCCTGAAACAACAGCTCTCTCTTACTCGTACCACACACGGACTGCAGCTATTTCCTTCCTCAGCATTCGCATGACTGAACCTGTCCAATCCAAATTGCCGTGCCGATAGAACTCATCGGCTAGGCAGTCTCTGCCCTCTCTCAAAGTGAGGATGAAGGGATTCGGCTTGCTCAAACCTACCTTGCCTTCCTGCAAAGCTTCAGCTCCAGTGCCTTTCTTTCAACGGCTGAGAACGCAGCATCCGTCGCCTCACCTAGGATTGAATCGAGTTCGGAGGAACGGTGACTAGGCGTCAGATCAAGATCAACTGTCAGTCTTAGCGGCTTTGTACCATCGGCTCGCACGGTCACACGCAAGTCTTCTACATGCTTGAACCCGATTCTGTTTTCTATGACCTGTTCCACAGTGTCTTCAGCTACTGAGCAGAGTTTTTCGACTTCTGTTCCGGAAGGTCTTCTGCTGAGTCTGATCGACAACTGGTCCACATCATCTTCGTCAGGTGGCAGCGGAACCAGATGGCTTCAATCGCTGCTGAATCCTATCCTGCAACTCCTTCATCCTCTCCCTAGTCTTATCCTCCTGCTTGCCCAGAACTGTCACGCGGGTGTTGAGCAGCTCTTTTCTTTCTTTCAGCTCGCCCATCAAGACCTGTCGATCAGCCTTCAGTAGGATGCTGCCCACACTCTTGTAAACGGGGATATCATCAGAAATCTTTTCCAGCTCAGAGAGAGCCTTTTCTGTCTCGCTTAACTCCATGTCAAGCTGCTGCTTCTGTGTCACGACAACCTGCAATGTCTGCTGTAGCTGTTGGAGTCTCATGAGTTCCTCCTGTACTTGCGGAGGCAACTGCGGTTCCTCAGTCATTATCTCACTCTCAAGGATCGGTATTGGCTAGGTCTGTGGACCGTGCTTGGATAATAATGTAGCGAAGGATTCTGTGCAACTAGGTCGCATTTGAAGGAGCAGATTTCTACAGCTAGAGCTTCTTGAATACCAACTCAAGGAAGGCGATGGCCAGAAAGGCTACTCCTGCTAAGGTGAGGCTTCCTGTATAGAGCCAGACTACGATAGCCCCAATCAGAGGAAGAACGAAGTGAATGAGCGCCTTGATGATCATCAGCACGATTATTCCAATGAAGATGAGGCAGATGAAAATGATCAGATCAGTGCCAAAAATGTGAGACATCTCAGCTCCTCCATTCATACCTCATCATGACGTGGCAGTGGGAAAGAATCGTTCTAGCCTCTGGTTCCTAGCTCTCTGTATGCCGTTCTTGTTGATCTGGAGCACTTTACAGTGTCTTCAAGCTTGGATTCGTCAGCTATGCGAATGAGATCTGCGGAGCCCGTCACCCACCTCAGGTACGAGTTGATTGCCGCTCGTAACGCACTGATATCCTTGGCAGACGCAGTCAGCTGCAAGCTCTTTCCTCTCAGACGGATTGTGATCTTTGATCTCGGCCCGATCGAATGCTTCGTTTCTGGTGCCAGAGCTTGATAGATCGCCAGGGCATGTCTTCTTGAAACCAGCTCCACAGCGATTTCAGCTCTTGCGCCCTTCATCTTGTTCCGACCTTTCCTCAGTCCATCTCAAATGTTGCACAAGAAAGCTCGGGCCCACTTCCCGCGTTGCCGCAGGCGACGTCAGACTTACCGCAAGTCTCGCTGAGCGATCCAATGCCACATGGAATGAGCAGAACGATCCTCTGTCCGATCGCACCGGGAGATCAAAGAACGTCGACAGAGATCTCGATAGATCCAGCACAATCTTTCCCTGGCCTGCAGTCAAAGCCTCGGCGACGAAGTTGCCTCTGATCTGGTACTCCCGTCTAAGCTTGACACTTCTCACATATACCACGGGATATGTGTCTTGCCATCCTTCACATTTGGCTGTTCGAAGCCTGATTTCGCCCGGCCCTCCATGCCACCTGTTAACTAGGAGTAGCCTGTCGGCTCCCTTCTCAGTAGCGAAGTCTTCAAGGTCCCCGAGGCTCATCTTGCCTCTTTGGAGCATGATGGAGCTTCGGAGAGAATGGGAGAGGTCCTTTACAAAACTACTTATTCGTTGCGTAGGTCTCCTGCAGGTACTTATGACGATCACTCTGATTCTTCCGTTGGAGCCTCCGCAGTCTTCCGCCTTCTTCTGACCCTCTTCTCGGGCTTGGCAGCTGCCTCTTCAAGAGTTCCTTTCGGGGCCTGGATTAACCCTAGCTCCGTCGCGACGGCGCCGGTCGCCATACCTTTCGCTGCCCGTCTTGCAACATCTCCCAACTTTGTCCGTGCGGCGTATGCACCGCCAGCAAATCTGTATCCGCATTTCCCGCAGTGCCATATTCCCACCGCTTCCCTTCTGACCGCCATGACGTGGCATTGAGGACATTCGCTCCGTTTCCTGAGTTCTCTTATGATGTCAGCGTACCGCTTCCTAGCAACCGTCCCATATCTGGGTCCGAAGCTTCCTGCCTGACCAACTTTTTTTGTAGTCACATCCCAACGGCTCCCAGTATTCTAGAGCGAATCTCAGGTGCTCTCGAAAGCGCAACTGTGACACCTTGTCTGACCTCTTCCACTGTCAGTGTGCCCGTTCCTCCTTTCTGCATGGCACATATTCGGCCGTCTTTGTTTGATGTTATCGTCAGCCTTGCGTTCATCACTTGTTCTTCACCAAGGGAGGGATCAATGATGAGGGACTTGCCGATCTTGGCCAAAGTGATGGCGACCGGATGGTCCCGAATTGGGAGAGGTCTCAGCGTGCTCTTGTAGACAACCTGTCCGTTCTCTATCTCGTAGTCGTTCATCTTTGCGTTAAGTAGAGCAGCGAGTGAGGCGATCGAGGAGGCATCTATCAAGTTCCCATCGTGATCGAGCACATAGATATCGATGAAGACTATGAATACCTTCTTTCCTTGTTCAATGCATAGCGCCTTCAGATCGATCGCTTTCGATTCTCTGATTCCTCTGTCCACAACCCTAGCCAGCTCAATCGCGTTCTCGTTCGGGGGACCTGGCTCGAATAATGGCGAGGCCAAAGGAACAAGCTCAGCGTTGACGGTCAGCACCCCCTCACCAGGAGTATCTGGGAAGGGTTGCCCCTCTTCCACCTTCACACCCACCATTACCTTTGTCTTGCCCAAGTTGATCAAAGCTGACCCACATGCCCTTTCAATCAATCCTACCTCAAGCTTCATCTCTCTGAATTCGTGAAGTCCTCGATCATCCATCCTCCTTCCGAGGGCAAGCATATCCGTGACTGTCTTTTGCGCTATGGCAGCTACAGGCGGCAAATGAGGCGTAGACGACACTGCTCATTCCTCCTCTTTTCTGGGTTCGCTCTTCTCTTCGACCTCTTCCTTTATGGCAAGATACCGTTCCTTCAACACCGTCTTCTGTTGCTCGTGGATCTCATGGCACGTCCTTACGGCCAGCTCGAATCCTCTTTCAAATTCCTCATAGGTTAGGTTTCCGTCCATCTGCAACAGCGTAACGACATCAGATTTGGGCATTATCGCGACTGGCATGTCTGCCTCGCCCTGTTTGTCTTCAGCGTCGGAGAGGTCTAATGCGATTCTTCCCGCAATCTTCCCTACAGCAGACGCAGCTACAAGCCCTCGCATCGGAATGCCAGCATCTGAAAGCGCAAGGGAGGCCCCTGTTATGCCAGCGCATCTGGTTCCTCCATCCGACTGTAGTACCTCTATGAACATGTCGATCGTTGTCCGGGGGTAGTACTCTGAGAGAACTGCCGGCTCAAGCGCTTCCCTTATGACTTTCGAGAGCTCCTGCTCTCTTCTTGATGGAGCGGGTGACTTTCGTTCCGGAGTCGAGAATGGCGCCATGTGATACCTGCATCTTAAGCTGGCCCTGTGAGGTAATGCCATATGCTTTGGATGCGCCTCCCTTGGGCCGTAGACCGCGATCAGAATCCTATTCTTACCCTGCTCAACATAGGCTGAGCCATCTGCCTTGTCGAGAACCCCAACCTCCATCTTGATAGGTCGAGATTCATCTAGCCTTCTTCCATCAATTCTCAATCCGTCTGTACTTATGAGTTCAATAGGTACTTCTTGCCGATTCAATATGTTCACCTCTCATCTTCGTCCGCAGCATCGCCTGTATGCGATCGGTCAACCCTCGAGTGTGAGCTTCTCGCTCAATCATCCCTATCGCTTGGATGGCTACGTTCTCCGAGTCAGGAGACTTGCTGGAAACCAGTATGGTTCCATTCTGGCCCACAGTTATGTTCACTCCCGTTTCCCTCTTGAGGAGGCTTATCATCGAACCCTTCTTTCCAATGAGCCTTGGTACCTTTGTAGGAGATAGCTCGATTATCCTCCCGCTCGTGACTTTTCCCAAGCCCTGTCCCCTATTGCTGATGAGTGGATCACGCGTCCTATCGAACGCCAAGACCTTAGAAACCACGAGGTCACCTACATCAAAAATTCTAGTCAGATCCATCCTTGACCGCGGCATTCTATGTCCGAACGTTTCTGAAGCGGGTAGGAGAGCCGGGTAAGGCGCACCTATGTCAACAATCCATCCAGACATGCCAATGTCGACAATTCGTCCAACCACAAGGTCTCCCACGTGGGGAACGTAGCACCCCTTGAGTGGAATAACTCCAAGCCTATCGCCGATTATCTCGACTACGCCAACCCTCGAGGAATAGATCTTCTCGCCCTCACGGTGAGTATTCTCTCCGGATACGTAATCTCCTTCGGCTAGTATCTCACCCGGAGCGACGAGCTGTTTCTTTTCAACATACAGGGTCAAGCTTTGGATTCACCGATTGTCACTAAAGTTGAGAACGAAAAAGCCTCTCTCTACTTTAAGATTGTGGTCTAACACCTCTCTTGAGCAACACAGCACTCAAGAAACGTGCAAGTACTTGATGCCTGTAAAACTATAACGAGCCAACTCTATACAGGTATATGGTGTGTCCGCGCGGTTCCTCAGAGACCTCCGAGGGCTTCCAGCCCGTGATCGAGAAATCATGGGAAACGACTCGCGAGTTCGGCCTCAACTCTTCTGCAAGCTTAGGCTTGAGCCTCTCATTTGCGCTCGACGTCAAGTACAAGGTCACGACATCTGCCTTCGAGATGTCTACTTCAAACAGGTTTCCCTGAATGATCTGTGCTCTCCCCTCAAGGTCAAGTCTCTTCAGCTGCTCTCGGGCGGCAGCTGATAGATCCTCCCTCAACTCTACTCCAGTCGCTCTCGCCATGTAGTCCCTGGCCGCTATCATGACGATTCTTCCATCCCCGCAGCCTAGGTCATACAGAACCTCGCCTCTTCTCAGTTGGGCCATGTCCAGCATCTTGCGTACAACTTCTTCAGGGGAAGAAACATATGGTGCCACACTCATGGATGGTCCACACTGCTACCGTCTAAGAGGTGCTGAATCGATTTGCAAATATATCCCTCAAGAATAAGACTTTCGGAGAGCTAGACGTGATGGAGCTGAGTAGAAAACAGTTCGAGAAGCAGCTTGGCTGCGACTTGGCGAGGACAATCTGCACATACATGTTCAAGCATAGGGCGGCGCTTAGCATGGACTTCGTTTCCTCGTCATGCCGATACGTTGCTACCTTGTGCAGGAACAATCCAAATTGTGGAGTCCCGTCAACGGCTTGCGCGAAAGCAGCAGAGGCTCTCACTCAGAAAAATGAGAAGGAGTACCTGGAGCTATGCGCCAAAGCCTACGGAGGATGCAGCCTAAGCAGGAAGGCAAGAGAGGAATGGAGGAGAGCGGCGGAGAAAGCAGGGATACTCAGAAAGGAGAAGCCCTCCGAAATGTACCGATAACTCGGACTGTCGAACATACTCATGCTACGCCCACACATTGGCCCCCGTGTTCCAACCAATTGTAGGCGCCTACAAACCGACCGGTAGTCTTCCAGTTGTCACTTCTCTGGGCTGAGTCGTGCGAAGTTTATCTGAAGGTCCGTAACCACCCTTCTCATCTCGTTCTTCTCTTTCTCAGTGAGATGCTTCTCCAACTTGTCGATGAGGAATGAGACACAGTCGATCGCGACGCGGGCCCGGTCCAAATCCTTTTCGGCCTTGTCTGTTCCAGGTTTTACCCTCAGCCCCAGATGTTGCCATGCCTTTGTAGTGAGGATGCTTGCGAAGAGGCTCAGCAACATGTACGTGTCGAGAGCGGCAATGTCGAGGAGATGAGGTCCTTCCTCTTTGTTCCTATCACTCAATTCTCGCTTCCCCCGAAAGGTTCTTTGGCACACCTCTTCTCACGAGGATCTCATCTGCGCAGAGATGTATTGGGAAAAGGTCAGAGCCAAAGATCACTTCTGGGGTTTCTTCTCTACTTCAGGATCTTGCTCTGAACCGTGCCCTGCGTGAGTTTTCCTAACCTGTCGATGAACGGGCCGTACAGTCCGGCGGGCATTTCCACCACGCCGATCCAGGATCCATCCCGCTGCCATTCTTCCTTAGTTATTGTCCCGAAATTCTTGACGGCTCCATATGCCTTGGGCGCATGTTCAGCGAATATTTTGACCGCGACGCGCATCTGTTCAATCCTCAATGGTATGATCGGCCTAAGCTCCTCGATGACCAATTTCGCCTGCTCTTCTGTGCTCTTGAAAGGGTCGATTGAAATTCGAATCTGAGAGAGAGCCTGCTCTATTCTCATTGGCGGGTGGGGCGTTCCGGTCCTAGGGTCGATGCAGTGCTTCGCCAGAAATGCCACTATCTGCTTTCTCTTATCTTCAACTAGATGTCTTCTTTGCTCTGTTGTGAGTTGCAGTTCGCCTTTCTTCATTATTTCTTCGGCGATCTTCAAGGGATCAGTTGTGCCGAACGCCTTCTGAAGCTTTTCTGTAGATGCCCTTGTCCCCTTGCTTGCATCGGAATATATCTCCTCTATTACCACCAGCTGAGACACCGCTATCTGCTTGCCCATCTTGAAATCGAGGGCCTCCTCGGGCTTGACCAGAATCTCGAACCTGTCTCCCCCAACGGACAGCCTTGCCGTGGTATATTTCTCACCCATCGAGAACTCGTTCTCCTAGTCAGTCTTCTGTACTAGGTGCGAAGGCTTAACTCTTTTCAACTTACCCGGGCTGTGGCCTTTTAGGAGATGCAAGCAGCGAGTAAGCTGAATGTTCTGACTTACTTTGCGCTAGACTTCTTTCCAGCGTTGACCTTCTTCAAGTGTTTGTCTATCTCTTCCGATGTGAGCCTCTGGAATTTCTTCGTGGCGGCCGGTATGATTGCCATTCTTATCTTCTGTGCGTCAACCTTCTCTTCAGATATCTCCACCATGCACTTCAGTGCGAGAAGAATTGCGTCGTCAAGTGAAAGATCTTCGCGATACTCAGTCTCCAAGATCTTGTTTGCCGATTCTGCTCCAGCACCTATCCCCCACGCCTTGAAAGCCCAGAACGTACCGCTGGGGTCAGTCCAGAACAGTCGACAACCCTTCTTGTCCACTCCAGCAAATAGCTCTGAGATTCCAAAAGGGCGCACGCCCGCATGCTGAGTGTATACTTGCTTGATCTCACCGACCTTTCGCGTCAGGACCTCGATGTCTACTGGTTCATCGTACATGAGCCTGTTGCTTTGGGCATAGACCCTTGCGTGGTCGACAAGGACGTGAGCATCGCAACTCAAGCCGGCAACCGCGACGCCCACGTGATCATCGATTTGGAATATCTTGAGCATGAATGAGAGGTCTTGAAGCTTTGACATCGCTCTTTCCTCTGCAGCTATCACAACACCCTCGGGGCATGTTATTCCCAGAACTGTGGCGCCCTTCTTCACTGTCTCAGCTGCATATTCAACTTGAAACAGCCGCCCGTCTGGTGAGAAAACCGTTATGGCACGGTCGTATGCTCCCGGAACAGCAAACATCGACAAATCCTAATCACACCTCAACGCAAAGGTTGCAACCTGTGAGGCAACGCAGCCCTAAAACCTTTTCCTTGACGAAGATCACCAGAAGTTGAGAGCTCTGTAGGCTTTGTGGTCAGACCGTCGCAGAGACTATCATACCTTTTGGCGAAGGTCAATCTGGGACTGGCGTCTTCATTCCTTCATTTTCTTTGAGTTTGCTCATATTTGACTCTTACCTTGAGGTCCAAACCATAGATCACTGTGTTCTCGAAGTCGAGGCAGATGAGCAAGACTTTTCATTCTCATTACTTGCAATACTTTCATCCTGACCTTGGCTTTCATCCGAATGAGGATGGACAGCCAAAAGAACAGAGGTGATGTGAATGCTAGAACAGGAAATGTTGGATGAGCTTAGGAAAATCAGAGAAGCCGTAACCCCGAAACCTCCCGCTGCGCCTCCAATGCCGAAGAGTCTTTGGGCTGAGTTTGTGAGTTTCCTAGGAGCAAGCGGCGTTCTTGGATTGGCTGTGGGCTTCATCATGGGACTCTACATTAACAAGATCGTATCGGCACTTGTCAGCGACATCATCATGCCTTTTCCCGCAGCCTTCATACCTGGAGGCGACTGGAGAAAGGCCATGATCACAATCCCAATAGGGCAAGGGATTAACCTGGCAATCGGGGATTTCGTAGGTGTAGTCATTGATTTTCTGATAGTCGCGGCAGTAGTTTTCCTAATCTCCAAATACGCGCGTAAGGCAGGTCTGAAGTGATCTGCCCCATTTCTATTGATCCAGCACACGATGTCAGAAATCCGTTGTAACTTGCCTCGACGCGGGTGCAAACTGTAGATGCTGCATGTCGGTCAGAGTCAATAGCGACACATAGTCGACAATTGGAGCCAGACTGCTAAGCGGTTGATTCGTACGTGCGAGCCATTGATACGATGTTGTCCTTCAAACGTGCAATACTTTCAATTGCGGGTGACTTCGGAGTGTAGTCTATTGGCGCCGCCTTGGCTATGTCAGAGTCCGCAAGTGCCTTATCGAATGGAATGAAATGTTCAATGGGCAAGCCGTGTGAACCTAGGGCCGATCTCAAGAAGCTCTCGTTTTCAGCTGTGACGACCTTGTTCGCCACAAAGAGGGCTCTGCTCACACCGAGATCTCTTGAGAGTTCCATGATCCTTAGCGATACGTCAACAGAGCGGGAGCTAGGTTCCGTGACATTGACGAGCAGGTCAACTCCTTTCGCTGTTCCTCTTCCAAGATGCTCTAGACCTGCCTCCATATCCATCACGACTGTAAGGTTGCTCCGCAGAATTGTATGCCTCATGAGAGCGCGAAGAAGGGAGCTTGCCGGACACATACAACCCGATCCCCCGGCCCTAACCGTTCCCATTACCAGCAACCAGACTCCATCTGGACCCCTAATGCCAAATCTCTCGACAAGGTCTTCAACCTTGGGCGTGAGGCTGAAGACTGCGCCGAAAGACTCACTCGATCCCACCCCTGTCCGCTCCTTGATCAGGTCGGAGTTCTCTGAGATAGGAACAACCTTGGAAGCGACCTCTGAAGAAACCCCGATCGTGTAGGCTAGATTTCTTGCTGGATCTGCGTCTATAGCGAGAACCTCAGAACCATCGCGGGCAAGAAGCCTGCTGAGAGTTCCTGCAATCGTTGTCTTTCCAACGCCGCCCTTACCTGCCACCGCTATCTTCATGGGGCGCCTTTCTCCTGTTTCGGCTTCTCATACTTTCTCCAAAGGTCACGGATCGTTTCGTCGCCCCGAGACTTCGCTCTCTGCCAGAGCTCCTCCAAACTCCTATCGTACTTGCCGGATTCTTCACATCCTGCAACTGCATCAAGAAAATGTAGCATGTCTCCGACTATGGGATGTCTATTCAATCTCATCGCTTCATTGGCGACGTCGATCTCCGTGATCAGAGCTTCTTGGATGCTGGTTGTAGACTGAAGGGCATCTTTGAGAAGCAATGCACCCTTGGACACGCTTGCATGCACGATATCTTGCGCCACTAGTTTTTGCTTGTCGAATACTTTAAACTCACACATCTCGAACACTCAGTCGGCCCTACTGGTCTATTGTCCTCGTGGAAGCGCGTTCTATTTAGGGTATCGTACAAGCTGCTGCTGCCTTCCCTGAATCGTGATCATGTGGGGAGACCGATATGGTCTCAGCCTCTTACAACTGTATAGATGCTAGGTTAGGCCTGAAACAACCATGGTGGTTGTCGTTTCAACCTCTGGAATTT
>Ga0209725_1002370_pt1 | contig 10153 bp, 10 predicted proteins | sample I18A1metaG_FD_184145 | JGI IMG/M metagenome (GOLD analysis project Ga0209725, IMG submission 184145) | Lake sediment bacterial and archeal communities from Gulf of Boni, Indonesia to study Microbial Dark Matter (Phase II) - ​I18A1 metaG... | ecosystem: Environmental > Aquatic > Freshwater > Lake... | reverse complement strand
CGTGACGGATTGGAGCACGTTGACTGATCCGCGACGCAGCCACAATTTCAAGTTGCTTTCGCGTTGTGTGTAACCTCGCGATTTCTTCCTCATTTCGGATTCCAAGCTAACGTGACCCCAACCTTTGGAGTCATATTGAAGGCTCGGTCTTTCTGTCTTTATGGCTTCTACGATACAGAGACTCTTTTTACACCTCTCACCTTCAGGATTTTCGCTATGACATCTCCCGGAATGGTTTTTTCTGTTATTAGCGTGAGTCGAGGCTCCGGATTCAGTTCAGGATCGTCTACAAGTGCTTGACGTATGCTGATTCCGGCCTCAGCTATGATTGAGGCTGAGCTGGCGAGTATCCCGACGGTTCTTGGGTCGTCAGGGGTGATTTCCACAACGCCTAACCCAAGGTGTCTGGCTATTTCTCTCAACGACAGCCCAGCGGATCTTATGTGCTGGAACAACTCACCCAACTCTTTGTCATCTGAGATCATCTGCAAGGTCTCCATCACAGTCCGACGGTCAACCTTCGCCACACGCGCAAGCTTCATGACAGGAACCTCGATTTCATTGCAGAAGATCTTCCTGTCCCTGATCCCCAAACCGTTCTCCACGAGAACTCTTGCCACTGCGAGGCGCTCAGGGTAGTTCCTTAAACGCTCGGCGATTGAATTCCACATTTCCTGTCCGCAGGACTAGATCTTGTAGGGCATGAATTTATCCCTTGATGTACTGAGATGTACGCGGCAGTCTTAAATAGTACAATCATGCCTACTAAGCGGCTCAAAGAGACATGAAGGGTCATGAATTGAACACAAAGATCCTTTTGGACGAGAACGAGCTACCGAAACAATGGTATAACATTCTGCCTGACCTGCCAAAACCTCTATCGCCTCCGATAAGCCCCGCGACCAGGGAGCCGGTATCCCCTGACCAGCTGACCGCCATATTTGCAAAGGAATGTATTCGGCAGGAGGTCAGCCAGGATCGATGGATAGACATACCTGAAGAGTTACGCGACGTCTATCGGACATGGAGACCAACTCCGCTTTTCAGGGCGACCCGCCTTGAGAAGAGTCTGAAGACCCCGGCTAGGATCTACTACAAGTACGAAGGCGTCAGCCCGCCGGGGAGCCACAAACCGAACACTGCGGTTGCCCAAGCCTACTACAACATGAAGGAAGGCGTGCAGAACCTTACAACTGAAACCGGTGCAGGTCAGTGGGGATCTGCATTGGCTTTCGGATGCATGATGTTCGGGATGAACACGACAATATTCATGGTCAGAGCCAGCTATGATCAAAAGCCGTACAGAAGAATGATGATGGAGGCTTATGGGGGGAAGGTCTATCCAAGCCCGAGTGACAGGACTGAATTCGGCAAGAAGATTCTGAAGGAAGACCCGAGCAACAGTGGAAGCCTTGGAATAGCCATAAGTGAAGCGGTGGAAGAGGCCGTCAAGAATGGCCACACAAAGTACTCGCTCGGAAGTGTGCTGAACCACGTCTTGCTGCATCAGACCCTGATCGGACTGGAGGCGAAGAAACAGATGCAGCTGGCTGATGACTATCCTGACGCCTTGTTCGGATGCGTAGGAGGAGGCAGTAGCTTCTCAGGCCTTTACTGGCCCTTCTACCATGACGTAGCCTCCCGCAAGGCCCCCAAGAGAATAGAATTCATGGCCGTTGAGTCAACAGCATGCCCGAAGGTGACCAAGGGATACTACACGTATGATCACTTTGACGCGGCCAGAATGACCCCGATGGGTAAGATGCACACGATCGGTCACACTTTTGTTCCAGCTCCTATTCACGCTGGCGGCCTGCGCTACCATGGAATGGCGCCTACACTTTGTCTCTTGAAGGAAGAGGGCGCTGTGAAATCAAAGGCCTACAACCAGGTCGAGGCAATGGAGGCCGCGGTCCAATTTGCCAGAACTGAGGGCATAGTTCCCGCTCCCGAGCCTTCACATGCCATCAAAGCAGTGGTTGATGAGGCGCTGAGATGCAAACAGACCGGGGAGAAAAAGTCTCTCCTTTTTCTGCTATGTGGCCACGGCTACTTTGACATGCAGGCCTTCAGCGATTTCTTCGCTGGCAAGTTGATGCCATACGACTATCCACAAGAGAAGATCACAGAATCCATGCGAGGATTGAAGAGACTCTACCCATGGCTGGACTTCGAACTCAACGCAGCTAGATAGCAGCATCTATCCAAAAGGGAAATCTCAGATCGGCTCAATAGCAATGCTCCAAACTGACTAGTAGCGCGCGCGCTCAGCGTTCGCCTTCCATATTCCAGAATTAACGCAGACCGGGATCAGGTGACTTCGAAAATCTGAAGCAATCGTGTCCTTTGTCACGCCGATGAGGAGACAATGCTTTGCCCAACAGGCCTCGACAAGCATGTGAATCGTGAACAGAGTGAGCAGTGCCAGGTCTCTGGTTGTGAGCCACTGCGCCTTCCCACACTTCTCGATCTTCATCGGGTTTTCGACTCGTTCCTCGAAAAGACGTTGCCCGATGGTCAGGACCAGCTTCTTTGTTCGATCCCAGCTGTTCGTGTACTTGGGATTGATTGAGTACGATCCAGCGGACTCTTCCAGTAACTCCTCCTGAACCGATCGGGCCAGGTACCTCTTGACTCTTCCCACGCGATCGTCTTCACGGATCCCCAGAGAGCTGCATGTCTGATCTGGAGTCATCGCCTTTCCTGATTTCTGCAGAAGGTAGATGACTGAATATCTGAGATAGTCGCCGCGGGGGGTCGGTATGCCAAGCGCATCATTCAGAATCCTATGCCTAGCAAGCTCGATCTCGTTCATGTCGAACGGAAGGCCATCAATCTCTAGGTCGCATATCGCACAGTCGCTCTTCCATCTCCGCTTTCTTGATGTGTCGTACATCAGGTTGTTTCTTGTGCTTGAGAGGCTTCGGTCCATCAACAGCAGCTGAACATTTCCTGCAGCAACCATATGATACGCAAGGTAGAACTCTGAGAAGGTCATGATCCAGTTGGCGATTGTGGAATTGTCAACAACGGCCTGCTCGTTCAAAGGCCGAGAGATCGTGGTTTCAGCCCTGCTTACGATCTCTAGGACAGTCTGATCCACCTGATGAACTCTATCCACATAAATCGGGACGCAGCTTGAGACTCCTTGCCCCCGCGCGTGCTACTCCAGGTGGCAGCGGAGCATGACCTTTCCGAAGAATTCTGGCGCTCTACAGATGTCGCAGCGGGTGCAGGTCGCCGCTACTTGCCCTTCCTGGAGACTCTTGACCAGCTTCGGCTCCCTGATGAATGGGCGGCTCAGGCTGATGAGGTCCGCGATTCCTCGGTCTATGATAGCTTGCATGGCCGTTAATGTGCGAAAACCGTTAACAAGTGCAAGTGGCGTCGGCCTAGTGCTGGCTCTAATCCTTTCGCAGTGACCGGCGAAATTCGGCTCGAACAGGGCAGGGTCGCTGTGCTTTGCTCTTATACGGAGCTCCTCCTTTCTGCCCATACCTCCTCCGCTAACCTCGATGAGGTCAATGCCGCGCACAGCCATTGCGTGAGAGACTTCGGCGGCTTCGTCAACAGTGAAGCCGTCGGGGCTGAAATCGTCGCAGTTGATCTTCATCATTATGGGATAGTCTGATCCAAGACGGCCACGAATCTCGTCGTAAACTTCCTCAAGAAACCTTGTTCTGTTCTTTAGGCTGCCTCCCCACTCGTCAGTGCGAAGGTTGGCATGCTTGCTGAGAAACTGTGAGACGAGGTATCCATGGGCGGCGTGAATCTGGACGCTATCGAACCCCGCATCCACGGCTCTTCGGGCTGCTGAACCGAAGGCCTCAATGGTTGCCCGGATCTCTGAGGAATCCATCGCTCTCGCTTTCCATCCATTATCTTGGTAGTCGCTAGGGCCGGCACGCTCTCCTGCGCTCGCTTGGTAACCGCCGTGATTGATTTGAGCCACGATGACGCCGCCGTGGCGGTGGACAGCATCTGTGAGCTCACGGAGTTTCGGGATGTGGTGGTCACTGCTGATGCCGGCCATTCCTTGGTGAGCCTTACCCTTTTCCGTGACATACAAGTGTCCTTTGACAATGAGGCCTATTCCTCCCCTTGCAAGATTCTCATAGAGTTTGATTATCTCTGGCCTGACGATCCCACGATTATCAGAGTGGGCGCTGGTGGTGGCGCTCCTCATGAACCTGTTCCTGATCTCCAGGTTGCCTATTCTGTACGGCTTCAAGAGGGCTGACATGTCCGACTATTTCCTATTCCTGACCAGTTCTAGCGCGTGCGCTGGGTCTGCTTCTATTCTTTTTGGGCCGCTGTATGAGTTCAAAGATAACGCCTCCCAGCTTATCACTGTCAAGGTAGGCAAACCCACTTCCATCAGGCCGTGTAAATCCCTGAACTATCTTGAAGCCTGCCTTTTCCGCGTTCTTTTTGGCGTCTTCGAGCTTTCGCACCCGAAAGCCAATATGGTGCAATCCTTCACCTTTCTCCTTAAGAAAAGATTCATGAATGGTCTTCCCGTCAAGAAGCTCAATAAGCTCTATTTGGACAGGGCCTAGGTTGAAGAAGGCCCTCTTTCCGCGGTATCCAGCGACCTTGCCGTAATAGGTCGCTGTAGAATAGTCAACATATCGAATCTCAAAGGGCCCGAAGCCGAATGCCTCTTCGTAGTACTTTATGGTTTCATCAATATTCTTAACGACCACTCCGATCTGGGAGAAGCTCTCAGGTTTCATGATTTCAGTTTTCTTTTGGTTCATTTACCTACCCTCTTTGGTGAGAACGATATTGAACACTGACTCAAAGCTCGTCTATATGAAGTCTGGCGCGCCAGGCCGATGACACACCATTCCACTGTTCTCACACGACGATTACTAGGAAAAGAATTCCCCAGACCTCCTTCTTTCTTTCATGGATTCCATGCTCCGCTCGGCGAGATATGTCCCAATGATTGCTTTCTTATTTCACCACTTTCTGAAAAAACCGGCGTCGAAGGAGGGGTCATCAGGTTTGAATAGTTGGTGCCACTCGTAGGCATATCCCATTTTTGCGCAACACTCTTGTCTGGCTGCCTCCTCGGCAGTTGCAAAGGGGCCCTCTATACGCACCGTCTGCTGGTTAGGGCGGTTTTCTGGCAAGGGGCCTTGGATTACGAAGAACGAGGGGCCCTCTTTGTACAAGGCTACACTGTGCGAACGACTCGTAATTACATTGCCTTGAACTTCTTTCTTCTGCCAATTCTTCTGGCCTCCTCTAAGAATATAGGCCTCATAACCATTCCTGATCAGGCAATATGCGCCAAAATTGGCCATGTCGTGACAAGCTCCGACTTTCTTCACGAAGGTTTGTTTAGCGGCAACAGTGCGGTCTGGGTCAAAGACTACCTTGGGAGCATCGTATATGAACTGGTCATCCATGTATTTGGCAACTAGAAAGGGTGAATTCAGTCTGTCTATGACCTCATCGAAATCTTTCCATCTATCTGACTGATAGTTATTTGAGGTAGAAGATGCTTTCCAAACAGACGCTGTGAAATCTCTGACAGTAAACGTAGAATCCTCCAACGGATTGGTTCTACTTGGTTCATTCTCAACATGGTGCCAGACCAATGCCTGCAAAGGCGTACAGTACTTTCTCTTCTCCTTGATTCCCTCATCCAGCATAGTCTTCAGGTTTCTTGCAGGAATTGAGGATTGTGACGACAATATGGAGTAGACAATATCTTCGACAGACTCGATTACAGCCACATCGGCTTTCTCTAGTGCCGATTTCACCTCGGGAACCTTTCTGAGTTCAATACCGAATCCAGCATATGTTCCATTTCCTTCAATCTCTCCAATGTATGAATCGAGCAGATTCCTACCATATCGTTCAGGATCATTGAGAAACTGTATCTCCAGATCAGTCAGTCTGCGGTCTTCGAAACATAGACTACGTGCGGAGGCATACGTGGAGAAACTCTGGTTCTTCAGAGATCCCAGAACTGCCAAGTACTTCCCTTTCGCTTCATCAACACTGGCTATACTCACGGTCACATCAGATTGCCTTGGCCGCACGGCAACTTGCTGCCAACCAACAACCCCAAGCAGAGCCGACGCTACAATTAGTACAGCAAGAAGCTTCCATCTGTTCTGCGAGGACATGCCGAATAGGATAGCATTTGAGCCAAGATCAGATAAGTCTAATCACCATATGCCGGAACTCTTGGAAGGAGAGAAAGGAGTCCCCCGTTTTCCAAAGCGTCCTCAACATAAATGGAGGGGGTGCGCGCTAGGCCGCTGAGGCGCGGGCGGTTCAGAAGTCATTCTGGCTATCAGCACAGTCCCTATCACTGACACTGCCAATCCAACAATGAATGGTGCGATAGGAGAATACGCGGTGAAAAGAAAACCGGCAACGATAGGCGCCAAGGATCTTCTACAGACTCCGTCCAAGGTTGTGTACAAGCCCATTAACGCTCCCCTGTTCTGGATTGAAGCGTTGTCAGCCACGAAGGTCTTGCTCGATACAGAAAAGAAAGAATCGAAAAGGCCCAGAAAAGCAAAGGCTACCGGAATGAAGACTATGCTTGGAGCAACAAAGTGATGCAATGTGATGGTGCTCACGCTCAGAATGTAGAAGATGAATGAGAGAACGACTCCAACCCTTCTTCCCATTCTATCCGCAACTCGACCTGCAGGCAAGGCAGCCAATACCGTTGCTGCAGTCCAGAACACGAACATGGTTGTAGTGAGCAGGGCATCTGCCTTCAACGGGCCGAATGTGATGTAGAGTATTTCCACGTCAATGGCTGTTGCAAAAACCGTGAAGAATGATGTAATCCACATGAAGTGAAGCAGATTCCTTTCCTTGGCAACCATCCTGAACCTAGTGAACAAACCGGACGTATCCTTGACCAGCTTGTCAGGATTCACAGTCTCCTTGATGTGAAGTGCGATCAAGGACACTGATATGAGGTTAGGGATGGCGGCCAGAAAGAACAGGATTCGGATAGCATCAATGTTCTGTCCCACATACCCCAGAAGCACTATGGGTAGGAAGGGACCCGTAAATGAGCCAACGCAATCGGATATTTCGTAGGCAGCATACGCTAGGCCCCTGGTCTCCTGTGTGGCCGACTCGGCGAGCAAAGGATCTCGGGTAGCGTATCTCACCGCCATTCCGAGTTGATACAGCCATCGCAGAGGCAACAACAACCAAAACGATGAAACCAAACTCCACGTGGGCCTCAAAAGACCCATCAACGCGTGCCCGGCACAATAGATCTTCTTTCTCCCTATTCTGTCAGATAGACTCCCTGCTGGCGCCGCTCCAATCATTCCAAAGAAAGAGGACAGCCCTTCAACTATGCCGTACTGCAGAGGAGTAGCACCCAGCATTCTGTAGAGAACGGGAAGAAGAGGGCGGTGAATACTTGCGCCTAGATCATTGAACATCTCGCAGATGCAGATGACCTTAACGTTCTTGGAGAGTCTGTTCAGATCTGACAGGATCTTCGGTCCAACCACGTATTGAGCCAGCAAACGCAGACTGATCATTAATCCTATTTGAAACAATCGCGTTCGAGCGCTTTGCTCGTCTGCTCACTCAAGATAACGGACCATTCCAGTTGGAGCACGTACGCAACCGGGGCTGACCGAGCACGTCCGCAATGAACTCGGCTGCTTTCCAAGACTTCGTGTGCTCCATTGTGATGCTTCTTTCAAGCGCCATATGCGGATCTCTGACGAGGCGAGTTTCAGTGTACGCAAGTCGTGGCTATACGTTGGCCTTATAGGAACATCTTGGTAGATTGAGCGCTAATTCAGCAAACGTGGTTGAGAATGCTAGATTCGGTCTTGATATTGCGGTGGCCAGGTTGGAGACGATTCGCTCTAGATTTCCTGGTTATTCAGATTGGCTTCTTTCTCTTCGCAACCTCCATCGATATGGTTGTGCAGTCGGATCTGGGAACTGGGCCGTGGACCGTTCTGGAGAAGGGTCTGGCCGATCGACTCTCAATTTCCCTTGGCCAGGCCTCCATTGCCGTCGCGGCAGTCGTTATTTTGATGGATGTTTTGCTGAGGCAGCCTCTTGGTTGGGGAACCGTGGCAAACATGATCTTCATCGGTCTGTGGGTCGACTTTCTGAAGACGTTCATTCCTGTCGTAGGCGACTCTCTCTGGGCCAGAATCGCATACCTCCTCCTAGGAACATTTATCCAAGGTTTTGCCACGGCGATCTACATAGGAGTGAACGCAGGGGCAGGTCCAAGAGACAGCCTGATGCTGGCAGTCTCACGCGTCACGAAGACCAGCCTTCGTCTCGCACGCGGAGCCATCGAGGTCACAGTAGTGATACTTGGCTGGTTACTAGGCGGCCCCCTATGGTTTGGAACGCTCATCTTCGCCTTCACCATAGGCCCAGCCGTCCAGCTAGCCTTTCAAGTACTCAAAATCCACCAATCACAACAGCGAGAAACGTCCGAGACTCCCCGACCTAGCAGCGCGCATCAATGAAGGCTTTAGTTCCAAGATGCCTGGATTGAATTATCCAAGCGGAGGAGCTGGAATATGGTGGTGTTGAGGAAGGTTGGCGTTATGTCCGTAGCGAAAATCAGTGCGGTCCTTGGGGCAATAGGAGGCCTAGTTCAAGGAATATTGTTCATGGGTCTCGGAAGCATAGTAGGCAGACTAGCGGGAGGAACATCTCTGGCAACTCTCGGTATGTTTGGAGCCATGACGATTGTCACCTTCCAATAGGGGGCTTGATATCAGGGTTCATAGGAGGCGCGATCAGCGCATTCCTATGCAATATTGTTGCAGGTAGAATAGGCGGAATAGAAGTGGACTTGGTCGGAGGGCTACCTGCGTTCGCTTCAGCTCCACCAGTGGTCCCCTTGGCTCCACCGGCAGCAACCCCAACAAACATAAAGTTCTGCGTTGTCTGCGGCGCGAAAATGCCCGCTAGCGCAAAATTCTGCGTAGGCTGCGGAGCCGCACAACCATAGCAGCGACCGCAAAACACTCGGAGCGCGGACCAAAAGAAACAGCGAGAGGTCTGAGGTTTCTATGTGCTTTAGATTCGTCCAGAAAGACTGGCCAGGTATAGCGCGCGGTGGTTTCCAAAGTCTGAAATATGGCTGCCGACGAAATCACGTTGGGGGCAGACCGTGATTTGATCCCATGGATATGGCCATTCACCTTCATCGGCGCCGCGTTCATTTTGGCTGCTGTTGTCTTTCTATTAGGGAAGGAAGAACGAACAATAGTGGATTATTCTATTTTTGTTATTGGACTGATTCTTGTGGTCCTTGGAATCATATTCTGTGAAGATCCTCTCATAGGGTACTCATTGTTCGGAGTCGGGGGGTGTTATCGATCATTAGCGCAGTCAGAAGCGCGCTAGGTTAGATGCCATAGCGCGCGCGTCTATCTTTCATGCCGCTGTAGAGGGAGCCTTTCCTCAAGAAGACCAGGGGGCCTGTGTATGCACCCGTATGTACATCTGCGTAGCGCTCTGTTATCTCAGATCGATAGCCCGTGAAGGCTCAGGCCAAGCCCAAGGCATTGAATCTGAACTGTTTCAGAGATCCAGCAAGATTTGGTCGGTGGAGATGAGGATGGGGGGCGCTATCACGGGCAGTGCGGGGCTTAGCCTTCAAGAAAAGAAAGGAGGGGGTGTACGTACACCTGTACGTACGTTTTTCGCCATCAGGCAAGATTCACAGAACAGGCCCGAATCAAACCCCAAACGCCAAATCCTAACCATTTCTTGTTCATCTCGGGAGCCGTGCCGTCAGGGGGGAGGGGGGTGATATCACCCTGGCTGCTTCTCGTTTCAAACGTCCAGCAATGGAATTGAGGGGCCCCTTGTGGCCACACCTGTGGCCACGTTGGGAGCCGGGGGGTTTTCTTCAAGATTGGAACAGTGCTATCCGGTTCTATGCCTGCGCGCGCGCTCTGCCTGCCAGATCTGCTCTAGTTGCCTGTGAGAGGCTGGTTGGATGAAAGCTATCTCGGCTGCAGGTCTCCCCTTCCAGTTTCCGGTTGGCGTTAGGAATTCAAATAGAGCTCTGCAATAGTTTCTACGGTCTCTCTAGGCCTCCAAAAGGCCCCTCACCGCATATATCTTCCCTTAATTCTGGATCAGGTTAGGGGCGATAAGTCTGGAC